>Ga0114930_10003440_pt1 | contig 13804 bp, 9 predicted proteins | sample AnhtaG_FD_87300 | JGI IMG/M metagenome (GOLD analysis project Ga0114930, IMG submission 87300) | Deep subsurface microbial communities from Anholt, Denmark to uncover new lineages of life (NeLLi) - Anholt_01485 metaG | ecosystem: Environmental > Aquatic > Marine > Oceanic > Sediment | place... | reverse complement strand
GCCCCCCGAGGCAGGCGCGTCACTTCATGTTACACGCTTGACAGTATCCGTCCTCCGTAGCCCCGAAGACAGAACGGACTTCGAACGTGCAGGCCGATTCTCACACACTTCCCCGCGGCGCGTCAAGTGTCGCGCAGCCCGCTTCCTTTCACTCCGTCTACTTTCCCAGGTCTTCGGGATCAACTTCTGCATTGCGCAGAATCTGTCGGAGTAGACCTATCCCCAAGGTTCGTCCGCTGTGCATTGGTATTGTGGTGCGGCGGCCGTCGGCGTGGCGGAACACGGCATGGCTCCCGGTTTGATGGTCCTTCTCGAAGCCATGGTCCACGAGCAGACGAACGACCTCCTCGATGTAATGCGCGGACGCGGGCGTGGGCACGGTGGACGCCTCGCTGATCGTCCAGTGGATAATCAGCGGCCGGCCTACCGACTTCTTCCCCATAGGTCCCTATGACCCGTTCCCGCCTGGGGGCGACGTGAACGGCGACGAGTTCCTGGGCACGGTGGACGCGTCGCTGATCCTGCAGAAGCGGGTGGGCCTGATGTCGGTGTTTCCGGCCGACGGCGAGTCGGGCCAGGCCGGCCACGGGGACGGGTACGGTCCGGACGGCGGCAAGGACAGCGCGGGCGGGGCGGCGTATGGGTCGTCGGTGACGCGCCATTGCGCCCTGCCGGACTGCCTCGATGTGACCGCTGGCGACGTGGTGTCGGTTCCGTTACACGTGGACCAGGCCGAGGGCGTACTGGGCTATTTCTTCGAGGTGACCTACGACGCGGCCGTGTTGGAGTTCGTGGATGTAGCGCGCGGGGAGTTGCTGGGCGTATGGGGCGACCCCGAGTGGAAGGCCGAGCCGGGCCGCGTGAAAGTGGCGGGCGCCGCGGCCACCGCGCTGAGCGGCTCCGGTGAACTGCTGGCGCTGCAATTGCGTGCGCGCCCGGGTGCGGCCGGCCAGACGTGTGCGCTGCACTTCGAGGGGGCGGAGTTGAACGACGGCTGGATACCGGCGGTTGCCGGCGACGGGCTGGTGGTTGTGTGGGGCAGCGGCACGGCGACCTTCGCGTTGCCCAGCGGTATCGAGGCCGCGCCCGGCGAGGCCTTCGAGGTCCCGGTGATCCTCGGCAACGCTTCGGACGTCGTGGGGTACTACTTCGAGTTGAGCTACGACAGTTCGCTGTTGACCTGCACCGGGGCGAGTTCGGGCGACTTCGCGGCCGGCTGGTCCCTGCAGGCGAACCCCCAATCCGGCCACGTGACCGTCGGCGGTTACGGGGGGACGCCGTTGGACGGTTCCGGGACCATCGTTCTCTTGCAGTTCCAGGTGCTGCCCGAGGCGACAGGCGGGGCGTCCGCGCTGACGTTCCAATACGCCGAGCTCAACGACGACCCCGGCATCGACGTCACCCTCTACGACGGCGACGTCACCGTCGCGGCCGGGATGCCGCTGGGCACATGGTCTGTCGCGGTAGGCTCCTTGATCGCCTTCCTGGTTGCTGTGCATAGAAGGAGACGGGCCGACCAGCGGTAGCCAAAGAGAACCCGTTCACAGAGTTGGTCCGCACGGATCACGTCCGGCGCCGCGCGATAGCCGAAGGCGTCCCGGTCGGTCTCGAGACGCTCCAGGTAGACGCGCAGTGCCTGGTAGTCCATCGAGGCGCGATTCGAGAACACGAGCGCGACCGAACCATCGCCGGTGTCGGATCGTCGCCTGCTATCGCGGCAATACCACGATAGTCGCTCGACCAGTAGGCGTACGGCGTAGAAGTAGAGACGCGGGCCCGTGCCAAAGTTCTCTGGGGACGCCAAGTCGGGTTTGGAGATGAGGATGGTAATCGCACGTAAGACCGAGCGCGAGATCCGGTGCGCGAAGAACTTCCGCTGTTCATGCCGGAGATCGCGGAAGTGAAGCGGCCTCTCGGGCGGGATTGCTGGCGTATCGCGAGCTCGATGAAGCGCTGGTGCTAAATAGTGCTAAATAGGGACATCCATGATAATGAGCCCAGGCATCGTGGGCCATTTGACAAGGGGGCCGGAGTAGGGTACACTCCTGGTGGAATCTGAACCTCGGCTTATCCGGGTAGTAGGATTCCTCCGGGGCCATCTGGCCCCTTTTTCTCATAGGTGCACGATACCCAGGGGGTCCGTGCTCGATGCCACTTTGCACAAGATTGGCTCGAGTCTTCGGAAGTAGTTGTGGGCCGACTTCCTCTTGATGTAGGCGTTGGGGACCATGCTCTGATAGAGCAAGTACGCGGCCAAGTCGGCGGCTTGGATGAAGTACGAGTGGTCCGACGCCCGAAAGTTCGGGTCTTCGATGATCTTCGTCAGGGCGATGTTGCGGTAGCCCGGGCCATACTCAAGCTGGTTGGGGATAGGATTGTAGCGCCGCATTTTCCGCAACAACAGCGTCAGCTTCTTGTCGTCCGTATGGTCCGGGAACAGCGTGCCGCGGTCGTCCGGGTTCTGCGGCCCGGCGAAGTTCCGGTGTGCCAGCGTGTTTTCGAAGCGTTGGATCAGGGCCGTCCAGGCTTTCGCGAACACGTCGTAGCTTGCTTTCCCGTCCTTGTCCACGACGACGTTGATAAGGTTGAGGTCCGACATCGAGGCCAATTCGTCGGCAAAAGCCCGCAGGATCGCCAACCGGTCGTTGCGCGTGATGCGTTGGGCCAAGATGCCCGGGCGGCTGATGAAAGCCGCCGCGTGCACTTCCTCGCGCATCCCCAAACCGAAGCTCTGACTCATGCGACGGCGGAAGTCGATGATCTGGTCCAGGCAGATCTGCCAGCGCAGCTCATGGACTACCAGCCCCGTCAAAACGAAATGCCGCGTCGGCGAATTGACCAGGCCACAGTCCCCGCTCTCGTCAACGTACATCAGGTACACGGCCCGGCTCCTTCGCTACAACCCATACAGCCGCGCCACGCGCTCGTCGATCTCTTGCTCGATGGCCGTCACACGTTCTTGCGCCTCCAAGGGAAGTGGATACGCGAGGATGCTTGTCACGTTGAAGCTCCTGCACGTGCGAGCATCTTCGGTGGCAGACGACCAGCAACGTTCGCTACGCACCGAGCCGCAAAGGGCCCGCGTAGTCGTGAACTCCCCTCCTTAGGCGCATCATTAGACCAGCCACGGCCGCGCTTTTCAAGTGGTGCAGGGATACCGAGAACAATGAGCTGCACGCCATGGGCAAGCCCGACCCTAGCGGCTGCCGCCGATTGCTGCTAGAATCCTGGCAGGAGGGTGGCGCCATGCCGACTTCGATGACCAGCCGGGAACGATTGCTCAAGGCCGTGAACCACGAAGTGCCGGACCGGGTGCCGATTGACCTGGGCGGGTTCCAGACGGGGATCCACGTCCGCGCGTACGAGGCGCTGCTCGAGCACTTGGGCATCGAGGACGACGTGGCCATCCTGGACCCGGTGCAGCAGTTGGCCGTGCCGTGCGAGGCGGTGCTCGAGCGGTTCCACGTGGACGTGCGGTACGTGCTGGCCCATGGGCCGGACAGCTTCCAAGGCGGCATCGCGTTGAACGAGCGCGATGGGCGTCTCTGGCACGACCTCAGAGACGAGTTCGGCGTCGTGTGGTCGATGCCCGACGACCAGCGGCTCTTCATGGACATCTCGCACCATCCGCTGGCCAACGCCGACATCGGGGACGTAGCCGGCTACCCGTTCCCCGTCGGCGGCGACCCGACGCGGTTCACGGGCGTGCGCGAGCAGGCGCTCGAGCTGCGCAATGAGACGCCTTACGCGCTATCGACGGGCATCGGCGGCGTGATCTACGAGTCCTGCTGGTATTTGTGCGGGCTCGAGCGGTGGCTCACCGAGCTGCTGGTCGACCCATCCTTCTGCGAGGCGGTGCTCGACCGCATGCTCGAGTTCTGGATCGGCTACTACACGGAGTTCATGAAAGAGGTGGGCGACCTGCTCGACGTGGTGATGATTGGCGACGACCTGGCCGGGCAGGCCGGGCCGCTCTTCTGCCCCGACGTCTACCGCGCCATCGTCAAGCCGCGTCAGAAGAGGCTGGTCCAGCACATCAAGTCCCTGACGCCGGCCAAGGTCTGGTACCACACCTGCGGCGGCTGTGCGGAGTACATCCCCGACCTGATCGACAACGGCGCCGATATCCTCAATCCCGTCCAGATCAGCGCCCGCGACATGAATCCGCACTCGCTGAAGGAGCGCTTCGGCGACCGCATGGTGTTCTGGGGCGGCGGCATCGACACGCAGCACGTGCTGCCCTTCGCGACGCCCGCCGAGGTCCGCGAGCACGTGCGCCGAAACCTCGAGGCCTTCAAGCCCGGCGGCGGCTACGTCTTCAACAACGTGCACAACATCCAATACGGCGTGCCGCCCGAGAACGTCGTGGCGCTGTTCGACGCGGCCTACGAGTTCGGTGGGTACGCGTAAGGGGGCGCCCGAGGCGTGAGGTCGTGGCCTTGCGGACCCCAAAGGGCTCACAGCCCGAAGGGCATCCCGTCCCCCTCGTCGAGGTCCGCTTTCCCGAGGCCGGTGTCGCTCGGGAGGAACACGGTGAACCTCGAGCCCTTGTCAAGTACGGTCTTGACCGAGATGTTGCCGCCGTGGGCGCGGACGATGCGGTAGCTGCACGCCAGGCCCAGGCCGATGCCGTTGGACCCCTTGCTGCTCACGAAGGCCTGGGAGAGCCTGGGCAGGATCTCGGGCGGCACGCCGACCCCGTTGTCGTGCACCTCGATGGTGCATCCGGCCTCGTCGCAGGCGCTGGTGACCATGACGGCGCCGCCGCGCTGCACGCAGGCGTCGAGGGCGTTGGTCAGCAGGTTGAGGAGCACGCGGTAGATCTGCCGTTCGTCCGCCCACGCCGCGCCGTCTTCGCACGGCACGAAGTCGAGGGAGACGCCGGCCCGCTCGGCCCGGGGCCGCACGACGGCCAGGACTTCCTCGATGAGGGCGTTGATGTCCATCGAGGCGCGCTGGGGCGCCTGATCGCGCGCGAACGAGAGCATGTTCATGACGAGCAGGTCGATGCGTTCGAGCGCACGCCGCAACAGGGGCCAGCCCTTCTCGATGTGGGACACGTCGGCCTTCTCGAGGGCCTGATCGATGAAGGCCGTGCCGCCGCGCAGCGAGGTCAAGACGTTCTTCACGCAGTGGCCCACGCCCGCCATGGCTTCGCCCAACGCGGCCAGCCGCTCCCGTTCCACGTTCTCCTGGTACAACTGCGCGTTCTCGACCGCCACGCCCACGACCCGGCCCAGCACCGTCAGCAACTCCAAGTCCTCCTTGCTGAACACGGTGTCCGTGTCGCCGGAATCCACATAGACGGCGCCCACGACGGCCTGCCGGCCGCACAACGGCGCGCACATGGCCGCCCGAATAGCGTGGCCCACGATGCTTTGCGAGACGTCGAACCGGCTGTCGTCCTGCGCGTCCCGGGTCAGGATCGCGTCGCGCTGATACACGACGTGGTCGATGAGGGTCCGGCTCAGCGGAGGCCCGCCCGATTCCCCCTCGCGCGACCGCGTCGCCCGGACCTCCGCCTCGTGCGAGACCTTCGAGAGCGTCAGCACGAACCCGCGCCGGACCGGCAGCGCGTCGAAGATGAGCTCGAGGATATCGCTGAGAAGCTGGTCCAAGTCGAAGACCGTGCCCAGGAGCTGCGTCGCCCGGTAGAGGATGGGGAAGCGGTCCGTGTCCTCGCGGACGAAGAGGTCGCACAACGTGCTGCCCTGGTCGTAGGAGATGACGGAGCGGCCCTCGGCCACGGCCATGTACTTGAGCACCTCGAACAGGGACTCGCCCACGCCCAGTTGGTCGCCGGCCTGGAGGGCGGCGCGCTCGACCCGTTTCCCGTTCACGGTGATCCCGTTACGGCTGCCGAGGTCCTCGACGAGCAGCGCGTCGCCCTCGAGCCATACCCGCGCGTGCCGGCGCGACACGGACTGGCCCGTGAGAACCACGTCGGCCTCGGGCGACCGGCCGAGCACGATGCCGCCGGGGGCCACCTGGAAACGGTCCACCCCCGAACCGCCGCTGAGCACAAGTTCATAACGCGCCATTACCCGACCACCCCCATGATGGCCTTGAGCAAGTCGTCCGGGCAGACCGGCTTGTCCACAAACGCCTCCGGCCGGTCCACGCCCAGGCGCTGCTCCATCGACGCATCGTCGTGGCCGCCTCCCGGGTCCAAGTCATTGATGGCCGTCAGCATGATGATGGGAATGCGCTCGGTGAGGAAGTTTGTGCGCAGCCGCCGGAAGGCCTCGAAACCGTCCATCTCCGGCATGTCTACGTCGAGGACGATGAGGTCGGGGTCTTCCTGCTCGGCGAGGTCGAGAGCGTCTTGGCCCGTCAGCCCAACGATGGTGTCCCAGCCTTCGTTGCGCATCAGCTCCACCACGAACTCGCGGGTCCCCTCATCGTCGTCCACAATGAGCGCCTTCTTGCGTTCCTGCATCATGGCAACCGCACCCCTCGCATAGCACCGTCAAAGAACATACCATATCACCCCCCGCCCAACAACCCGCCGCCGTCCTCGCCGTCACCGGTTGCTCTCGTGCAAACCCACCGTGACCCACACGATCCGCAGCAGCGTGCGCAACGGCAGCACCGGGTTGAGCATCTGCGCCAGGCTCGGTTCGAAGGGGGCGCCGTCTTGCACGATCCACCGGCAGGCCGCGGCGCAGCACAGGCCCGCGACGCCCGAGATGCCGAAGCAGACCCGGAACCCCGATAGATGCCAGTGGTCAATGACCAGCCCGGCAAGAATCGGCGCCAGCCCCAAGGCCCCCGATGTGCCCACGATCCACAGGTTTGTGTACGCCGGCCTGTGGGACGCGTGGACGTAGTTGAGCATGGCCCGGTTCGCCGCGACGCGGAACGCCGCCGCGAAGACCGTGGCGCAAACCAGCGCCGGGGCAAGAGCCCACAACACCCAGGGCGAGCCGGGGGCCATGACGACAAACGACAGCGCCGCCAGGGAATGTCCGATCAGCGTCTTGAACATGGCGCGCCCGCTGCCGCTGTGCTGCGTGAAACGCCCCCAGAAGCGGATCGTCAGCAGCGTGGCGGTCCCGCCCGCGGCCATGAGGATCATGATGGTCCTCGAGGCCAGCCCCACGGCGTCGCGCATGTAGAGGACCACGGAGGCCGTGTACCAGGAGATACAGAACAGACACAGCGCCGCCGTGACCGCGAACGCGACGTAGGGCCGGTCGGCCAGGGCCACCCGGTACGCCCTGAAGCCCTGGCGCACGGGTCTCGCGCCCCCCAGGGCGCCGCCTCCCGGCACGCGCGACATCCACACCAGACTCACGAGGCCCGAGCCGATACCCAGACCGTATACGCACAGAAAGCGCGACACGCCGGGGTCGCCATGGAGCAAGGCGGCCTGCATCGCGGCCACGCACACGGCCACGAGCTGGGCGATGGCCGTCTCGGCGCTGAAATAGGCGGCGCGCTGGCCCTCGGGAACGACCTCGTGCAGCCACGGGAACCAGGCGCTCGCGCCCACCGCCCGGATGAGACAGAACCCGAGCGTGGCGCCCAGCAACACATACCACGCCGCCCGGGGCCCCCAATGCGACATCGCCCACGGCATCAGGAAGACCGAGCACATCGTCAGGTTGCGCAGCATCCACGCTGTTGACATGAGGCGCTTCGGGCCGAACCGCGTCACCAGCGGGATGGTCCCCACGACCAGCAGCATCGAGAGCGGCATGAACGAGATCAGGAAGCCCACCCAGGACGGCGGCATATCGAGCGCGCGTGCAAACAGTACGAGCACGGGCCCCACGATGCACTGCCACGAGACCACGTTGAACACCGCGAACAACAGGAACTTGCGTGGCCCCTGGTCCAGGTCCTCGACGTGCGATACGATTGGGATACGCAATGGGCGCCTGTTCCTTTGCCGGGGGCGGCCCGGCGGCAAGAGGCCCGATCATACCGAAAGCGCGCGGCGTTTGGGAATCCGCGTGGAACAACGGCCACGACCCGCCGGCACTGAAAGACACGCAGTAAGCGTTCAGGCGAAGGATGAAGGATGAAGGATGAAGGATGAACGGGAACCTGCCCCGAAGGTGTCCAGACATCAAGGATGAAGGTAACCGTTCAGCCGAAGGATGAAGGCCTACAGAAATCCCCAATATCGAATGTTCAATGTCCAAGGGAATCCAGAGGCGGCTCGTTAGGCATTGGGCGTTGAGCATTCAATATTGAATATTTCTTGGTGTCATCCTTCATCCTTCATCCTTCATCCTTTCACCTGAATGCTTACGACGCGCGGTTGACCTGAGAAGCGACACAGTGCTTAGATCGGGCGCTGGAACGGAGAATCCGAATGCAAGCCGCGCCCGCTAAAGCCATCCTCAGTGTGCAGGAGGTCGCCAAGGGCTTCGGCGGCCAGCCGGTCCTGCAGGGCGTTTCGGTCACGCTGCACGAAGGGGATCGCGTCGGCCTGATGGGGCGCAACGGCGTGGGCAAGTCGACCTTGCTGCGGATCATGGCCGGGGCCGAAATCCCCGACGACGGCCTCGTCACCCGCACTCAAGGGCTACGCGTGGCGCTGCTCGATCAGCAGTGCCGGCTCGATTTGCAGAAGACCGTCGGGGGCGTGCTCGAGGAGGCCGCGGCCGACGCCCGCGCCATGCTGGACGCCTACCACCGGTCCACCGAACTCCTGGCCGCCTCGGGGCCGGGCACGCCCGAGCACCGCCGGCTACAGGTCCAGTGCACCGAGCTCCACCACCGGCTTGACCTCACCGGCGCGTGGAACTTGGCTCAGGAGCTCAAGCGGGCCGCGGCCGTGCTCCACCTCCCGCCGGACGACCGCCCTCTCGACACGCTGTCCGGCGGCGAGCTGCGCCGCGTCGACCTCGCCGCCACGCTGGTGCGGCATCCGGACGTGCTCCTACTCGACGAGCCGACCAACCAGATCGACACATCGAGCGTCGAGTGGCTCGAGGGGTTCCTCGGGGCGTTCCCAGGCACCTGCGTACTCGTCACCCACGACCGATACTTCCTGGACCGGGTCATCACGCGCATCGTCGAGCTCGAGGCCGGCCGCCTGCGCAGCTTTCCGGGCAACTACACGCGCTTCCTCGAGCACAAGTCGGACCTCGTTGAGCACGACGTGCGCGCCGAGGCCAATCGCCAGGTCTTCCTGCGCCGCGAGTTGGCCTGGCTGCGGCGCGGCCCCAAGGCCCGCACCTCGAAGGACAAGAAACGGATCCAGCGCTACCGTGAAGTTGAAGCGCGTGAAACCAGCGCCCTCGACAAGGAGATGATGTTCGAGATACCGGCGCCCAAGCGACTGGGCAAGCGCATCCTCGAGGCCCACGCCCTCACGCACGGCTACGGCGACAAGGTCCTGTTCCGCGACTTCTCCTTCCTCATGCTCAAGCACATGCGCGTGGGCGTCATCGGCCCGAACGGCTGCGGCAAGACCACGCTGCTGCGGCTGCTGATGGGGCTCGAACAGCCCGACGCCGGCGAGGTCGCCGTCGGCGACAACACCCAGTTCCTCTACGTGGACCAGACCAACGAGGAGGTCGACCCGAACGACACCATCCTCGATCACGTGTCCGGCGGGGCGCGCTACTTCCCCATCGGCGAGCGCAAGCTCTACGTGCCCACCTATCTCGAGCGGTTCCTCTTCGACCGCAACAGTTGCCTCATGCCTATGAGGAACCTGTCCGGCGGCGAGCTCAACCGGATCGTGCTGGCCAAGAAGCTGCTGCGGGGCGGCAACCTGCTGGTCCTCGACGAGCCCACCAACGACCTCGACCTCGCCACGCTGCGCGTGCTCGAGGAAGCCATCAACGCCTTCGCGGGCTGCGCCCTGATCGTCAGCCACGACCGCTACTTCATCAACCGCGTATGCACCGACCTCATCGTGTTCGAGGGCGACGCCCGGCCCCTCACGCTGGCCGGCAACTACGACGACTACCTCGCCTACAAGAGGCGCGTCGCGGGCACGACCCCGGCGAAAACCGGGCGCACGCGAAAACCGGCGCGCAAACGGACGGAGACGGACAAGCCGCGCTCGTTGACCTATAAGGAGAAGGAGGAGCTCGCCGCCATCGAGGGCGTCATCGAGGCCGCCGAAGCCGGCCTCCGCTCCCGCGAGACCCGCGCCGCCTCGCCGGACTTCTACCGCCAAGACGCCGAGGCGATCAGGCGCGCCCTCGCCGACCTCGCCCAAGCCAAGGACAAGGTCGACGCCCTCTTCGCCCGGTGGAATGAGCTCGAGGGTCTGCGGCCATAGGCACCGAGGCTATCCTGCATTTCTCACAGTCGTCTGGCCGCAGTTGCTCAAAGGCCCTGTGCAAAATGGCCTGCCAGCGGGAGAGAGATACTCGCGTACAGGCAGTGCGTTTCTCCGTGTCATTGCGAGCGAAGCGAAGCAATCCCCGCAGGGCGAGGGGATTGCTTCGCTTCGCTCGCAATGACACGGAGTGTGTGATATGTGCGGGCTATTGGCCCGCCCTGTCAGGCGCGCCGCGTTCGACCCCTGCGACCTCGACGCGGTCTCCTCGAGCGTAGTGCCAAAGAGAGACGACCTTGCCGGCGTAGTCATGGGTCAGCGCGTTCTCGTCGGCTTCGGTCGCCAGGTAGAGCCAGGCCGGTTCCGTGTTGCTGATGCCGGCCACGAGCCGGGCGGTTTCGCCGTCGCCGATCCACGCGCCGTAGTAGTAGTCGTTCGGGCCGTCGGTCAGGGCGCCGGTCTCCTTGTTGACGTGGCCGGTGACGAAGGGGCTCTTGACGCCCAGGCGCAGGCGTACGCCTTGCACCGCCTCGACGGGGAACCGGGCCATAAGGGCGGTCTTGTCGAGGGTGAGGTGGAGGCGGTGGCCGTCGGGTTGTACCTCGACGATGCGGAACAGGGTGCTGCGCATGTTGTTGTAGATGCGGATGCCGCGACCCGGGGCGAAGTCGTCCGCGGACGCGCCCGGCGCCTCGACGACGATCTGGCGGCCTTCGTAGTCCAGGTCCGAGATCGTGCCTCGCGCATAACTTGCGCAGGCGCCGATGCGGACGTCGCGCACCCACGCGTCGCCGGCGCGGGACCGCACACGGACGCCAATGGGCCGGTGGGCGGTGGTGCGGCTGGGGCCTTCGGGGACTTCGAGCGTGATCTCGTCCATGCCGTCGTCTCGCGTCACCTCGAGCACCAACGGTCGCTCGTTGCGCACATCGACGCCCCTCACCACCGGCGCGTCCTGCCAGGCGTCGAGCACGGTCAGGAAGTGCGACGCCGCGCCGCCCGTCACCTTCCGGCGGACGAGGAGATAGTCCAGGTGCTGGTCCTGTGACCACACCGGGGAACGGCCGCGGCCCATGATGACCTCGGCGGGGCCCCCAACGGGGATCACGTGCAAATCAAGCGTGTCCCCCTCGGGAAGGCCGGACTTCCAGGTCCATTGGGCCGGTTCTTCGAGCGTCGCGCGGCGAATGCCGGCCAGGTAGCACGGGGAATCGCCGTCGTCGTGGCGGCGCCCCCAGCGATCCGTGTACGGGGCGAACGCCGCGACGTCCGCCCCGGCCAGCGTGCCCCCCGCCTGCGCTTGCCAGTCCAGCGGCGGCAGCGCCGGCTCGACCATCATGGCGTGCCAGCTCTGGTCGTGCTGTTCGCCGCCGTTGACGGCGAAGACGTCGACGACGTAGGAGCGCGCGTCGTCGACGTCCACAAGGATGACCGTGCGCTCGTAGAGGTCGACGGGCGGCGCGTCCGCGCTCCCCAACCCCATGCCTTCAGGGTAGGGATTGTGATGCGCCGTGGCCACATGCACGCCGTCCAGGCTGGCGAAGAGGCGGGCGCCGTTCCGGAACGAGCGGCTGGCGGGCTGGGTTTCGTCGATGGTGACGGTGTTGTGGGCCAGGCTGTTGGCGTCCCATTGCCACCGGTAGTCCCAGGTCTTGGGATAGCCCAGGTCGGGCAGGAGATCGAGGCCGCGGTCGTAGAGGCTGAGGGTGAGGTGGTCGTTTTGGCGGTGGCCGATGTTGGACGTGTAGTTGAGGACGGCCGCGCGGGACTGCGGCCACCGGCCCGATTCCAGGATCGCCACGCCGTAGCCGTCCAGGAACCGGCTCGCTCGGGCGATCTCCGATTCCGGCCTCTTGACGGCCTCCGCGATGGCCTCGGCCGGATAGGGCGCCCACAGCTCGCCGCCAAAGGCCTCGCCGTTGAACCGGGTCGCGGCCCGGGCGTAGCGCGGGTCGCCATAGCGCTGGAAGGCGTAGAGGTTCTCGCTCGCTGCAAACGAGTATCGCCGGTTTGTCTCGGTGTGGCGGTCCGGTTCGCGGATGCCGCCGCAGTCGCCAATGGACGGGAGGAACGTGTCCAGCACGAGCATGTCGATGTAGAAGTCGAAGAGTCCTTTGGCCTTCGGGTGGGCGAAGATGTCCGGATACCGGTCAAGAGGGAACAAGTCCGGGCGGCGCCGGCGCGCCTCCTCCATCAGTTGCGCCACGCGGATGAAGTCGAACTTGATGCGGTTGTAGTTTGGGCTCTCGTGGCCGCCGCCGTCGCGCGTCAGGCCGTTGATGAGCATGTAGGCGGAACGGCCGATGCCGTGGTAGGCGTAGTCGACCATGTCCCTCGAGTTGGGGTGCTGGTCCGCGTAGTCGTCCATCACGAGGGCGACGGCCAGGGCCGCGGCCTGGTGGAAGCCTTCGTTGCCCTTGATCATGCCATCGAGCAAGGCCCTCATCGCCGCGCGGAAGATGTAGGTCTCGATGTACTGGCGCAGGTCGGCCACGTCCTCGACGGGCATCCCCTTGGCCTTGACGAAGGCGATGAGCTCGGGGTCCTCGGCCATGTAGTCGTAGAGCGCGTCGTAGGCGTAGGCCGTGGCCTCGAGGCAGAACGTCTCCCAGATCAAATCCGTGATCATGCCGCCACGTTTCCAGGAGTAGTGCGGGTGCGTGTTGTCCCACGGCCCGAGGTAGGTTCGCTTGAACCGCTCCTCCAGCGACGCCCCATCTTCCCCCCAGCCGTAGTTCGGATACTGGGTGGCGAGGCGCGCCAGCAGGACGCACCCCTTGTGCGCATACTTCGGGTCGCCGGTGAGCAGCCACGCCTGCGACAGGCTGCGCAACGTCGGGACCACGACCGAGCCGTAGCACATGTGGGCGTACTCGCGCAGGAAGTAGTAGCGTTGGCCGTCGTGCTCCCAGCCGCCGCCGTCGTCCGGGTAGTCGCCCGAGGTCATGTCGCCCTGGTGGTAGTTGTTGCTCGGAAACCAGCGGTCGCACAACTGGCACTGCACCTGGTAGGGATGCGAGATCGGGTCAATGCGCCACGAATTCCACACGCTGATCTTCTTCACCTCGGCGCCGCACACCGGACAGATCGTGCGGAAGGTCACGTCGTACGTACGCGGGATCGCCGTGGCCGGCTGGAGAAGCCAGATGAAGTCGTCGCTCTGCGCCGCGAAGTCGTTCGCGGCCGTGTAGGTCGGGCCGATGTAGTACGTGATGGCGTCGCCGGTCTCCAGAATGCGTTTCTGGATGGCCCGGGCCCATTCGTACTGGGCGACGTTCTCGCGGCCGACGGCGATGCGCTCGTCCGTGTAGTACGTGCGGATCTTCTTGGCGTGCGCCGTGCCGCAGACCACCAAGACCAGCGCCAGAATCAGCCATTGTTTCAACATGAGGACCTCCTCGAATGCCGCGCAGCGAACAAGCAATCGGCTACGACTATACAGAGCGCCATAAATAATGCCGCATGTTGATTTCGTGATGTCGGTTGGGGTATTGTGCTTTGTGTCATTGGGACAGGGAGCACGAAGCCATGAGAAAACTTCAGATTGCCGAACCG
>Ga0114930_10003439_pt1 | contig 13805 bp, 8 predicted proteins | sample AnhtaG_FD_87300 | JGI IMG/M metagenome (GOLD analysis project Ga0114930, IMG submission 87300) | Deep subsurface microbial communities from Anholt, Denmark to uncover new lineages of life (NeLLi) - Anholt_01485 metaG | ecosystem: Environmental > Aquatic > Marine > Oceanic > Sediment | place... | reverse complement strand
GTTGCGTGAGTATGGCGTAGGTCATGTACCCTAATATGCTTCAATCCGGCTTTGCGAATTATCCTTCTAAATGCCAAAGTGATGGCATTCGGGTTAATAGGCTTTCCATCCAGACGGATAAATACAAAATCATCCTCATTCATAGTCATACCCAATTGGATTCGCAACAGTTCCTGATCAGCACGGTATTCCCTTAGAAGCAACGCGAGTGAAGGTGGAAGAGATACCGCGCGCCTGCTATGTGAAGTTTTTGGTTCCTTGATAACGTATTCACCATTACCCAATTTAAAGGCAGTTTCAGTAACGTGCAATATGGATTTATCAAGATCCAGATTACGCCACCGTAAAGCGAGTAATTCCCCGCGTCTCAGTCCGGTACAGAGTAATGTAGAAAAGTATACGTAGTATTCCGTCTCCCTTGCGGCATCCAGAAACCTGGCTATTTCATCAGGGGACATGATTTTCATCTTTGTTCTTGCCGGACGTGGCGGATCCGCAAATTCAGCAACATTCCTTACCGCGATTCCCATTCTTACGGCATGACGTAGCGCTTCTGAAAGGATACGGTGATGGTAAAGGACACTCCTGGCTGATAGCCCACCTTTTCCGTCCATTCTTCCACTTGTCATGGCTTTGGCATAGTATGCCTGAAGATGATTTGGACGGAGTTGATTCAATGGATGGTGTCCTAGTGTTTGTAACAAGTGACAATGCACTATAGAGTAGTAGCTTTCTTGAGTCCTGGGAGTGGTATTCATGGCTGCATAGCTATCCAGCCATTCTAATAACCACTCTCCAAGAGTGAGTTTGTTCGGTTTAATATAGACATCTTTCTCCAGCGAGACAAGCATTTCATTAAGTGCCTTTTGTGCGTCTCTCTTGGCACCTTTGATCGTGTGCCAGTGCTGCCGCCGCTTTCCGGTTTCCGGGTCTTTCCCAACGTCAATAACTACGGACCAGGAGCCTTTTGATCTCTGCTTGATATGTCCTCTCATTATCTTCCTCCATATCCAGTTTCTTAGGTACTATTTGCCTCCAGTGCTACGCCGGGCACAAATCGCACCGGGTACGAAGTATCAATGGTCTGAGCACCAAAGGGTTCAACATTTCTTCCAGTGCATTGATTACCGCGTTCATCCGGCTGACATCACCCAGTAACGGCTGAATTATATCTTCTTTTCTTTCAATACAAAAGGTTTCCGCCGCCTGACGAAGGGTTGGAGCTATCTTTTCAAACAAATCCTTTTCCACGTGTATAGGAACCGATCTGTCAACTAATTCATAGCTGATGCTTATCTCCGGACTTTCCAGATCTAGTGTGCCATCAGCAATATTTTGCCATATCTCATTAAGCACTGCCTGCGCCATCATCTCTGCTGCTGTTTCTCGCTGGCTTTTATCGTTGATAGTCTTAATAAGATTGGCATCTATATCGATAATACTAGCCACTACTGTATCGGCTTCGCTCATAAAGTTATTGCGATGTTCCCTGCAGTTATCCCAAGCCTCTTTCCATCGCTCCAGTAACTGCCAGTGTACCTTTTCGCGCGTATGGTACTCCAGAGATTTAAGCAGCATATGGTATTCGCGAATGAAACGCCACCTTTCCCGATATTCTATGCTTTGGCCAGGTTGGTAATTCCGTAATTCCCTATACATCTTCTCCCAAAGAGATTCTAGGAATTGATCGGCATTCATGGTAACCTGGGGTGTTTCCGGCACTTTCAAGCCAACAGCTATTGAATCGGCTAGTTTTAGAAGTAGGTCAACGTGTTTACGGAATTCCTCAGCGGCCACATCCACCCGAGCGGCTTTTAGTTCGTCGATAGATTGACTACGCTGCCAGTCTTCATATGCTTTTTGCGCGGAACGTCTGGGGACTCCGGTTTGATTTTGAATCATCATCCAGCTGGCTCCGGACTGTTTCAGTTTAATAACCTGGTTAAGTTCATCATCTGAGACATACCTTTTCCTCATTTAATACCTCCACTAGCTAACAGTATAATATAGACATATATTAATGTCAATAGAGGGCTTGACAATGTTTATTTATTATGATAAACCTAAATTCGGGGGAGTTTTCTTGGAAACAAGTGATTAGAAATGTCCAATCAGGAGCCTGAACGTTTAGTTTATACCGTCGCTGAGGCAGGAAAACTGCTCGGGCTAAGTCGAAATTTGACGTACGAGTCTATCCGTATGGGACAAATTCCAAGCATTAGAGTAGGACGCCGAATTCTGATCCCCCGTGCCGCTTTGATCCGTTTATTGGAAGGAAATTATTCCAATAATACCACCCAAAAGTCTTAAAAGTCAGGAGATTAAGCAATCAGTCAAATATTTTGTCTATGGCGAGTATCGTGTATATGGAAAATATGAAGTGTATGGAGACAATTTTTGATAACAGCTTTTAGTAACAGCGGAAATAGGCTCGAATTAGGCACGAGTTTTGTACGGATATATATACTTGTTTCTTGTTATCGTTACTGCAACTTCATGCACTTGTAATAAATCTGGATGTTCTTTTAATCATAAGTGTCAGGGGTGTGGTATTGAATTATGACGGTGAAGTTATCACGACATAAGGTATCGAGGATTCTCAGATATTATTTTAGGGGGATGACACAGCCTGTCATAGCTCAAAGAGTGGGAGTAGATCAAAGTACAGTCTCTCTATACGCTACAAGTTTTAAGAAGAGAGCGGCCGTGGTCGGACTGCTGGCTGCCGGAAGGGAGTTTGGTATGATAACCGAAATAAATGAGTTAAGGAGTTTGTCGGTCGAGTTACTTAAGTCCAATCTTACCGCAGAAGACGCTAGGCAAGGAGTAAGGATAATAAAAGCTTTTCAAAAGCTCGGCATTGAACCAGAACGGCATACCAGGGTAATCCAGATGTGTAAAAAGATAGATGATCCTCATTTTATCAATGCCGCCCTGAAACTTAACAGGATTGAAGCGGAAGGTCAAATGAGTTACGAGGAGGCTCTAGCAAAGTACGATTTAACGGTCTCGCAAATCCCTTCAAAGAAAACCGAACTGAGTCAAATGCAAACAAAACTCGATTCACTAAACAGTTCCATAACTGAGAAAAACAAGAAACTGCATAGTGTGGATACTGAGATAAAGCAACGTCAGAGGGAAGCTGAGATAAGAAAGGCCAATCTGGAGAGGGAAGCTGAGACAAGAAAGACCAATCTGGAGAAGGAAGCCGAGACGAGAAAAGCTAAGTTAGAGCAGGAATATACGACCAGAGGCAGACAGCTTGATGTCACACTGAAAGAAATGGAAGAAGTAGCTGAATTGAAGACAATGTTACGTAATATTAATTTGGACATACCAACTTTTATACAGCTGGCAAAGGAGGCTATCTATGGCAGCGCAACAAGTTGACGGAATTATGATTAGAAGAGCTATTGAAGAATATGGTTCTTTGAAGAAAGCGAAAGAGGTGTTAAAAAATGAAATAGCAGTCTTAGAAAACGAAAGGGCATCCTTGGAAAAGGAGAACTCTCAGCGTGAAAACCAGAATTCAGAGTTGGAGATGACCAAATCTAGAATCTCCACCGAAATCAAAGATATGGATAATAGACTCGAAAACAAGAGACTTGAGTTAAGGCAGCTTTCTCTGGCTATGATAAGGGACAGCCGTCAGTATGAACTGTTTCAAGGATTCCTGGCAATGATAAGATATTCAACATCGGTAACTGGTACTATTAAGACCCTAATCGCTTCGCTTCGAGAATTAGTCGAGTCCGGTTGGTATACACTGAAAAGTGACGAGGAACTAAGAAGCTTGTTTGTGCGCAGGGTATTCGGAGATCATTTGAAGTCTTTTCGATGCGAACGGTGCGGCACTAGATTCATGGTAAATCCAGGGGTAGACAAAAAACACGTTAGAAGCAACTATGAATGCCCGGCATGCCATTACTCCTTATGGGTCAAACCAGATGATTCATTCCTCAAAGCGATGGTTTCGGAAGAGCAACTTGAAAACGTCTATACAACGGAAAAACTTATAGAAGAAAATAAAAAATTGGAACCTTTGAAGACATTTTATGAAGTAAAATGTGAGATATGTGGGGATCCTATTCAGGAATGGACAGAGGAAAATATAACTAAAGCAGTCAAAGAATTCGGTTGGGCTCACAACCAATGCTGGAATAGTGATGTTGGTATAAAGAAAATAGTAGATAAGACGGTTCAGATACTAAGGGGGGAACCAGACAAACCACAAGCTGAAAAGGAGCAACCAGTAAACAAGCTCACCTGGCCGTTATGGGATGGTAAAATAATAAAATAACAAATATTATCTTACTAGATCTTACTAGACTGCTAAAAAGGTTCCTTTTTTACTTTAACCTTTTAGGCTCGACGGTTTAGCTTCAAGAAAAGGCGCACCATTTTCAGCTATACTATGACACAAGTGCGAGCTATTTCTTGGATTAAACTGATGACTATTTTGTATAATCAAAGAGGACGAGTTGACAAGGACCTTTTTCTGTGTGGAAACTACACAGTAGAGGGCTAAATGGGAAAACGGAAACTCTCAGTAGACAGCACACGCACTATTACCACATATGTCTATCTTAATAGTGCTGCTGAGTGGGCATTGGAACAAGCAGAAGGAACCAAGGAGGGCAGGATTTACAACTGCATGAGTTCGATTATACTCTCGGCGTTCTGCATTGAGGCATATCTCAATCATATTGGTAGCGAACTTCTCTCCTATTGGGACGATGAGGTAAAAAAAGATATCAGTGTATCGAACAAGCTCAAAATCATCTGCCATCACTTGAATTTGGCTCCAGATCTCTCACGTCGTCCATTTCAATCCTTCAAACATATTATTAAGTTCCGAAATCTTATGGCTCATGGCACGATCGTGAACATCTCAGACCAAAGTATTCAAACCGTCCGTGATGGTGAACGAGTAAAATACCCCAAAACCTGGTGGGAAGAACACAGTACCCTTTCTTTTGCCAAACGATGGTTAGCTGATACTGAGTCTATAATTACGACAATCCATGAGGCAGCTGGGAAAGGTAACCTTCCCTTCGCATTACTAGAAATATCTAGTTACCATAGTACAGTAAAATAGTCCACAATCTGCGAAACTCTCACTGCAATCGGCGTATAAAAAGGTGCGCTCCGTTTTACGCCTGAATACCAGACGTGAAACTACAATTTGAAAAAGGAACCTTTTAATCCCCGAAGTGACAAAACGCTATTTTGTTGCCTGTAGATATTCTCCAAAACGGTAGCCCTTGTTCCAAAGCTAGCCTAGGTATATAATTAGCTTAACCAATAGGACTTGGTTTTGGCCATGTACTGCTTATGTACAAACCGATATGTTAGGTGGATTGGTGGTTAATCCCAGTGAAGCTAAGACAAGGAAGGAGCTGATCGATCCTGCTCTGAAAAAGGCAGATTGGGATGTGCACAATTTTGCCTGGGTTGGGATCGAAATCCCCATTGATGGATTTGATCACGAGGCATGGAAAGAGCTCGAAACCAAAATCAGAGCAGTCGAGCACATTCCCGCTGTTCAACTGCCGAAAGGTATAAGTGACTATGCCCTCTATCGCGAGAATGGCGAAATCATCGCTGTTGTCGAGGCAAAGAGATCTAGCTTTGACCCTCGGCTAGCGCAAGCACAGACTGAGTTCTATGTCAAAGAGATCGAAAAGCGGCAAGGCTGGCGCCCTTTTGCCTTCATGACCAACGGTTATGAGACCTACTTTTTGGATGTTGGCATAACTAACAAACGCTTGGTTGCTGGATTCTTTTCCCTAGAGGATCTGGAGAACCTTCTTTTCCTTCGGAATAACAAGACGCCTTTGACTCAGGCCCATATCAGCACATATATAGCGGGACGACCATATCAACAAGAAGCTATCAGACGCTTATGTGAGACTTTTGAGCAAGGCAGGCGCAGGGCATTGTTGGTCATGGCCACTGGTACCGGTAAGACTCGTACAGCAATGGCTCTAGTAGATATCTTCCTACGTACCAACCAAGCACGACGAATCCTGTTCGTTGCCGACCGGGATGCCCTAGTTAAGCAAGCCCTTGATGACGGATTCAAAGTCTTCATCCCTAATGAGCCGTGCACTCGCTTACATACATATTATATCGACAAATCTAATCGGTTATATGTTGTCACCTTGCAGACATTAAGCAATTGCTTTAATAGATTCACTCCCGGGTTCTTCGATCTGATTATCTTTGACGAAGTACATCGTTCCATTTTCAACAAATGGAATGAGGTGCTACAGTATTTCGATGGTCGGATGATAGGACTAACTGCTACCCCAGCAGCGTTCATTGATCGCAACACCTTCCTAGAGTTTGAGTGTACGGACAACACTCCCACTTTTCTATATCCTTATGAGCAAGCGGTCGAGGAGAAATACCTTGTTGATTTTGAACTCTGGAAGGCTCAAACACATTTTCAACGGCAAGGAATCCGCGGTGTAGACTTGAGTGAAGATGAACGCAATATCCTGGTTGAGCAAGGCCTTGATCCTGATGCCATCGACTTCTCCGGGAGTGAACTGGAGAAAAGGGTTAGCAACAAGGATACCTTACGGAAACAATGGGAAGAAGTCTGGGAGATGGCTCTGAAAGATGAATCAGGACAGCTTCCTGGAAAGACCATAGTATTCGCGATGACTCAGGAGCATGCTCTCCGTTTGCTGGGAGTATTCGAGGGGATGTATCCACAGCATCCCGGTCTGGCTAAGATTATTACATCTAAATCTGAATATAAGGGGACGCTAGTGGGGGAATTCAAGAAAGAGAACATGCCCCGAATTGCCATTTCGGTCGACATGTTGGAAACCGGCGTTGATGTGCCCGAGGTTGTCAACTTGGTGTTCATGAGACCTGTGCAATCAGGCATCAAGCTTTGGCAGATGATTGGGCGGGGGACCAGAAACCATGAGACTTGCAAGTACTTCGACCGGCTGCCAAATGGTCACAAAGACGAGTTTCTGATTATTGATTTCTGGCAGAATGATTTCAAAAAGACTCCCACAGAAGGTGGAGGCGACAGCCTACCGGTGCTAGTTGTGCTATTCAATACTCGCCTTAGGCTGCTTGAACTTATGTTGGATGATCAGCAATCGCCGGATACCCAACGATTAATTACAGATTTGCGAAAGCTGGTTGGACAGATCCCAACCGATTCATTTTCAGTCAAAAAAGTCATGCCTGAGGTTGAACAAGCCTGGGAGGATTCTTTCTGGTCCTATGTTACCAATAATAAAATCCAATTCCTCAGATTGAAGGTTGGCCCATTATTAAGATATGCCGCGTGTGCTGATGTTCAAGCAGCTACTTTTACCAGTAAAGCCGAGAGATTGAAACTGCAAGCACTTGCCAATGAGGACACATCGGCAACAGCTAGATCCATAGCCGAGGATGCCAGTCGCTTACCAGCGTTTGTGCATGAAGATCCAACACGTAGCCAAGCTATCGCTCTCTGCTGCTCTCCTAAACTTCGAAACGCTACAGTAGCCGAATTGAACTGGATAATCGATGCTTTAGCTGACCAAATGAAGTATAGGAAGAAGGTAGAGGACACCTTTGTAACTCTTGACCTGCTCGACTTCATTGAAACCGGAGGGTATATTCTTCTCTTTGGTGGGAAAGAGCCAGTGTATGTAGCAGAGTACCGGCAACGCATTGAGCAAAGGGTTCTCGATCTATTGGCAGGTAATCCTATTATTAAAGCCATTGAGCTCGGCGAATCGGTAAGTGATTCGGACCTGCTTGACCTGGAGCGAACTCTGAGACACGAACTTGGCAAACAGGGTATCGAGTTGTCCCAAGAGAACATTTACAAGGCTTATGGTTTTAAGGCAGGCAGTCTTCTGGAATTTGTGCGGCGGTTGCTGGAAATAGATGAACTCCCAGACTATGATGAAATCGTACGCCGCTGCTTTGGGACGTTTATCTCTGAGCACACTTTCAACGGTGATCAAATACGCTTTCTGCGTGCAGTACAGAGCGTCTTCCTACAGAAAAGAAAGCTGGCATTGCAGGACCTATATGCAGCTCCACTGACCAGCTTTGGGCAGAACGCGGTAGAACGATGGTTTACTGATGAGGAAATCAGAGAGGTACTAGCCTTCACTGACGCTCTAGTAGTGAATGGAGGAAGAGATGCTAACTGATTCTAAACTACGTTCCGCGATCGACCAGCTATGGAATAAGTTGTGGGAGGGAGGACTCTCAAATCCATTTGATTCCATCGAACAGCTTTCCTATCTCATATTTATAAAGCGTTTGGATGATGCCGAAAATCAAAAGGAACGCATGGCTAAAATCCAGGGCAAATCTTACGAACCGGCCATTCCAGAAGAAATGCGTTGGAGTAATTGGAGACACTACCAAGCCGAGAAGGCACTCAATCATGTAAAAGAGAAGATTTTCCCGTGGTTGAAAAGTATGGGTGCATCAGGTAGTTCCTTCGAGCGATACATGCAAAACGCTGAGTTCAAAATCAACAAGCCCAGCTTGCTTATCGAAGCCTGCAAGTCGATAGATGATATTCAAATCTCCTCTCAGAATCAGGACGTGCAAGGGGATATCTATGAATATCTGCTGAACTATTTGAACATATCTGGTCGGAATGGTCAGTTCCGCACCCCGCGCCACATCATTCGGATGATGGTTCAAATGATGGATCCTAAGCCGGGGGATCGCATTGGGGACCTAGCGGCTGGAACCTGCGGGTTTCTCGTGAATGCATATCAGTATATCCTGGAAAAGCATACTTCTCCCGAAATCCTGAAATACGATGAAGAAGGGTTTCCTCATTTTCTAGCCGGAGACCTCCTGAATGACGAACAACGGACTTTCTTGCATGATGGCGCGTTCCGTGGATATGATAATGACTCTGGTATGGCAATGCTAAGAATCGGCTCGATGAACCTTATGCTCCACGGGCTGGAATATCCTCGGTTCTACTATATGGATACTCTTTCTAAAGGATTCACCGAGGAGAGAGAGTACGATGTGATTTTGATGAATCCACCGTTCAAGGGCGCAGTAGATAAGGGTGATGCCAGCGAGACGCTACCCAGTAACACGAAGAAAACGGAACTACTTTTTCCGCATCTTGTCTTAAGAGCACTGGACATGGGCGGACGGGCTGCTGTTATTGTACCTGATGGTGTATTGTTTGGCACAAGCAGGGCCCATGTAGAACTCCGGAAGAAATTGATTGAGAATAATCGTTTGGACGGTGTGGTATCCATGCCCGGCGGTGTATTCAAGCCATATGCGGGAGTTTCTACGGCTATATTGTTCTTCACACGAGGAGCTTCTACTGACCGCATCTGGTTTTATGATATGGCCTACGACGGATTCTCACTTGATGATAAACGCCAACGTACTCCTGGACAGAATGACATTCCTGATATTCTGGAATGCTGGCGCAATCGCCATAACCAAGAGTTCCAGGATAAGCGACAGAAACGGTTCAAAGAGCTCAAGAAGCAGGTTGCACCGCTAAAAGCTGAACGCCTAAAAATGCTAGCCGAGATCAACCGGTTGACATTTGAGAGCGCTATAGCTGCTGATGACGATGATGAGGCATCAAAGGCTTTGGATGTAGACAACGCTAAGCTGTCTAAACTAGAAGTTGAGATTGCACCATTACAGGCAGAAATTGATCAGCTCACTCGCCAGTTCTGGGTAACGAAAAAAGACGTTAGAGAGAGTAAGTATGACCTTTCTGCCAGCCGCTACCGACAAATAGAACAGGACGAAGACTACTATGAAGCTCCTAAGGTTACAACGGAAAGGTTGCTTAAACTAGAGCAGGTGATGACGGAAAGAATAAGGAAAATCAATGAGTCATTCAGCTAATATGGTTCCGCTTGGGAAACTTGGTAAAGTTATCTCTGGATCTACCCCAAATACTAATATTAAGGCCTACTGGAACGGAGATATCCCTTGGATAACACCTGCCGACCTCACTAATCATGAGGGTATTTATTTTAAAGGCAAGCTGCGAAAAATCACCAAAGCTGGCTATAACAGTTGCTCAGCCATAATGCTACCCCCAAGTTCAATAATATTCAGTAGCAGAGCACCAATAGGGCACTGTGCTGTCACCGGTTATGCCTTATGTACAAACCAAGGATTTAAAAGTATCGTTCCGAACGAAAACCTTGATTCTATCTATGGATTCTTTGCTCTCAAATTCTTCACTCCTCAGATTATCGCGCGTGGCAGAGGGGCAACATTTCTAGAAGTTAGTAAAGAGATTATTGAGGACTTCCCTATTCCTCTTCCTCCACTCCCTAAGCAAAAACGCATTGCCAACACTCTAGAACAGGCAGACCATCTGCTTCGCCTCCGCCGTTATGCTTTGGAACTAAGCGATAATTACCTGCAATCGGTCTTCCTTGAGATGTTTGGGGATCCTGTATCCAATCCCAAGGGGTGGAAAGAGAGCCCACTTGATGAAGCAGTTACAAAAGACAAATTCGCAATTGTGGATGGACCATTCGGGTCTGACCTCAAAGCGGACGAGTATACCAACGAAGGTGTGAGGGTAATCAAAGTTAATAATATCAAGCCGAATGAATTCAATTTCGATGATGTCTGTCACGTTTCACTCACGAAATACCAGTCAATTAAACGTAGTACTGTGCGACCCGGTGATGTGGTTATGGCAAAGGTAGGAAATACCATAGGTAAAACATGCGTCTTCCCTGACTCAATTCAATATGCGGTGCTGACTGCAAACGTGTGTAAGATGACTCTCAATACTCAGATAGCACTTCCATGGTTCCTTAGTTATCAGATGAACTTCGATGGGATTCAGCAAAGGATCAGAGGCCTTTCAGGGGACACCGCCAAACCGATGATCAACATTCCCAGATTACGGGAATTGAAATTAATTCTACCTGATATTCCTAAGCAGCAAGAATATGTTGATATTGTATTGCGTCACAAACGCCTGCAAGTCCAACAACGTGAAGCTGAGCGCCAGGCAGAGCATCTGTTCCAGACTCTGTTGCGCCGGGCTTTTAGAGGAGAGTTGAGTTAATGGTTAAACAGGAGATAAATCCCGTTAGAAACAATGTACTCTATTATCCCTATATTAATCTCCCTGAATCAGAATGGTTAACTCGAATGCTTCTTTATTACGACAAAGTAGGCACAATTACCCCACCAAGTTATAAAACTCGCCCTGAAAAATTCATGCCTTATACTCTAGATCTAATAAAAGAAGATTTAGTTATTCAAGTATTCCCATATCAATATGTCTATAGCGTCGAGAGATTCGCCGAATCTTTTAAGGAATACATCGATTCACTTGGCGATGAACTCAAATCACGACGTTTATCTTTTGAAAATAAAGACAAACCGTTCCTCCCGAAACGTATGAAAATACACGTCTCGAAGATGGAGTTACTCTGTGATTATTTGGTGAAAAATAGGCTTGCAGTTAAAGCTGATAATCAGTGGTATGATGTCGAAATATCAACCGCATTAGATTTTATGAGTTATTTAGCTGCAATAATCGGTCAAGTAGATGAGGCAGGATTCATTCCTATCACTGATAATGTTTTTCCAATAAATCGCCTCGTGAAATCAATTTCACATGATGTGCGTATAGAAAATACGACAGGAGCATTAAGGATACAGTTGTTAAAAGGCTTATTACCATCACCAAGCCAACCATTAAAGGCAGAAGATATTTTACGGTTCAAAATGAGACATGGGGATAAATTATCTGAATTTAGGAATTACGTTGAACAGTCAATATTAGATATCCTTAGACATACTGATGAAGACCTGAGAGAAAGGCAAATAGTTCTCTTCAACCAAAAAGCGCAAGAAGATATAGAAGAGATTAAAGCTTTTTTGCAAGAACACGGGTGGATTAACATAGCATTTGTGAACCTTTATGCATTGCTTTCTGAAATACCAGTAATTGGCATGCCGATGAAAATTATTCTAAAGGTTTATAAAGCTAGCACAGATTCATATTCGACGAACACAAAAATGGTAAAAGAGACTCCATTATTATATGCTGCTGTTGCTCAAAAGGAATTATTGAAAAATTAACAAAATTCTGATAAGGAATAAGTGTAAAACTAAACGCTTACAAGCTCGACAGAAGGAAGCTGAGCGTCAGGCAGAGCATCTGTTCCAGACTCTCTTGCACAGGGCTTTCAGAGGGGAATTGAGTTAGGTATTTAAGGAGCTTTCAATGCCAGATTCTGATAGGGCAAAACTGCTATTGAATAGTCTACAACATTCCACTACTAGTGGTATGGATATGCTAGTAGAGCTGGCGAAACGGCACCACGGAAATCTAACAGTCAATGATGTTCACCTACTTGCCAAGGAATCATGGCAGATCGGATCAGTTGGAATTTGCCCGGAACTGATCGTGAATTTTATGTCCCAGTACGTTTCTGGGCGTCAAATACAATCTATCCTGGATCCGTGGGCAGGGCTGGGAACTCTGCTTCTGCCTTTAGTGAATAAGACAGGAGCCACAACTAATGTTGGTATGTCACCAGATAAGAATGCTACCGAGTTTTGTAAGCTTCTTGATCATGAACATAAAGTAACTTGGTTATGTGGAGAACCTCTAGAAGAACTCAACAATACCACAATGTCGTTTGATTTGGTTATCAGCTGTCCTCCATTTGGGATTAATCCCCAAAAAGTCAGCCTTTTTTCTGGTACTGGTCCTGTAGAGGTGCAAGACAACCCGGGGCACTTAATTGCTTTAAAGTCATGTCTGAGACTTGCAGACAGGGGATTAGGACTCTTTGTTGTATCCACAGGATTTGTTGGTGCTAAAGGCCAAAATACAGTCTTTGCAAACCTATCACGTTTTGGCCTTGGTCTAAGAGCCTATATTGCAATACCGACTGGCATGTTTGCTCCTTACACATCTATTCCGACCGCTCTTATCGTCATACAAAAAGGTAAGTCGAACAGAATCTTTGTTGGAGAAATGTCAGAGGATACTGGTCGTAACCAGTCACTATTGAATAACCTGATAACGGGAAAAGAAGGAAAGGAGCTTGCCTCTGGCAAACTTGTTACAACTGACAGCTTTATGGGTTACCAATCACTTGCTGCGGAAGAGCGTATTGAACGCTTGGCAAAGCGCTTGGGACTAGCTCCAATATTGCTAGGTGATGTAGTGAAGGAAATCAATTTGACAAAAGCGACAGAGTTACCAGGCTTTGACGAACGAACAAATGCCGTATATTTACCGCTCATTGGTAGAAGTAATGCTGTCGCGTCTTTGTCAGAACTTACAATGAAACCCCACAATTATGCCCAGCTCGTGATAGACACTGAAAAGGCTGACGCTAGCTATGTAGCCGGTTTTCTTAATACCACGCTAGGTCATGCCATTCGCGAAAGCTGTTACTCGGGAGCAGTTATACCGAAAATCACAAAGTCTTCACTTACACAAATGCGATTATTTTTGCCTAACCGTGAGATTCAAATTGAAACAATAGAAGCTGATATACAAATTAAGAATCTTGTCAACGAGCTACAGGAATTGCGAGATCAAGTATGGTCAAGGCCAAATCAATTAACTAACACCCGAAAACAGGTCACAAGAGTAAATCGAGAAGAGCGGTTTGTTGATTGGTTGGACACTCTTCCATTCCCTCTAGCGTCAGTGTTATGGGCCTACAATGCTGCCAGAGGAAATATACGCTTGCAATATGATTACCTAGACCATTTCTTTGAAGCCCTGGCAGAATTCCTAGCAACTCTGCTCTTGAGTGGTTTTGCTAATAATGAGG
>Ga0114930_10003437_pt1 | contig 13808 bp, 11 predicted proteins | sample AnhtaG_FD_87300 | JGI IMG/M metagenome (GOLD analysis project Ga0114930, IMG submission 87300) | Deep subsurface microbial communities from Anholt, Denmark to uncover new lineages of life (NeLLi) - Anholt_01485 metaG | ecosystem: Environmental > Aquatic > Marine > Oceanic > Sediment | place... | reverse complement strand
CAATATCCCCTACAGTTCCACCTATTTCCACTAAAATAAGATCAGCCGATTCTTCCCTGGCGATTTCATAGATATGGTTTTTAATGATATCAGTAACATGGGGAATGTATTGAACAGTCTTTCCTAAATAATCCCCTCTCCTCTCTTTTTCTCTTACCATGTGAAATATCTTACCCATGGTGAGATTCCAAGTGGATTTGCACCTAACTCCCAGGAATCGCTCATAGTGTCCAAAATCCATATCCACCTCTCCCCCGTCATCCAGGACAAATACCTCCCCATGCTCAAATGGATTCATTGTACCTGGATCAACATTAAGGTAGCCATCACATTTGATAGGGATAATCTTCAGCCTTGACGAAAGAAGATGACCTATGGAGGCAGCAGCAATTCCTTTGCCCAACCCGGAAAGAACCCCTCCTGTTACGATGATATATTTGGTAGCAGGCATGTTATTTTTTTAAGGGAAAGTTATTAATGAGAGAATAATATTGTTTACATCTTTCATTGTGCTTTATAATCCAGATAAGAATTAAATAATCAAACGTAGGGGCTTGATTCATCAAGCCCGAAAGCGAGTTCGACCCGCCCGCCTCGCCTTGCGTCTCGCATGGCGGGCAGGTAAATCGAACCCCTACATTTTTTAATATTTTGGCTTCAATAAATTAAATCAAAAATGAAAACTATTTTATGACCCGAGTAATAATTAAAAATTTATAGGTGATTACTGTTGTGGTCAAGTTAAATGTTCGTTATTTTCCTGGCCCATTTAACATTTATTCTCATGGTAATCTTCTTGCTTTCCACAAAATAGTGTTAGCAGAAAATGATTAGCCCTGATTTTCCCTTAATTCCATTGCTTTTTTTGGATCAAGCTCTCAAGGAAATCTCTTTGAATGTTTTGGGTCTCTTCCCATCTTTCCAGAATGGGTTGGGGAATGGAAATTTGAGTATATCCAGGCCTGAATAAACAATTTTCAGGCTCTTCATCCCAATCGTATCTATTGGTGCTGTCCAAATCGAAAGGGCCTCCTCTAAAGCCTCCGGTCAACAAAGATATGCGAGAAAAGATGTGGCGGTCCCTCACTCCTATACAGTTGGGGATAGCATTTGGGCTAATACACCGGATAATGCTTGGGGGGATTGTATTTTGATGCCACAACCCGGTTGAAGCAAAGTAAGCACCTTCCTTAATCAGATTTAGGGAATTAAGCTGGTAGGGATTTTTAATAAGCCCATAGACAGAGCCTTTCTCCACTGTGATGTCCATTTCCTTAAATCTCTGCAAAAAGATAAGCAACTTTTCCATATACACTATAAAATGGAAAAGCTCATCACGCCCCAATTCCATGTTATCAGAGATGTTAGCAACGATATTAAAAGTAAGCTGTGAAATGGGAGGAATAGGATAGAGTTCAAAGAGGGCCTTCAGGTTAAACAAATCTAATTTTTCCATAAATTCGGGCAGTATAGGATAGTGTTTGGCAGGGCCGGTACCTTTACTCAATCCCTTTAAAACAACAGATGCCGGCACCCTGCCAACAGTAACCATGCGCATGGCATCAATAGCCTGGGATTCGGTCTCTGAGATAGCCTGGGTGACTTCCGCATCCACCTTTTGAGATATATAGCTTTTGCGAAATTCTTGCATAACCTTAAATGTTTGACGATAGATGAACTGTGCTAAAGGCTTCTCAAAGGAAAGATCGGGATCTCTATTGATTTCATAGTGAATAATCCTCAGGATATCTTCATTGTTGAAGCGGAGCACAAGAAAATGCCCGATCCGGATTGCTTCCCTTTTATCTCTTTTTTTCAGATACTCAATAAAGCGCCTGACCAGATTGGAAAAACTGTCTCTCCATTCCCCCTCTCGCCTTAGCTGATCGTAAGAAACGCCAAACCAGTTCAGGCTGATCAGATCTTTTTCCGGGATCCCCACACGTAACTCAAGAAATTTTCTATAGATCTTTTGAAAGGCAGTTAGACTTTGAAAAAGGACCTGTTTTTCCTCTTCTTTTAGACTCGGGATGCATGAGATAAAGATAAAAAGAACTTCACTTTCATAGTTATTGATCAGAACTTCACAGGCATGGGATTTAATTACATGATTGAAGCTTTTTTCCTGATCCACAATGATCTGGATGATCGGTTTAATTATGATCAAGAATTCCGGTGTCCTAAGCTTGTAAAAGTTTAGTAATTCAAGGAGTAGTTGTGGAGAAACCTGCTTTCTATATTTCCCTAAAATTTCTGTCAAAATTTTTGTGATACAAATATCCAGAAAGATATGGAGATGAGTAAGGGAAGAACTGAGAAAAATATCATGTAGTTTTTTAATGAGCTTTAAGTCATAAGGCTTCTTTGGGAAAAGAATATAGGCTAAGTCCTGCTCCTGGTCTTTATCCTGTAGAAATGGTTTTACTGTTTCCCATTCTTTCTCAAAGCAGGCATAGATTGATTCAATGTCCAGGTAGGGTGGCTTTTTCGATGAGAATAGAAAGTCAAGAGGATGGGTTTCAACTCCTTTGATTTGAGAGAGAGTAGATTGGCGGATATCTTCTATATTTAAAGGCATAGGTATTTTCTTCCTGCTGAATAATTCAGTCCTAAAAAAAATTATGTATCAAAGTAGTGTGAAAATCAAGATATCTATAACACTTTCCGAGGACATGCTTTACTAATAGGTTAATTTATGAAAAAAAGGATTCTTTATTGGGGACATGGGAGTACATGCCTTTTCGCTCTTGTAAATAGAAGGACACAATCATGTTGGGGTGTTCGGAGTATAGGTAACAGCGAGACGTTATTAAATGGGGCATGCATAGGGTTTGCTTTAAAATTTGCCGGTGGAAGAGGAAGATATGATAGATTCAGCTATCTTTTCAGCAGAGTCGCCAAAAAGTTTTTCAATATCGAAAAGATTGAGATAGTCATCTTGCCATGATAGGCCTGTCTCTTCAACAATATTTTTGATGTGGGTAGACTTATCACCCAGGGCCTTTACCTTTTTTAGTCACTAATATTCTCAATATCTATACCACGTTGGTTTATCCTGTTTGCGTTTTCCATTACCTTTTTGGCAGCGGCCTTATCGATCACGTAAATCATGGTACCACCTTTCTCAGAAAGTATTTGACCGTAGGATATGGGCACCAAAGGTGTGGGATCATTTAAAAGGGATTCTGCCACAGGTTCTACTTTGCGGTCTCCGTTGGCTAAAAGAATTACCGTTTTTGCATTATAAACGAGCTCAACTCCCATGGAGATGGCATACCAGGGGCTTTGCTCAATGCTTGCAAAGTGCCCATCTTTCACGGCATTTGCCACGGTATTTTTATCAAGTTTCACTAAAAGCATCTTGTTTCCCTCAAAAGGGATACCCGATTCATGGAAGGCTACATGACCACGCCCACCAACACCCACAACCTGGAGGTCAATCCCTCCATTTCGCTCAATTTTTTCCCGGTAGGCATCTAATATCTCTCTGCGAATCCAGGTAAGGTATTCAGATTGAGCATTAGCCTTGATTACGATAGCCTTTCCTTTGTCTGCACCCTGCTCCTCCCAATCATTGGGGTTGGCCTTAAGCTCAGCCAGAAGCCTTTCCTGATCAACGAGCGTGCCCCAGGGTACATTTGCTTTCTTGAATTTTTTCTCAAGGAGCCCAAAAAGTTCCTGTACCATAAAAAAGCTATAACTTTCAGGATGCAGTGCCCGTTGCTGGGCATTTTCTCCAGGCAGGCCTACATATTCATCGAGGTTAAAACTTTGAATTTTCGAGCAGTCAAATTCCCCTGCATTAGCTGACTTGGCAAAGTGTTTATAAAGGCCAGTGGGTGTGTTACCAGTAGCTAACCCAAGCACATAGGTATCCTTATTTTTTAATGTGTTTTTTATGTCTTTTACCACTATTTGGGCAGCAACCTCGCTCATATGATTAAAATCTCTGGTTATAATTACCTTAAACGGCATTTCAGTACCTCCCGTTAGGGTTTATTCAACTGAGTTTTTCCCGGATTACATCAGCAATTTGCCTACAGTATTTCTCAGTCTCCTCGTCAGTAGGCCCCTCAACCATCGCTCGGCACATGTTCTGCGTTCCTGAGTATCGAACCAAAACCCTTCCCTTATCACCGAGTTGCGCTTCTACGTCTCTGATGGCCTGAGTGATCTCGGAAATGGTAGAGATTTCTGGTTTGCTCTTCACATCAACATTGATGAGTTTTTGGGGAAACACCTTCATAACTTGAGCCAACTCCGAGAGGGGTTTTTGGGTCTTTTTCATGGCAGCCAGAACCTGCAAGGCTGTGATAATCCCATCACCTGTGGTGTGATGCTCCAGAAAGATCACATGCCCTGACTCTTCTCCGCCTATTACGGCCCCCTTTGCTTGCATCTCTTCCAGAACATATCTATCACCGACCTGGGTTATTAGCTGCTCGATACCAAGCTCCTTTAGCGCAACTCCAAGACCAATATTACTCATAACAGTAGTTACAAGCAGATTGTGAGCCAGTTTGCCCTCCTTTTTCATCTCCCTGGCACAAATGGCCATGATTTGGTCTCCTGTGAGCACCGATCCCTTTTCATCAACTGCAATACAGCGATCACCATCACCATCAAAGGCAAAACCTACATCCGCCTTTCTTTTGACTACCTCCTCTATCAAGGTTTCCGGGTGCTGAGACCCACAATTTGCGTTGATATTCTCCCCGTTAGGCTTATCGAAGAGGGATGTGACATCAGCCCCTAACTCAAAGAAGGTCTCCGGCGCCACTTTATAGGTAGCACCATGGGCACAGTCCAGGACAACTTTGGTTCCTTCCAGGGTATAGTCTTTAGGGAAGGCATTTTTTAGAAAGACGATGTATCGGCCTTTTGAATCTTCTATCCGGTGTGCCTTGCCCAATTCATTTGGGGATGGATGTAAGGAGTGCATATTATTAGAGAATATCAGCTTTTCTATCTCGAGCTCCTTTTCGTCAGGGAGCTTGAAGCCCTCGCGAGAGAATATCTTGATTCCATTGTCCTGAAAGGGGTTGTGAGAGGCGGAGATCACAATACCAGCATCAGCCCTCATACTATTGGTTGTAAAGGCAATCCCCGGGGTGGGTAGTGGGCCAACCAGGAGGGCATTTACCCCCATAGAGCAGATCCCTGACACCAGGGCGCTTTCAATGATGTATCCGGAGATACGGGTGTCTTTTCCAATGATGATCCTGGGGGTATGACCTTTGCGTTTAAACAGATGAGCAGTTGCCCTTCCAATATCCAAGGCCATCTCTGCGGTCATAGGGTATTCATTGGCTACACCCCTTACCCCATCAGTACCAAACAACTTTCCCATTAGTTTACTCCTTTCATATCGTGTTTTTGTTAGGATGGCATTATTATCTATTACCCACATTTTTAAAAGAAGGGATTTTTTCTAAAATCTCTTTATTTATCTCATCTACAATACCTCGCAGCCAGGAGATTCCCTTGGTACACCACTTCTTTTGTAAACCCCGAATCACCGTAATATAGTCGCTACCCTTTTCCTCTTTATCCTGAGCTACCTTTTCCAAAAAGGCATCTCTCTCAGATGTCTCCCCCACCTTTTCTCTATAAGAATAAAAGCCATTCTCTATCTCATGCCACTTATCAAACAGTTCTTTTTTCTGATTCAATAACCCCTGAGAACATTTTCCTTTCATAATCTCTTGATAGGTTTCGGCAGATTCAGGCATCTTGTGGGCCAGATCCTTGAGACGATTTATTCTCTCATCAATGGCCATATCCAATTTTTCCAATGCCCCCTCATACAATTCCTGGCTCATTATGTCTTCTTGGAAAAATTGGAAGCGGACACAAAGATACCACTGCCTGAGGGCTATAAGATTTGCAATATAATTTATGTTATTTAGTGCCCGCCTTGCAATATTCCAGTAAAGCCCTGGATAAAAATCCGAATTCGCCTTTTTCACGCCTCCGGCAATCATGAGCTTACCACCTTCAGGATAATCTCCCCGATAAATGACCCCTGCGGCTATGACCGTTCTGTAACCTAATCGAGAAGGTCCAACTAGTCCTCCCTCACCCCCTAAAAAAATAGGGTCCTGATTAAGCATTACTCCTCTTGGCACATCACCTATCAGCGAAGGAGTTGCTTTGTCCTGGTTCGGGGTGTAATTAAAGTGAATATAGGAGCTTCCCACCTCGCTGTGGTTCCTGCGGCTTGTGCCACCTGCCATAAGGCAATCACAAAAATTGATGAGACTACCTAAGGTCACAAACGGGAAAAGGATAGTATGCTTGAGTCCAACGGTGTGAGCCCCATTGGCCTTCTCTTCTAAAATACATGCATCCCGTACCTGGGCCCCATAACCCATATTGGCATTTTGAAGAAACACAGAGTTACAGAAAAAACCGCCTTTAAGCTCTACATTGTGTCCTGTTTGACAATCCTCTATGGTTACAGGGCCTTCATGGCCCAGCTTTGTTCCAGACATAATCAGCGTTTTTTTACCATAGATCTTACATCCGGCATAGATAACCACACCGTCACCAGAAATCCTGTCGATATCCACTTCTTCTCCAATCTCAACGGTTAAGGGGTTAGGAATCTTTACCCCTTTTTCTATAAGGAGTTTAACCTTTTCACTGTCTTGGTAATCCATAGCAACTTTCATTAAAGCCTGCTTATGATAAATTTTTTCAATAAAAAAATCCACCCATCTAATCCTTGAGATGATGTGGACCTCTTTGTCTTTTATAATACGCCCTTGTATTACTTCTATTTTAACTGCGTATACCTAATAATAAAGAATTAAACTTATGTCAAGTTTTTTGATATTGTTTTAATGAGGTTATATTTCCCACCCTGCTATCATACCTTGAAACAGTTCTCCGTTTGTCAGGAAGCTTTTGTCTTTTTTCCCTCGACTTTTCTTAACAGTCCTCTAAACAAAGTTGGTGGGAGGCTATTTTATCCGGATAAAGCCATGAACATTCTTTATGGCGCATATACTCTCCTTGCTGGGGGCCTGTTCATATCTTGTTTTCCGCCCTTTTGGATATATACCCGCCTGAGCGGACGCCATGGTGAAAATCTGAAAGAACGCTTAGGGCATATATCCCCAGAACTTGCTCAAATCCTTTCAGGATCGCCCCTTTTCTGGATTCATGCAGTTTCCCTGGGAGAGGTTAGGGTGGCGGTTCCCATTATTAAGGCTCTCAGGCAGATCTTGCCAGGCTGTTCGGGCATTATTTCAACGACCACAAAACACGGATGTGAACTTGCGAGGGAGACTTTTGAAGAAGACATTCCCATTGTATATGCGCCAATCGATTTTATTGGTTCAGCACGAAAGGCACTTTCCCGTGTGCACCCAGATGTTTTAGTTTTTCTGGAGACTGAAATCTGGCCTGCGTGGCTTACTAAGGCGTGGCGGATGAGATAGATACATTCTGCTTATCATCTTCTCCATCCCACAAGCAGAAATTTTTGAGGATGGTCAGGCCTGGTGGCCCACTCTTTTCCGGATGAAACTGTACAGCAATAAGACTTCTTTTGCCCAGTACACTGGTAAAGGTAATGCCATGTTCAGTTGTCCCGATGATTGTCTCTTCACCTCCTGGTGCTGGATAATAACTGTGAACAAAATAAAACTCACTTCCTGGGACGACACCTTTAAAGAGTGGATGAAGCCTTTTAAGTTTTAACTGGTTCCAGCCCATATGGGGCACCTTGAGGTATTTGCCCTCATCTGAGAGGAGCGGCATAGGAAAACGTTTTACCGTGCCGGGGAGCAATCCGAGACAGGCGGTCTGATTTTCCTCGCTCTCTTCAAGAATTATCTGAGTCCCCAGGCAGATTCCCAAAAAGGGTTTACCAGATTCATAGAGGTCATATATTGCCTGGTCAAGATCCATTCTTTTTAAATCCTGCATGGCCTGTCCTGCAGATCCAACGCCTGGGAAGATAATCTTGTCAGCCCCTAATAACTCTTTTGCATTATGGGTAATTCGGCATTCAAATCCGAGATGGTTTATGGCCCGAGCAACACTGCCAAGATTTCCGGCCTTATAATCAATAATGGCAATCATGATTCATAGTATATCGTTTCATAAAACGCATATCTATTTTAAAATGACTAATGTCAAAATCCAAGGTTCAAATTAAATCCAAATTACCAAATGCCAAAAAAACTTTTCGATATAAAGTGTTTTGAGCTTTTGCCTTTGACATTCATTTGGCATTTGAGCTTTGAAATTTGAATTTTAACATACGTAAATATTTTAATGAAACTGTGAGCTTTTGAAAAAATGTATCTGAAAGACTATAGTCTTATTCCCACTCTATTGTGCTTGGAGGTTTTGAGCTAATATCATAGACTACCCTATTAATGCCCCTGGCCTCATTTATAATCCGGTTTGAAATCTTGACCAGGAGAGAATGGGGAAGCCTGGCCCAATCTGCAGTCATAGCATCAAGGCTGGTTACAGCCCTGATGACCACAATATGTTCATATGTCCGTTTATCCCCCATGATTCCCACACTTTTCAGGGGTATCAGGATGGCAAAGGACTGCCACAATCTTTTATAATAATCGCTTTTTTTGATTTCTGTTATCAAAATATCATCAGCTTCTCGCAAGATAGATAGACATCTTGGCGTCACTTCGCCGATAATCCTGACCGCCAGCCCGGGTCCTGGGAAGGGATGGCGATGTATCATATCATCAGGCAGACCAAGTTCTTTGCCCAAAAGCCGAACCTCGTCCTTAAAGAGATGTTTTAGGGGCTCAATAAGCCTGAGGCGCATCTTTTTAGGAAGACCACCGACATTATGGTGGGATTTGATAACCGCTGATGGCCCTCCAAAGGGGGATCTGGATTCGATCAGGTCTGGATATAAGGTCCCCTGTGCCAAAAAGTCAACCCCCTTAGTCTTCAAGGCCTCCTCCTCAAATATCCTTATGAAGGTTTTTCCTATTATCTTTCTTTTCCTTTCAGGGGCAACAATATTCCTCAGTGGTTCCAGGAACCTTTTCCTGGCATTGATGAATCTCAAATTTATCATAAAATGGCGTTTGAATAGACTTTTAACCCTTTCTCCTTCACCTTTGCTCAGAAGGCCGTTGTCCACAAAGATACATGTCAATCGTTTCCCAAGAGCCCTGTCAAGAAGAACGGCCGCTACCGAGGAATCTACACCACCACTTAAGCCCAAAATAACCTTTTTTTCTCCAACTTCCCCTTTTATCTCTTCTATTGCCTTTCCAATAAAGGATTTCATCGTCCATGTCTTTTTACAGCCACATACCCTGAAGAGAAAATTGCTGAGCATCTTCTTCCCCTTAGGTGTGTGGGCAACTTCAGGATGGAATTGCAGTCCGTAAAGCCTCTTTTTACTATTTTCAACTGCTGCAATCTTGGTATTTTCTGTTGAGGCCGTTATCTTAAATCCCTCTGGCAGACGAGAAGTAGAATCCCCATGGCTCATCCAGCAAGGGGTTGACATGCTGATCCCATGAAAAATGCTTTTTTTATCAAGTAAGTTGAGCTCAGCCAGGCCATATTCTCTTTTGGCTGCACTCTCGACCTTACCACCCAAACTATCTATCATGTACTGCATGCCGTAACATATGCCAAGCATGGGAATATTTAGATTAAAGATCTGAAGGTCTACCTTAGGGCTGTTTTTTTCATATATACTTGCTGGCCCTCCCGAGAGTATTATTCCTTCAGGGGCTAATGATTTAATTTTAGGCAATTCAATCTTTGGAGGCTCTATCTGGCAATAAACATGCTGCTCCCTGACCCTCCTGGCAATAAGCTGGTTGTATTGAGAACCGAAGTCAATAATTAAAATCATCCCTCAAATTTCTTTCTTAAACAATGTTATCTATAAGGTAAAAGAGTATAATTAAATATAGTCCTTCCGTCAAGATAAAGAGGGCCCTGTCCAGGGCCACGTCATAGTGAAACATAACTTATTGATTTTTAAGCTTATTGTTGGGCATGTGTATCTTTTTTCAAACAATTCACCCTGTTGAATTTCCCGAAGGGAACCCTATTCAACAGGGCAGGCTGGGAAGCCTATTTTGCCTTCTCATTGCCGCTGCTCCAGGCCTCCGGCTCGTAGAGCCTACGCCTCGGAGAGCGGGCGGCCCGCCCTGGTGCGACAGAGATTTACTAACCTGCCATTGCTGTTATGGTTTGGCCTCTGCCACGGGATTTTAGGCCCAAAGAATAGGTCTGGGCCAGGGCCATCGCAGTCTTAGACTCCCGAGGGAGAGGTGACGGGTAATCCCCTCTGGGCCTTCCCGCCCGCCTTAGCTTTTACCTCTTGCTGGCCATAAAGCATCCGCTCTTTCGTGTTTGAAAAAAGATACCTATGCCCCCCATCCCTTTATAACTGCTAATAAAAGTGAACATTGACATTGAATTATTTATAATTTAACTTTCAAGGAGTCCTTTTCGTATCTGTTAGTGTCGTAAGATAGAATTTTTTAGTTGTTCTCTTTTTTTAAGTTTAAAGTCCTGTCGGTATGACTGCTCAGGCCACAAGATAAATGTTGGCTACTTTTGAGAAACCTATGAAAAAAATTATCAATATCTATATTTTAAAAGAGATGATCCCTAATTTTACTACCAGTCTTATTGTCTTTACATTTCTTGTGCTTGCTGGCAGGATATTAAAGCTAACTGAATGGATGGTCAATCATGGAGTAAGCCCATCACAAGTTCTGCTAATAACCCTCTATACTCTACCCTATGTTCTCTTTTATACTTTACCCATGGCAACCCTTTTGGCCTCTCTTATTGCCTTTTCGAGGCTTAATGAAGACAATGAGATAATAGCCTTAAGGTCATCCGGGATCAGCCTATATCAGATATTTCCCCCAGTGGTCATTTTTTCTATAATCAGCTATCTTTTTGCCTCTTTTATAGCCATCTATCTCTTTCCTGTTGGTAATCATTCCATGGCAAGGCTCCTGTTTGAGGTAGCCAGATCGAACACAAGTATCGGGATTAAACAGGGTATATTCAATGACAGTATCCCCAACATAGTGCTATATGCCAATCATATATCTGCTCATGACCAAACAATGGAAGGGGTGTTTATATTTGATGAGAGGGATCCAGGCCTTTCCAATACCATTATTGCCAGGCAAGGAAAGATAAGTTCAAATTCAAAACAGATGTCCATCAATCTGCATCTCACTGATGGATCTATTTTTATGGTAAGTAAGGACTTAGATTCATCCAGAAAGCTGCAATTTAATTCCTATGACTTAAATATAGAACTTTCTGACATAATGAATAGATTTTCCTCACGGATGAAGGGTAAAAAGGAGATGTCCATATCTGAGCTCAGGCGCCAGCTTAAAAAGACCGAAAAAGGGACAGCTAAACATAATAAATTAGCCATAGAATTACAGCGTAAGTTCTCGATTCCTTTTGCCTGTTTGCTATTGGGCCTTATTGGTCTGCCCCTCGGTTTGATGAGGAGGACAAAAGGAAGATCTTGGGGGGTTGCCCTCAGTATTGCTGTCTTTATGATTTACTACATTCTGCTATTTGTATCAGACAGTTTAGGCGAAATAGGCAAAATAAACCCTGTTCTGGCCATGTGGATACCGAACATGGTTTTGGGGGCTACAACATTTATACTGATCTGGCGGACAGCACGGGATATATAAAAAATATATCTCGGAAATTCTACAACTTATTGAAAATAGAGAGGTTTTTTACTGATCGCATCGAGATCGATCCCTTCTCGCTCTGCTGTTTCTTTCAACAGATCAAGCGTCACCTGGAATGTTTCAGACAACTTGTGCCAAAAAGTTTCATTGTTTATGTCACGGCTATCCTGGTCAGGGAACTGTTCATTGGCAATGGCGAAATTCATGCAGCGTGAGGTGAGTGGACAGCGTTCACACCATCGATCACAGTAATTATAGATGCCCGGGATGAAATTGGGGTTTCCAGCAATCATCTTGAGATATTCTTTATCCATGATATCGAGTGACCCTTTGAGCAGGGAACTTAATTCTTTAGGTATAATGGACCGGTTGAGCGGCGCGGCTATGGCGCCGCGTTCAATGTGTTGTTAGCTGAGCGAACGAACTATTCATGTTAACAAGCAATGGTTTCCGCACTCATTTCCGAATGAAAATTGAATGCATGAACGAAAATTCTTTCCTTATTTCAAAATGCTTAATCTCCAGGCTCTCCAGCATCAGTCGTAGTTCACTCTCTATATATGCTGCTCTAATTGAGTTAAAGAAACCATTTCGAATAGGTACCCAATAAAGCCACCAAACCCTTCTCAAATCATATAGGTATAAAATTCCATCATCTTCGATCACATGAGTAAGATTGGCTATAGCTTTCTCAGGATCGTTCCAATGATGGAGAGTATATGTGCAATACACCAGATTAAATTTCCCCAATGAATTAATCAGCGCCTCATCCTCTGCATTACCGACAACGAACTTTATTCTATCCCCAAGGCCATTTTTAGAGACGTATTCTATACCAACAGTGGCCATATCTTGTGACAATTCAACGGCAGTTATCTCAACAGCGCTATGAGTGCAGGCCATTTCGGTTGTAAGAACGCCGGGACCTGCACCGATTTCAAGATATCTTCCCTCGATGCCAAGAGATTGGAGGTTTTTAAGGAATGCTCTATATCTCATATTGGGCTTTTCGGCACTTTTAGCATATTGCCTTGCATTATCGATCCCTGAAAAGGGTTCCTCTTGATGTAATTCGACTTTTCGCTTAAACATGTATAACTCCTGTAATCGTTACCTGTTGTTTTCTCTGACCTTAACATTTCATGTTATTGGTCTCCAAAATGTTATCTTGTCAGTTATTTTGATGGCACATAACATGTTACTTGAAGCTCTTAACGCTTAGTCAGCTAAGGCTCGAACTGAGCGGCGCGGCAGATGCGCTACATTGTTATTGACTGAATCACCTGCACAACTAAGTTGTTTGCCACGTCCGACCCCATTAAGTTAGGTGAAACAGCTTGAAGTCGATAATGCGCTAGGAAAATCGGCGCTTAAGATCGGCCATGACTACCTCAGTCTCTTGTTGATTTCGGGAAACAATGAAACCAGAGCTTAGATTCATGCCGTCCTTTTCCCAAATCAATTTCAACACCCGTGACAGCAACAACCACCGCCCGGCATGAGATTTCCCAATTTTCACTTCGACAACTTTCTCGAAGGGAACCTGAATAGGGTGTTTCGTCAAATAGCGACGGAAGCAGAAGGTAGTATCGTCGAACCAGTATTCGCCGTTTCCTCGTGCGAAGAATTTATCTTTCCTATACCTCTTCCACCACTTTTCATCGATCTCGGTTCCCAGATAATGACCCTTACGGCGATTAGAGGAGTCTGGAATAATCATCTTTTCTGTTTAAACCTCCTTCGCCTAACGCGGCAAATCAGCCGCCGCGGTAGGCGGTCGGCTGCATTTGTCTTGATAGGCTTAATAATCCGTTTTCCCAATGTCAAGGATTATCCTTATTTTCTCTCTAAAGTAGAGGCATTGCAACTTTTATTCATATTTTGATTCCAAAGAATAACAGAATGAATTTTAGAAACAGCGGTAAGGATATTTTTCCTATAGGCGAGAATCAGATTTTCCTTCTCAAAGGCCTTTGAGATAGTGATGAAATGGAAGATTAAGGTATGAAAGATATTAGTATATCTTGGGATTGGAAGGAAGCGGCTGAGGCAATCTCTAAGCAAACCGGGATCTTTTTAGTCGTGGGTGTACCAGATTCGGGCAAAAGCAGT
>Ga0114930_10003434_pt1 | contig 13819 bp, 10 predicted proteins | sample AnhtaG_FD_87300 | JGI IMG/M metagenome (GOLD analysis project Ga0114930, IMG submission 87300) | Deep subsurface microbial communities from Anholt, Denmark to uncover new lineages of life (NeLLi) - Anholt_01485 metaG | ecosystem: Environmental > Aquatic > Marine > Oceanic > Sediment | place... | reverse complement strand
TCCGCACGTTTCTCGCAAAAGGCTACGGTGCGTTTGTGGATATCCAGTCCGATGTAGTGATAGAGTTGTTGCATGGGAAGCCTCCTTGGGTTTCGTGGCCAACCAGTTGGTCCACGCAGTTTCGTTAGGAAACATCGCCTGTTGGCTTCCCATCATTCTAAAGCCTCTTGTTCCCTTGGCACCTATACATGCTAACAGTCACCGTTTATTTGGGCTCTCGTGCATAGTCATTCCTCACGGGTACCAGCAAATAAAGGGTGACTGTCCCTATTTAGACACCGAGGAGCGGGAGAAATGGGGATGGAGTCCCGTGTACAAGATAATCTTCGAGTGCGGGGGCAACACGGGTCGTTATGCACACGCCTTCATCGCCCCGGACAGCCCCTGACTCCCGGGCCCGGTCTAGCAAACTGCCAGAGAGCAGGCACGACACGTACATGACGCTGAAAAGGCTTCTGAAGGCCCGCCCGCTCGCCCTTGCGATTGTCGTTGGCCTAATCATCGCAGGGGTGGCTGTGCTGCATCTTCGAGCGCGGACAAGCCCACGTCCAGGCACTGCCACCGCCCGCTCCGTCCCCCCGCCGTCAGGTGCCTCGCGCAAGGGACCGGCAGGTCTCGGGGATGCCGGTCCCACGCCTCGGGTTCCGGACGCGCCGGGCGATCCGCTCTCGGACGCTACGATAGGGGCGCTTGGGACCCAGGTCCAAGCCGCGCACGGACGTCAGTTCTGGGGAGAAACGCTGTCCATGATCGCCGAGCAGGTCCGACCGTTGGAAAGCGAATCGCCTCAACTAAGTCTCGCCAACCTCTGGGAAGGCAAGATGTTCGACTATCCCGCCATGCATCTTCTCACCGGTCAGGGCGAGATCGGCCCATTGCCGCTCGTAGAGGGAACGGGCAGTGCCGATATCATCAGGGTCACCAGCAACCGGCGCGTAGTGAAGCTGCTCGAGGAACTGGGCGCCATGGCCGAATCCGAGGCCGCGAGGCTTATTTCCGAGCAGATCATGGCGAGCCTCGAGCCATACCGAGAGGACTGTGACCGGTACCTCGAGCTGCTAGCCGACCTGCCGAACCTCGGCCTCCCGGTACCCGGCATGTCGTACCCTATCACCTCGGTTGACGACCCCCCGGATGCGCACTGGATGCGCGCCAGTTTGATATCCCTAGTCTTCATCGCCGGAAATCTCGAACTCATGGGCGCCCGGGACGCCGTTCTCACCGTCGCGCATGAAGCCGTGACGCAGCGCGAGACCTTCTACGACTACGAAAACACCGGCCTCAGAATGCAGGAGGCGCACTACGCACTCACTGGAATCGGCCTGTACAACCGATCCCTGCTGGCCACGGGCCTGATCGGGGTGGGCGCTGCGAGCGACGCGGCCGCGGCCACCCTCGAGGCCAGCGGGAAGGATTGGATTGAGATGCGGTTGACCCCGTACGACGCGGAAGTCTCGACGTACGACCAACCAGTCCTCCACGGCACTATGCCGCCGGACTTCTCCCGGGGAGAGATCCTCGTGCGCTACTTGCCTCCCCTGAACGACGAGGAGTTCGACGCTATCCTGTTCGGCAACTAGCCCGGCAGCCCGACGGCGTTCGTCCGCAGTTCGCTGGGCGGCTTGATCGTGGTGTACGAGTTGGACGGCACAGAGAGCGCCCGCTGGCACGTTGGTGCAGGCCGTGGATGACACGGGCGGATACGTGCTCGCAGCCGGGGCCGGCCGCCGGCTCCTGACGGCGCGGTACGGGCCATAGCGCGCAGCATCAAGCGGGGCCGCTCAATGCAGGTAGCCCAGGGCCTTGAGCCCTTCCTTGGCCTCTTCGGACAGCTCGGCGGTCGGCGTGCCCTCGTGGGCCGGGCGTTCATACCAGATTCGCACGGAGCGAGGTGTCCCCTCGCGGTGCGGCCCGGGTGTAGCTAAATAGGGACATCGTTTATCTCAGTCTGCCCTCCTCTTCGGCCCGGAAGGCGGCCCCACCTGCGGCCGGTTCTTCCAGTCTAATTGTTCAGACTATGCAGTGGCGCGGGAATCCGGCCGCCGAAGGCGACGAAGCGCTCGGAACTGCCGGCATTGCGCACCTCGGCCACGTAGCCTTCGCCAAACAGGCCGCCGAACACGGCCTTGTCGCCGGGCTTCTTGCCCGGCGCGGGGATGACGCGGACGCCGGTCGTCTTGTTGTTGACCACGCCGATGGCCATCTCGTCCGCGATGATGGCGGCGATGGTGTCGGCGTCGGTGTCGCCCGGCAACACCACCATGTCGATGCCCACCGAGCACACGCTGGTCATCGCCTCGAGCTTCTCGAGGCTCAACGTCCCCGCGCCCACGGCCGAGGACAGGGCCTGGTCTTCGCTCACGGGAATGAACGCGCCGGACAGGCCGCCCACGCTCGAGGACGCGAACAAGCCGCCTTTCTTGACGGCATCGTTGAGCAGCGCCACGGCGGCCGTGCTCCCGGGCGCGCCGATCTTTGCGATGCCCATCACCTGGAGGATCTCGCCGACGCTGTCGCCTACGCGCGGCGTGGGCGCGAGCGACAGGTCGACCACGCCGAAGCGGACCCCGAGCTTTCCGGCCACGTCGCGGCCGAGCAGCTCGCCCACGCGCGTTACGCGGAAGGCCGTGCGCTTGATCTCCTCGGCGATCCGCTCGAGGTCGACCGGCTCGGCACCCTCGACCAGGCGTTCGAGCGCGCGCTTGATCACCCCCGGCCCGCTGACGCCGATGTTGATGACGGTCCCCGGCTCGCCCGGTCCGAGGAAGGCGCCGGCCATGAAGGGGTTGTCCTCGGGGATGTTGGCGAACACGACCAGCTTCGTGGCGCCGAACCCGTCGCGGTCGGCCGTCCGTTCCGCGGCCGCCTTGACCTGGCGGCCCATCAGGCGCACGGCGTCCATGTTGACGCCCGCCTTGGTGCTGGCCACGTTGACCGACGCGCACACCCGCTCGGTGGTCCCCAGCACTTCGGGGATCGAGTCGATGACGTTGCGATCGCCGTCGCTGAATCCCTTCTGGACCAGCGCGCTGTACCCGCCGATCATGTCCACCTCGACCTCCGCCGCCGACTCGTCGAGCACGCGCGCCAGCGGCAGGCACACCTTCGGGCCGTGGCCCTCGAGGAGCAGGCTCGCGGCCGAAATCGCCAGCCGCTTGTTGACGATCGGGATGCCGTACTTGCCCGCGACTTCCTCGCAGCACGCCACGAGATTGCCCGCGGCCGCATGAATCCGCGTGCGCACCTTGCGCAACATGTGCCCCGAGTCCCCGTCCGCGCACCCGGACAGGTTGATTCCCATCGTCACCGCACGCACGTCCAGCTTCTCGATGCGGATCATCTCGATGGTGTGAAGTATGTCCTCAGTGGGTATCATGTTTGGTTAGTCGTTAGTCGTTAGTCGTTAGTCGTTAGTCGTTAGTCGTTAGTCGTTAGTCGTTAGTCGTTAGTCGTTGGTCGTGTTAGCGGCGCGACGGACGAACGCGACGGCATACTCAGCGCATTGGTCGCCGTGAATATATCCTGATGCTGCAGCATCACGGACAGGCCGAGTTCTTCGCCCACCTGTTCGAGGTTGTAGCGCAGTTCCTTGCGGTCGACGTGGGGCGGCACCGTGACGTGGAAGATGACCACGATGTGCCCGTCCCGCACCTCGTCCCACACGTCTTCGATGTTGATGCCGGTCTGCGCGAAACAGCGCGTCAGCCGCCACACGATCCCGGGCTTGTCGCTGCCCACGACCGTCACCACAAACGGCTCGCCCTCGACCGGTCGCGGCGTGGGCGCGTCGTGCGACGGCAGCACCGTCGCGATGAAATCCCCGGCCGACTCGACGGCCTGCTTGACCTGCTCCGGCGTCGTCCCCTCGGGGAACGCGCCGCACACGATCATCGTGAACCACCCCCACACCACCGTCTGGCTCAGCGCCTCGAGGTTCCCGCCAAGCTGATACAGCGCCTCACTCACATCCGCGATGATTCCCACCCGGTCCCGCGTCGTCACCGAGATCGCATAGCGTACCGTCAGACGCTCCACCCGACCATCCTCCTTCGATAGGAGAGTCTACCACATCCGTCCGCTCAACCCCCTCCCCCTCTTCGTCTTCGTCTCCATCTCCCCATGCCGCCAAGCCGACCCAATCTCTCAACGCCACCGACAACCGAGCCCCCGGCGTAGTCCTTGGCCCGCCCGGACTACTCGCGAAACCTGTACACAATACGCACACCTTGGCTGCACAGAATGTGCATCGCCAGCGAGATCCGTTGTCGCTTCCCCCGCCTTGACGAAGTCGTAAGCCATATGACACGAAATGTTTAGAGCCTGTACGGCGGCCCGGCATGTCTATTGCTGACTCCCATTCGGACAAGCAAGCCGCTCCGGAGCGGCGCGAAACAGGAAAGGAAGCGGCCATGACACACACGGAACCGTTCGCCGGACACGAGAAAGCCGGCCACTCGATCCTGACCGGCGCCGAGATGTGGCTCAAAGGGAAGGTGGTGGGGCGGATCCCTCGAGGGATCGAGACGTATCACCTGACGCTGACCACGGTGCTGTGGAGCGCGCTGGTCATCGGGTTCAGCATCCTGGCGCGGACCAGTCTGTTCTGGCTCATCGGCGTGTCGGCCGCGATCGTGTTGCAGTACGTGACCGACCTGTTCGACGGCGCCGTGGGGCGGTACCGAAACACCGGCCTGGTCAAGTGGGGGTACTACATGGACCACTTCCTCGACTACGTGTTCCTCTCGGCGGTCGTGGTCGGTTACGCCGTCATCGCCCCGTCAGGCCTACAGTACTGGTTCCTGTTTCTCCTGGCCCTCACCGGCGGCTTCATGGTCAATTCCTTCCTGACCTTCGCCGCCACCAACGAGTTCCGGATCTACTTCTACGGCTTTGGCCCGACCGAGTTCCGCATCCTCCTCATTGCGGTCAACACGGCCCTGATCTATACCGGCACGGCCCACTTCGCCTACACCATCCCCCTCACTTGCGCCGTCCTGAGCCTCGCCCTGGCGTTCCTCATCTACCGCACCCACGTGAAGCTGTGGGGCATCGACATGGCCGCGAAGTCCGGCCAGGAGCACTCCCGGCGGGACACAAGACTCGCCGCGTAGGGCACTGCCTTAGGCTTGAGGTGGCCGCCGGCCTCGAATGGGGCTCAAGGGCCGGGCGCGCGCGCCTGCCACAACGCGCTGACCGGGAGGGCGAGAAGGTCGCCCGAAAAGGGAACGCCCTCGGAACCCGTGTGCAGGACGACACCTCGGATGAAGCGATCACCGAGCGCTTCGCGCAGGGCCTTCAGGTGCCTGAAGTCACTGGCGCTCACGCTTGAGGCGGCCTTGACCTCGACCCCTACCACCCGTCCCCGAGCATCCTCGAGCACGATGTCGACCTCTTGCCCGGTCTGGGTGCGGAAATGGAACATTTGCGGCTGGGTCTCGCTCCAGGCAGCCTGCTTCCGCAGTTCCATGGCCACGAAGTTCTCGAGCAACGGCCCGGCCACGTGCGAGCCCAGCCCCGCGGGCCCGTTGCCCAAGCCCAGCAGATGGGCCATCAGGCCAGCGTCGCTCAACAGGATCTTGGGGGACTTGACCAGGCGCTTTCCCAGGTTGGCCGACCATGGCGGCAGCAACTGGACAAGGAACGTCGTCTCCAAGAGGGCCATGTAGCGTTTCAATGTGCTCTGCGCCAAGCCGGCGCTGCGCGAGAGCTCCGAGAGGTTCAAGAGCGTGGTTGCGCGCGCGGCGAGCAAGGCCAGCAACCGCGGCAGCGCCGTCAAGTGCTCGATGTTCGCCAAGTCGCGCACGTCGCGCTGCAAGATGGTGGTGATGTAGGAACCGAACCAGGCCCTTCTTCGGCGAGGCGTGGTCCGTTGGACTGCTTCGGGGAAGCCGCCCGCGACGATGCGGCGAAACAGCTCGGACCTGGACAGAGACGACGCGGGCAGGAGAAGGGGGCGACCGCTGAACGCCATGTCGATGAACGTTTCCGTCACGGACCCCAACTCCCCAGCGGAAAAGGGCCACAGCGTCAGTATCTCCATACGGCCCGACAGCGATTCGGACAGGTCGGGCAATAGCAGCACGTTGGCGGAACCGGTCAGCAGGAAGCGGCCCGCCGTTCGATGCCGGTCTACCTCCACCTTAATGGGCGGAAAAAGAGCCGGTACGCGTTGGATCTCATCCAAAATAACGGGGCCTTTCAGCCCTTGGATGAACCCCGTCGGATCCTCCGCGGCCGCGGCCAACACCGTAGCGTCGTCCATCGTGAGGTAGCGGGCAGGATGCTGGCCCTCACTGAGCCACTGAACCAGCGTGCTCTTCCCCGTCTGTCGGGCGCCGTTCAACAGCACGACCGGGCTGTCCGCCAATGCCTCGAGGAGGATCCCGGCAATGTTTCGCTTGATCATTATGGTTGAATTTTAGCCACCCGGTGGTTGTTTTGTCAACCCCTGCCTCGTCAGCACGCTCGATCACCGCTCAGCAACTGTCCAAGATCCGTCGGATCATGGTTTCGCGGGTCTCGACGCTCTCGGTGAGCTTGAGCTGCACCCGCGCCCGATTGAGGTTCTGGCCGTCGTAGTGGACCTTGAAGTACACGTCGCCGGCGATGTAGTCGGCGAAGAACCGCAGCCCCAACTCGAAGGCGATCAAGCGAACCGAGTCGTAGAGGTAGTGGCGGTCCGGGTCGGTGAGGAATTGCTTGGCGTGTGCCATGTAGCCCCGGACGATGGCCTCGCACAGGTCGGTGTCGAAGAGCACGCGGTTCAGGTCGCGCACTTCCTCGCCGGCCGGATTACAGCACGAGCGCAGGCAGTCCCCGAAGTCATAGTGAATCAGGCCGGGCTTGACGGTGTCGAGATCGATGATGCAGGTGCCTTTTCCGGTCGCGTCGTCGATCATGATGTTCGTGATCTTCGGGTCCCCGTGCACGGGCCTGAGGGCCAGTTCCCCCCGTGCCTTCGCATCCTCCAGCACCGAGCACCAGTCCCGCCGCGCCTGGATGAACCGGTAGCAGCGCTCCGCCTCGGCGGAACTCTTCAGGCGCGCCTGCCCCTCCGGCGTGGCCATCGACGCGTCCAGCTTCTCGAGGTACAGCGGTGTAATATGGAACCCCTCGAGCGTGTCGTGCAGCTTATCGACCGGCAGGTCGCTGATGGTTCGCTGGAACTGCCCCACCACGAACCCGGCTTCACGCGCGTGCTCGACGCTCTGAACCTGGCCGTAGGAGTGCGCGGAAGCGATCAGCGAAATCGCCCGCCAGTAGTCGCCGTCGCCGTCGATGACGAAGTCCTGCCCGTCCTTGGCCGGGATCACGCGAGGAAGCTGCCAAATGCGGTCCGAAGTCGCCGCCTCGTCCTCGAGACGCCGGTGCACGTGTTCCGTCACTACCCGCATGTTCTGCATGATCAGTTCCGGCCGCGGAAACACGTGCCTATTGATCCGCTGCAAGATGAACCGCTCCTCCGAGAAGGTCGTCCGGAAGATCGCCAGGTACGTGTCGTTGACGTTCCCCTCGCCCGTACTCTCGACCGTCACCAGACGCCCGGCCACATCGAACTGCTGCGCAATCAGGGCTGCTCTCATCCGAATCGCTCCCTTGGGGCTGTCGCCTTATATTTCGGCCATGGGACTATGTTGGCAAGACCTCGGGGACCACGGCCCACGCCAAGCGCCATTCCCCTTCGTCGTCGCGCTCGAGGCAGAACACCCCGGCATATTGAAACGCAAGCACATGGGTCTTACTGCTGCCTGTCAGGAGCAGTCCCGCCAGCTTGGCCAGGAAGGGCAGATGGCCCACGATCATCAGGGCCTCGTCGCGCTTGGCCAGGACGGACGCGACCGGCCCGACATCGTCCTTGGGCGCCAACCCGTCGCGAGGAAGGACCTTCGCGTTCGGCGCGAGCCGCCCAGCCAACCGTGCCGCCGTCTGCTGCGCCCGGGTCTTGCCGCTGTGCCACACCTCCGGGACATCCAGGCCCTTGCCCGCCAGAAAGGCCCCGACCGAATCGACCGTCTGCGCTCCCTCGGGCGTCAGCGGACGTTCCGCGTCCACCTCCTTGGCGACCGCTTCACCATGCTGAACCAGATACAGCCTCATCGCTCGACCCCTCTTCGCCTCCTGTCTCCTGTCTCCTGTCTCCTGTCTCCTGTCTCCTGTCTCCTGAATTCCTTCCTCATCCCATGTTCTTGACGAGGCCGAAATCGCCCGTTTTCGCGGCCTCGAGGATCGGCCCCATGTACTCGTCTACCGTCTCGGCCGACAGCGGGACGGGCATATTGGCCAGCTTGCTTGCGAGCTTGGGGTCCTTGGCGGCAGTCAGCGCACGCGCGACGTGGGCGTCCGTAAAGCCGTCGACTTCTGCCAGCCTCGTTGGAAACCCGACTTCATGCGACAGGGCCAGCATGGCGTCAGCCACGGCCAGACCGAGATCGCGGCCGCGCAACCTATCGAGGTCGGCGTTTGTATGGCCGGCCTCCTTGTAGACGGCGCCCACGGCCCGGAGCTTGTCTTCGATGGCGGGGGCGAAAAAGACGGTGTAGTAGGGGTTCATCAACGCGCACGCGCGGCCGTGCGACAGCACGTCGACCAACGAGAAGCTTGCCAGGTGCGCCCCATTGGTGCCGCCGAGCATGATGGCGTAGCCCCCGAGGTCCGTGCCCAGGCCCAGGGCCTCCCGCGCGGCCAAGTTGCCCAGGTCTTCACACGCCGTCTTCAGGTGGTGGACAATCAGTCGGATCCCGAGCAGCGATACCGGCTCGATCCGGCCGAGCCCGTCGCCCGACGCCCCGTAGTAGACCTCGAGGCAGTGCGCCACGCCGTCCAGGGCGCCGTCCATGGTGAAATCCCTGGACATGGAGGCCGACATGGCGTAGTCGAACAGGCATTTCGGCGGCACGATGGCGTCGTCGATGATGAGGAGTTTCTGGGCGCGTTTGACGCTGGTGATATTCGAGTACTTGGTCAAGTGGGCGGCGGACCCGGCGGCAAGCTGGGCCGCGACGACGGGCAACATCGAGCGGCCCGTGTCCTCGATCATCAAGCTGACCTGGCCGACGCCGAAATAGGCGTCGATCTCCGGGTACCGGTCGCCCAGCCCGGCGTAGGCGGCCGCGGCCTTGGCCGCGTCAATGCAACTGCCGCCCCCGACGCACACCACCACGTCCGGGTCCTGATCGACGAGGGCCGCGGCAATCCGGAACACGTCTTCGCGCGGCGCGTTCGGGCGCGCGCCCGCAATCGGTTCGCCGGCCGGCTTCGCCCCGGCACGATCCAGGGCATCGGCCGTCGCCGCGTGCACCGCCGTCCCCCAATCCTTCCCGACGCCCGACCATACGACCGAGGCGCGTCTGCCGAATGCGGCGACCTGCCCGCCCAGGGCGTCAAAGCAGCCTAGTCCAAACACGTAGTCGTCGCCTTTGAACGCCCGCAGCAACGCGGCCGCCAGCTCCTTGTCCTCCGCCACGTCGTCTCCTGTTTCCACGGCCCGTCTCCCTGAGCGCCGCGTGTCGCGCCCGTCGGGCTCATTCCCTTGGCCGCTCGGTCTCAGAACGATGCCCAGACCCTATCCTCTGCATCCACCACCCCCTTGTCAAGTCCCAGCAGGCTCTCGCGGCGGTGCGACGGGGCGTTTTCGCGGGGAGGCTGGAGGCCGCGCCCGCTCGGGCGGCCGGCTCTCGTTCCCCGTGCTTCCTGGCTCAACTCGGGATGGACGACTTCCCGTGCGGCGTGCTACGATGCGGTCCGCCCGTTGGGGAGGGAGAAACGCGGAAGTCGGGAGCAAGGACATCTTAGCCCTATGAGAGACGACGTAGTTGTCGCAAGAAAAGCCATCCGGGGGCGGCTGTTCATTCTGGGCTGTGTGGGAATCGGCCTTTTCGCAGGTTGCCAGCAGCGCGACCTCTCCGCCTACATCCCGCCTCCGGGGAAGTACGACGTTCGCATCCTGCGGGACGAGTGGGGGGTGCCCCATGTGTTTGGGAAACGCGACATGGACGTGGCCTACGGCCTGGCGTTTGCCCACTGCGAGGATGACTGGACCAATACCGAGGACGCCGTGCTCATGACACGCGCGCGGCTGGCGTCGGTCCACGGCCGCGAAATGGCCAAGTTCGACTACCTGGTCCAACTGTTCCGCGTCCGGGAGTTCGTCGAGGCAAAGTATGAGCGGGAGTTGAGCCCGGACGTGCGCGCCCTGGTCGAGGCCTACGCCGACGGCATCAACCACTACGCCGCCCTCAACCGCCGCAAGATGCCGCACGTCAGACTGCCCGTCACCGGCAAGGACCTCGTCGCGGGGGGCACGTTCAAGTCGCCGCTTTTCTACGGCCTCCACGACGAGCTGGCGAAGCTGTTCGGAGATGAGCGCGCCGTGCCCATCTCGGACAAGGGCGTGGTGGGCGCACTCATGCCCGCCGCCGACCCGCTCACGCGCGGGCTTCCGATGGGGTCGAACACCTGGGCGGTCGGCCCGAGGCGTTCGGCCGACGGCGCGACGCGCCTGGCCATCAACTCCCACATGCCGTGGGAGGGCCCCGTGGCCTTCTACGAGGCCCATCTGCACAGCGAGGAAGGCTGGAACATGATCGGCGGCGTCTTCCCGGGCGGCCCCGTCATCTTCCTGGGCCACGACGAGAACAAGGGATGGTGCCACACGATCAACGGGCCCGACCTGGCCGATATCTATGTGCTCGATATGAACCCGGACAACGAGCACCAGTACAAGCTGGACGGCGAGTGGCTGGACCTCGAGCGCGGCACGGCCAGCATCACCGTGAAGCTGTGGGGGCCCCTCTCGTGGACCTTCGAGCGCGAGCTGTTATGGTCCGTCCACGGCCCGGTGGTCCGCCAGCCCCACGGCGTGTACGCCATTCGGTTCGCCGGCTACGGCGAGGTGCGCCAGCTCGAGCAGTGGTACCGCATGAACAAGGCGCGCAACGTGGACGAGATCATCGACGCCATGCGCATGCACGGCCTGGTGTCGCTCAACACCCTCTGCGCCGACAAAGACGGGAACATGTTCTACGTCTACAACGGCCAGTTCCCCGTCCGCGCCGACGGCTACGATTGGCGCCAATACCTGCCGGGAGACGTGTCCGAGGCCATTACGACCGGCTACCATCCCTTCGACCACCTGCCCCAGGTCCACAATCCCGACTCGGGTTTCCTCCAGAGCTGCAACAGCTCGCCGTACCAAACCACCGTCGGCGAGGGCAACCCGCGCCGCGAGGACTTTCCCGCGAAAATGGGCATCGGGACCTCGATGACCAACCGCAGCCTCCGCGCCCTCGAATTGTACGGCGGCGACGAGTCCATCACCCGCGACGAGTTCTACGCCTACAAGTTCGACAAGAAGTACGCGGCAAGGTCCGGCGTAGCCAAGTTCGTCGACCGCGTCCTCGAGGCCGACCTCCCCGACGAGCCGCTGCTGAAGGAAGCCGTCGCGTTGCTGCGCCAATGGGACCGCACCACCGCCAAAGACAGCCCGGCCGCGGCCCTCGCCATCCTCGCCACCGAGCATTTCGCGAAACAGAAAGGCGCTGGTTCGGGCGGCCCGCTGGACCGCGTGCGCGCCGCCGCCGAGTTCCTCATGGCGCGGCACGGCCGTTTGGACGTGCCCTGGCAGGACATGATGCGCCTGCGCCGCGGCGACCTGGACCTCGGCCTCGGCGGCGGCCCCGACTGCCTGCGCGCCGTCGACCCGGTCTTGCAGGACGACGCCCGCTTCGTCGCCATCAACGGGGACTGCTACATTCTCATGGTCGAGTGGGACAAGGACGGCCGCGTGCGGTCCCAGTCCATTCACCAATACGGCGCGGCCACCCTCGACCCGGCCTCACCCCACTACGCCGACCAAGCCCCCCTCTTCGTCAACGAGCAATGGAAGCCCACCCTCCTCACCGAAGCCGACGTCCGCGCCCACCTGAAAAAGGAATACCGCCCCGGCCAAATCCCCGACCCCTGGTACTCCCCCTGATCCTTCGTCTTCACCGTGTCAAAATGCCGAACCCGGTCACTTCCCCTTGCGGATGCCTTGGCGTATGCGCGACGCCCAACGCGCGAACGTTGCGTCAAGCCGCAACCGGGAAAGCGCCGTCGAGCCGGCGCACTCCAAATTGCGGCCCGCGGAACCCGCCGCGCGGTCTGTCAAACGATGGATGGCGGGAAATGGACTACTCGGGCGTGACGGCCTCAGGGGACGACGCCGTGTGATGTGGCGCGAGGCTCCGTTGCAGCTTCCAGCGCCACCCGGCTTCGGGGAGGTCGTCGGGGACGGTCAGGGGCACGGACGCCAAGGGTTTGCCCTGCAGACCGGCGTGGGCCACGCCGATCGCCTCGCCCGCCGCGATCGGCGCCTCGAGCAGGCCGGCGTGCTCAGGGGTGACGGTCAGTTTGCCCACGTCATCTTGCTTGACCACTATCCAGAGGTCCTGGGCGGCGGTCAGTTGTATCCGCGGCGCCTCGCAGTTGGCCACGGGGATGGACTCGCCGACGGGGTCGCCCTGGGCCAGGACGCGGGTGCGGCAGACTTGTGCGAAGCCGTCTTCGAGGAGCTTGCGGGCCGTGTCGAAACGGGGGCCGCTGCTTTGCCCGCCCATGACGACGGCGATGAGGCGAATGTTGTCGCGGGCGGCGGTGGCGGTGACGCAGAAGCCGGCGCTGCGGATGAAGCCGGTTTTGAGGCCGTCGCAGTCGTCCATTTTCCAGAGGAGCTTGTTGGTGTTGTAGTTGACGGCCTGGCCGGGCTTGAAGGTGAACTCCTTGCAGCGGGTCCACTCGAGTATGCGCGGTTGGAGGACGCAGAACTGGGCGAGGCGGGCCATGTCGCGCGCGGTGGTCTGATCCGACTGCTCACCGGCGTCGGGGGGCAGTCCGTGCACACTGTGGAAGACGGTGTTCGCCATGCCGAGCCCGGCCGCCCGCTGGTTCATCGCCTGCTTGCAGGCCTCCTCGCTCCCCCACAGGCCCTCGGCGACGGCCATGGCGGCGTCGTTGGCCGACGCGACCGCCACCGCCTGCATCAGTTGGCCCAGCGGATAGACGTCGCCTTGTTCGAGATAGACCTGCGTTCCCCCCATGCCCTGCGCGTGGTCGGTGACGGTCACGGGGGTTGCGAGCGTCCATTTGCCGGCGCGGAGCCCTTCGGCCACGAGGAGCATCTGCATCATTTTGACCATGCTGGCGGGCGCGCGGCGGACGTCGGCGTTCGCCTCGGCGATGACCAGCCCCGATTGGGCCTCGATGCAGATGGTGCCGACGCCGGACTCGGCGGTAGCCGCCGCGGCAACTGCGGCCACCGCGCACAGGGCCGCGCAGACCGGGAGCGGGGCGCGCCGGCTTCTGTCTGTGTCAGGTTTTTTCTGCGAATGCGGCATGGCTTGACGCTAAGGAGCCGTAAGACAATTACTCGTCGTATTCGTAACGTAGAAGCGCCATCTTGGCGCTTTGCCAACGCGGCAAGGATGCCGCGTCTACCAAAAGGAATCCGATGACTTATTTACTTGCATCTCCTAAGGCGCCGGTAGAGGCCGCAAGGTCTCGACGAGCGCCGTCATGTCATCGATGACGAAGGGCTTGTGCAAGACGCCCGCGGCGCCGTTGGGGGGCTCGTCCTGGGCATTGTTCGGGACGCCCGTCATTACGCAAACGGGCACGTCTTGCGTGGCCGGGAAACCATGGAACCGCTTCACCAAGTCCGTGACTTCCGGGACCGACGCGTCCGTGTCCACGAACACCACGTCCGGCACATCTTCCTGCGCCATGCGGACGGCCTCGCCGGGGTCCATGGCCACGGCACATACCACGCCCCTGCGTCGCAGGG
>Ga0114930_10003433_pt1 | contig 13826 bp, 9 predicted proteins | sample AnhtaG_FD_87300 | JGI IMG/M metagenome (GOLD analysis project Ga0114930, IMG submission 87300) | Deep subsurface microbial communities from Anholt, Denmark to uncover new lineages of life (NeLLi) - Anholt_01485 metaG | ecosystem: Environmental > Aquatic > Marine > Oceanic > Sediment | place... | reverse complement strand
CGATGACTACTGCTGCGCTGCCGTGCAGTCCCAAAGTAGTGATCACACACTTGACAAAGATCTTTGAAGCGTACTCCTTTCGGATTTTTTTGCATACCATGCAGAATATCGTCAATCCTTGCCACAATTAGATAGTAGCAATAATGATACTATGTGTCAAGCATGAAATTGCAAATTTTTACAGATTCTTCCTGTAAACTCCGACCCAGGCCCGCCCAGAGAGGAATACGCCCGGCATAGGTCCGGGGGCTAACCCGCGGGGATTCGAAATTCGGAGCGGCAAATTCACCATGAAATTTGCGGCCAGCGGTCTCATAAGCTTTTGCTGCGTCCGTCTCATAAGCTTTTGCTGCGTCCGTCTCATCTTTGAAGTAGCCGAGGTGGTAGGTTTTTTTATTGCACCTCATGGCGGCAGCCCATTTTTTGAGTCTTTTGTGCCAGTGGACGCCTTTGTATTTGGACGTTTTGTGTGAGGTTCTTCGCTGGTTCTGGCAGTTTGCGAGAGGAAACGGGTAAAGACGGGCATTGACGTAAATGAGCAGGCCTGATAAGATTCACTTTTTGGTGGGGATAAGAGTTTGGTTGAACTGAGTATGGCTTTGTAATAATGTTTTAGGGTGGGTTGGCCGTTAGCTGACGCACCTTTTTTGTTGTTATGAGTTCTGCAAAATTGCAGAAGCCGTTTATTGTTAGGAAGGATTCGATGGTTTCTTTTGTAGTGCTGTGTTTGCTGTTGGGTGCCGGTCACATCCTGAGGGTCCGTGTCAGATTGCTTCAAAGGCTTTATCTGCCCAGTTGCGTTGTTGGTGGGCTATTGGGACTTTTGGTTGTCCAGAGTTTCGCTGCGATGGACGGCCTTGGCGGGCCTATCGGCCAGATAAATGCTGCTCTGTCGCAATGGTCAGAGCTGTGGAGTGTTCTGCCGGGGTTTCTAATAAACATTGTGTTCGCCTGTCTGTTCCTGGGTGTGAAGCTGCCGAAGTTCAAGGCCTTGTGGCGCAGCGCCGGGTTGCAACTGGCCTATGGTCAAATTGTAGCGTGGGGCCAATATGTTATTCCGATCGGTCTTTGGCTGCTTTTTCTCGGAAAGATGTTTCCGCAGCTTCCAGACATGTTCACCGGCGTGTTGGCAGTCGGTTTTGAAGGTGGTCACGGCACCGCCGCCGGCATGGCGGAGGTGTTTGAACACTATGATTGGTCCGAAGGAAAGGATTTTGCCTTAGCCAGCGCGACGTTCGGCGTGATGTCGGCCATCATTGTCGGCATGGTTCTTGTCAATTGGGCTGTTCGTCGCGGGTACGTTGAGAAGCGCAGAGAACCGGCCGATATTGAGGAAGATGACTCCATCGCTATTATCCCCGTCGACCGTCGGCCCATCGCGGGCAGACTCAGCGTGAGCAGCGACGTTGTTGAAACCTTCAGCCTGCATATCGTAGCAGTCGGCATCGCTGTGGGGCTGGGCTATGTTGGCAAGCAGGGGCTGATAGCTATCGAGAATTCCAGTGCGTATCTGACTGAGCACAAATTACTGAGCGGCTTTCCACTTTTTCCGCTTTGTCTGTTTGGCGGTCTTATCGTCCAGATTCTTGCCAATCGTTTCGACAAGCACCAGCACATCGACATAGGCCTGACGCGCCGAATCCAGAACTCGGCATTGGACTTCCTCGTCGTAGCGGCAATCGCAACGATCCAGCTCGAAATAGTGCTGGCGGGACTGGTACCATTACTGATACTGGTGGTGGCTGGCATTGCGTGGAACGTTTTCTGCGTTTTGTTCCTGGCCCGCAGAGTCTTCCGGGATGCCTGGTTCGAGCGTTCAATCGCTGAAATGGGCCAGTCGATGGGCGTAACAGCGACGGGACTGTTGCTCTTGCGAGTGGTTGACCCGGACTACGAGACTGCTGCAGCGGAGGCCTTTGCGTGCAAACAACTGCTGCATGAGCCGATTATGGGCGGCGGTCTGTGGACGGCGATGGCAATACCTTTTATCGCCATCTACGGACCCGGACAGGTCTTCATCATAGCAGCAGTAGCATTGGTAATATGGCTATCGATTGTTTTCTTGGCGAGAGTTTTCGGCTCCACAACGTCATAACAAGAGGCCGGGCGGCACATCATTGACAACGGACCATATTTTTGTAGAATGTTTTGGCGGTGCAGGGCTTTGCCGATTTGCCCTGCGGAGTTATTTTGTGGTGAAAGTAGCTCAGTCGGTAAGAGCACTGGATTGTGGTTCCAGGGGTCGCGGGTTCGAATCCCGTCTTTCACCCTTCCGGAAAGCCCGGTTGTGAGCGGTTTGTAAATTGACAAGAAAGGAAGAAACGAAATGAAAACACGCACATTCTACCACTGTAACGTATTTGTGGCCGTTGCTCTATTGATTGCCATTCTGTGGAGTCCGGGATATGCAGCAAGCGGAGCAGGGGCTGAGCAAAGACCGTTGAATCGGCCGCCTAAAGGCTTCGTAGCCCTCTTTAACGGCAAGGACCTAACAGGCTGGAAAGGGCTGGTGGGCAACCCGAAAAGTCGCAGCGAAATGAGCCGTGAAGAACTGGCTAAGGCCCAAGCTAAAGCGGACGAGGATATGCGCGCGCACTGGAAGGTCGTTGATGGTGCGCTTTGCTTTGGCGGCAAAGGACACAGCCTGTGCACAGCAAAGGACTACGGTGATTTCGAGATGCTGGTCGATTGGAAGATCGAAAAGGGTGGCGACAGTGGGATCTATCTGCGTGGCTCACCGCAGGTACAGATCTGGGATACGGCAAACAGAGGCGTCGGCGCGCAGGTCGGCTCAGGTGGTCTCTACAACAACCAGAAGGGGCAGAGCAAGCCGAAATCAAAGGCCGACAAGCCCGTAGGGCAGTGGAATACGTTCAGGATTATTATGAGGGGCGAGGAGGTGACTGTGCTGCTAAACGATGTGCTGGTGGTTGATCGCGTGGTGATGGAGAACTACTGGGAACGCGATAAGCCGATTTACCCCAATGGCCAGATAGAGCTTCAGTCGCACGGCAGCCGGCTGTATTTCAGGAACGTGTTTATTCGTGAGATAACCAACAAGCTCACCCCGCAGGAGGAGGCCGACGGTTTCAAGCTGCTTTTCAACGGCATAGACCTGACGGGCTGGATCGGCAACAAGCAAGGGTATGTGATAAAGGACGGCACGATAATTGTTGACCCAACCAAGGGCGGGGGTAATCTGTATACCGCTGAGCAGTACGGCGATTTCATCTTCCGATTCGAGTTTCGACTGACGCCGGGTGCCAACAACGGTCTGGCGATTCGGGCTCCCCTTTCAGGCAATCCGGCGTATGTGGGAATGGAGCTTCAGATTCTGGACAACACAGCGCCGAAATACAGCAGACTTAGACCTTATCAGTACCACGGCTCAATCTACGGCGTGGTTCCCGCCAAACGCGGTTACCTTAACCGCATCGGTGGATGGAATTATGAAGAGGTCATCGCTAAGGGACGACACATCACCGTCAAGCTCAACGGTGTGACGATTGTAGATGCGGATATCGAAGAGGCCAGTACACCGAAGACAATGGATGGACAAGACCATCCCGGCCTGAAACGCGACAGGGGATACATCGGTTTCTGCGGTCATGGTGACAAGCTTGCGTTTCGCAATTTGAGAATAAAGGTCCTCGATTAGAGAAGATAAACTCAGGCAAATTACGAAGGGAAGATTTAATGAGTAACAGAAGTACTAAAAACGTAAAAGCTGTGAGCCGGAGAGAGTTTTTGAAAGGTTCGGCGGTCGCCGCGGGCGCGGCTTTTGCGCTGCCGATCATCGTTCCTTCTTCAGTCTTTGGGGCCAATGCACCGAGTAGCCGTATCACTATAGGTAGTGTTGGCGTCGGCAACATGGGCGGGGGGAATATGAAAGGTTTCAACGGCAAGTCCGACTGCCAAGTAATAGCTGTGTGTGACGTTGATGCTGAGCACCGTGAGAAAGCGTGCCAGACATTGGGACTGGACGCCAACTCGTCCTACAACGATTTTCGTGAGCTGCTGGCGCGCAACGATATCGATGCGGTGGTAGTGAGCACGCCGGACCATTGGCATGTGCCGATTTCGATTGCGGCGATTAGAGCCGGCAAGGATGTGTATTGCGAAAAGCCACTCACGCTGACCATAGCGGGGGGACGCGCGCTTGCTAATGAAGCCAAGCGCTACGGTCGCATAGTGCAGACCGGCTCACAACAGCGCTCATCCAGTCATTTCCGTCTTGCGTGCGAACTGGTCCGCAACGGCAGGATCGGCAAGGTGCACACCGTGCGTGTGGGTATTGCAGGTAATAACAGAGAATGCGAGCCCACATGGACGCCCGAGCCGGTTCCGGAAGGCTTTGACTACGACATGTGGCTTGGTCCCGCGCCATGGGCGCCTTACCACAGCCAGCGATGTCACTATCAATTCCGCTTCATATTGGATTACTCCGGCGGCCAGCCGACCAATTGGGGCGCACATCATCTGGACATCGCCCAGTGGGGTCTGGGGATGGACGACTCCGGGCCGGTCGAAATAGTCGGCGATGGTGAGTTTCCAGAAACGGGGCTGTTCACGACCGCGACGAAGGTATACTTTGAGGCCACGTATGCCAGCGGCACGAAGCTGATATGCAAGACTGGTGGCTCGAATACGAGGTTTGAAGGAACCGAGGGCTGGGTAGATGTGAGCCGCGGCGGCCTGAAGACCGAGCCGGAGTCGCTCAAAGAGGAAACGATAGGCCCAGACGAAATCCATCTCTACGAAAGCCGGGACCACAAGCAGAACTTCCTGGATTGCGTCGGGACCCGAAAGCAGCCGATTTGCAACGCCGAGGTCGGGCATCGCTCGTCCAGCTTATGTCACTTAGGCAATATCGCAATGCTACTGGGCCGAAAACTCAGATGGGACCCACAGAGGGAGCGTTTCATTGGTGACTCGGTAGCAAACCATATGCGCCAGCGCCCTTTGCGTTCACCCTGGCGGCTGTGAGAAGAAGAACACAGATTGCACGGAGATATATAGCCACGAAAAGGCACGAAAAAACACAAAAAAATCTAACCACAGATTTCACAGATTACGGGACAAACGCGGGGCTAAATAAGCCTCGGCGGTGCCGAGGGCTAACAGATTTCCCCCGGCCACGGGTGCCGGGGCTAAACAAATCCCTTTTGACGCAAGGGGCTAAATATTTTCTTGATATTGGTGTTACTATGAAGGTTGATTTAACCGTTCTTGTCCGAATCGGCGTAATGATGACAGCTCTGCTCGGATCGGCCGGTGCGCAGGCAGGCGAGGGTCTGAGGCTTGAGAAAGTCGGCGCCGAAAAGGTCTACTTCACCTATCACGGCAAGCCATTGCTTTCATTCGGGGGCCTGTCGGATTTCATTTTTTATGCGGCAGAGGATGCATACGACTACAAGGTGTGGGCGGACTGGGCAGCGGAACATGGCATAAACCATGTGCGGGCATATCCCCCGCTTAGCTTCAAGCACGTCGAGAAGTTCACTCGGGAAAACGGTGGCTCGCTGAAGAAGATGCTTTTTCCTTATAGAGAAACAACGGCCGGAAGCCGACAGTTCGACCTGACGAAATTCGATGCGCCGTATTGGCAGCGCTTTCGTTGGCAGTGCGAATACCTTCAGTCCAAAGGGATAATCATTCATTTGTTGATGTGGAACGGCTGGCAGTTGCGTGCCAGTGATACACCTGGCCGCAATAAGTCGGATCTTGACTGGGCGGGACATTTCTTCAATCCGGCCAATAACGTAAATTCATTCACCGACCACCTTGGGTCGGATTTGGGGAATCGTTTCAAGATATATCACTCTGTAGCTGATAAAAAGACCGGCCTTGCTAATGCGCAGAAAGCTTGGCTTCGTAAGCTCGTTGAAGTCACCGCGGACCTGGACAATGTCTACTATGACCTCGTTCACGAAATCAAGGAGCATCATCGTGACTGGAAGAAGGTGCAGCCGTGGATAAAGGAGATGGCGCTAACGGTACGTAAGCGCTATGCCGAGCTTCAGCCGGGTAAGCAGGCGATCCTCGGTATGGATACCGGCGGGTTGAGTGAGCAGCAGAGAGACTGGATGTTCAGCAGGCCCTACTTTGATTTACTGATTTATGGCAAGAAGCACACTGCCGGCAATGCGAGACAGTGGCGAATAAGATACAACAAGCCCTATATCCCCCAGGAAAGCTGGGATGACAATGGCCAGAAGTACAGCTATATACATCCGGAGCAGCGGGTGCACAGCCGAAAGTATATGTGGAAATTCATGATGGCCAAGTGCCAGCAGATGGATTTATATATGAAGCCAAGAATAGGTTTCTCCTCTGAAAACCTGCCGAAGCACCCGCACAATTACGACCCGCGCGGCTGGAACAAGTTCGAGGACGATGCCTTGGTGCTCAGGGCGTTCTGGAACAGTCTGACAGATTATCCGAATCTCTGGTTCAATGGCACAGTCGAATCCGGGCCTGGCAGCCACCGGTATGTGCTTTCTTCAAAGAAGGAGGCCGTTGCGTACTGTTCGTCGGCCACCGCCAAAGAGGGAGTGAAATTCAAAGGTCAAACGCTGAGACTCAAAGGCCTCTCTCTGGCGGATAAAACCTACGCAGTGGCTATCATAAAGCCCGATAGTGGCGTTCTATCTACACGCACCATCACCGCGCAAGGGGGCACGTTGTCTGCCAGACTGCCGTCATTCACCGATGACATTGCCGTACACATCTACAGAAGATAATTCTTCTTGGAGCAGCCTTAGCTGTCCCCAAGTCTGTCGATAATCTCCTGCTCCACGGCCAAGGCAACTCTTTCACAGAACACTTTAGATGTGTACAACCTTGATCCCTGCGAGCTGGCAGTAAGCCTTGAACGGTAGCTCCAGGTCGCCGTAGATGAACAATTGGTGGAAGCCCTTTGTGTCGCGGGAGTCGGCTATATCGTCCATCTCAAGCTCGACGGATGTTCGGCAGCCGCCTGCAGGTGGTGTATCGATATTGCGAAGCACTCGCCCTGTGCCGAGGATGATGGTGCCGGGGCCCTCGAACTCCATAATGGTGACCTTTTGCCCGATGCGCCAGAGCACCTGCGGCGAGACCCCAATGTCGGACTCGGAATGGCTGCGAAGGATGAAAGGTTCGGGTGGCTTGTCAAAGCCGTCGAGCTTCGTCGGGCAGGAGCAGTGCGCACCCATCAGCGTATTGTTGACGGTGTTGGGCGCTGGGTCCTGCACGAAGCCAGGCCGGTCGCACAGAAGGGCCGTCAGCCGCAAAGAGATGGCGGCGTTCCATTCGGCCTCGCAGCAACCCACGGAGCCCTCGTCGTTGAGCCGCAGCCAGGCGATGCAGGGCGGGCACGGAATCTGCCGCTCGCCAACCAAAGGCAGGCAGTCGACTGAGATGCCCTGGCAGCTCTCTGCGGCCATGATTTGTCGAGCCACTACATAGCTCTTTGCCGAGTTGAGGATGTCTTGCTTGTTCGGCTCGACTATGTTCTTGGCGTTCTTGGTGTAGTATTGTGCAATAGCTCGCACCTCATCGGTGACCTCGGCCTTCTTGAACTCTTCCGGCCAGCGGCTGCGCGGGATGTAATGCAGTGTTGTGCCGATGACGTCGAGCTTACGGTCCTGGGTCTTATTGCCCGCGCAAACGCAGAGGCGTGTGTTCTTCATCTGCCAGATGGTGTTGAGCATCCGCAAGCCTGTTTCGAGCCAGTCGAGGTCCTGGGTGGCCGCGACAAATACGCCGGGGATATTCCGGGTCGCCTGCAGGTCCCCGGTAAACGAAGTTCCCATCGGGCTGAACACAATCGTGGGGATTTTGCCTCGCTCCTTGGCAATCTTATTGGTCTGACCCCAAGAGTTGAAACCAGGGTGGTGGAGGCACATGCTAACAACGATCAGTCCATCCGGCGGGCTATTCTTGAGGCCCTTGAGGAGCGTGTTGACCTTATTATCATTGTGGAGCGGCTCTTTTGCGACGACAAGGTCAACTCCAAGTTTCTTGGCGGCCTTGTTGAGTATCTCGGTGTATTGGCGCTGGCGAGCCTTGATGTCGTAGGCGGTGCCGGGCCAGCCCAGCCAGTAGCGCTCGACGTCCGGGCGGACGAACACCGCGCGTACAAGTGGTTTCTTTCTGGACTCGGACTCGGCGGCAAATAGCGACGACGCGAAGTCCAGCAGGCCTGTCTGCGTAACGGCGGCCAATGCGCCCGTGCTTGCCAAGAATTTACGGCGACTCATACTAAGACGACAGCAGGATGTGCACGAAGTTTCATGAGTGTGCATTGCGATTCCTCCTTAAATCTTGTGAATACAGAATCCAAAGCAACCTCCAGCTACTTAGCTGGATACCTGTTGGCCAACATACGTCAAGAATTCTATGGGGATTGACCAGAACGGTCAAGCGAATAATCCTTTAGGCTTGTGAATATATGCCGCGGGCGGTATATTTTATCAGGTTTGCGGTAAAATAATTTCAAGGAGCCAAATATGAGACCCAAACTTGTAGTCATCGGTGCGGCTGGTCGTATGGGCAAGCGTATCCTCTCATTAGCTGCCGACTCCGGCCAGTTCGATGTTGTTGCAGCAGTAGAAAGACAAGACCATCCTGATATTGGCAAAGACGCCGGCCTTGTGGCGGGGGCAGAGCCGATGAACGTTAAGCTGGGTAGTGCTTACCCGGCTGGCGCCGATGTGGCGGTCGACTTTTCACAAGCTACAGCGACCGATAAAACCATCGATTACTGTAGTGAAAATGCGGTTGCGCTTGTCTTAGGCACTACTGGGCTAAGCGACGAGCAGCGCCAACGAATCAAGACTGCCTCTGAGAGGATTCCCATCATAGTAGCGAGCAATATGAGTGTGGGGATGAACGTCTTATTCTCTCTGGTCGGCAGGGTAGCGACTATGCTCGGCGAGGAATACGATGTGGAAATAATCGAGCAGCACCATCGCTTCAAGAAGGACGCTCCGAGCGGCACGGCTCTGACATTAGCTGAGAATATTTGTAAAGCAACCGGCCGAGATTTCCCCGAGTCTCTGATTCATGGCAGGAGCGGCAAAGACGCCGCGAGGCAAAAAGGCACTATCGGCGTACACGCAATCCGAGCCGGCGATATCACCGGTATCCATTCGGTAACCTTTGGCACGTTCGGCGAAACGGTCACTCTCAGCCATACCGTCCAAAGCAGAGATACTTTCGCACGAGGGGCATTACGAGCGGCAGATTGGCTCATCAGGAGAAACCCTGCTCTGTACTCAATGGCTGACGTCTTGGGTATCAGGTAGGTTTCGGACAGGATGTACAGGATTATCCTGTTAATCCCCTCTACCGCGGTTCGCCGCTATTGTCCTGAAGCCAATGAAGGGTCATGATAGCAAAGTCTCTAAAATCCACTCGACAGTCGCCGTTTATATCGCCTGCAACGATCGTTTTACAGACGGGCTCGCCAAAGTATGATTTGCTCGCCTCGGCTGTCCCGCCATAGGCTCCCATATTGATAATGCCGCCGTTGGGGAACGGTTCATAGCCGATGGGACTGCCCATATCGCCCGCGTCAATGCAGGGACTGGTCACATCATCCTGAATCCAGGTTCGGCTATTCGGGTCCCATCGGCCTGCCTGAGATTTCAAATGATAGTCGTTACCAACCCAGAAATCGGGTTCAGCAAATCGAGGGTTGGCACCTATGTTGCCGGTTCCACCTAAATCGCCCGTCCAGCCCTGAACACAACTATAGTTCACCGTTACGTGGTGCACCTGGATCTGGGCGGGTTCATAGTGGTAGCCACTATCAAAGTTCGCCCAGAGAATACAATTGGTAAGGTGTAAACTTCCCTCGAAGACTGTAACTCCACCGCATTGATCCAAAGCGTGGTTACGACTAATTGTGCAGTTTATTATTCTGGGATAGCCCTCAATAACATAAATTGCTCCACCAGTTACGGCTTCGTTACGACTGATAATACAGTTTATGATATGTGGAATACTCTCAGCACTCAGACAAAACGCGCCGCCTCGCCAGCAGGAGGCATTGGAAATGAACCGACAATTGATGATTGTGGAGCCACAGCCTCCATCACCAACAGAATACATACCTCCGCCGGAATTTTCAGCCTTATTACCAATGACGGTACAGTTTGTAATCCTGAAACCGCAGTCCAGAGAAAACATTATTCCTCCGCCTCGGCTATCGTCCCAACCGGAACCATTAGCATATCCACCGGTGATAGTGAAGCCATCGATGACGGTGGTTTCCCTTCTGTTGTTGCCGCCGGTTACAACGTGATAACTGTTTTCCCCGTTGTTGGCGAAGTCTGGGCCGTCGTCTCCGTTGAGGTCGCCGCTGAGGATGGTTTCGTAAAGTTCGATGTTTCTAGCGTTGGGGTCCGGGGTGCCTGCGCCAGCGTAGCCACCTTTAAGACTTGTCTTGTTGACAATCCAGAATGAGGCTTTTCGGCTCCCTGTCCCGTTTGGCTCAGCCGAATTACAATCGGGTGTATAGACACCCTCAGCCACGCGGATTTCTACTGGCATAGCCGCAGACCTGGCATCAGCGAAGGCGTCTTGCAGATAGTTGTAGGCATCGGCCCAGGATGAGCCATCGTTTGCGCCAGTGGCATCGGCATCGACGTAGACAGTCTTTCCGGCAGCGGTGGTAGCGACCACTAATACCGACAAAAATAGTGAAACGGCCAGTCTCGTTAAAACATTTGTTCTATGAGCCATTTTGAACATCCTCATTCCAGACTCAGGCAAAATCGGCCTTTTGCACAAAGAAACCTGCTTGTAAGCGAAACGGATCTTCTCGCCACTTTTCTTTAGAGTTACTGTACCCAATTTGGCGAAGAATGTCAAGCAGTAATTACAGGACTTTGGGAAGGTGAGAAGGCAGGTAAGGCGTATGCGGAAACAGTGTAAGGACACAAGTGCACAAATGCAAAACCCTGTTAGCCCGCATTTCTCACCGCCACGAACACAGAGATCGCATAATCAAGCGGAGGCGTGCTTCGCACGCAGACTCTCCTTTTTATCGCCCCCCAGCCGAAGCCAGATGAGCAGGCAAAGCCAATAACACAGGTTTTCGGCCGTCCGCGGCGGTCCGTCTTTCGGCGGAGCTTTGGAGGCTGGGTGCGGCTCGCAATGACAATCCATCGAAACATATGTCATACCAATCCCAGTTGGAAACTGCCGGTGGGATCGCACATGATAGTGTTAGAGGGGCTTGGATTCCTGCTTCCGCAGGAATGACGGGCTCAGACAATCGGCAATCAACAAGTAGAATTGGTGTTACAGACTGCTACGGGGGCCAGTCCGCACCTTTGATGCCATGAATTGTCAGGTTTGCATCGGGGAGGTCATCTCGGGCGGGTCGAATCTGCTCGGCCTTGAGGAAACGGACCTGGCCGTCAACGAATAGGAAGTTGCGCGAGCCCTGCCAGGACCACCATCCGTTATCCGGCTCTATCGGCGAATGATTGCTGAGCCATTCTCCGATGAGAATCTTTCCGGATGGGTTGGCAACATCAAAACTTCGCTGCGGTATAGAGGGCTGGGAAGTTATACCGTAGGTGTCACTTGGGCTGCTCATCGTGTCGATCTGCTGCGCACTATGGTAGAAAGTCATCGAGTAGGCGTAGCTCGTGCCTTCGTATTTTTCCTTGGCGATGCGGTCGTGCGGACAAAACAGGACCGAGGGATTATTGACATCGATGCTGCCTCCCAGATACGGCTCGACAAAACCTCGCCAGCCCCGTCCCATCCACAGCCAATAGCCCGTCGGCAGTGGGTCCTGGGCACAGGGATACGTATTATCGTTCGCATTGAGATAAAGGTTCACTGCCAGATTGATCTGCTTGAGGTTGTGCGCGCACGTCATACGCACCGCCATAGACTTGGCCCTCATCAGCGACGGCGTGAGTATCGAAAGCAAAAGGGCGATGATCGCTATAACAACAAGCAGCTCCACAAGGGTAAAGGCGCAAGACAAGTAACCCCCAGTAAAACTGGGGGCTAAATACATTTCATATTTAGCCCCACGTTGCACGCGGGGTTTTCTTCCACGTTTTACGTGTGGTTCGCGATTTGGATTTCGGATTTCCACCGATTACTCGACTGTGACGCTTTTTGCGAGGTTTCGAGGTTTGTCGACATCGTGGCCACGCAGCACGGCGGCATGATAGGCCAGCAGTTGCAGCGGCACAACGGTCAGCAGCGGCTGCAAAATCTCCGGTGCGTCAGGGACGGTGATTAAATGATCAGTCTCGCCAATGGCGGACTTGATATGCTCGTCTCCTTCGGTTGCCACGACGATGATTCTTCCGCCCCGTGCCCTGACTTCGGCAATATTGCCCATGATCTTGTCATATTGCGGCCCGGCTGGGGCAATGAAAACCGCAGGCATACCACCAACAATTAGAGCAATCGGGCCGTGCTTCATCTCCGCAGCCGGCAGACCCTCTGCGTGAATGTAGCTTATTTCCTTTAGTTTCAAAGCGCCTTCAAGGGCAACCGGGTAATTGAAGCCTCTGCCGAGAAAAAGCCAGTTGTCTCTGTCAATATTTGCTGAGGCAACTTCTTTAATGTGGTCGGATTGCTGGAGTATTTGAGTTATTTTGTCCGGTATCTGAGCAAGCTCATCGATGTACACCGCTGCCTGGGTGCTGCTGATATGTCTTCTTCTTGCCAACTCGATTGCCAGCATCGTCAGGACAGTAATCTGCGCAGTAAAGGCTTTTGTGCTGGCAACACCTATGTCCGGTCCCGCGTGCAAATATATCCCTGCGTCCGTGGCTCTGGCGATGGAAGAGCCGACGACGTTGACAATACCGAGCACCGTAGCTCCCCGCTCTTTGGCCTGCTCGACGGCTGCAAGAGTGTCGGCAGTTTCGCCCGATTGGCTTATCGATATAACAACAGTGCCATCCTGGATGACTGGATTGCGATATCTGAATTCGCTGGCGTACTCCGTCTCAGTCGGAATACGTGCTAACTGCTCAAACAAGAATTCGCCGACCAGACTGGCATGGAAAGCCGTGCCACAAGCAGTGAGGATTAGGTGTTTGGTACGGGTCAGCTCACGCAAATGGTCGCCTACGCCTCCGAGCTTGATTCTTTCATTTCGCTTGTCTATTCTGCCGCCCATACACGTGCTCAGTGCCTTTGGCTGCTCGCATATCTCCTTGAGCATATAGTGGGCGTAGCCGCCCAGCTCGATTTGATCCAGTGAGAACTCAATTTGCTGCAGGTCTTTGGTGACGGTGACATTGTCAATTGTCTTGGTATGAAACCCGTCAGGGCTAACGGTAACCATCTCGTTGTCGGAAAGGTATATCGCCTGCGTAGTATGCTCCACAATTGCGGAAGCATCTGAGGCCAGGATGTATTCGCTATCACCTACGCCCAGAATCAAAGGGCTGCCCTTCTTTGCGCCGATCAGCATATCGGGAAAATCGGAGCAGATAATTGCCAGACCATAAGTACCATGCAGCTCGCCGAGAGCCTTTTGAACGGACCACTCAAATTTGTTCTGTCCTTTAGGTAATTCTGCATCCTGTCCATCACCATCCTTGGCATAGAAGTAGCCAATTAAATTTGCTATCACCTCGGTGTCGGTTTCGCTTGCGAACTTGACACCTTCGTTTTGCAGCCATGTCCTGAGCGTATCGTAGTTTTCGATAATGCCATTGTGAACGACGGTGACTTTGCCGGTATAGTCGATATGCGGATGCGCGTTAACGGTGTTCGGCTCTCCGTGCGTAGCCCAGCGTGTATGCCCGATGCCGAGCGTCTGCGTGCTATCAGGCTCATCTAAGATCTCTTGG
>Ga0114930_10003432_pt1 | contig 13826 bp, 22 predicted proteins | sample AnhtaG_FD_87300 | JGI IMG/M metagenome (GOLD analysis project Ga0114930, IMG submission 87300) | Deep subsurface microbial communities from Anholt, Denmark to uncover new lineages of life (NeLLi) - Anholt_01485 metaG | ecosystem: Environmental > Aquatic > Marine > Oceanic > Sediment | place... | reverse complement strand
TATTTCTTCCATCTCAGGTATTTTTCTATGAGCAAAGCCCATTCGCCTGAGATTTCCCGTCCTGCCGATTCAAGAAGAGTTACGTTTATGAAGTGGTTCATTGTGGCGGCGGGAGCGTTGTCTTTCAGTCTGAGCAGGATAGAAGAGAAGAGCCATGCGGGAAGAGGTTTAGCTTTCGGGATTTTTGGGTCAGTGAAGTAAAGCATGTAGTAGCCTGTGGACATGACGTTCTTGTTCATTATGGAGATTGCTTTGCACATATCGGCGGTCATTTCTTTGACGTAGTTGTTGCCGTTCAGAATGAGGCTTATGTCAGTTAGATCGTCTGCAAGAGTTTGATCGTCTGAAAGTATTGCTTCGCCTATGCTGATCAGGATGGCGTGTATGAAGTGGTCTGTTGGGATGTCAATGTCAAAAGTTTGAGCGGCGGCGGCGACAGCAGAGACTTTTTCGAGGCATGCAGGTCTAGGCATAAGCTCTTCAGGTTCGATAGCCTTCTGCTTTTGGAGTTGGAACATCGACAACTTTCAAAATTCCTTTAATAAATTAGAGTAATCCAAAAAGAATATAAACAAAGTGTGCGCATAGGCACATATGCAAGAAGTAAGGTTTTGGGTAAATGACAAACAACACAATGAAGCAGTTGCCAAACTTGGGGAAAAAGCCGAGCTTTACGGTTTTGCGAAAGACGCTTTTTTGGGGAAATTGAAAGAATTGAAGAATTTTAAGAAAATAGTGTTTTATGTATGCCCTAATTCAATGTGTAAGGCTGAGTTTAGGCGATTTGTCAGGACGGAGATTGAGGCAGGAACGGGGCGGCTAGTTCCGATCTGTGAGAATTGTGGAAAAGGGCTTGTTAGGAGGGTTGAGAAAGTTGCCGAGCATGACTGACCAAGTAAAGGCGAAGCTTAGGAGGAATCCTAGCCCTGATGTTGAGACTAAAAAATTGTGGGCGAAGGAGATCGGTTGTACCGTATCTTTGGTGAATAAGTGGATACGGAGGATGCCAGAAGGTCAACGTAGAGCCGTTGAAGCTTCTGAACCTGTTGTTATTGTAGACGAAGAATCTGAGGAGATCATTGAAGAACCTGAAGGCTTAGAGTCTGATGTTCCAAGCTTTGAGGAACCTTCTGAGGTTGCAGAGGAGGAAGCGCCATCTGAGGAGATTGTGATAGAGGGGGAGCTAGAGGAAGAGGAGAATAGGCTTAGAGACATTGCAGGCAGGGCAATCGTAAGAATTTTTGATGTCCTCTTTAGCGAATTGTTAGACCTCACAAAAGTAGGGCTAACAAAGCAAGAGAGTGACGACACCAACTTTTTGAGTATGCTCATGGTTGCGAAGTATCTGAAGGTTGAGATCAGAGAATATTTGTTAGAGTTCACGGCAGGGCTTCATTTCGGAAGCTTGGGGCTGAAAGTGTTGGTTGCATGGCTCAAGAAGAGAGCCGAAGAAAAGGAGAAAGAGAAGCCTGTCAAGTTGCCTGAGGACAAAGTGCGGAAAACGGACGAAAACGGAGGAGGGGAAGAGGAGGTCGCAGCTCCTGTGAGTGAGGAATCCGTAGAGAAAGGCGTGTTATGCGTAGCCTGTAAGAAACAGCCTGTTGCCGAAGGCTCGAAGGCGGGCTTATGTGTTTCGTGTCAAAAGAAGGCTCAGACGGCTTACATCAAAAAGGTTACAGGACAAACGATGTAGGAGGGAATTTGTGAAATGGAGAAAATCAGAAAGGGCGTGGATAGTATCAAACAGAAGGGAGCAGATAGTTTCTTGGATGTTGTTGGGGAATTGCTAGGCAGTATTGACGCTTTCGATCAGATCGCGGAGCTACTCAAAACCGTTGTTCCTATGAAGGCAGAGATCACGGTCAAAGGCAAGAAGGCTGTAGAGATCAGGGCTTTAATCAAGAATGGGGAGCTTTGGGTCGGATTCAGGAGACTCAAGAAAGCTGAACCTGAAAAGGAGACTGAAGAAACTTGACAACATGTAAAGAATGTGGAACGCATCAATCGCCTAGAAATGAGTTTTGCAATACGTGCGGGGCTAAATTGTGAAAGTCTATCGGGGATGTGATGGAGTTTATCGACCTAGAACAGTTGAGGCAGATGAGTTTTGGGCTAGCGTCTACCAACCTACAAAAGTTAAGCACCGTCAGAGATTTGCTGAGTTTGAAATATCAATGACCCTTTATGATTTAATTATGGACGAAAGAGAAAGAGAGAGGCTTCGTATGCGTGGGAGATCGGTTGGTAACCTCATAGAGTGGATGGCTAGATTTTGAGCGTTGTTAATATCAGGATTGAGAAGCCCTATCAGGAACGATGCATTTTTTACGGAATGACAGGCTCAGGCAAATCGAATCTTATGGCTTACATGCTTCAGAGAACAAAAGCCAAGTTTATTCTCATTGACATGGAGGGAGTGCATAACTGGGAGCCTCTTGACCCTTCACGGCAGACGATTATTCACGGCAAAAGAGGAACTGACAGGGAGGCTCTTTTGATGCAAGTTTTACACAAAATTATGAACGAAAAATACTATATCCTAGCTGTTGAGGGCATTGACGCTTTTCAGACTAATCGGTGGATGCCTCCTGAACTTAGCGATTTTGTGCAGTATGGCAGAAATTATCAATGGGGAAGGTCAAGCTATTGGGTTACGGCAAGAAGGCTTGCCGATGTGCATAATGACATTGTTGGGAATTGTCAGCATCATTTTATTTTCAGGAGCTTTGAGCCTAACGATGTCCACAACTATTATCGGAAGTTTCTGGGGAAGGATGTTGCTTTGAGGCTTCAGTCTCTCCCCGATTATCATTTTTATTACTGGAATCCTCCCCGCGCTCCTGTGTTGAGTAGCCCAGTCAAAAAAGTGACCTAACACCCTAGCAAGCTGCTTTTTCCATCGGCATAGTAACATCTGCAATGATCTTGTCATGATGTCGAATGACAACCCTTAACTCGGTTTCGGATTCTTGAAAGATTTCAACCCTCATCTTATCACCTCCTTACGAAGAGTCTTGTTCCCATTTCTTAGTTTTCGGATTCCATTTTCCGTATCTGCTGTGACATTCGATGTTAAGTTTTTTATCGGTTGCGAGTGTTTGAACTATTTCTTCGATCAATTCTTTTTCTGTTTTTTTCGTGTTTTGACCTCCTTTTTCTTGAGTCCTTTGCCGTGTCCGACCCCTTCGCAGCGACAGCTACAGCGTTTTCCTTTTGCGAACCAACAGTTTCGAGTGCATGTTCCGTGATATGTGGGTTCTCCTGTCATTGTCGTTTGAAGTGTTGGCATGGTGTTCATCTCAGAGGTAGTTGTAGCCGTCAAAGAGGTTCAGGATTTGCTCATAATAGAACATGAAGGCTTTGCCCTTCGCTGTGATTGTTGCTTCCCTTTTTCCTTGAGGGGATGCTACGATTATCAAGCCGAAGTCTTTGAGAGTGCTGAAATAGTCTTCTGCACGGTCATGGTATTTGGCAGCAAAACCTAGTTTAGAAGTTTTTTTTATTGAATCAATATAGAGGCAACCGCCTCTTACTGCGTCTATGGCTTTCAGTATGTCGTAGAGGATTTTGAGGCGGTCACGGTGTTTCATCCTCATCATTATGCCTTATACTCCGTAGAATTTCAGAACAGCTTGGATGGTTTTTTCTTTGAATCCGTGTATTCGCATGGTTTTTATGAATGCTACGATGTCATAATAGGTTAATCCGAATTTGTTCATGTTTCGTTTTTTCCCTCCTTCATAACTATGTTCCATATTCTCTGTCTCGTTTCTTGATCTGCAAATATCCATTCTACAAAAAATAGGATAGCGACAAACGGAAGCTTTAGAAGCCGCAAGTATTTGGTCATGGTTTTTCCTTTTCTAGTTCTTTGAGTAGCTCCATTCTTGCTAGGCGTTCCTTTGCTAGTTGCAGTTCTGACAGGATAGTGTCGAGGTTTTCTACAAGCATGTCAAATTCTCGATCATACCGTTTCCGTAGGTCTGTCACTTTTTCTTCAATCCTTTGTATTGTGGTCTATACCATTTCCACATGAAGGGTTGTTTCCAATCTGGTTCTATCATTTTTTCTTGCCCTTCAGTTTCTTGAGTCTCTTCTCTAGCTCGGCTACTTCAGATTTCTTGGCTTCTTGCTTCTGCCGTTTCTCGATTTCCTTTCCTAGAGCTTTATGTCTCTTTTCTAGGGTTTTGAGCGACTTTTTTCTCTTCTTTTTCGTCAAATTGGTTAATTCCTCCTTTTTGGTTTTAGAGGGATGTTTGTTTCTTTGCTTTTCATTCTAATTGGCTTCTGTGTTGAATTGTTTCGTTGGATAATCCATATTTTAGATTGCATTTGTATTCACGTTCAATTTGGGTAGGGTATTTGGTTCACTTTATGCAGGTGTTCGCAGGCGTGAAGTATTTCTAACATTTCGCCGAACTCTCCGCTTTTAGACATATCAGGTTCATCTTTTGCCCAATTAACAGGGAAATTGACATCAGACAAGGGAGAACAAATCTGAGATAGGCAAAAGGGTAGGTGAGTCCCCTCCCTGTCATTTCTAGGCATCACCTGTTAGCTCCCTTGAAGGGCAGACCGCTTGAAGGAAGTATGATTTTTTTGGCACCTGACTCTCTTTGAACTTCAGGGCATAGTTCAGAATCGCTTGGAGAACATTTTGAGCATACAGAAGAGACTAAAACCTGTGCGTTGTTTTTCCTATAGCATCTGCGAACCTTTTTGGAGATATGTTTTGTGACTGCTTTTGAGAGCGTCTTTTCTGAGCGGAGAGAACCGAGCTTGTTAATGAAGAGTCTGAAGTTGTCGCTCATAGTGCCGCTTGCGATTTGGTCTTTTCCTAGTGTTCTCTCCAAAAGTTTGTTCAGTAGCTTGAAGTCCTCATCATTTAACCTAACGGTCAGTTGTGGCATAAATTTTCACTCTCTAGCTGAACATTTATTCCATACGTCATGTGCTTTGTCGTGACAGCTTTTGCATAGCTCAGAGAAACTCATTTCCATCTCTTCTAGCTCCCCTTCGTCTAAGTTAGGACATCGGGGGGCATCTGGTTCGGTCAGAAACTTTGGTTTGGTTCGTGAAGGGTTCACTATAGCCGTTAGTGACTGGTGCAGAACTACGTGATAATGGAGTTTATCAATGCAGGAACGCATGTTTTCTGCTGTGAAACCGTCTTGAACGTCTTTGACACCCATCTTTTGCATGATTTCTTCTAGTTTTTTCAAACGTTCACTATTTAGTTTAACGCTGATTTGCTGAATGGCTTCTCCCTCTGCCTTGCTTCTTTGCTTCTTTGCCTATATAAGATTTATGCTAAAATACCGCTTGGAGTCAGGTGAATGCACCGAACACAAGGCAGAAACACCGTTGTTTTCGAGTTCCTACTAGGAAAAAACTGCGTTCATTTTTATTGGAAAACAGACTGCCAAAACGTTTTGTTTTCCAATGTGGAGTCCATAGTGAAAACCGTTTTTTAATTGGCATAGGGTTTGGCATTGTAACTTATGCCATATTCATGTTAAAAAAGGGGTTCTACATTCTTCCAGATAATCGTTTTCTGCCAAATAAAACTGGCTTCTAACTTTCTAAAAGGCAAAAAGGGGTTCAAAATGGGCTTGGACGGTCACGCAAAAATTATAACTATGTGCCTATATAGGCATAGTTGTGAGTTATGAAATGCCAAGAAAAAAAATAGATAGAGGAGAAACATTACGTTTCATGGCTTTGAATTGGAACAAGAAGCAAATAAAGAAAAAGCTGAAAATCTCGGAGAGAACATATTGGCGAATCAAAAAGGATTTCGACAAACTAAGCGATGTAGAGAGGGCAAAGATCAAGAGCTTGGCTACACAGGAAGAGAAGGCTAAAGAGAAATTCGTAGATTATGAGTATGTTCAACATTGGATAACAAGAATGAGAAGCGGAACCTCACAAATCAAGTCGTGGAGACAACGATTCAATGCCTGCCGAAGAATCTGGTTAATCCTGCAAAAGAAGAATCCTCAAAACTGGACGATAGACGACATTCAATTAAGAGCCTTACCAGAGATCAGAAAAACAGCAAAATCGGTCAACCATTTCCTGATAGCTCTGCGCTCTCTAAGACCTGACTTCAAATTCCCAAACAAAAAAGGCGATATTCTAGGAACACATAAAAAGTCTGCGCCTAAGATAGAATGGAAATATATTTACGAGAGACTCTCTCAGGAGGGGAAACTTGAGCAGTTCTTTAAGGCAGGAGGCATCGAAGCCGAACTGGTCAAAAGACTTCACGTAACATTAGGTTGCAGAGAAGGAACAGAGGGAATAGGCGGTATCTTAGGCATTGAGTGGGGTAGAATCAACTGGAAAAACAAAACCATAGATGTTTATGAGGGAAAGACAGGAGGAGGTTTTCATTGGGAAGGTTGCCCTCTTAACCTCTTCGGAGAAAGAACCTTTGAGATGTTACAACAATACTGGATAAAACAGGGAAGACCAACATCAGGAAAAATCTTTGAGAAAATGACGTATCTGCATGGTCTGAGAAACATCTACAAAGAAGCGGCAAAAGCAATAAATGAAACGTATGGAAGAAACGGAATAACCCCGCACTTTGCCCGAAAACTTCACGCCTCTCTACTGATAGATGCTGACGTTCCTTTAGAGATGGTTGCAGGAGACAAACCCTTTGCCTTAATGGGGGTAGGATGGGAAGACCTCTCAACACTAAAGAAGTATTATCTAGCCTTCCGAAAAACCAAGATAGAAGAGAACCGCCAAAAAGCACAGAAGCTCAACATCTAAACTCTCCAACTTCCCCTTTTTTCTAGTATCCAAATCTATACTTTTGCTCAGTAAACCTTAAATCTAACATATTCAAATAGAGGAGAGAGATACTGGTGAAAGTATTTGATAGAATCGGATTTTGGAGAAAACCTCATATTTGAAAAACCCCCAAAAAAGCCTAAAGGATGGTATGTAAAAAAATCAAAAGACTACATTAAGCAATTTCTTGAAGCAATCAAAGACGGAAAATGCATAACAGACATGTCAAAAATTCCCATGAAAGTTAACCCTGACAAAAAAGAACAAATAAGAATGTATAATGCTATTAAATCATTGAAAAGAAGAGGGCATGCTCCTGTAGACGTTTCAATCATTGAAGGCGGTCTATGGTTGATCTATGAAGGAGAGGAGGCGAAATAAAGCTGGAGAGTTCACTATTTTTGTTTCTTGCTTTCTTAGGATTTGGTTTCGTTGTGTTTCTACGTTGGCTTTATAAACGTAGGGTTAAAGGCTAAATCACTTCAATATTGTGCATACATTTTGCAGAGTTCATAAAACACCATTCTAGCCCTGAGCCTTCCGCTTGCCGAAAGCACCAGTTTATACATGCCATATTGTAGGTCTTCAAAGTGGTCGGTCAGGTCAAGAATGTCGCTGTCCTCACCAGTCAAAACAACACCAAAATCTTCAAGCTCGTTGCCGTCAGGGTCGTAGAGAATCGCGCTCAGAGTCCTTCCAGTGATAGCCTCTTCGTAGATGCCATATTCGATTTCATGTGTATGGTCTATTAATGTAACTGAGTGAGTGTGATTTGCGATCGTAACGGTGTGAGTGTGGTTTGTGATTGTAACGTCATGAGTATGCTCTCCATAAGTGCCGAACGTCCACGGAGATTGACCAGCAACAAGTATGTTAAGAGGCATTTCTGCGATTGATTGCTCGGCTGCATTGTATAACACTAGCTTGCCATCTGGTTCGGGTGGAGTTCCAGTTATTGAACCTATCATGTGTTTGTGGTTACCCTCTTCGGTAGTTGTTGGAACTTCTGCTCCTCCTTCGCTTGATGTTGGTGTCGCTGCTCCTCCTTCACTTGAAGTTTTTACTACAGCCCCTCCATCTAGTGCGCTTTTGCTGAATGCTCTGAACTTTTCTGAGAAGATGTGCAATTTCATAATGTCTACTTTGTAGGTTTCCTCAGGAATCCAAATATAAGTAACATAACCATGCTCATCGTCTAGGTTTTCTGCATCCTGCCAAGTATTCTTAACGCTAGTGTAGATTGAATGAACATAATCGGGAAGGTCAGGCATCTGTTGCGCCTCCTCTTTCGGTGTGATCTGGTAGGTCACGGAGCGGAGCCTTCTTTTTTGTGACTAGCCGATCACGTAAGCCAAGAATCTCTGATATTGTAACTGAAACGAGGAAGCCTCTTGTTGCCGAGTCTAGCATACCGAGAACGTCAGTGACGGCTTGCTTGAAAGCTCCTTTGTTGGTTGTAAAGTCTGATAAGCCTAGGATGTCACTTATGGTTTGGAACATTGATTTTTGTCTGGTTATAGTGTCGGTCATGCCTATTTTATCGGATACTGTTTGAAAGAATGTTCCTTTTGTAGGTGCTGTATCCAACAATCCGAGAATGTCCGTAACCGTCTTTTTAGCGTCAAACTGTTTAGCTACAGATTCGAGCATACCTATTGAATCGGTGACAGTTTTCTTTAAGCCAAGTATTTTAGTTGTCGAGTCGAGCATACCAAGAGAATCTATGATAGTAACTTCATGGACGGTAGGAAGTGAGTATTCTATGTAAAGTTCAGGGTCGGAACTATTATATTCTTTACTTCGGAATCTTGTAAGGTCTTCACTTGATTCGTCACTTTCGTTAGAATCTTTAATCCGCACACCAAAAGCAACCCCCAAATCCACTGCATCTTGAACTATAGCGGTTACTGATTTACTGTATAGCCCAATAGAGGATGGTGATGCATGATTTACACCGTTTGTGTTAGTTACTACAGGTTGGTTGTTCCAAGTTACTTCTCCTTCTGTCCATGCACCCGTTATTCTACGAAACTCATATGTTCGACCAGCCGCAGCGTCGTAACAGGTTAGTTTTAGTAATGCACTAATTATATGTGCATTTGCAGGAAGTCCTGAGATGTCAAACTCAATAAGAGTTCTACAATTATCGTCATTTTCATCCCAATAGCTAGAGTAAACATAAAGGACATTAGCACTCCCGAAATTTCCACCAGCAGCCATCTCACTAATGTAAGAGTCTTTGCTTGGGTAAAGCGTTGTATCAGCCATTTGTTATGCTACGCTCCTTGTTTCATTTGACATTTAGCTGTTACTTCTAGTGTGTCTCCATCGTCCCAATTAACAGATTTAGCCGTGAATATTTTCCTGAACAACATAACTCCTGCCGCTGCCAATGTGAAAACTCCTCCTTCACATATCGAGTCTGTTCCTGAAAGCCCATCTCCTGAACTGAAGGTAGTCACGATCTGGGCTGTGTCGTCTGTTTCTGTTGTGGTTACTCGCGTTCCTGTGCCTGCTTTCCGTTTAGTAGGGGTCTGAAGATCAGAGTGATCTTTAGATTCGGCTGTGTTGCTTTCGCCAATTCCGATGAAGTCAAAGGCTGTGCCTCCAATATCTAAGAGGATTAATCCTGCCGCTTGAGCCATACCGAATTTAGAGATGCTGTTGCTTTTCATGGGGTCTTTGTCAGTGTCTATTATCCACTTGATTGAACCGTCTTTTCTCCTGCAAACAAGAATCATCTGATCGTGCATGCCAAAACTAACTTTTGTTTCCATGTTCTTTTTCACCACCTACTCGATTAGCTCCGCGCGAATCACAGGCGTATGAACAAAGATCGTATCAGGCGATATGCCCTGAATCGTGAGTGTGCAGTTATCAGATTCTAAGGCTAGATTGCACATGCCGCTGACCTCTTCATCGTTGCCGTATATCCATGCGTCATTTTTGGGAAGTAGCTGAGTATCGCCTAGTTTCACCCTTACGCCTACCATGTCGTGACATCCTGACGGAAATTTTATCTTTACTCGAATCAGAAGACCTGCCACTAAAACCAGATCAGTTGTTGCAGGGGTATCCTCTGCCGTGTTAATCGGAACCTCTAGGGTTGTGACGTATGGTTCTCCTTCCTGCTTTTCCTCTGTTGCTATCGGAACTATGTCTTTTCCGACTACAGGAGTTTCAGCACCATAGAAGATGCAGCCCTGAGCGTAGTATTCGGTCAAAATTCTTGTTGGAGGGCTAGTTTGAGTGCAGTAGAGGGGAGGGACGTTACGATGGTAAGGACAGTTTTTGCATGATTTGAGCCTAAGAACCTCTTCTTTCGTAAGGGTCTTCAACAAATCTGTAGTGAAAGAGTCTAGACTGTCAAGGAAGCCCATTTTAAGACTACTTCCAGCCTAGCCAACTGACCCCTTCGTTAATCACGGAAGCGTCTATGTAGAGCGTTGAAGCATCTACGGGCAATAGAATAGGCAAACTGTCTTTTTCGAGAATGAAGCCGTTAGCACTGGTTACGGTAATATCTCCAACATAAATTAGACCAGTGTTAGTTCCTTTAGGTCGGATTTCCACAACCCTAGTTTTTGTTGTTGTTAACTGAACTCTAGTTCCTACCTCAGCAACGACAGTTTGTCCAAAACCTGCAAGAACCGATTTGCCTCTAGCTACCAGTTGAACTAGGTCTGCGTCTGAGCCTATGTAGGTTGTTGTGAATGGTTTGCCCTCATAGATTATGGTAAGAATCCCTGTTCTCTCTTCGTTGTAGGCAGGCGTTATGATTAGCTGTTTACATTCTTGGTCAGGGTAGATGCAAAAAGCTCCATAATACTCCGTTGCTGGCGTGTTGATCTGAACCGTTGTCTTGTCTGTTATAGAGAGATCGCCTTCTAGCTTGATCTCTTTAATGAAAATCGGGGTTCTGCCAAAGTCTTTTTCGATCAATACTGTGGTCTTGCTGTAGAATGGAATATACTTAGTTTGAAGTCTCCTTTGCCTCAATAGACCAACCTCTTCTTTCCTCATGCTCATTTTAGTCATACCTCTTTTTCTTCCGTCCAGCTCTAGGCTTGTATCTTGTCTTCACATGGGTTCTTCTTTTTTCTTCAGGGGTTTGCCTAAACTTTTTGCCCTTACGATCTCGGATTCGTGAAGACTTGCTGAATCTGTGTTTTCTCTTCTTTGGATGCCGATACGGATAGCTCGGATGCTTGTGATATTTTTTGCTCTTCACCTTCGGCATAACAACAACCCTCCAATACCTGCGGATAACAGAATACTTGCTATGAACTCGTGACTGGCAATGTCAGAGCCTTCAATCAGCTTACCCTTCGTCACATACTGATGAACCAAAACTAGGACACCTGCAACGATCAAGAGAACGGCTATGATGTTCATTTGCTAGGCACAACTCCCAAATTCTGAAGGCAGAGTATCAATGCGGGAGCTATGATTAATGCTAGTGGAGGAAAGACCGCTAGGCTAACCGCTAAGAGAGCTACGCATACAGCAATTCCCGCTACATAAATCAAGTTCAACTTTCTTCCTTCTCCTCTTCAGGTTCTACGATCTTCTTAGGCTCTACGACAGGAACGGGGAGTTTCTTCCGTCTAGAGGTAACCCGATCTAAGGCTTTGGCATGATCGGGGCATACATAGATCGCTTCAGTTGCCTTTTTGTTGCAGTAGCTACATCTTTTGTATTTTTTCCTCATTTCTTTTTCTTTTCTCCTTTGCGGTTCTTCCACAGGTATTCAGCTAATGCGTAGCTTCCTGCTAGTATGAGAGCGGCTAGGGCTACCCACATCCAATGCTTTCCGAGCCATAGGCTTGCGATCTGAGCCTTTGTTAATACTTTGTCTTCTGCGCTCATGGCTATAGCCTCTCCATGTCGAGACGTTTGTCTGCTCCAAGCAAACCAGTTCTAGGCGCAAAGGCGAATGAAATCTCTGTTTCTACCGTTTTGTAGCCTGCCTTTGAAGCCGTGATCGGATAGCTTTTCATGACCTTAGCTCTGCCACTGATTGAACATTTACCTGTGCTGTCAGTGGTTTCTGTTTGACCTAGAAAAGTGACATCAACACCAGCTACAGGCATACCTTCACATCTTATGTGAAAATGAACTGTGCAGGGATATTCTTCAGGTTCAAGTTCTTCTTTGGCGGGAAGCACCTTGATTCTGTCTGCTCTTCCCTGTTCTCCGATTGGTATAGGCTCGATAATCTTTACTGGGGGAAGAGGCTCAATCTCTTCGATTGGAACTTCAGCAATGGGTTTTTCAGGTAGAGGAGTCACGCTTTCGACTGGGTCGTATGGTTTAGGAGGCTCTTTTGATTCAGGAACGATAGGCTCTACTGCTTCTATTCCAAAGAATTCGCTAATTTGGTTCCAAAAATCAGTTAAGAATCCCATTTTTAGATCAATACCTCCTTTACTCTTCTGACAAGTTCATCAAAAGAGAACGGTTCTGTAGGAACTGGTTCGCCTCTCTGCAAAGCTCTGATATTCTCCCAAAGTTCTTTAATGTCTATGGTGTGACCGTCTACGATGTTGGTTGCTTCTCTTATCCGTCCATCCAGTATGTTCATTCTGTCGGTGAAGTCTTTGATCTGAGTGTTCAGGGAGGCTATGCTACTGGTCGCGTCTTTGATCTGAGCGTCTACGTTCCTTATTTTGGTGTTAAAATCGCGGATGGCAGCATCAATTTTTGTTCGTGCATCCTTGACCTGAGTATTCAGAGAAGTTACGACCCGATCTAGGTTAGCAACGTCTGCTAGAGCCTCAGTTATGCTGACTTGAGCGTTTCTTATTGTTGCTTCTGCCGTTCTGACTCTGCCGAGTGCATCGTTGATTGCGGGTAAGATTTCGTTGTTGATCTTGGCTGTGAGTGGGTCGATAAGGTTCTTTTGAATGTAGGCTTTGGCTGCGTCAACTTGTCCTTTGATCTGACCTAGAACATTGTTGATTTGCCCTTCGAGAGTTTCAAAGGTTTTGCATCCCTGTAAGCACCAATCGTCATAAACTTGAGTATATTTGCTGTTGTAGTGATTTCGGTAAAGAGAAATGAATACGCTTTGAACAACACTGAGGGGAAAATAGTCAGGAATAAGGGAGTCTGTGAGGCTTGCTTTTCCTTCGCAATCTATCCAAAAGAGAGCCTCGCCTATGAGACCGATTTGATGAACAACGTCCCTGAAAACTCCATTATACCAGTCAGAGTGACGAGTTCGGTAGTTTGTTGGGGTTCTTCTTGTTATGTAGACCATCAGAGAAACCTCATTTAGAAGTGCCTAGTTTTCCTATGGCTACTCCAACAATACCTGCGATAGAAGCCACGATTGCGGCGGCGACAGTTCCGTTCATTCCCGTGACCGTTAGATTAACGATTTCTATGGCTGCTATAGAGCCTATTCCAAAACATGCGATCAGGGCTTTGTATTTGTCCTGCAACCTTCAACCCTCTACAAGTTGAAGATAGGGACAAGAACCAAAAGCACTAAGGCTACGACTTTGCTCAGGAAAGCTCCTAAGAAGGGCTTCCACAGCAAGAGAACAGCGGCAAGACCAGCGATTGCGATCCCGATTATGCCGATAGAGCCAGAAGACTCTACGATCTTCCAATGTTTCTCTCTTAAGCCTGCGAGTGCTGATTTTAGAGTCACTTTTATTCCTCCTATAGACAGTATCTCTCCAAAACTCTCAAGCCTGCGTTTGTTGCGGCGGTTGGGATGTTCAACTGGCTAGTCAATGATGTGTATTTGGCTGTAGGCAAGCCTGCGGGAAATTCTACAGCAACCATTCCAGTTGGCAGGGCATTTTGGTATTCAAATTTGTCCATCTCTTGCAAGTGTGCAATTCTTGTTTCGCTGAAGAGCCGTTTCTCTCCCTCTTTGGTTCGAGCTATTACTCTGAGCTTGTCATATTCTGTATCCGAGAGGATTCCATCATCGTCCATTGTGTAGAGGTAGCCAAAGACGTTGTAGGCTCTTTCGTGGTCGTAGTCCTGCCATAGCGTGTCAGTGCCGT
>Ga0114930_10003431_pt1 | contig 13827 bp, 11 predicted proteins | sample AnhtaG_FD_87300 | JGI IMG/M metagenome (GOLD analysis project Ga0114930, IMG submission 87300) | Deep subsurface microbial communities from Anholt, Denmark to uncover new lineages of life (NeLLi) - Anholt_01485 metaG | ecosystem: Environmental > Aquatic > Marine > Oceanic > Sediment | place... | reverse complement strand
CGTCCATGCCCGAATGCTTGCCTGTTTCCTCGACTCCCGCCACTACATCGGCTATATCGTCAAGAAACTGATAGGACAAACCCAGGTTCATGCCGCACTCGTAAAGCAGTAAGGCTTCGTCCTCGTTGGCACCGCAGAGAATCGCGTCGGCTTTGGCAGCCGCCGCATAGAGGGCACCGGTTTTTAAGCGGTAGCATCTCAATAGATGGTCATCGTCCTCAATCGGCTGGGTGAGATCTATTTCCTGGCCCTCATCCATATCTGAGGCCGCCTGGCTAACCTCCAACGCTGCAGTCACGCGCCGTTCATAAGAGGCCATCGGGTTATCCAGGCTGATGGCGTAAGCCATATTCACGAGGAACGCCGGCGCCATATCCACTGCCCAGCGAGGAAACACCAGGTGGGTACACGGCTTACCGTGTCGGACCTGAGCGTTGTCCATGGAAGGCAGATCGTCAAGCAACAGGGAAGCTGCATGGACCAGTTCGACGCCACAAGCCCCCGGCATGCAGATATGGAACGCATCATGGTGGAATATCTTGCCTGCGGCAACACCAAGTATGGGTCGCCACCGGTGCCCGCCGCCCATGACAGCGTATTTAGCCGCCCGGGAGATTTCAGTGTCGGAATATTTGGAAAATACTCTCGCCAGATTTTCTTCCACCGCTATTCGAATACGTCTTTTAAATGCATCAAAATTGCTGGTCTTGTTCATTGATTTTCTTCCTTTTTTGGAAATGAACCGTCTCGGTTATAGAGAACATCTCCAGGATTCTTATATGGAAACCTTTCCTCCTGCATGCCAGGCAAAACCAATCGGGCGTCGAACACATAGGCCATCAGGAGCGGCCAGACTGCTCCATAGCCAAAGGCCCAGACAACCTCTTCCAATGGCACTCCCAAAAAGATGGGGCCCCAAAGGTTGTCGGCGTTCCACTGCATGAGATAATCGGGCCATATCATAGACACTGCAACGGTCAAAACCAAATATAGAAGTGTAAACCCTATCGCTCCAGCAACAGGAATGGGCCAGAGCTCGCCACGCCGCCACAGCAGTAGCACGCCAAGAGCAACGATACTCACCGTTACCGATGTCATCACTCCTAATCCGGAGAACCTGCACACCAGGATCAGGGCCACGCCTGATGACGTACAGGCAATGTAACGCCTAAAAAGGCGTCCTGTTTGGAGGCTCAGCGTGACCCGGCGCTGAACCAGCCATATCGACAGCAGCCATACGATACCGCCGTTTGCGAACGAAAAGATAATGTCTTCCGGACCGGTCAGAAAATTGGCCACTCGTACGGGATTCCAGTATTCCGGCACGAAGCCGACTGAGGCCAAGGCATATGGTGCCGAGAGCAAGCCGCTTAAGAGCATCAACCGCCGCTGTCCCTGGAACACTACGAGTCCTGCTACAAAAATTATAAACAGCGCTAGACTCAGGGCCAGATAAGGATATGCACTGAACAGTATCATCCTTTTATCACCAGATCAAGTATATTAATCATACCTCAGTGCATCCACCGTGTTGAGACGCACGTGGTACACCTTAATGTGTTCCCAGCAGCCATCATTTCAACAAGGTGGCAACACCATTGGCCAAAGGCAACAAATTTTCACCAACATCAGCCTTCCTGTCTGAGTAGTGCTTTTATTTAGCATCAAGTGCGTGACCTTCTTGCCTTCTTCTGCTTCAAAGTCATCATAGTAAAGACGATGTTCTTGTCAATTATTCAAGTTCCTTCTCTTTGGAAAAGAACTTCTCGAATCATCACCATTTGTATAGGCAGCCACTGGGGCATTCTGGGCTTGATGAAGATAAAAAGCTGGCAAAATTGATTCGCGTCACGGCTGACACAATTATAAGCTGGGAGTTGAGGAGTGTCAAACGAGCGCGTTAAGAGAAATATGAGAAACGCTGAAAGATTCTTGGAATTGCAACAACTTAAGCCAAATCTCAGCTCTTGTCAATCTGTTTGAAGGGCTCTGGCTTAAGAGTTAATTTACCAAAATAAAATTACTAGTCAACCCAACACCCAAATCCCACGAGGGTTTTTTGACACAGCACACTTTTTAGCTAAGATAAGAATAATCAATTAAAAGAGGAGGTACATATAGCTGAATAAAAAGGGGGGTAAACAAAGCGATGTCTTTTGAAAAAGTGTTAGTTATGATTTTTGCTTTTTTTCTAATTGGAGGATTAAACTCAGGATTAGCAGTAAAACATTCAGCTAAGTATGCTATCGCTGCCTTACCTACGCCTGTTTTACATACTCCAGATTTTCCCGGTGTCTTTGGAGGAAAAGATGGTAGCACCTTACGTCTTAATGAGGAGAATCAGATTGGGGAATTAGAATTTATCGCTTTCCCCAAAACAGTATTTCAAATTGAAGAAATCATTGAAAAGGATGGGAGAATAGTATATAAAGTAACAACAAAGGACTATCCCTACTCAACGAACAAAGGCTATTTTATTGATAGTAGATTTGTGAAAATAGTGGAAATACAACCTCCTGAAAGACCTAAAAAACTGCCTTCAAAGCAAACTATTATCCAAAACCTTCTATCTGCCAAAGGTAGTAATTACCTGTGGGGTGGGAACTATAAAGATGGTATCCCTCAAATGCTCTCTTTTTATAAACCGACTTCTTCGCTTCCCATAAAGGTCCGGGAGAAATGGATGTTGAAAGGATTAGATTGCTCCGGTCTACTCTATTATACTACAAATGGTTACACCCCCCGAAACACAAGTAGTTTAGTTAGCTATGGCAATGCTGTCCGGATAGCTGGTTTAAAGGTTGATGAAATCATCCAAAAAGTAAAGCCTTTAGACATAATCGTATGGAGAGGGCATGTTATTATTATCCTTGATAAAGAGCATGTAATTGAAAGCCGCTTAGACTACGACAAAAACAAAGAGGAGTTTCAAGGAGGGGTTAGGATTCGTCAACTTAAAGAAGTGTTGAGAGAAATTATGAAGAGGCGGGTTCCTGTTGAAAGTTATCAAGACAAAGTGGAAGAGGGAAAGGAAAAATTTGTTATACGTAGATGGTATGAGCAAAGAAAAGAGCAAAAGAGAGCAAAGGAGGTAAGATAAAAATGAGTGAAAAAAGGATATCTATTGTGGCTTTAGTTGTTGGAATTGTTGCTTTAATTTTGTCTTGTGCTTTTATAGTTTTCCTTTATTTAGGTTTCCCTCTTTTTTCTTTTCAGGGAAAAGTAATAAAGCATGAAGAGACAATAGGGAGGATAGAGAGCGATATAAAAGCTATGAGGTCTGATATTACTGAATTTAAACAAGCTGTAACTACAACTGGACTTCAAAAGCAGGAGATAAATACTTTGGAACAGAAATTGAGTAAATTGGAAAATTTATCGAAGCAAATCGAGGAAGATCTTTCTCATCTAAAAGAGAAAAATATGTTACCTCAAGTTTTTTTGGGCATCGTGATGGAGAATATGCCGGGAGGAGGAGGTGCTCTTATCAATTATATAGTTGATGGTTCTGCAGCTGATAGAGCTGGTTTGGAGAAGGGAGATATTATTTTGAGTTATGACGGTTATTCGGTTCATTCAGTGGAAGAGTTAGTATCTCGAATTGATAGGACAAGGTCTGGGACTGAGGTGAAGATAAAAATTTCGAGGATGAGAGAATCAAAGATATTAAAAGTGCAGCTAGGGAGTGAATGAGAACTTGAGGAGGTTGAAAGCGTGTCAAATTATTCAACGAGATACGAAATATATCCTTCTTTCTTCTTCACGACATACGATATGCTATGTACGATATACGAATTATTAGTCTTCCCTTAGTTCCCGGTAATACTTTATTTTTAAAGGTGAGCTGCCTCGATCTATAACTGCCTTTATCTTTTTTTCTGCTACTACCTTGCCACCCCTTATAACCTCGCCGCGGACTCCGATACACTGCACATAAAAATCTAAGCTCTGTAATAAGCATCAATATTGGCACAACAGTGAAAATAAGGCAACGAAGCTCAGAAGTAGACAAGCCAATTATCAATGGTTCCCATTTAAGCTTTTATTCCTCCCAGATAAAGAATTTAGAGGAAATAGCACAAAGAGAAGGTAAAACAAGAACTCAAGTTATAAAAGAGGCAGCAAAAAAAATTCTGAATAGACGAACATTTGAGAGAAATATGTTTAATTGTAAAATTCCTTTGGGCAAGGATACAAAGAAGGTCTACCCATGTCTTTCAAAATCAGACTGGGATAAGCTAAATAGGATTTCCAAAAAAACTAACAGATTCCGGACCTAACTAATTAGAGAGGCTGTGGATAAGTATATGAAGGGAGGACAATTTACCTGGATTATTTGACCACTTCCTGAGAAATGTTATATTAAAGTGTCCCTGGTACCGTTAGGGGTACCCAAAGAAAAATAAGCGCGAATGCTGGTCATTCGAAGATAAAACGTAAGAATAGAGCGCACTATGTTAAAGTCGGGCTTCTCTACCTCAGGTAGCTACCCGGAATTCATTGGAGCAACAACTTCACATTGTCAAGCTATCCCGCAGTGTTCTGACTCCCTTAGCCGACCCGAATGTTGAGGTCGCCTAGGCAAACTTAAGGAAATAGGTGAACATTCCCGAATTCTCTTACAAAGCGGTTCCTTAATCTAGCTTTTATTGCTTAAATATGTTTGATAATATAAATCCATACTTAGGGGAAGCAAGATGACGGCAAATCTGCGAAATTTCTTCCAAGTGATAATTGTCAGGACATCTTTTCCACCCTTAAGCCTTCTTTATAAGATACTTTATATGATAGCTGTGCGGCGGGCTGTATTAGTGTTAGGGAGTGTGAATGGGGTTGAAGCTATATATCTGCGTCGTGGTGTCTCTCGTAATGAAATCGTGTACGGCTTAAGTGATATAGATTTGTCTGTAATTGTAAATGATAATAAAAAGAGCGGAATGACATCAGTGAAAGAGAAAGTTAGGTCTGCCTATAACAGATTATCCCGTTTTATTCCATTATTCGGCCAAGCGAACAGAGAATTTGAATTATATTCTACTTCAGAGTTTTTTAGGTTATATGCGGACTACCCTATTTTAAAATACAGGTTCAACGAGGGCAAAAATACATGGAGGCTGTTATTTGGTAGGGATATAGTGAAGGATTTGCCAAAACTACAAGAGAGTGAATTATATCTTACAGCAACCAAGGAATTAGAGGTCTGGTGGTCATTGGTCAATGCTGAATTTTCTTCTACTCATCCTCTTCCTCAATTTGGAAGAAAATACCTTTGGTACAAGGCAATAGCAGAGGCGTCAAAAGTATATCTTCTTATTTGCTATGGAGAAAAGATTTATCGTAGAGAAGCTGCTTTAAGTGAGGTAAGGAAGTATTTAAATGAGGAGCAAAATCAATGTATCGAGCAGGTGCGGCGCTATATGAAAAATCTTACCTCCAAAGATAATTTTCTGGTGGATGATGTGATGAAGCTATTTATGGAACTGACTAGCCATGCCTGCAGTGAGATGGAAAGGAAGGTTTATGGAAGAACAACAAGGAAAAGAGCCATGTTACCGGGTCTTGATTGTAATGATTTAATAATAGAAAAAGAGGTTTCTCACAAATTAGAAGAAATAGAGAGGTATATTCAAAGAGAATTGGTAGCTCATCTTGATTATGTTTCCTTGGTTCCCCAAATTTATCTAGGTATGAATGTATTGCACAACTCTGATATAGACTCTCTCCATCTGGTTTTAGCTCAAAAAGATTTTATACCTGTTAAGAAATTAAGAGGTTTAGACTCGCTCCTCGGAAAAGTTCGCTCTCCTCAAGAACTTGAGCTTTTAATTAAATATAAAAACGTTTTTCTTTCTCTTCGAATAAAAACAAAATTTGATTGTATCTGGACTCCAGGAAAGTGTCCGTTGTTTTATTCTTTAGTGAATTATTTCTTGTTAGACGTGATTAAAAAGTCAGAGAGGAGAAAAGCTTTTCTATCTATTCTGCCGCCAGATTTTGAGGATTGCATCCGAAAAAGAGTTGCCAGAATAAACGAGGTAATTTCAGATCCGGATGTATACAAAATGAAAACTCTGAGCTTTCTTAGATTCTTCTGGGGAGCTACAAGAACCAAGTTATTAAATAACTTATTAGAAAGTGATTGTATTTACATTCCTCTTACCAGCAGGCAGATTTGTGAGATGGCGAGTCAGCGTTTTCCTGAGAACTCAGAATGGCTCAATGGTCTGTATGGGGAGTATAGGAAAGAGTTACAAGAGGAAGAGTCTCAAGCATATCGCTTCTTTACTAAATCTATAGATTTCTTAAAGAGGATTTAATTCCGATAATTAAAATGAAGAACAATTTATCTATCTCCGTTATAGTTATCACTTTTAATAGGGCTAAATCGCTGCAAAAGGCCTTGATCTCCCTTGCCCGACAAGAGCGGCAACCCGATGAGGTCATTGTAGTGGATAATACCTCAACCGACAATACAAAGGAAATAGTCCTGAGTTTTAGAAACAAGCTTAACATCAAATATATCTATGAGAAAAGAAGGGGAATACCTTATGCTAGAAATACCGGAGTTAAAAATGCAACCAAAGATATCATTGCTTTTACTGATGATGATTGTGTGGCAGATAGAAATTGGTTAAAGTATTTGGAAATCCCTTTTATTAAAGATCCTCATATCGGTGTTGTTGGAGGGGAAGTTTCTTGTTTGAAAGTTGGACAAAATATAGTGGCTGAGTTTTATAGCAAAAATATGCCTGCAAGAGAGATCGAATAGAAAATTAAGATGGTTATACTAATATTAACCGGCTTTTTTGAGGAAGGATATCTGGAAAAGAATCAAGATTCTTTAATTCCTATCTTCTTTTCTGGATCAAATGTAGCTTTTCGACGAAAGGTTTTTGAAGACGTAGGTTTGTACGATGAAAATTGTATGATAGGGGAAGATCAAGATATTTGTACAAGGATAGTCAATTCGGCATGGGAGTTGTATTTCCAACCTAAGGCAGTAGTTGGCCATAAGTCCCGAAAAACTATTAAGGCATTCCTTAAACAATGGTATAGGTACGGACTCCACCATCCTTATATCTTTAAGAAGCATAATCCAAAATCTTTGATGGTCTATCTAAAAAAGAAAAAGGCAAAAAGAGAAATTTTATATGAACGCACTATTTACAGAAAACCTTTTCCTCTATTCATCCTGATTTTTATTACCCCTTTCTTAATAATGAACATATTTTTGCTCCTGAGCATTTTAAGTGTATTGTTAGGTTTTAATATACTTTCTCTTATTTTAGGATTGATTACTCTTGGCATAGGTATTTATTATTTTATCCCGGATATTTCCATAAAACATCCCTGGAGGACTGTAAAGTTTATCTTCTTGAGATACTTGGTAAACTTGGCTCTATTAGTAGGAGGTTTTTTAGGTGGGGCGAAGTCGAAAATGATATACATCGGTGCAACTTTTGACTACAAAAAGCGAGGTTCTCAATAAAAAATTTGTATGAAGATAAAAGTAAACTGGATTCATCTTTAGTAAGAAAGAGGATTTTAGTTCTCCTCCCGTCGATAGCTAGTCGGTAACCAGACACAAAAACGTTATCGCTGAATCCATCTAAGTGCTGGAAAGAAGAGGAATTAAACCCCGACATTTTGCCAAATTTTTTAGATTACTCTCAAGCAAAACATACTCCGGGAAAAAATCGAGAGGTATCGATTCAAGATGAGAATTAGAGCGGAAAGCACGGCTGAAGAAATAGGCCAAATAATAAGAAAAGGTATACTTAGATTACCCTTTTTTATTGGCACCGGGATAAAGTATCACTTCACCGGACGCACCTACATCCCTAAACCCGTAGTTTTCACATTATTGGTAACTCGCAGGTGTAATTCCCGCTGCATCATGTGCTCAAGATGGAAGGCAAAACCTGGCCAGGAACTATCACTTGGTGAGGTTCAAGAGATTTTCGCCAATCCCCTATTAAATCGTCTAGAAACAGTTATTTTTGCTGGGGGGGAGCCCACATTAAGAGATGACCTGGCTCAAATTGCCCAGGTCATTCTGGACTCCAATTCCAGAATCAAAGAGATATGGTTTATTACCAATGGTTTAGAACCATCCCTTGTGAAAGAGAGAGTAAAAGATATTTTGGAGCTTCCCGCTTACCCTCGATTAAAATTATTTGGCGTAGAAGTCTCCCTGGATGGATATGGGGATATTCACGAAAGGATAAGAAGGGTTCCTCGAGCTTTTGATAGAGTAAATGAGACTCTCAAGGTCTTAAAGAGTTTGCAACTCCATTCTCCACTTAGTATCCTCCTTAACTGTGTGATCCAGAAATTAAATGTGAGTAACTTACCGCAAATTGCTAAATTCGCCAGAGAAATGGAAATCCCAATTAATTTCAGCCCTGTAGTTCAAACTTCAGGCAATGAGGATAGTTTCAAAGAACATCTTAAACCAAGCCACGATCAGTTAAGAGAATTGGAAGACTTCTTTAACCATCAAATGAAGCATAGTATAAGGCTACCAACCATTGCCTTCTGGCAGGATTATTTTCGCATAATTCGGGGAGAGAGGAGAAGAATTCCCTGTGCATTGCTTTATCATTCGCTCACTATTGATTCCGAAGGTGATTTACTCGTATGCGGGAATGAATCTTTGGTTTATGGTAATGTGCATAATACCCCCATTGACAAAATCTGGTATTCGAAAAAGGCAGAGAGAATTAGAAAAAAGGCAAAAAAGTATATCTGTCCAGCGTGCCCATCATCGTGTAATACATATTTTTCCCTAAAATATGAGTTTTTCTATTTCGCTAAGTTTCTAATGATGAGAGCTCTGAGAAGGTTTTTTCGGAATCTGGGGACATGAAAAATCCTCGGAGCCTACTGAACTATTTTCTCTCCGGACAAAAGATAACTCGCCATTCCTTTTTCTTATTCCTGGGACACATATTTTATAATCTGGTTAGCTTAATTATCTTGTTTTTCATAACCAGAAGATACACACCAAATGAGGTAGGTATTTACCTTTTCGCTTTTGCCTTTGCCAACTTTTTCGTTATGGGAGTGAGTTTCGGCTCAAATCAAGTCTTAATACGTGAAATTGCCCGAAAAAAATCTATGACCAGCCGGTACGTCGGCAATACAATTGGACTGAATATATTCTTGTCCTTAATCTGCTTCTCATTGATTATCCTCATACTACAATTCTTCTTCCCGGAGGTCTTTTGGTTCACTTTCTTCGTTTCAATCGCTCTAGTAATAAATCAGATAGCCTTTACTTTTACCTCGGTATTCCTGGCTTACAGGAAAATCCAATATAACTTAGTTACGGGTATCACATCGAAAGTTGTTCTTTTAGGACTATTCTTTTTGTTTCTCTCTATGGATAAAAAACTAATATATCTTCCTCTCCTCCATATTACTTCCGCCCTTTGCCTCTTTCTCATTTCCGCCGGGATTTTTAGGAGACGAATATCCAAGATCAAAGTAGACTTCGATTTTGGTTTTTGGAGAGCTCTGATAAAGAATAGCGTCCCCTTTTTTCTCATAAATGTTCTGAGTATGTTATACTTCAGGATAGATACAGTTATGATTTCCTTAATAAGAGACTTTTCTGAAGTAGGCTTTTATAATACAGTCTTTAATGTAGTAAAAGCTACACTTATTATCCCAATGGCATTCAGTGCTGTAATATATCCTGTATTTTCAAATCTGTACCATAATCAATCTCTTTTGAAAAGTATCTACAAAAGAAACCTTGGCCAATTGTTGATTATATCGATCGTGTTAACATCAATTTTAACTCTGTTCTCAAAGCAAATTGTCCTTTTGGCTTTTGGCGAGAAGTTCATAGTCTCTTCCAAAGCCCTCTTTGTTTTATCCCTTTCAATCCCCTTCATTTTTATTAATAAATTAAATGCTACAGCTCTGTTTTCTGTTAATTTAGAGAAGTGGCCAGTCTACATATTGATAAGTGGTGCCTTCATAAATGTAGTGCTTAACGCTCTGGTTATACCTCAGTATGGATTCGTTGGTGCTGCTGTAACCACGGTAATAACCGAAATAGTCATATTTGCCATGTTAGGGTGGGTGTTTTATCGAAGGTATTGGATGGCCAGAAAGTGACATAAGAGTAACTTAGTATTTTTCCTGAGGTTTAATCATGAATGATTACTATGTTTTGAGTTTCGCGGTAGTCCTTGGTGGAAGTATTCTTTCAAAATCCGATATGCGAATTTCGGATTGCCAACTATATATCTATTAAATAGCCTGAGGGGCTCATTGATCCACCGACTCAACCATTCCAGATACAGCTTCTTTATCCAACGGGGAGGCCTCTTCCGTTCCCCAGAAATAATGGATAGTAAGCTTCCACAAGTCCATAAGACTGGTATACGCAGATCTCGAGCATGGTGGTAGATCCATTTTTCTTGTCGTGGGGTACCGAGCCCGACCAACAGAATATGTGGAGCAGCTTCGTTGATTATTCTCACGATTTCCTCATCGGTCATATTTTCCTCGAAATAAAAGCCATTCATAAAACCAGCTACTTTAAGCCTGGGAAAATGTTCTTGTAAAAAAACTTTTGCCTTATCTATAGTTTTTCTTTTTCCCCCAAGAAAATAAATTGAATATTCCTGGTGAATACAAAAATCAAATAATTGGGAATAGCTATCACTTAAAGTGACCCGTCTCTCAAGAAACTTTCCCCATAGCTTATCTGCCAAGACGACGCCAATCCCATCTGGATAGATGCAGTCGAAGAAGTGATTAAAAATGTAGGTCATCTCCTTAGAACCGTAAATGCTGTTAAGAACGTGGGGGTTTGCATAAGCAATCTTTATTTGCTTTCCATTTTTGATGGCTTCCTGGGTGCGGTCTAATAACTGCTGAAAACGCTGAATATTAATCTTTATCCCCAGCAAGATGGTTTCCTTCTTCATTTCTTTGTAAAAATTTGGTTTTTGATACTCCGTATTTCAGGATAAAGGTGCTCTATTTTCCGGAGAGACGAAATCTTCCCAAAAAATCCACTATGATGCTAGTATTACCATAGGAATCATTCCCCAGGGTGACTATAAATGGCCTATATTTTAGAATAATTTTTAAACACAAACAGAATCTTTTGCACACAATGTTGATTTTCTTGCAAAAATCTGAAAAACTTCTTTTGATAAAGTATTCTTTAACCTGGGCCGTCCCGAGTCCCAGTAGAAGATTATTGATAAGGGCATGCAATAACATCAATCGATTGGTTTCTCGAATCGAACATTTTTCTTTTCTGCTGTTTGCTATCTCACCAATAAATACACAGCAAAGCCTGACAGGATTCTTTTTGATTTTCTCCTTGAAAAAATCGATGTCAATGAGAACCTTTTCCCCAAACCTGCGCCGCTTAAAATATCTCACACTTGGATTATCATTGGGAAGAGGAATGCGTTCGTTGGCCCGTACCCCGATGCGGAGAGGAAATGGATGAAGGTTGCACTGGCTATCCAGCAAGGGCGTATCGTCCGAAAGGAGCCTTATGGGAAAAGATTTCAGGAGGCTCAAGGCCAGTGTGGTTTTGCCTCCTCCCAGAGGAGCAATAAAAAGTACTCCCTTCTCCTGATAGGAGAACCCAAGAGCATGAATCCTATGGAATCCTATTTCCTCCATCAGTTCCCCAATTTTTGAGAGCAGCAGTACATAAACCAGTTCATGAAGTCGGTTTAAGTCTTCTGAGTATACTGCAGCAACATTCCTTTGATAATCGTATCGAACATAATCATCAAAGCTGTAGTATACATGTTTGACTCTCCCAATCTCATAGCAGGCAAACCCCCGAGTCTTCATCAGTAAATAAAAGGGATGGGGCTTTTTACGGGGCGGGCTGGCAAGATAAGCCCAGACGGTGAAGTGAGGGACTTTATTGTCATGGGAGGAAAAGAAAGAGAAATCTCTCCGGATCTCCTCAAGGATAGAGGTATTATGGCTGAGAACGCGGATCCTTTTGGTATAAATGCTTAAAAATATTTCTTTCTCGTTCATGGCGAAAAGGCCAAATCTTTCATCTAACTCATCTGCGCTCTACTACAGACTTTCCGGGAGTACAACACAGGAGTAGCGTTCGATAGTGCCTCACGGCTCTTCTTTATTCAGGTGTTTATTAGTGATCCTTTCGCGAAAAAATTCTATAGTGAGTTCAAGTCCTTCGCCTAACTTATATCGGGGATTCCATTCTAGCACTTTACGAGCCAATGAGATGTCAGGACATCTATTTGTGGGGTCATCTTCTTTTCCGGGCAAAAAAATAATTTTGGATAAGGATTCGGTCATCTTCTTAATTCTCTCAGCTAAGGCAAGGATTGAAATTTTTCCATCAGGATTTCCTATATTGATAGGTCCCGTACATTCTGACCTCATCATTTTTAGCAATCCCTCAATCGTATCCTCTATATAACAAAAAGAGCGGGTCTGTGCGCCGTCACCATATATAGGCATATCCCCACCTGTTAATACTTGGCATACGAATGTAGGAATAACTCTGCCATCATTCAGTCTCATCCTCGGCCCATAAGTATTGAAAACCCTTACTATTTTTGCATCTAGCCCATATTGTTTTCTGAAAAGGAATGTCAATGTTTCACCAAATCTTTTGGATTCAGCATAACACGCTCTTGAAGATAGTGGGTTAGAAAAACCGACATAGTCCTCAGTTTGTGGTTGTTCGGGAGGATTCCCATAAACTTCCGAGGTCGATACAAATAAGAATTTGGCTCTATCCTCTTTTGCCAGTTCAAGTAGATTATGTACGCCAACACTATTTGATAGAGCTGTTTCTATAGGTATCTCCTGATAATCCTTGGGACTAGCTGGAGAAGCTAAGTCATAAATCTCGTCAACATTTCCCTCGATTTTCGGTACTGCTTCTGTTATATTGCATTTAATAAAATGGAAATTCGACTTATCCAGCAAATGTTCAATGTTTTCTAAATTCCCTGAAACTAAGTTATCCACGCAATACACCTTATATCCGTCATTGACCAGACATTCACAAAGATATGAACCTATGAATCCTGCTCCACCAGTCACTATTGTTTTTTTCATATCTTACCCCGAGGTTCCACAACGAGAGCTTGCCCTTCAGGCCTTTAGCGAAATATAACCTCTTTACATTATGCCAGTATATACACTTTCCAGTCTAGTGCAAGAGTCTTTTTCTTGTCGCTGACAGAGAAAACCTAGGAATGGAAAATCGTTATCATTGTTCTATGAGACCTTTCTAGTCTTCACGAAAAATCGCTGCCGGATGCCCCACCCCTTGTGGGTGGTAAGGATGTTACTATTTAGTCTTCCCTTAGTTCCCGGTAATACTTTATTTTTAAAGGTAAGCTGCCTCGATCTATAACTGCCTTTATCTTTTTTTCTGCTACTACCTTGCCACCCCTTATAACCTCGCCGCGGGAAATAAGAGTAAAGCAGTTGGAACGAGTGGTGATGAGATTAGAAAGACCACGAAAAACAAACTCATTCTCGTCCGCTTCATCTATATAGCCATCTCCATCGTCATCTTTACCATTAGAGCCTGACTTTGTCATAAGAAGAATCTCCAGTAATTCCCCTATTTCATTGAAAGGTTTCTTTTCGCTGTTTCCGTACCTGATAATAGACCGAGAAAGATAGGAGTCAATCCCTGGTAAAGCCTCCAAGACAGATCTAGAGGCAGTGTTGATATTTATTCTTCCCTCCACAGGTTTTTTAGGAGAATCAGCTACAGTGATTCTATCTAACATCTGCCAATCTCCACCCTGTTCAAGCTTTATTGTCTGCCACTCTCTTCCG
>Ga0114930_10003430_pt1 | contig 13830 bp, 9 predicted proteins | sample AnhtaG_FD_87300 | JGI IMG/M metagenome (GOLD analysis project Ga0114930, IMG submission 87300) | Deep subsurface microbial communities from Anholt, Denmark to uncover new lineages of life (NeLLi) - Anholt_01485 metaG | ecosystem: Environmental > Aquatic > Marine > Oceanic > Sediment | place... | reverse complement strand
TGCAGTGGATGCCTAATCCACGACTTCCAAAATGCTCGCGGCGGCGGATCGCGCCAGCGACAACACCAGCGCCCACAACCAACCACTACCCCAACATTGAAAAAATTCACAGGCTCTCAGGCTAGCACAAGTGCAGCGACTCGACGAACGCCCTGGAAACCTGGCAACCGCCTCTGCGGCATCGCTCAGGAAAGTGGCTCTGGGCGGTGCGTTCCGCTATCATAGCGAATAAGATGCCCAGACAAAGGCTCTACTTGGATACTACGGTGCCCAGCGCCTACACGGTAGCATCGAGATAGCCGCCCCCGCTGAGATCTAGGAGGGAGCGACCGTGTGCGAGTTGAGCGATGATATGAAGAAGAGACTGTGGCAGGAAGTCCGAGAGGAGTTCCCGGATGACGAGATGATGCAGGAGGTCCACTTCGTGCGTCTTCTTCATTACCATCAGACCAAGGGTCTCTCTCGCGAGCAACGCCTGCGGTTCTTCAACGCACCTTCAGAGAGCACCCGCCTTTGAACGACCGTGAGCAGCAATCCCCAGCGGAGGAAATCGAGAGGTGCGCATGAACCGTCGTGATTTCATGAAGACTGCGGCCGGCGCCACGGTGGCGGCCGCGTCCACAGTGGCCGCTGCGCCTAAACCAGTGGGGCCGACGTACCTGCCGCGCTGGCGCGGCTTCAATCTCCAGCACAAGTTCGGCTGGGGCCGTAACGAGCGATTCGACGAGACGGACTTCGCGTGGATGGCGGAATGGGGTTTTGACTTTGTCCGGCTGCCCATGTCGTACCACTGCTGGGTCGAGGAAGGGGACTGGCTGAAGTTTCGTGAGGGCGTGTTCAAAGAGATCGACGAGGCGGTCGCGTTCGGACGGAAACACAAGATCCACGTCTGCCTCAATTTCCATCGCGCGCCCGGCTACTGCGTGGGCAAGGAGCCGCCGGAACCGCTGGACCTGTGGAAGGACGAGGAGGCCCAGGCCGTATGCGCCGCGCACTGGGCGCGCTTCGCCGAGCGCTACCAGGGCGTCCCGAACGAGCGGCTCAGCTTCGACCTGGTCAATGAACCGCCGGTGGTGAGCGACGAAACCTACGCGCAGGTGGCCACACGGCTTGTCGAGGCCATCCGCGAGAAGGACAAGGACCGCCTGGTCATCGCCGACGGTGGCATGTGGGGCCGGCGCCCGGTGCGCAGCCTTATGGGGCTGGGCGTGGCGCAAAGCACGCGCGGCTACGATCCCATGCAACTCACCCACTACAAGGCGTCGTGGGTGCCCGGCTCGGACACCTGGCCCGAACCCACCTGGCCGCTGCCGACGGGCAAGGGCAAGGTCTACGACCGCGACGCCCTCGAGAAACGGTGTATCGCGCCCTGGAAGGCCCTTGAGTCCGAGGGCGTGGGGGTACACGTGGGCGAATGGGGGGCGTACAAGTTTACGCCGCACGCGGTGGTGCTGGCGTGGATGCGGGACTGTCTCGAGCTGTGGGAGGAGGCCGGCTGGGGGTGGGCGCTGTGGGAGTTCCGCGGGGGCTTCGGCCCGCTCGACAGCGGCCGCAACGACGTGGCCTACGAGGACTTCCGCGGGCACAAGCTGGACCGCACGATGATCGACTTGCTACTGCAACATTGAGGCCGGCCTCGACCCGAAGGGAAGCCCCCGCCGCCTCAAACCGGCCTCGGCGTGCGCCCCATGTCATCCTTCCAGTATAATTGCCTCCTTGGACCTTCAAGCCTGAGAGGAATCGGACATGAGTTTGCAGCGCAAGCATCTGTCGGTGTTGTTGTATGGTGTGGCCGCCATCGGCGGCGCCGGACTGGTGGTACTGTTATTCACCGGCGGTTGCGGCTCGGATGAGGCCAAGGCCCCCTCGAACGTTGCCGCAGCCCCCGCCCAGACGCCCGCCGAGAAGGGGGAAGACGCGCGGCGGGTCGTCATCCTTGGTTTCGACGCCGTTGAACCGTCGATCGTGGACGCGATGCTGACGGCCGGCGAGTTGCCGAATTTGGCCAAGCTCCGCGACCAGGGTACGTACCAACGGCTGGCCTCGAGCAATCCGCCGCAATCGCCCACGGCGTGGTCGTCGTTTGCGACGTGTTTGCGGCCGGGCAACCACGGGATCTACGACTTCCTGCGCCGCGACCCGTCGACCTACTTCCCGGGGCTCGGCTTCGGCGTTACCAAGCACCCGGAGCTCACGCCCGACGGGGCCGTGTCGAAACCGGCGCATTACGAGGGGTACCGCAAAGGGGAGACCTTGTGGGCCGCGGCGAACCGCCAGGGCGCGCGGTGCAAGCTGCTGATCGTGCCGTACGCGTACCCGATCGAGCCGTTGCAGAACAGCTCGGTGCTGGCCGGGCTGGAGGTGCCGGACATCCGCGGCACCCAGAGCACGTTCTTCGCGTTCTCCGAACGGTTCACGGAACAGGAGAACGTGGCCGGCGGCGTCCGCCTCCCCCTCGAGTTCGAGGGCGACACCGCCACGGTCAACGTGCCAGGCGTGCGCCATCCGAAGACGCGCCGCTTCGTCGAAGCGCCGCTGAAGGTGACCGTGAACCGGGCCGCCCATACGGTGGCCATCGACGTGCAGGGCCAGACCGCCAACCTGGCCGAGGGCGTCTGGTCCGACTGGCTCGAGTGGGATTTCGAGGTGACGCCGAAGTTCACCATCAAAGCCATCAGCCGCATCCATGTGCTCGAGGCCGGCGACACGGTCCGGTTGTACATGACGTGTCTCCAGATTCACCCCCGGCAACCCTATCTGGCGATCAGCGTACCAGGCGAATACTCGGCCGAGGTGGCCGACCGCTACGGCCTGTACCGGACCGTTGGCTGGGCCTACGACACCAAGGCCCTGCAGAAGGATGAGATGACCGAGGACCTATTCCTCGAGGACGCGCGCCGGCGCATGGCGTGGATCGAGACCCTCATGATTGACGAGCTCGAGCTGGACCAGTTCGATCTGCTCATCGCGGGCTGGACGGGTACCGACCGCGTGTCCCACATGTTCTGGCGCTTCCGGGACCCGCAGCATCCGTTGTACACGAAGGAAGGCACCGAGAAGTACGGCCGCGCCATCGAGGAAACCTACATGAAGATGGACGAGATCATCGGCGAGGCCACGGCGCGTCTCAAGCCCAACGACCTGCTCATGGTCATGTCCGACCACGGCTTCCACGGCTTCCGCAAGGGCTTCAGCGCAAACACCTGGCTCGTGCGGAACGGGTATCTGACCATCAAAGGTCAGACGGACCGGGACACGGCGTACACGGACACGAAGTACTTGCAGGCCTATGACTGGTCGAAGACGAAGGCCTACGGGCTGGGTCTCGGGAGCATCTTCCTGAACCTGAAGGGCCGCGAGCGTGACGGCACGGTAACGCCCGAGGAGGCGCCGGCCCTGCTCGAGGAGCTGAAAGACAAGCTCCTGACCGTGGTCGATCCGGATACGGGATCGAAGGTGCTGCGCAACGTCTACTTGCAGTCCGAGGTGTACACCGGGGCCGCCGAGGCGGACGCGCCCGATATCCAGCTCGGCTACGCCGACGGCTACCAGACGGCCAAGCCCTCGGCCGCGGGTGCCGCGCCCGAGGACATCCTTATCCCCAACGACGACAAGTGGAGCGGTGACCACGCGGCCTCCGACGTCGACATCACCCCCGGCGTCTTCTTCGCCAACAAACCGACGGCCAAGGATGCCGCCATCATCGACCTGGGCGTAACGGCGCTCGAGTACCTCGGGCTCCCCGTTCCGAAGGACTTCGAAGGCCGGGCGCTGCTGTAGGCGCACGCATCGCAAGGTCACGCGAACCGCTCTGGGGCTGGCTACAGGGGTCGGATGTCCGGCATCAACAAGCCCAGACACCACCCAGTGGCCTCGGCGGATTGCAGTACGCCCTCCACGGTTTGGGTACGCGGGACGGCGTGTTGTTGTGGAGGAGACACGGGAATGGGATTGCGTGGAGGACGGTTGGTGGCACTGGGTCTGGTAACGACGGTGTGTCTGGGGGCTGAGATGGAACGGTTTTCGGACCTCGAGTTCAGGCTGGGGCCGGTGGCGCCCACGGTCGACCTGCGCAACATGGTGCGGGCACACCTGGTGCGGCGGTGCTGTGCGGAACTGGACGCGCTGGCCGAGAAGCGCGCGGCGGCGTTTGAGCAAGGCCAGTGGGAGTCGTGGCGGGCGCAGGTGCGGCAGGAGGTGGCGCGGGACCTCGGTCCGCTCGAGTTCGGCCAGGACGCGGCGGCCCTGAACGTTCGTTTCGTGTCGCGCCACGAGCGCGCGCATTACGTGATCGAGAACGTGCTGTTCGAGTCGCTGCCGGGGTGGGACGTGAACGCGTCGGTCTACCTGCCGAAGGACCCGGCGTACCCGGCGCCGTGGCCGGCTATCGTGGTGCCGGTGGGGCACAGCGGCAAGCAGATGAAGAGCTACCAGGTCCCGGCCCAGGTGTTTGCGCGGTCGGGGTACGTGGCGATCACGTTCGACCCGCCCGGGATGGCCGGCGAAAAGCAGGGGGGCAATGACCACTTCAACGACGGGGTGCGGTGCTACCTGACGGGGTGGTCGTCGAACCGGTACTTCGTGGCGGACGCGTTGCGGTGCATCGACTACCTCGCGACGCGCGACGACGTGGACACGAGCCACGGGCTCGGGATGACGGGGGTCAGCGGCGGCGGGGCCACCACCATGATCGCCACGCTGCTGGATGAGCGGATCCGCGCCTCGGGGCCGTCGTGCACGGCCGTCCCGCTGGCGTTACACCCGGTGCTGGACGTGTACGCCCCGTGCGCGGAGACGCTCGCGACCGGCCGCATCACCGAGTACGACGACACGGACGTGCTGGCAGCCGCCATGCCCACGCCGGTGTTGCTCATGGCGGGGGCCGAGGATGAGGTATTCAAGGGGGCTTGGAGCGACGATATCGCGGCGGCCGTGGGCCGGGCCTTCGAGCAGGCGGGCCTGGGGGAGCGTTTTCAGTACTTCGCAGACCCGGGCGGCCACGCATACACCGTGGCGATGGCGCGCGCGTTCGTCACGTGGATGGATCGCTGGGTGCGAGGCACGCCGGAACGGGAGCTCCCCACTTGGCCCGACGGCGATTTCGAGATGCTCCCCCACGACCTACTCAAGTGCGGGCCGCGGCTGGACGGCAACATGTACACGCTGAACCAGGTGCGGGCGGTGGCGTTGCGCACGGTCCGGTCCGGGGCGCCGGTGCGCGAGGCCGCGGCGAGGCTGGCCCACGTGACGTTGCCGCTTGCAGCGCCCGAGGCGCGCAGCGGGGGCCGGACGCTGTCGTGGTTCCACTGGGTCGAGGAGCTGATGCTCGAGCCGGAGGCGGACATCGAGCTCCCGGCGACGCTGCTGTATCCCGCGCGGAAAGGCTGGCGGGGCGGTGGGCTGCTGTACTTCGACGACCGGGGCAGGTGGGAGGAACTGCGGCGGCAGGGCTTCCTGGCTCGGGCGGCCGGGTTCCTGGACGAACAGAGCAATGGCCCGGCCCTGTTGACGGTCGACCTGCGCGGCTGGGGCGACTCGAGGCCGGCGGACACGCCCTACGACCTGGCCGGATGGGCCGCCCGCCCGCGGTGGATCGCGTTTGTGAGCGCGGCCTTGGGCGACCCGATTCTGGGCATGCGGATTCGGGACGGACTGGCGGCGCTGGCCTACTTGCGGGCGCGTCCCGAGGTGGACCCGGGCAAGGTGGTGGTGGGCGGGCGTGGTCTGGGCGGTGTGGTCGCGCTGCACGTGGCGGCCATAGACGGCGAGGCGGCCGGCGTGTTCAGTCTCGAGGGGTTGGCGGCCTTCGAGTGCCTGGCCACGGCGGCGGCGTATTCGTGGTCTCACGAGGCGTTTCTCGCCGACGTGCTGCTCGACTATAACCTGCCCGCGCTGGTGGCGAGTTTGCCCATGCCGGCGGCGGTGGTGAACCCTTTGGGCGCGACGCAGCAGGCGCTGGACGAGGCCGCGGCCACGGCGTTGTACCCGCCGCGCGACGGGCTCACCGTGAAGGCGGCGGTGGACGGCGGCGCCGCGCGGAGCTTCCTCGAGGACTTCGCGCGCCGCCTGACGGGCCCGTGACGCGGATCGGTTGCATTGGGCAGCCACGGAGTGTCATGCTCGGCGACGTGCAAGGGCCGTTTGGGGTGGACGTCCGATGAAAGTGCTGTTGTTTGGCGGCGAAGTGTCCGAGATCGAGGGGGAGGTGTCTCGGCACGCGGGTCTCGAGGTGGTGTCCCATGCACCCGACGTGGTCGTGTGCTACGGAGGCGACGGGACGTTGCTGCGCGCGGAGCGGCAATGGCCGGGGATTCCCAAGGCGCCGATACGGAACAGCCAGCGGGGCAACCGGTGCATTGCCCATCCTGCGGCCGAGGTGCTCGCGCGGTTGGCGGCCGGCCAACTTGCCCACACCGAGTACCTCAAACTCGAATGCGCGCTGTGGCAGGCGGCGCCATCCGCACCCGAGCGCACGGTCGTGGCCATGAACGAAGTCAACGTCCACATGGGGCGGATCAACTCGGCCGTCCGGTTCCGCATGTGGATTGACGATGAACCGTACGAGCAGGGCCGCGAGATCCTGGGCGACGGCTTTGTGATCAGCACGCCCTTCGGGAGCACGGCGTACTTCAACCACATCACGCGCGGGTACTTCCACGCGGGGCTGGGCGTGGCGTTCAAGTCGACCTCGGAGCACACGAACCACCTGGTGGTGGCTGAAGACGCGGTGATCCGCATTCTGGTCACCCGCGGGCCGGCCGTGCTGACCTACGACAACTCGAGCGAGTACTTCGATCTCGACCAAGGCCACGAACTCACGATCCGGAAGCACGCGCAATCCGCGACACTCCTCACGTGGGCGCCGATGAAGTACCCGTCCGATGCGTTCTAGTGTCCCGAGTTCGAAATCCGTTGCATATGCCTGTGGGTGTGTCCGGGGAGGGCGAGGCTCCGTCCGAGCCGCGATCTGTGCCAGAACCCGGCTCGGACGGAGCCTCGCCCTCCCCGGCGTGACCACGAATTACCCAACGGACTTGCAGTCAAGCGCACTAGAGCCCCTTCTTCTTGAGGGAAGAGAGAACCAAAGGAGGACCGGATTGAGGGCGAGGATATCGTTCCGGGAAGGGAAGCAGAGCGTTGCGCATTACGAAGGTTGAGGCGTTCCCAGTGCCCCCGCGGTGGGTGTTCTGCAAGGTCGAGACGGACGAAGGCGTCGCGGGCTGGGGCGAGGCGAGCCTCGAGGGACACGCCTCGACCGTGGTGGCGGCCGTCCACCAGCAGCGCCCTATCCTGGTCGGCGAGGACCCGCGGCGCATCGAGTATCTCTGGCAGGGGCTGTACCGCGCGGGTTTCTACCGCGGCGGGCCCGTGCTCATGAGCGCCATCAGCGGCATCGACCAGGCCCTGTGGGATATCTTCGGCAAATCCGTCGGCTTGGCGGCCCATCAGTTGCTGGGCGGGGCGTGCCGCGACAAGGTCCGCGTCTATAGCGGCTGCGGAGGGAGCGACCCGCCGGAGATCGCCGAGCGGGCGCGGTCGTGCGTCGAGGATGGGTTCACCGCGATGAAGTTCTGCCCGGTGGACGCCACGGAGATCGTCGACGGCCTCGACGTGCTCAAGCGGGTCGAGGCGCGGGTAGCGGCGGCGCGGGACGGTGCCGGCGACGCCGACGTGGCCCTGGACTTCCACGGGCGGATTGCGCCTCCCATGGCCATCGCGCTGGCCGACGTCCTGAAGCCGTACCGGCCGTTCTTCATTGAGGAACCGGTCCAGTGCGAGAACGTCGACGCTTTGGTGCACGTGGCGCGTTCAACGCCGATACCCATCGCCACGGGCGAGCGGCTGTACGGGCGCCACGGTTTCCGCCAGGTTATCGAGAAAGACGCGGCCGCGATCCTGCAGCCGGACTTGTCGCACGCCGGGGGGCTTACCGAAGTGCGCAAGATCGCGGCGATGGCGGAAAGCCACTACATGGCCATGGCGCCGCACTGTCCGCTGGGCCCGATCTCGCTGGCGGCGTGCATTCAGTTTGCGCTGTGCACCCCGAGCTTCCTGATTCAGGAACGCGGGCACCTGGGCGAGGGCTACCTCAAGGAGCCCTTCACCATCCACCAAGGCTACCTGTCGATACCGGAAGGTCCGGGCCTTGGCATCGAGGTGGATGAGGCGGCGGTTCGCGCGATGGCGTGGGAGGAATGGCAGACGCCCCGGGAGTTCCAGGCCGACGGCAGCGTGGCCGATTGGTAAGCGAAGCCCAAAGCGGAAGAGGCGATTGACATGGCAGACACGCACGAGCGTCCCTCTTGGGACGACTATTTTCTGGAAGTGGCGAACACGGTGGCGACGCGGGCGACCTGCGACCGCGGGCGGAGCGGCTGCGTGATCGCCAAGAACAAGCAGATCCTCGTGACGGGCTACGTCGGGTCGCCCTCGGGCCTGCCGCACTGCGACGACGTGGGCCACGAGATGAAGACGATGGTTCACGAGGACGGGACCGAGACGCAGCACTGCGTGCGGACCGTGCACGCGGAGCAGAACGCCATCTGCCAGGCGGCGAAGTTCGGGATCCCTATCGAGGGCGCGACGTTGTACTGCCGGATGACGCCGTGCCGGGTGTGCGCCATGCTCATCATCAACTGCGGCATCCGCCGGGTCGTGTGCGAGCGGAAGTATCACGCGGGGTCGGAGTCGGAAGCGCTGTTCCGGCAGGCGCAGGTGGCGTTGGACTACAAGCACGACGAGGTGCAGCCGTACGACTAACTGTACTTTCGCATTTTCAGGCGGCCAATGATAATCAGCGGCCCCGTGCTTCTTTCCGCGTCATTGTACTACCTATCTTGCGCCCAGATGGCCCTGATGGTGTCTTCCTGGTTGAAGCCGTCGGGGACGGCGTGGCTGGTGGGGTTGGCGTGGTACCAGCCGATGCGATGGCCGTCTTCGTCGGTCGGCGGGTCGGACAGGCAGCGGCTACCGGGCATCTGGAGGTGGCCGTTCGGGTCATGTTCGCGGACCCAGCCCCAGGCGTAGCGCAGCCATTGGTTGCGGTAGGCCTCGGGCTGGTGGGCGAACCAGGACATCTCGTCCCACCCCCAGCACCAATGCGCGCCGATGTTTTGGCCCCCCTTGCCCGTGGCCTCGAAGTTGTCGAGCTCGACGAGGTAGGGCAGGTGGTCGCACCGCCAGCCGCTGGGCGTCACGCCGCCGTTGCTGCGGCCGTAGATGCTGTCGAGGTAGCCCATCTTGAGGACGCCTTCGTGGGGGCGGTCGGGCACTTCCTCGATGCGCAGTGGGAAGGAATGGAAGTCGAACAGGAGCTTGTCGCCGTCGCAGCGCGGGCCGCCGCTCGGGGTATGGGCGTCGCACAGGATGAAATGGCGGCGGGCGTGCTGCCTGGCGTAGCGCCGCACGCGGCTCAGCATATCCCACCAGTGCCGGTGGCCTTCGTCCGCGGCGCCGATGAGGGCGACCTGGCCGAAGTGGATGGCCTCGCACCCGGCGTCGAGGTACTCGGCGGCCAGGTAGTAGAACCACATTCTCGTCTCGGTTTGCGTCATATCGGGCACGGACGCGCCCTCGCTCCAGTGGTTCACGAACCGGCCGGATGGGTTCAGCATGGCTTCGTAATCGAAGTGGCGTTCCTCGGGCTCGATGCCGAACTCGCGGAAGACCCAGTCCGGCACCGGGATCTGCTCGACCTGTGTCGTGACGATCTCGAAGATCGCCGCCTGGAGGATGATCTCCGGGTCGGCGGCGTGGACCTTGGGCGCGATAGTCAGGGCCGCCGCGAGCTTGCGCTGCAAGTGGCCCTCGCCGCCCCACAGGTACAGCGTCCGCCCCGCGAACTTGACGCCTATGTTGGTCAGCATCCGGATGTTGTCGTCCACGTCGCCCCGGCCCGTCAGCAGGTCCATCATTGTGATCGCGCGCGACAGATAGCTCTCGAGCACCGCCCGCGGCATGGTCCTGTCGAACTCATAGCCGCGCGGGGCGGCCGTGGCCGACCAACTCGTTGCCATTATGACGCCCCCGAGTGTGGCGGCCCACGCCGCCCGTCCCCAAATGGGACACATCCGCAATACGCGTCTCATCCCTCCTCCCTTCGATGCACGCACCGTATGTGCGTCCGCTAATCGGGCCAATATCCCTCGTAACACGTTGCTGAAAAGACTGTTATGAAACTCTTGACGCTCTGAGTTCCGTTGCTTAAGGCCCAGGGAAGTCCAAGCTGAGGGCGCGTTTTGGCTACCCAGCGCCCAGCAAACCGCACACCAGATCATCCATCCCCCGTCGGTTGTTCCAGGCCATTCTTCAGCGCATTGGGTGACTTGGGCGCTGGTGATACCTGCGCTGACATGACGGAAACGGCGGCTTTGAGTAATAAGATGACTCCGGACCCGGCGGAGTGTGTCTCAATTCGGCAAACAACAGAGTGGCGGGCTCAAAACTCCCACTCAAGGGCCTTCATCGGGCTCTCCGAGTGAGTTCGATGACGAATCGGGCGGCACCATTGCCCTATGATAACGAAAAACGTACCTCTGAGGCTTCCTCCCGCGACCTGCTGGTGACATTTATTTTCGAATCTCAGGCGGGTGGGATGTGTTATAATGAGATGAGGATAGAGAGGATATAGTTTTGAGCGGGATCACCTGCTCGCGATGATAAACTACAGGCAAACCGGAAACGGTTTGCTTCCGATAAGAGGTTAGGGAGAGAATACGCTAGCCATGGGTTGTCCTAAGAAATGGAGGGGTCTTCAGATGAACACGCATAGGCTACCACTAGAGGCATGCTGCATTGGCGTTTTCGCATTATTGATCGCCTCGCCGGCGTTCGCGGCTTCGCAAGGCAGTTCGGGCAATGCGAAGCTGGACAACGCCTTGAATGCTGTGGCGGACGCGTTCGATAGGGCCGGCATTTCCGGAGCCCTGAGCAGAGCGGAGGAAAGGGCGGTCCCGACCCGGCCAGGCGGCCTGGTGAGTGTTATTCTGGAGTCGCAGGAAGGGGTGGATACCACAAGCATCGACTTGGACGAGGTTGCCAGACGTGGCGGCCGGGTGGACGCTGTGTCGCGTTCGTTTATCCGGGTGCTTGTGCCGTACGGCTCGCTGCGAAAGCTGGCAGACCACCCCGGCGTGGGCCTTGTCCGAATCCCAACGCCCGCGGTAGAAGTGGGCTTCGGTTCGAACGTTTCGGAGAGCGTGTCACTCACGGGAGCGGTCGCTTTGCAAGCTTCCGGCGTTTCCGGGGCGGGGGTGAGCGTCGGCGTCGTGGACCTGGGGTTCACCGGGCTCAGCGACGCCATTGCTGCGGGCGAGCTTCCGGGTGGTACGGTGGTGGTGGACTTCACCGGCACGGGCGCTGAGACCGACACGCCCCACGGAACGGGGGTCGCAGAACACGTAATGGATATGGCGCCGTCCGCGACGCTTTACTGTCTCAAAGTGAGTGACGAGGTTGATTTGCAGAACGCGGCCGACTACTGCGCCGCCAACGGTATTGCAGTAGCGAACCACTCGGTCGGCTGGGTAAACGCGAGCTATTATGACGGCACTGGCCCCATTAACAGCATCATCAATGAATCACGGACGGACGACGTGTTCTGGTCGGTGGCCGCCGGGAACGACGCGCAACGTCATTGGAGGGGGGTATGGAAAGACGACGACAGCGACAGTTTCTTGGAGTTCAGCGGAGGGGACGAACGCCTCGACCTGACCAGTTCCAGTAGCGTTGGCTATGTCTTCCTCAATTGGGACCAGTATGGCAACTCATTGACAGACCTGGACTTGTACGTTGTGGACAAGCGGGGACGGGTGGTTGCGTCGAGCACAGGTGTGCAAACCGGAGCACAAGCGCCCGCCGAGGCCGTTGCCTTCAATTATGTGTTCCCGAAAGCGCCGTATCAGATCCAGGTCAAGCACTACTCAGGGGCGACCACTGACCTCGATGTGACCCTGTTCAGCTTCTACAATGATCTCGAATACGCGGTCGCGGCGAGCAGCTTGATGGACCCGGCCAATGCGCCCGGGGCCTTCAGCGTGGCAGCCGTTGACCAGGTTGACTGGAACAGCTCACCACCGCCCCCTGAACCGTATTCGAGTCAAGGGCCGACTAACGATGGCCGACAGAAGCCGGATATTACCGCCCCCGACGGCACCACGAGTTGGACATACGGCCCCGAGGCAAGTTTCGGGACATCCTTCAGCGCACCGACCACGGCGGGCGGCGCGGCGCTTCTGCTCAGCCAGGACCTGGGCCGCACGGCAGGCGACTTAGAGGGAATCCTACGGACCACGGCGGAAGACGTGGGCGATCCCGGATGGGATCCTGTCTACGGCTATGGCAAGTTACGCCTCGAGGCCGGTCCGCCAAACACGCCGCCGCAGGCCAATGATGACGGACCATTCCCCGTTGCAGAGGATAGTGGCAGTACGACGTTGGACGTCTTGGCAAATGACAGCGACGTGGACGGCGACCCGCTCAGCGTTGCTTCAGTCTCGGATCCGGGTCATGGGATAGCCTCAGTGATCGATGGCGGCGCCGCCATCAGCTACGCGCCTGATCCCGACTACTTCGGGACCGACTCGTTCACCTACAGCGTAAGCGATGGACGCGGCGGGATTGACCCGGCCGCAGTCACCATCGAGGTGACGCCGGTGAACGATGCGCCGGTGGCGGACGCCCAAGCCGTTATAACGCAACAGGATACTCCGGTCGAGATCACCCTGAACGGCAGTGACGTGGACGGTGATCCCCTGACGTATGCGGTCGTTACACCGCCGCAGAATGGCGTTCTCTCGGGGACGGCCCCGCTGCTGACCTACGAGCCCAATCCGGGGTACAGCGGCCCGGACGCGTTTACCTTCGAAGTCAATGACGGAAACGGTGGCACGGACACCGCGACGGTGTCCATCACCGTCGAGCCCCCCAACAGTCCGCCGAACGCAAGTTTCACGTCTGCGGCCACGGACCTAACCGTCGATTTCACCGACACGAGTTCGGACACCGATGGTAGCGTGGTGGCGTGGCACTGGGACCTTGGGGACGGCGATACATCATCCGAACAGCATCCGGGGCACACGTATGCGGCGGCCGGCGACTATACGGTGACACTCACGGTGACGGATGACGATGGCGCGGAAGACTCCGTGGCGCAAGTGGTAACCGTGACGGCGCCCACCATCCAGCCAATGCACGTCGGCGACATCGCCATGGCCCTGCGGAAGATGGGACGTAACTGGGAGGCGCAGGCTACGGTTGTGGTGGTCGACGGTAGCGGCGGTTTCGTTGGAGCAGCGACGGTTTCGGGAGACTGGTATTTCGCAGGCTCGGCCATCGGCAGCAGTTCGGGTAGTACAGAAGCTGACGGCACGGTCACGCTGCGTTCGCCGAAGAAAAAGGCCAACCCAGGTGACGTATTCAGCTTCACGGTAACGGATATCCAGAAGAACGGATACGTCTACGACGCGTCGCAAAACGAGGAGACCAGCGACTCGATTACCGTGCCGTGATTGCTGACGCTGCGCTGATTCCGCTTGCTCGGGCATGAAGCGCAGGGACAGTCTCGATGAACGCAAGGGCAGGAGATTCGGCATCGAGCAGCTTATGTGATTTCTCAGGCCCAGAGTAGTTGGAGGGGGTGATATTGAACACTGTGAACCCGCCTATCCCGCAGTACCCTGCGGCTGAGCCGGATAAGAGGATGTCGCCTACCCCGCCGTCATCCGTGAATTGGTGCTCTTCGTTTGCCTTCTGTACTACTCACGTTCGATTTGTTGTTTTTTCGAGAACATTCCGATAGATTTACCATTATGGGCATATTTGGTTGCGGCC
>Ga0114930_10003429_pt1 | contig 13834 bp, 14 predicted proteins | sample AnhtaG_FD_87300 | JGI IMG/M metagenome (GOLD analysis project Ga0114930, IMG submission 87300) | Deep subsurface microbial communities from Anholt, Denmark to uncover new lineages of life (NeLLi) - Anholt_01485 metaG | ecosystem: Environmental > Aquatic > Marine > Oceanic > Sediment | place... | reverse complement strand
AATCGCCTAAATAACAGACCAAGAAAAACTCTTGGATATAAGACACCGAATGAAGTATTCTTTCAGGCAGTCATTAAACAGGCTGCATGACCTTAAATGTTGCACTTATTGTTTGAATTCAAGGAATTTAATAAATGAATAACCTCCTTATAAAATCATCATTCCATCATTCCATTATTCCATGTGCAAGCGATACACAACAGCTTCAAAAAACCGTTTTAATTTCAATAAGTTGTAGAAATTCCAAGTCATCTATGATGGCAGTCCCAAGAGAAAAGATAGGTATAGACTAATTTGGATGGTTTGTCCCTATTTCTTCTTAAATAAATCCTCTAAGGCCTGTTTTGCCATAGCCTTCCTTCCAAATACACTTTCCTTTGCCCCCTTTAAAACAAAATATTCGCAAATGTTAGCCCTTTCCTTGTCAACCACCTTCTCAGCCAATACTTCCTTGCACTCATTATAGGATCCAGGGTCATAAAATTTGCATTGGAGGCAACAATGGAGATCTCGGCCACAATGGGGACAGGTATCATTGCGAGAGGCCCTGCCTTCAAATTCTATCTCTTTATCACAGAAGGCACACTTTATCATTTAGTCCTCCTTTAATGTTGGGCTACAGAAATTTTTTCAATATAATTAAAAAAGGTGAGCTGAGAAGATAATAAAGATTTTTAGCATTAGCCCTTCTTAAGTGAAAAATATTTCAATCATTCTTACTGAAACATTTAAGAAAGGAAGAGTTTTTAATATCCTCTTTTTTTCAGTTAATTACGAATCAATACAATGTTAAATTTTTACAATACTCTTAGCATGAATGTAAAGAGAAATGCCCTTGTCTTTTCCTGGATAATTTAATAATCAATAATTTTATATTGAATCAAACTGCTTTTAACAATATACCTAAACATCAGAGAAATTATCAGGATATGAACCTAGCGCCCTTCGGGCTAGATACTGGTTGCTTGATACTCGATACTGGATGCATGAATCTTGATTGTATTTTTATCCAGTTCAGCCGAGGTGGGATATCGAGTATCCAGTATCATTTGAGGAGACATAGCTCATCCTATGACCACAGAATCCTTAGATATAAATGGAAATTCCTGCTTTATAGGGATCTGTTGAAAATCCAGAATTGGCAATGAGGGAAGAATATAAAAAAGTAGCAACTCTAGAAAATGAGATTGAGGCCCGTCTCTTGGGATCCATACTTAATGAACGGAATGTCCCACATCTCATCATATCCTATTATGACACACCTTTTGATGGTCTATACCAGACTCTGAAAGGGTGGGGCTACATTAGTGCACCAAGAGCATGTATCGAAGAGATACGAGAAATTATAGCCCATTTGAGGAAAGAGTCTAATCTCAATGATGTTTCATAGCAAAAACTTGATTCAATAGTGGATATAGTAGACATATTGCCTTATTATCTTCTATTAGGTATGCTAACTTATTGCCACGTGGAAATTGCCAAGATCTTTTTATATACAAAGGAGTAATATATGGTAGAAAGAAAAATAAGGATTCTGCTTGGGAAATTGGGAGAAGGCCATAAGGAAGCCTTACTCGCTCTTGCAAGGAACTTCAGTGAAGCCGGCTTCGAGGTAATATATACAGAACTGCGGGAACCAGATGCAATTGTCAGTTCAGCCTTACAGGAATCAGTGGATCACATCGGGATAACCACCTTGCCTGGTACTGATATCCAGGCATTTGCTGAGATAAGAAGGCTTCTAAAAAAGGAAAATAGTGAGTATATAACAGTTACAGCGGGTGGTTTTTTAGATGAAAGTGATATTCCCTTACTAAAAGACATGGGGGTAATGGAATTTTTCCCAAAAGGTATACCCTTTGAGGAACTGATTGAGTGGTCCATGAAAAATATCAGATACAAGAGATAGTTTCACATTATAGGTAGTGCTTGACCGAAAACCCCTTTTTTCGGTCAAAAACTCGAAATCCCTGGCCCAGACCTGGATTGTAAAGACTTAGCTTTATAGATTCCACTTCGGAAATATTACAGCGACAACATATTGTCCCGTGAAAATCGCGCCAGGGCAGGCCGAAGCACAAAATACGAAACAATGACAAAAATAGAAATTCTCCAATGACAAAAACATTAAATTTCCAAGGTATTAGTTTAGGTCATTTTGTTTCCGAATTCCGAGTTTCGGAATACGGAACTCGGAAGCATTTAGTATTCGGATTTGTTTCGAATTTCGATATTCGGATTTTGCCTAAACATGACTTTTCGTTCAGGTACTAAGTAAGTGCTAAGTTATTATGAAAAAAGCTATTCACAGGTGTTCAGAGTGTAGAAAAACAGTTGACAGTGAAAAGATCCTTATTATTGATGACAGGCCTGTATGCCTGGCCTGTATATATGGAGGAGAAAAACCATTTGAAATCTATCCGATCGGGAAAGTCAGAAATGAGTTAAAAATAAACAGAAAAAATTTTGGCCTAAGTGGTTCAGGAGGTATATCCTGCATTGACCTCATTCCATCACAGAAACGTTTTATGTATAAGTTAGAAGAGGAGAAGTTTTTGACCATTGTTTATTACTTGCATAAAGCGAAATCTGTGAAATCGGTCTTTAAAAGACACCTTGATGGAAAGGAGGTTGGGGTTTTTGCCTCACGTACCCCATATAGGCTTTCTAAAATTGGTATACAAGATGTTAAATTAGTGAAGGTTGAAGGAACAACCCTTTATGTTGAGGGACTGGATGCTATCGATGGCAGCCCTGTTCTTGATATAAAATTGAAGTGGAGTACCATTAAATAACCTGCATATGGTCAAGAGAAGGAAAAGTATAGAGCTAGAACTTAGGGACTTCGCTCTAATTGTAGTTTTGGAGCAATGGCCCGCCCTGGCGCGACTTGACTAGAACACGCTGTTGTCACTGTAATATTTCGGAAGCGGGAGCTGTAGAACTCACACATTCCAAATCAGGTCTGGGCCAGGGAGTACTGGAGTGATGTGTTCAATTGAATGAATATTGACTATTGACAATTTTGAATTTCCAATATCAATATTCAATTTCTACTACCCACTAATCCAGTACTTTTACCCCGTTAAATAATATCTTTTAAACGCCCATATTTTAAGATAATCTGAGGAGCATAATGATGGCATATTTCAATAAAACCCTATTTAACGGGACAGGCACTCCATTACTCCATATGGCAGGCACAAGTTTGTTGCCAGTAAAAATACTATGTTGTCAATAGATTGTAGAAATTCCGATATATTTAATTGATTAAGCAGAAGATTATAGTATGGGATGGAATATCTTTAGGGTTAAAAAGAAAAGAGATGAGCCAGATGATGATCTCCAAATCGCTATAAAAGCAATCGAAAAATTTGCCTCAAAGAAGTATCTCCATGAAAGGGAAATGTACTATTATAATTATAGACAGATTAGAAAATACCTCAAGCCACTACTTTCTTTACTTATCTATATCTCGGAGAGGGCCGGAAAAAAAGAAAATGAAGAGATATTTGCTCAAGGTCTTTTTAGGAAACTTAAAGATTTTTATGATGTAAATGATAAATTATCTATTAAAGAAGCTACAGAAGACAACAGCCTCAAAATCAAATTGCGTGAAATATATAAAATATTCTATGATGATAACACCCTAACAAGGGCAAAGATAGAGGACTATATAAAAGAGATGGAGGAAGACTAACGAGTTTAAATAGAGGGGCGAAATGAAAGTTAAGGTCGAAAGCGAGAAGATCATTAAAGCTGTGAAAGAATTGGATGGGATTGAAATTGTATTGGAGAATACTGATGATGCCAAGGAGGCAATTAATCTCATTTTAAGAAAAACCGAGTTATTTAAAAGAGATGAATATGCTAAGCTGAGGGAGGTTAAAGTTACCTCTTTCCAGGAATATAAGACCTCAGCAGTGGATTATAAGATGATATTTTTACTGGAATTCGTATTTGAGGCTGATGTTCCTTTAGATACTAAAGTTGCTATAATTAAAGAAGTGCAGGAATTCTTTAACAAAGTCTGACTTAGGAATTTAGTTCTTGATTCCCTCTCAATTTCTATATTTCCTAAAAAAATCGTCCTGGGGCCAGATAAATTTTTTAAATATTCCTTAAACTCCATGCCTCCAATCGATTTCTCTTTAGTATTTTCTCCTGGCGTGGCAGTAAAAAGTTACTTTTTCAAGGCAATAAATATACTCCAGGCCAATCCACCATATAAAACCAGACAACCGAATACCAACATTATCCATGCACCAGTAGTCATAATTATACCCCATATATATCCATTAAGATTCGGCCAAGCGCCTTATTTTACAGACTCAGCCATAGATTTCCCTGATCGCATCAGCAGCACAGAAATGATAACAATACCGATAACGACCAGCCAGCCACCACAAACAGTAGCCCACAATGGATAGCCTTCATAGGACTTCTGCGTCTCCTGGTAAAAATTGGTTACAAGGCTAATAATTAATATGGCAGGGGTAACCACCTTGATCATAACCTCCCACCATATTCCTACCTTTACCTCAGAGGACTCATTAATCATCTCTCTAAAACGTCTTGCACCAAATATATAGCCAATAATTATAACCTCGGCAAGTCCGACAGGCACAAGACCATAGTTATTTATCCAGTGGTCAACAATATCCAACCAGTAGAGGCCACCACCAGAGGAAAATAAAAACCCAATCAAAAAGGCCAGAAGACAGATAAAAAAGGTAGCCTTTTTTCTAGTAATTCCCCATTTATCCATTGAAGCGCCAACATTGGCTTCCACAAGGGAAAAGAGTGAATCGATGCCCAATGAGAGAAGGGTAAGGAAGAAAATGGCTCCAAAAAGGTTAGCTGCAAAGGGTAGCTTAGATATGGCTACAGGAATAGTGACAAAGGCTAGGCCAGGCCCGGCTGCAGCTACCTTGGATACATCGGATTGAGTAACATATGCAAGGTAACCAAGGGTACTAAAGATTGCAAAGCCAGCCAAGAAACTTGTACCACAATTGGCAAGGCTTATCATAATGGCATTATTGGTTATATCTGTCTTCTTGGGAAGATAACTTGAGTAGGTTATCATAATGCCCATAGCCAGAGAAAGAGAAAAGAATATCTGACCATAGGCCTCTAACCAGACCTTGCCATTGAGAAGTTTTGAAAAATCAGGTGCCAGATAAAAATTTACTCCCTCTGCAGCACCTGGGAGGGTAATTCCCCTTATTGCCAGGATAATAATCAGGATAATAGGAAGGGGAACTGTAACTATAACCACCCTTCCTACTCTACCCAGACCTTTAAAAATGATCAAGAAAACAGCAACCCAGGTTAAAAGGAGACCGATCAAAATAGGCCAGACAAGGCCAGAGAGTTGTCCCGGTCCAGTGCTTAATTTCAAGACATCCTTGAAAAAGAATTCCTTAGCCCCGCCACTCCACTCTAAGGTAAAGGAATAGAAAAGATAATTAAAGCACCACGACATTACAACTGCATAGTAGGTGATAATCACAAAGGCTGTAAGGGTAGCCCACCAACCTACCCATTCTGCCTTAGATTTAGTCCCGGCGAGCGCCCGTGGAGAGGCTCCCTGCATTCTGATACCAAGGCCACATTCGAGCATCATTAACGGTATACCTGCAGTAAATAGGGCCACAAAATAGGGAATAAGAAAGGCTCCCCCACCATTGGCATAGGCAATAAAGGGAAACCTCCAGATATTTCCCAGTCCCACTGCAGAGCCAATAGCAGCCATGACAAAAGAAGGTCTGTTCATCCATCGTTCCCTCAATGTTTCACCCATATCTCCCTCCTCTTTATTATCTCCCTTTTAGATATTGAAACCTCTCGCTAAGTTAACCTGTGTGCCCAGAAATATATTAGGATTATTTATTAAAGCCCTCCCCAAAACTCTTCACCAAAAGATAATCTATCTATAAGATAGAGGAATTTAAATAGATTATATCCTCTCGTCAATAACTTTTTTAAGGACTGCATATCAGATCAGTATTAATTAAGGAGAATATGTAATTGACAAGAAAGGGCAAAAAGTTAATATTATTAATGTACTTTTAGAGATAGAAGATAATTAAATGGCTAAATTGCTTTCAGTCATTCTTCCCCTTTTTTTCTCCATTATATTCCATTCCTTTGCGGAATCTAAGGATTTAAGTCTGACTGTGGTTTATGATAATAATCCGTACAGGAAAGGATTAGAGACAAGGTGGGGTTTTTCCTGTTTTATAGAAGGAACTGAAAGGTCAATCCTCTTTGATGTTGGAGGCGAAGGCCCTGTACTCCTTAAAAACATGGCAATGCTTAAAATTGACCCCAGTGATGTTGATGTGATCGTCCTTTCTCATATTCACTATGACCATATTGGTGGTTTGTCCAGTTTTTTGGAAAAGAATTCGAAGGTCACTGTGTATATGCCCAACTCCTTTCCTCTTAGTATAAAAGATGTCGTAAAAAATGCATGTACAAAACTTATAAAAGTAAAAGGGCCACTAAAGATTTCTACTAATGTCTTTTCTACTGGTGAACTGGGCACCTGGATAAAAGAGGAGACCTTGATAATAAAGACCAACTTGGGGTTAATTATAATAACAGGCTGTGCCCATCCAGGTGTAGTAAATATAGTTAAAAAGGCCAAAGGAATGTTTAGCTCTCCAATAAGGGTCTACATGGTACTTGGAGGTTTTCATCTATGCTGGATGAATAGATTTCAGATAAGGGGAATCGTAAATGGCATAAAAAAAGAAGGTGTTAAAAGGGTAGCACCCTGTCATTGTTCTGGTGATCTCGCCAGAAAGATATTTAAGAAGGAATATAAAAATGATTTTATTCTTGCCGGGGCTGGTAAAAGGATTGACTTAATCGATGCCTTTCCACCTACAACCATTAATAAAAATTAGAAGGCTTAGATGACAATGGAAAAAACATTATTTAATTCAAAGGGTGAGCCTGTAGCCTATATTTCCAGCGACATGAACAAGACCATCTACCTATGGGATGGCCATCCAGTTGCCTATCTTTATTCCTACCATGTATATGGTTTTAACGGTCGGCATCTTGGCTGGTTGATCAATGGCATTGTTTATGACCCAGATGGCAATAGAATAGGTTTTAACTCAGCTACCTGTCCTGTAGCAGTATATAAGGAACCATCAAAGGGAAAAAAGTACCCTGTAGATAAAATTGGGTCCAGATATGAGGCTCCTGCCCTTCCTGAACTTGGTTTTAATTATTCAGCACAAGATTTTGTGGAATTTTTAAGAGGGGGACAAGTTCTTCTTTAGTCGTCCAAGGGGGCAATTCACTTATGTATAATAATAGGGATTTACATGATAAAGGAATCACTTGTGGGGATAATCAGATAGGACGTTATCCAGAAGGGTGGTACGTTCGTGGATGAGGGGCAGTTCCTTTCTGTTATAGGCATGGCTGTAAGCCTCGAGTAAAATATTTCTTCAAGAATACAGAGAGTTCTCTAAGAAGTCTCATGCAGATATGTACGAACTTGCGGGTAGATATCCGGGGCCGCTGCCAGGAGATTATCATCTATCCTTTGCCCATCTAAGTATTCGTCGAGTAAAAACTCACTCCCATCCATTTTATAGATCTTTCCTCCAGCTGCCTCAATGATGACGCGAGCCGCAGCAAGATCCTGATAGGACTCGTTAGCAATGAGAGCCGCCTCGGCACGACCCATAGCAACATAGCATAGGTGGGCAGCAGTGCATCCCAGATCCCGAATTTTGCCAGGAAATGTGGAATGATAATATTGGTGAAATCTTGAGTATGTGAGGAGAAGACTCTCGTCGTTAATATTTTCTTGAGCAGAGACGTGGATTTCCTTTTTTCCCCAGAAGGCCTTGTGTCCTGCCTGGGCATGAAAGAGATCGCCGGTTGCGGGCATATAAAACATGCCTAAAATGGGCCAGAAATTTTCAAGAAGAGCCAGGGAGGTTCCCCAGATAGGAATTCCAGCCTGAAAATTGGCAACCCCATCTAAAGCGTCATAGATCCAGAGGTATCTCTTCCCCTCGTGGGTATAGCCTTTAGCCTCTTGTTGGTTCTTAAACACCTGATGTTCAGAAAAATGGGCTTGGAGTTTATCTTGAAAAAATTCCATCAGATGGAGCTCGGCCTTGGTGATCAGGTCCTCATCGAATTTAACATTGGGGTCTCCTTTGCCATAATAGTAAATTGATTCATCTCCTGAACGATGGATCACTTCCATTGCAAATTGAGTCAAATCCTCAATCCTATGACTTTTTGATGCCTTCATTTTCCCTCCTCGTTTTAAGTGGGCTGCTCTTTTTTTCAATATGTAATGGAACCAGTTTTTAAACCTTATGATATTTACATTTAATTAATTTAGCAAAATGTAAATGAATGGCAAGCAAAACTTCTGAGTGAAAGTGAGAATAGATAGGCTCATAAGAAGATTAACGAAGCTTCATCTTCCAGCCCCGTACTGGCCCGGGACGGGTAAACAGATGAGTTTTAAGGCTTCGCGAACAATAGCTTATTGCACTCTCATCGAGACAGGGTGGACTTGACATAAATTTTTAGATCCTTACTTATGAATACGTTTAGAAGGAGTTGTCAGTAAAAATAGGTCAAAGGGGCTGGATGATATATTGGTCGAACTTTGTTGGAATTCTTTATTTATTATAGAAACCCAATAGTAACGGCTTTTTTCACTTGACCTTTGAAAAACTAAGTCTTATGTTCACACATTACGGTAATGGCCCGGCTACATTTGCGGGTCGTTTTTGCTCTGAAGGATCGTTTCCTTTTGTTAGAGTAGCGACCTGAGGCTTGGGACCATAATGGAGAATTTTGTAAAGGAGGTTAGTGCTTTGGCAAAAGGAACAGTAAAGTGGTTTAGTGATAAAAAAGGATATGGCTTCATTGAGCAGGAAGACGGTCAGGATATATTTGTCCACTACTCTTCTATCAATATCCCTGGATTCAAGAGCCTTGCTGAAGGTGATCAGGTGAGTTTTGACGTAGAAGAGAGAGACCGAGGACCTGTGGCTAAGAACGTCAGTAAACTTTAGTTCGCTGCCATGCGATTATAAAGAGCATCTTGCATAGGTAAGATGAGATGCCCTTTGATTTAAACAATTCTATTAGGGAGGGTTTAAAGGTCAGTGTGGCTCTTTTTCCAACCTTATTCCAAAAAGGTTGATTCAATCAATGATAATGGGGTTAACCCGTTTAATTAATATCTGTTTAATATCTTAGCAATATTTTAGTCTAATTGCTAACTTCCGATTAGGTTCCTTACTTGGCTTGGCAAAACACCCTCATCCCTCCAAAGATAGGATTTTTTCTTGAGTGAATTATAACCGGCTTCAAGCGCTGAGAAGAGGAATTGCGTCTACACTTTCCCCAGAATAGAAGGTGGTTGAAGCCTTTTCTTTAACCGATTCCCCTTTTGAGGGCGGATGGCCAAGGTAATAAGGACAAATACTCAAAGATATTGAACATGGTAGCAATTCGTAGAATAAGAAATAGTTAAAATCAAATCACGGCATAGGAAGGAAATGCCTGCCTCTTACTGTCAAAAGAAGAGGGTTTCTTTTTGCCCTTCTTTTATTATCAAAAACCATTGGTCCGGTTACGCTATCAAAATATTTATTTCCTGCTAATGCGGAACGAAGATCTTCCCTTGTCTTTATGTGTTCGCCTTTTTCTTTTACGATTTCCTTGACTATTCTGATAGTATCGTAACCTATTGCAGCAAGAAGTCCTGGTTCTTGGCCAAAATTTCCTTTGTATTGGTCAACAAAACTATCCACCCCTTTATAACCGCTACCAGGAAAGAAGCCAGAAGGAAATATTGCTCCACGAACATATCTTCCGGTGGTCTCTATCAACTTCGGAGAGTACCAAAGATTTGTTCCCAAAAGGGTTACTCCTACAACATCATAATAGGCCAACTGAGGCGCTATGAGGGCTATCCTTTCATAGCTATCAGGGATGAATATAGCATCAAAATCAATGATAGGTTCTGGTTCCTCTTCCAATTCTTCCTCTTTCTCTTCCAATTCCCTCTCTTCCTCTTCTTCCATATCTGATTCTGGCCTTGGATAGAATAGACCAACCAACTTTTTTATCTCTGTTGCAAAATCTGTATCCTTAGGATTATAGGACTCTATTGCAGTTATTTCCCCTCCCTGGGATTCAACCTTGTCCCATAATTTATTCATATAATATCGGCCATAGGGGGTTGCAGGATAGAGTATAGCGAATCTCATTAAGCCCATCTCCCCCATAACTTTATTTATTAAACTTCTTATCTGGTCTTCAGGGCTGAGACAATTCTGAAAAACCATCTCTCCCTTTTTTGTGATACCTTCACTCTGGCTTAATGTGATTATGGGTACACCTAATTCTTCAGCCTTTTCCACAACCCCTTCTGCTACCTTACTAATAAGAGGCCCAATAGTTACTATTGCCCTCTCCTCCTCTGCAAGTTCTTTTATTGCCTCAATAGCTATTTCAGGATCACCTTCCGTGTCCCTTATAACAAGCTCTATAGATGAAATGTCTTCACTGCCCTCATGAAAGATATCAAGACCGAGTTCAAGCCCATTTAAAACCTCCTGGCCATAGATGGCAAAGGGACCGCTCAAAGGTAAGAGACAACCAACAATGTTAGGTCTAACCTTTAATCTCTCCTCAATCTTTTTGAGCACTTCTTTTGCCTTTATGACCCATTCCTCTTCCGGTGCAAGCCTCGCTATCTTTATCGCTGTCTCGCGTGCCTCCTCTAATTTATCTGATTTAAAAAGTAATAAAGTAAGCTGGTAGTAAATTGGAAAGACAAGATCGCTCTCTTTGGCATAGGCTGCCATCTGTTTTAGTTCGTCTTCTTCTGATCGATAGATGAGATCTAAAATTTGAGACCTAATTTTTCCTTTTTGCTCTCCTTTAATCAATGGCGATTCCAATAACTTGAGCCACCAATAAAGGGCCCTGGGGTACTCATTTAGTTCCTTTAAGTTTTGACCTAAAAGAAGGAATACCTCTTCTTTCCTGGGATAATATTTATAAAGCTCAAGCCATCTTAAAGAAGATAGTCTTGATTCAGGGTATCTCTTTAGATGGAAATATGTCTTGGCTGTCAAAAGGTGAACCTCAGCCCTTTCTTCCAAAGGATATTTATCTATAACCTCTAAAAAAAGAGGCAATGCCTTCTCATATTGATTTCTGTTGTAATATATAGTTGCCTTCCTGGCTAATACATCCCTGGCCCTATCCCCTGATGGAAATGCCTTAAGGTATCGATCATAAGCTGCCAAGGCCTTATCATATTCTTTCTGATGCCAATAACTTTCAGCCTCTGAGAAATGATCTATGACCAATTTCTTTTCAGGTGGTTTCTTTAAAATTATCTTTTTCTCGCAAGAGAAGATAAAAAAGGCCATTACCACTATCAAGATGGTAACAGCCTTTTTAAAATAGGGAGCTTTATTTGCTGTCATCCTTTACTTCCTCAAAGTCAGCGTCAACAACCTCCTCATCCTTTGTAGCCGACTCAGATGGCCCCGGACCTGCCTCTGGGCCAGCTTGTCCTTGCGATTGGGCAGCCTGGGCATATAAAACCTCAGCTATCTTATGTGAAACCTGGGTCAACTCCTCCGAAACACGCTTGATCTCTGATGTATCTTCACCCTCCATAGCCTTCTTAAGGTTAGAAATTGCATTCTCTACCTCTCCCTTGGTGCTGGCATCGAGCTTTTCCCCAGCCTCCTTAAGAGATTTTTCAGTAGAATAGATTAAGGCGTCAGCAGCATTTCGAGCATCAACAAGTTCTCTCTTCTTCTTGTCTTCTTCAGAGTGAAGCTCAGCATCCTTGACTAATCTATCGATTTCCTCCTCACTGAGGCCACTTGAGGCAGTTATCTTGATGGACTGTTCCTTTCCAGTTCCCATATCTTTGGCAGATACATTAACAATACCATTTGCATCAATATCAAAGGTTACCTCTATCTGAGGCATGCCTCTTGGCGCTGGTGGAATCCCAATCAGTTCAAAGCGACCAAGGGTCTTATTGTAAGTCGCCATTTCCCTCTCACCCTGAAGAACATGGATGGAAACCGCAGGCTGGTTATCTGCCGCAGTTGAGAATATCTGGCTTTTTTTAGTAGGTATTGTAGTATTTTTCTCAATGAGCCTGGTAAAAACACTACCAAGGGTCTCAATTCCCAAGGAAAGGGGAGTAACATCAAGCAAGAGAACATCTTTTACATCACCCTTTAACACGCCACCCTGTATGGCTGCACCGATTGCAACAACTTCATCAGGGTTGACACCCTTGTGCGGCTCTTTACCAAAGATCTGCTTTACCTTTTCCTGAACCATGGGCATCCTGGTCATCCCGCCAACCAGAATGACCTCATTAATATCACCGACCTTCAAACCAGAATCCCTTAAGGCAATCTTGCAGGGTTCCGTTGTCTTTTCAACCAGATCCTCTACAAGGTTCTCGAGTTTTGCCCTGGTTAGCTTGATATTTAAATGTTTTGGCCCGCTTGCATCAGCGGTAATAAAGGGAAGATTAACATCTGTCTCCATTGAGGTAGAGAGTTCCATCCTTGCCTTCTCAGCCGCCTCCTTCAAACGCTGTAATGCCATCTTATCATTCCTGAGATCAATCCCCTGATCCTTCTTAAATTCATCAGCAAGGTAACCCATAACTCTTTGATCAAAGTCCTCACCCCCTAAATGGGTATCTCCATTTGTGGATTTTACCTCAAAGACTCCATCACCAATCTCCAAGATGGAAATATCAAAGGTTCCCCCTCCAAGATCAAAGACAGCAATCTTTTCGTCTTTCTTTTTATCCAGACCATATGCAAGCGAGGCGGCCGTAGGCTCATTAATGATCCGCTGAACATTCAATCCCGCTATCTTTCCCGCATCCTTTGTTGCCTGTCTCTGGCTGTCATTGAAATAGGCCGGAACGGTAATTACAGCATCTGTTACTTTTTCACCAAGATATTCCTCGGCGGTTTGCTTCATTTTCTGTAAAACCATTGACGAAATCTCGGCTGCGCTATGATCCTTGCCCCTAACGGTTACCTGGGCATCATCATTTTTTGCCTTGCTGATCTTGTAAGGTGTTACCTTAATATCCTTTTGAACCTCAGGCGAAACAAACTTCCTGCCAATCAGCCTTTTTACTGCATAAACAGTGTTATCTGGGTTGGTAATTGCCTGTCTTTTTGCAGTCTGCCCTACTAGCCGTTCCCCGCTATCAGTAAATGCCACAATAGAGGGAGTGGTCCGGTTGCCTTCCACATTGGCAATTACCTTTGGGTCACCTCCCTCTATAAGAGCCACACAGGAGTTTGTGGTTCCCAAATCGATTCCAATTATTTTACTCATTACTTCCTCCTTAAAAGTATATTTTTTAAAGTATATTCAATAGTTAAACCGTATCTTCTTTTTTATTACTATTTCCTTGCGAGATCACAACCATCGATGGCCTAATCAGTCGTCCATTTAGCAGGTAACCCTTCTGCAATTCAATTATGACATGTCCTGGGGCAACTGTATCATCTATCTGCTGCGAAATTGCCTCATGAAAGTTTGGATCAAATGGTTTTCCCTCTGCTTCAACCTCTTTAAGGCCCGCTTTATCTAACGTTTTCATTAGAACATTTAGTGTTAGCTCAAGACCTTCAACTAACCCTAAGGGATTATTATCATCTTGAACATGAGATATCGCCTTTTTGAGATTATCAATTACTGGAAGAATCTCCTTAATAAAAGATTCATTAGCATATTTAGTCAATTCCGCCCTTTCTTT
>Ga0114930_10003425_pt1 | contig 13840 bp, 11 predicted proteins | sample AnhtaG_FD_87300 | JGI IMG/M metagenome (GOLD analysis project Ga0114930, IMG submission 87300) | Deep subsurface microbial communities from Anholt, Denmark to uncover new lineages of life (NeLLi) - Anholt_01485 metaG | ecosystem: Environmental > Aquatic > Marine > Oceanic > Sediment | place... | reverse complement strand
CCCGGTCGGCCTTGATGACAGTCACTTCTTTGGCGACAGCCGGAATCGAAAGCCCACATAGTAAGATAGATAACAGAACGTACTTACGAATATTTGTCATCTTCATTGTTCCTTTTCAGAAGGAGTTTTCTTTTCCTTGGCTACTAAGTCGACACCTTTGCGCTGGTAGACGATTTTGCCATTGATAAGTACGAGGTCCACAGGGGTAGTGGGGTCGAGCAGGCTGCCTTTCTTTATGACAATGTCAGCGTCTTTGCCGGCTTCGAGAGAACCGATACGGTCGTCTACGCCAAGCGCACGGGCGGAATTGATAGTAATCGCTTTTAAGGCCTCTTGTTCATCGAGCCCGAGACGAGCAGACATGGAAGCCTGGAATGATAATTCCTCCTGTGGTGCGATGAAATGGTACCAGCCGACAGCGTCAGTATTTATTGATAGATTCTTTACGCCGGCTTTGTGGTATTCGGCGCCCATACCATGGAATCGCCCGTCGTAGGTGGGCCGAGAGAACTCAAGCACTCTTGGGCCTATATTTATTGAGACGCCGTCCCGTTTTGCTGCTTCTTTGCCGACGAGGTATCCGCCGTAAGCGGTATGAGTTGGGATGACATCTAAGTTGTTTTCGTCATTGAACATTCGGATGGTCTGCATTACGCCCCAGGGTGAATAAGTGTGGACAATGGTTGGTATTTCACCGTTGAAGACCTTCCGCATCTTTTCCAATTCGGGTTTGTACGGAGGTTTTTCCTTGCGCTCTCCTCGTTCATAGGCTTGCCAGGCGTCTGTGTATTCTTTTGCGCGCTTGAGGATTTGTCTTAATGACCAGGACATACCCATGCGTGTAAGGCCCAAATCACCGCCGCGACGTTCAGGGTTAAAGGCCTGGGCAATTTTCATTGCGCCGAGCTCGCGAAGGATCATCTTTTCGGGGTCGGAGCTATCCAGCTTTATAATGACAGTGAAACCTGCCAGATTTGTTCCGCTGCCGGGCATGGTGTGGATTGTGGTGACGCCGCCTGTTACGGCTTTTTCAATAGCTATATCTTCCGGATCTACACAGTCCGCCAATTGCAGTTCGGGATTGATAGGTGTCACCATATCATTGAATCCACCCTCGGTCCCGATGTGCGTATGTGCCTCGACAATACCGGGCGTCACCCATCTATCAGATGCATCGATCAGAGTGTATCCTTTAGGTATCTGAACACTTGATGCCGGCCCAAGAGCTTCGATCTTCTCACTGCTGATCAGAATAATACCGTGGTTGATAACGCTCTTGTTTTCGCCGGGCGCCATCGTCAAGATTTTGCCGGCTCTGATGGCATACTTCGCAGATGTCGGCTTATCGTCGGCATTTGATGAGCCGGCTATTACCAGGAGAACGGCTATGTATGAAATTGCGTGTTTCATTTATCCTTACTGTATGCAATCTTGCCGTTGATAAAGACCATATCCACAGGGATTGTCACGTCAAACAAGCTACCGGCCTTGATAATCAGGTCAGCATCTTTGCCGACTTCGATGCTTCCGACGCGGTCGTCAATCCCAATAGCACGAGCGGGATTGATGGTGACGCTTTCCAATGCCGTTTTTTCATCCAGGCCGAACCGTATGGCCATTGAGACCTGATAGAAGAGGTCCTCCTGCGGCAAAACAGGCGCATCTGTGTTGATTGAGAGATTTTTCACGCCGGCTGCCTTATACTCCGCAGCCAGGCCGTAGAATTTGTTGTCTCGTGAAAAGGAAAAATCGATTTGCCTTGGCCCAACGTTGACGTGCACATCCCGCTTGGCCATTTCCCTTGCGACTTTGTAGCCGTCAAACGTCGCATGAGAGACGATGGTTGAAAGCTGATACTCATCGTGAAAAATTCTCGCAGTCGCCATCACGTCACGCGCGCTTGCGGTGTGAACCAATGTTGGAATGGCACCTTCAAAGGCCCTTCTCATTTGCTCGAATTCTGGTTTTACTGTGGGCTTATCCTTAAGCTCTCCCTTTTCATAAGCCTCCCACGCTTGCGTATATTCCTTTGCCTTATCGAGGATGTCCCTCAGGATCCAGGACATCCCCATCCTGGTAAGTCCCAAGTCGCCGCCTCGCCTCTCGGGATTGTAAGCTTGCGAGACTTTCATTGAGCCAAGCCGACGGATCAGCATTTCATCTACTGTTTTGCCGTGCAGCTTGTATAGAACGCCAAAACCTGCCATATTGGTTCCACTGCCTGGAATTGTATGGATAGTCGTTACACCACTTGCGACAGCTTGCGGAATTCTCCACGCTTCTGGGTCGATGACATCGGCGATGCACAGCTCGGGATTGGTCGGGACGACCATATCGTTGAGGCCACCCTCGCCGGCCATGTGGGAGTGAATTTCCACCATGCCGGGCATGACCCACTTGTCCGAGGCATCAATTACTTCGAACTGTTCTGAAATATTCACATCAGACGCCTGGCCGACGGCCTTAATCACCCCATCATCGATCAGGATGACGCCGTGATTAATTGTGCCTTTGGTGACGGTCAATATTTTGCCTGCTTTGATGGCATACTTTGCCTGCTCTGCCGCAATAGCAATGCGAAACTGAAAGAGGCACAAAATGACCGGGAGAGTGCTCAGGTGAACCACCACTTGCAACGCACCTTTATGGTTATGCAAATGCCAGTGGTGTTTTTGCCCTTTGCAGACTTTCTTATTTCTGCTCATAGACAATTCGTCCGTTTACGATGACTTTTTCCACACGGCTTCGAAAATCAAAAGGCTCGCCGGATAGGATGACTAAGTCAGCGTCTTTGCCCTCGTCTATGCTTCCAATTCTATCGTCGACACCGAGGAGCTCTGCCGGATAAATGGTTATAGCTCGAAACGCTTTGTCTTCATCCATTCCATACCGCACGGCGTAGGCGGCGTTCATCGGTAAATACTGCGTACCCGAAGTTGCACTGGTGTGGAACGCGACGCGGAGCCTATTTCGAGTCAGAAGGTCGGCATTATTTATTGGCTTGCCTTTTTCGTAGCGGATTATATTGGGACCTATGGCAACACCAACGTTATATTTTCTCAGCTCATCGATAATTCGGAAGGCATCGTCACCGCCGAGAATGATAACATCAAGATTGTATTCGTCTCTGAAGACTTTTAGTGCAGTCTGGATTTCATCAGCACGGTCGGCACACACGAGCGCAGGCATTTCCCGCTTGAAGAGCCCGCGCAACAACTCGAGGTTGGTATCACGGCTTGGACGGGCCGGTTCTTTGACCGTCTCCTTTTCATTTTCATCGGAAGCCTTATCGCCTTCGTACTGTCGCCGGCGTTCATATTCTTTGTGCTTGCGTTCGTACTCATCCCACTTTTCGCCATATTCTTTTGCTCTTTTGAGAAGGCTGCGTGTATCCCAGATTCGCGTCATTCTCGCCCTGTCGCCAAGCATCGAGAGTTTGATAGCGGCATACTCTTTGACAATCATGTCCTGTACGCTGTCGCCGGCGAGCTTGATTAGTGCGGCATTGCCGCTCACAGGCCCGCGCGTCTCCGGAGCCAGCAATACCGATGTCACCCCGGAGCGCAGAACCTCCTGAAAAGCATCATCGTTTGGTGTAATAGCATTAGCGATGCTAACCAAGCGCAAGCTGCTCGAGCCTGGCCCGGTTGTAGGTGCTGAAGGATTCATTCGGACAGGCTCGCTCTCGGAGTGCAGCCCGAGGTGTGAGTGAATATCTACGAGACCGGGAATGACAACGCTTTTCGTGGCATCAATGACGGTCGCTTGCTCGGGAATGTCCTTGGGCTCGCCGACATACGCAATTTTGTCACCCTTTATGAGAATAAGTCCATTGTCAATTCGACCGCGGCTTGCTGTCAGGATCTTGCCGGCTCGAATGGCGGTGATGGGCCTTTGTTCTGTTTCTTCCTTCTTTATTTCCGCTTCTGATGAGCGGGCATACACAACCTTGCCATTGATGAGGGTCTTGTCGACAATGGTTTGGGCTTGGAAAGGCTCACCGGTCAGGATTACAAGGTCAGCATCTTTGCCTTCTTCGATGCTTCCTGTACGCTCAGCAATGCCGAGGATTTCAGCAGGCGTAATTGTAATCGATTTGAGAGCATCCTGCGGTGACAATCCCTGACTGACGGCGTAGCCGGCAATGAATTGCAGGTCAGCGATGGTCTCATCGGTGGGCGATGTAAGTGCAAATTTGACGCCTGCTTCTGCTAAAAGGCTTGGATTCGCGGGATTGACACGTCCAAGTGCGATATCTCTGGTGTAGTCTTTTGCCTGCCTTCGGCCGGGTTCAAAGACGCCGGTCATGATAACCGGTGATTTACTCTGCTTAATCTCATCAATGAGCTTGTATGCTTCGGTAGCGCCTTCTATGACGAGCTTCAGGTTGAATGTGTCGGCCAAGAGGATGGCGTTGCGAATATCTTGCGCAGTCTGACAGTTCACATGGACACTTAGCTCGCGCTTCAAGACGGGCAACAGGGCCTGCATCTTTGAGTCTACGTCTTCAGAGGGCTGATTCAAGCACATCTGGGCTTCGGTAAACACTTTTCGCAGTACGGCCATTTCAGCCATACGCGTCGTGGGTAGCTGTTTTTCCTCCGGCAGGAGGGGATTACATGGGTCAGGGGGGATTGGCGGCTTAAAGATTGCCGGTGGGTTCTTCGGCAGTTCGCCGAGCGTGACACGAAGTGCTGCCGTGTCTTTAAGACAACGCTCAGTAATAGAATCCCCGGCAAGTTTGACGACCGCACCCAATCCACTTATTAGTCGCCTTTGACCGGGTGAGACATAGACGGTTGTTACGCCTCCTGCCAGCATCCGTCGATATTTGCCGTAGAAGTCGAAGGCGTCTCTGGCTCGGATGTCCGGCGTGACTGATTCTTCGTCGTCTCGGTTTTGCTCCGCAAGTGTTGTAAAGGCATCTATCAATCCTGGGATGACCATCTTGTCGGTTGCATCAATCACCTCGGCGTCATCAGGTATTTGAAGCTCCTTGCCCACGGCTTCTATTTTGCCGTTGCGAATAAGCACAATGCCGTTCTGAATTGGCGCCGAGGTTACCGGAAAGATTGTGCCTGCTTTAATGGCCACTACGGAAGTTTCCTCGGCCAAGCCGGTCGGCACAATCAACGTGCTAATCAGGATTGAAATCGCAGCAATATAAAACTTCTGCCGATTATTAGAATGTCTATAGCGCATATTCATAACCAAAGCTCATCCTTGTTCGTCATACGACTCAGTCCCTATTTGTCGCTGTTCTTAGTCTGTATCCTCCGGCACTTGGATTTCGTCGGGCTTTTCCAAGAGTTTCTTCAAACGCTCATCTTTTGCCTTTTCGTAGACGATCTCGCCGGCAATCATGACCTGGTCTACCCAAGCTTGGGCGTCTAAGGGGTCACCGGTTAGAAAAACTAAAGTTGCTTCTTTACCTACCGCAATACTTCCGAGGCGGTCATCGACGCCGATGAATTTCGCAGGATAGAGCGTTATGGATTTCAAGGCTTCGGTCCGCTTCATTCCATGCTTGACCGCAGTCGCAGCCTGGTACCATAGGTACCGGCTGCCATATTGCGAGGTGTCCGTTTGGAAAGCGAACTTCACACCGGCTTTGTGGAAGATCATCGGGATGATCTTCATCTCTTCTTCATTAGTCTCTTCGTTGGTCTCCCAGACTATGAGCTGAGGTGGCAAAATGACCGGGAGCTTGCTCTTGGCGATCAAGCCAACGGCCTTGTAACAATCTGAGCCTAACACCAGGACCGTGTCTAACTCATGAGTCTTATGGATCTCAATTGCCTTTGGTATGTCGGCGGCTCTATCGCAATAGATAAATGCCGTGAGTTTCTCATCCAAAAGGTCGACCATCGGCTGTTTGCGTGTGTCGATTTCTTCGTCGAAGGGCTTTTTTTCTTCTTTGGCATCGGCCTTTCGCTGTTCGTATTCTTCAAGGTAATCTTTCAGGTCGGAGATATAGCGTCTGAAGCGCTGCATATGTCCCATGCGGCTTGTGTTCCTCGTTGGTCGAAGGGAGATTTTCAAGCCTGTATAACGCTTGATGAGCATGGCTTCGACTGTTCGGCCGTGCGGTCTTACAACTGTGCCTGTTCCGCCGAGCAGCGTGTTATTGCCGGGAAGTACAAGCATTGCCACAACCCCATCGCGCAGAGAGTCTTCAAAGTAAGAGCTTATTGGGTCAATTGAGTCAAATGTCGAAAGAAAAGGCACCTCAGGTACGTTCTCATTCGCCCTGTCTAAGCCGCTCGACGTGTGAGCCAGTACGAAGCCGGGCATTATAACCTTGTCCTTTGCTTCAATGACAAAAGTATCCCAGGGAATCTCCACATCGGTTCCAACGGCCTTGATAATTCCGTCCTCGATTAAGATTACACCATTTTTAAGATCCGCTCCGGCGATGGTGATAATCTTACCAGCCTGGATAGCGAGCTTTTTACGAACCGGCCCTGCATATCCCAATGCGCTCATCACGAATACTATCAAGAGCACTGCAGTGAAAGCTGTACAAAACCTGGATTTCATAACTTCGCTCCTCAGTCTGTCTTATGAACAGTCTTGCCGTTTAAGATAACTCTTTCGATACGCGTTGTCACTTTTAGTGGATCGCCGCTTAGAATCAGGATGTCGGCGTCCTTTCCTTTTTCAAGACTCCCCACTCTGTCAGCGATGCCAAGTATTTCAGCAGGGGTCATTGTGATGGCTTTCAGCGCTTTATCGCGTGGCATGCCGTGCCGGACGGCGAAAGTTGCCGCCGTTAATAGGTCGATCGGCTGAGATTGCGCACCAGATGCCAAGGCGACCTTTACGCCGGCATTCGCTAAGATGCCTGCATTGTTCCAGTTGACCTCTCTACCCTCACGGTATTGGCTTGAACTGCCGGGATAATAATAGAAGGGCCCCAGGACGACGGGAACGTTCTTCTGAGCAATTTCTTCGGCGACCTTGTAGCCCTCTGTGCACTCATCCAGAATAAGCTTTAGATCATGCTCCTCTGCAAGCTTAAGGGCCGTACGGATGTTTATCGCGCGCCGGACATTTAGGCGAATTGGGATTTCATCTTCTAACGCAGAGCACAGAATTTGCAGACCTGGATCTTCTTTGTCCTTAGATGTCGCATATTGCTGAGCATCAAAGAGGCTCTTGCGCAGCATCCAGATGATAGCCATGCGTGTTGTTGGTCGCCGGTAATAAAAGTTTGTTGGCGGCTCCCGCCAAGGGATTCGATTGCCGGATATAGGATCCAAACCCATGACGACTGTCAGCGCCGCATCATCCTTGATTATCATTTCTTGTGTCCGCCGCGGCGGACCTGTTGGCTTGATGACGACGCCCAGGCCGCCGATAACGTTCCGCCAGCCCGGCGACACATACAACGTTGTCACCCCGGTCTGGACTATCCGCTTTAGGACCTTGCTCTGTGGATCAAGCGCGCTTGAGATACGAAGCGCCGGCGTTATCTCGCTGGACTGCTCGTTGAGATCCCCGCGGACCGGCGGGACGGCACTGGCATCAACGAGCCCCGGCATGACGACCTTTTGGCTGGCATCAATAATCGAAGCGTTCTCGGGAACCTCGATCTCTGTCCCAATCTCTGCAATCCTTCCGTTCTCAACTAAGATGACACCATCTGTTACAGGATCACCTGATATGGTCAGGATCTTTCCAGCTTTGATAGCTATGATATCAGCCTGTCCGCGCGTTGCAGATATCGGCACGAGCAATAAGAAAGTCAGTAAAATGGCATAACGTCTCATTCTTCCTGCCTTTTATATACAATGTGACCGTTGATAATGACCATTTCAATGTTGGATGTCAATTGGAGCGGGTCACCATTTAAGATTACGAGATCGGCATCTTTGCCCTTTTCAATGCTTCCCACACGATCGGCAATGCCGAGGATTTCCGCGGCGTGTATAGTCAGGCTTTTTATCGCGACTTCCGGATTCAGTCCATATTTTGTGGCGAGGATGGCTGATGTCCTTAAATCATGTAAGGCAGTCTTAGGGGCGGTGGATGAAAATGCGAGCTTGATTCCACTGTTGGCCAACTTGACCACACGCTTCAAGTCCTTATCCTTGCTGAAAAGAAGAAGCGGTGCATATATGACAGGGATGTCTCGCTCAGCGATAATATCTGCAATTTCGTCGCCTTTTTCAGCTCCAATTAGTACCGCCTTTAGCCCATATTCATCGACGAGCGTCACGGCAGAAGCGATTTCATCAACGGTACATGCACAAATATATGCCGGCACGTTTCCATCAGCTACGCGTTTAAGGACTTCGCCACATGGGTCGTATTCATCATCCTTGTAAGCCTTCCCCTCATTGAGCTGCTCTCTCAACAAAGCCATCAGGCCCGCTCGAGATGTCGGTCGTCGGTCAGACATCAGGGCCTCATCTCGCAACGACAACTTGACCCCGCCCTTTCGTTTTAGTACCCAGTCATTCATTTTGTTGCCATACAATTTCACGATGGCTGTCTGACCAGCGATGGGATTTTTGTTGCCTGGCGCCAGCATGACGGTTGTTACACCTGAGCTGCGAGCCTTCGTGACATCCTCCGCCAGAGGATCAAACGCGTCAAGGATTTGCATATCCGGCGTGACTGCTGAAACAATCTCGTCGATTTCCGCAAAGATGTCTAATGATAGGCCAACGTGACAGTGTGCATCAATCAAACCAGGTATTACATCTTTGTCCGACATGTCCAGGATTTTAGCTTCCGCAGGGACGTCCGGTTCCTTACCAACGGCATGAATCTTGCCATCTTTAACAATGATGACGCCGTCTGTGATAACACCATCTGTTACCGTCCAAATCCTGCCTGCGCGAATTGCAAGACTTTGTGTGTCCTCGGCAGCCACAACCAGATGAGAAAATACGCTTAGCGAAAGTAATATGCTTGGAAATATTCTTCTTCTCACTGCTCGGTTTTCCTTTCAAAGACGACTTTGCCTTCTATCAAAACCGTTTTAACCTGAGTGAGCGCATCTAAGGGATGGCGGTTGAGTATCACGATGTCGGCGTCTTTGCCCACTTCCAAGCTGCCGATTCGGTCCGCTACGCCGAATATTTCAGCAGGGGTCAGGGTGATCGCACGCAATGCAGCATCTTTGTCCATGCCGTTTGCTACGGCCATCGCGGCCGCCGACAATATGAACTTCGAGCTTGCGCCATCTCGCCCCGAAACACCGAGGGCTAACTTAATCCTCCGCCTTGATAAAATCGCAGCGTTGCGCATATCATGGTTGCGATACTCTAATCTTGGCATGTCAACAAAAGAGGTGGAGACAGGTCCAACGATGACAGGGACTTTGCGCCGAGCAATCTCGTCACTTATCATATAGCCTTCGGTACATTTATCTAAAATCAGAGAAAAGTCAAATTCATCTGCCAGCCGCAGCGCATTCAAGATATCGCTGACCCGATGCGCTTCAATTTGGAGCGGAATTTCCTTCCGAATGACTTTAGCAAGGACTTCGTAGGTGGGATTCGGTCTGAACTTAGCGGGCCTCTTTGGCTTCTCCTTTTTTTCCGCCTCTCTTTCGCCGTCTTTTTTTTCGTACTCTGCCTTTTTCTCCTTATATTCAGCCAACTCGCGATCGTACTTTTCTTTTCTTTGCATGTACACTTTTGTCTCGAGCAGGGCTTCACGAATAGACGAATAGTGCTCCAAACGAGTCAGCGATGAGGATTCGTTATTTGGCGAGACCCCAATAGCGGCCTTTACTGCGACATCCGTTTTCAATACCATCTTGTCCGCAGTCTTACTGCCGTTTAGCTTTAAGACTGCGCCTCTGCCACCAACCAAGCTTCGACTACCGGGTGCAACATATATGACTGTGACACCTTGTGCTAAAACTTCCCTGTATTCTTTTATGAATGGATCGATTGCATCGATAATGTTAAGCTCCGGCGCGATAGTGCGGCTTTCTCTTAACTCACTGTCGATCACGAATAGCCGAGATTGAGCATCGATGAGACCGGGCATGACGAATTTGTTACTCGCATCTATGGTCCGAACATCCGCTGGTATCATCACGTCCTGTCCGAGCGCTTCGATCTTTCCATCCTTTATAAGGATAATGCCATTTTCGATAGGGGCGTCATTTATAGTAAGGATGTTGCCCCCCCGAATTGCTATGTCCTGACCGCCGAACGTGCTTGTGAACATCAATAGTAGTAGCAAAGATGGAACGACAACAATCCGTTTATAGTCCATCATCTCATTATTCCCCATTGCCCATAACCATAAGAGACTTGCCTTTCATAGCATGACTTATTGGCTGTGTCAACAAAAGTCCTTCACAAAAGAGATAAAAATGTTATAGGACTTTATTGGGTGATCAAGTCTCGAATCAGAACTTCTTTTTGCTGAAATCCTGATGGTTCGAAACGCGGAATCTTACGACTTTGAAAGTCCGATATGTCTGCTGTTGATTTGTCTTTAGACATCCATCTCGAGAGAATTCGCCAGACAATAATCTCTAATAGCGGCAAGGACAGCTTCGCCGTACTGCTGGAGCTTTTTCTCGCCCACACCTCTGGTTTCGAGAAGGCCTTCGGATGTGGAAGGCCTTCGTCTGGCCATCTCCCGTAGCGTCCTATCACCGAAAACGACGTACGCAGGAACTCTCTTTTGGCTCGCAATCGTGCTCCGCAGCCTTCGCAATGCCTCAAACAACCCCCTGTCGACACCTTCCCAAGAGTCTCTGGCGATCTTGGACACCTTGGCCGGCCTCCGTGCAGGCTTTAGCAGACGAGGCGTTTCTTTGCCTTTCAGAGTACGCCATCCCTTTTCGGTTACGTTCAGGACATTGTATTCGCCGGTCTTCTCGACATAATCCTGACCTACGAGCTGTTCAATCCAATCATGTACGGTGTGCTTAGAGTAATCGTTCAGCAGACTGTAAGTACTCAACGTATCGTGCTCGTTTTGCGTTATTCGTTTATCACGCGAACCGATCAGTACCGAGGCAGTGTAGCTGCCGCCGAACCGCTCGCCAAGGCGAAGGATACAAGATAGAATTTTCTGGGCAGTCTCCAGAGAATTTTCCACGCAATCCAGCTCACCCAGACAAATATCACAAGAGGCACAGTCTGCCTTTTCAAGGTCCTGGCCGAAGTATCGAAGAATTGCCTTGTGCCTGCATATACCACCCGTACAGTAGCTATACATTTGATTAAGCTTGACCAGGGCGATTTTATAAGCTTCCGGCTCCATATCCCTCATCAGACTTTTCCATATCCCATAATCGCCGGCTGAATAGAAAAGACAGCATTCGGCTTCAAGGCCATCACGGCCTGCCCGCCCACTTTCCTGCTGGTAGTGCTCAAGAGATTTGGGCATGCCCGTGTGAATAACATAGCGTAGATTGGACTTGTCGATGCCCATGCCGAATGCGATGGTAGCAACAATGGTGTCGACCTTTTCCTTTATGAAGTCGTCCTGATTATTCTTTCGCCATTCAGCCGTCATGCCGGCGTGATACGGCGCAGTGTTGTAGCCTTTGGAGCTCAGTTCCGCGCACACGGCCTCGACATCCTTGCGGCGAATACAGTAGATGATGCCGGATTCGCCTTTGTGGCGGTCCAATACATCGCAAACTTGTTTTATTTTGTCCGTCCGCTGCCGGACCTTGTAGACAAGATTAGGCCGATCAAACGAGCCTATTATCATTTCAGGCTTTTGTAGATGCAATTGTTCGCCAATATCGGCGCGGACTTTTTCGGTGGCGGTCGCGGTGTAGGCGCCGATAGTAACACCTGCAAACACCTTCTTTAAGATTCCCAGCTGACGGTATTCCGGGCGAAAGTCGTGGCCCCACATGCTGACGCAATGAGCCTCATCAACGGCGATGAAGGATAGTTCGGTCCTACGGAGGATCCTAAGAAAACTATCCGAGACAAGTCGTTCAGGCGCCAAATAAAGAAGCTTGAGTGTCTTGTTCTGAATCTGGGCGATAACACTGTTTTGTTCTTCAGGTGACAGAGAGCTGTCTATACGTGCAGCAGCGACTCCGCATTCCGTTAAGGCATCAACCTGATCCTTCATTAAGGAAATCAGTGGTGAGACTACGATGGTAAGACCCGGCATAGCCACTGCGGGTGCTTGAAAACAGAGGGATTTCCCACCTCCCGTTGGCAGAACCACAATCGAGTCTCTACCGCGAGCTATGCACTCCATAGCCTGTTTCTGCGACGGCAGAAAACCGTCGTAACCCCAATACTTGGCCAACGCTTTGTGAATATTTTCCATCATAGGCAATAACTAAAAGTGTAGAACGAAAAGCGCAAAATTATAGCGTAAAACGCAAAAGTTTTGAACTTCTAATTACGGGTTTTAGCTTTCAGCTTTAAGTTTTTAGCTTTCTCATGCCGGTGGCACAAAGCGATAAACTTGTCCCCGTGAAACTTGTGCCCGCGTAGGCGGGTAACGGGGATGCCAGTCAAAATCAGTTGACTTTTTCGCCAAGGTGGTTTAGTATATGGGAACAATAGTGTTGTGGCCGTAAAATGAGCTTTATCTGGAAAACCATATGAACAATAGTCAGGTTTAGTTGAAGATGAATCAAAAATATCATAATACAATAATACTCCAGATCTTGAATAAACGAGGCGAATGTTATGGGAAGAATTGTTGCAAAAGTAACTGTAACTAATCCTATTGATAAAACTAAATCTCGAACATTTGACGCATTAGTCGATACAGGCGCTAGTATGCTAACATTACCAAAGAATTGGAAGAAAGATTTAGGTAATTTGGCTGAAACGCGAATAGCGAAAGTAGAGTTTGCGGATCAAAATATTAGAGAAGTAGAAATTTGTGGTCCAGTATCTATTCAAATTGAAGGATTTCAAAAGATTTTTAGTGAAGTGGCCTTCTTAGAAATGAGTGCCTCAGATGGTACATATGAACCGCTAATAGGCTATATCCCATTGGAGCAATCAGGAATAGTAGTGGACATGCTCGGCCATAGGTTAAAAGCGGCCAAATATTTAGATTTAAAATAAGAATCTAACAAGCGTTATGTAAGGTTGTGAAAATAAATTTTTCAGGAGTGAAAAGATGTTAAAAATTCATAAAAATGTAGTTCTGGACGAAAATCAAAAGCCTACGGCCATTCAAATACCGATTGAGGACTTTGAGCGTTTAGAAGAGATAATAGAAGATTATGGATTGGCAAAATTGATGGATGAGGTCAAAGATGATGAGCGGCTTTCAATTAAAGAGGCAAAAAATTATTATCAGTCATTGAAATAGAATGTGGAAAGTCGAATATACAAAACGTTTTCTCAAAGAACTCTCTAAATTACCCAAAGAGATAGAGGCTGAAGCCGAAAAGATAGTTTTTGAAGAGCTATTATCTGCAGACCCATTTGGTCTCGGCTATCTTGAACATATGACTGGCTATGCTGATAAATACAAAATCCGTATCGGAAGATACAGAATCGGCATTACGATAGATAAGACCAATAAATTGTTAATTTGTCAACGGATTGTGCATCGTAAAGATATTTACAAAGTATTCCCATAGTTGGATCACATAACAACTCGCTGCACCTGACTGCTATTTCACTGTCCTCCATCGCGACGGTGTCGCTATTATACACAACCATGCCGGTGGCACAAAACGCTAAACTTGTCCCCGTGAAACTTGTGCCCGCGTAGGCGGGTAACGGGGATGCCAGTCAAAATCAGTTGGCTTTTTCGCTAAGGCGGTTTACCTTATGAGAATAGGTGTTTACTAACCACGAAGTGCACGAAGGACACGAAATGGAATTTGATCAATTGTCTAACCGGGTTATTGGATGCGCTTTGG
>Ga0114930_10003423_pt1 | contig 13844 bp, 10 predicted proteins | sample AnhtaG_FD_87300 | JGI IMG/M metagenome (GOLD analysis project Ga0114930, IMG submission 87300) | Deep subsurface microbial communities from Anholt, Denmark to uncover new lineages of life (NeLLi) - Anholt_01485 metaG | ecosystem: Environmental > Aquatic > Marine > Oceanic > Sediment | place... | reverse complement strand
TGAATTTCGTATTTGTTTCGAGCTTCGATATTCGGATTTCGAATTTGCCTCACTTAATATAACTGTCTGTGCAACAAGAAGTTATCAATCCAGCTTCTTGCTATATGGCGCTGTAGTATTAAGATTGGACTGGCAAATGAATTAGCGGACATCGCTGCCGGCTACGGAATCGAGATGTTCTCCTGCTGCGGTGATTATTTAGTCAATGACAAAATCAAGAACGCGCATTGTATTAACGGTCATATTATTGAGCAGCTTTTTTTCCCGGCCGGCTTCTCGTACAGTGACAAACCGACAAGGAAAGAATGCGGCTGCACCGAAAGCACCGATATAGGCACCTATGACACCTGTCCGCACGGTTGCGTGTACTGCTATGCGAATATGAACAAGCCCAGGGCCTACAAAGTGTTTAGAAATCACGACAAAACCAGCGCCTTTCTGGGCTACACCAAATCACAATCAGACTGCTGGCTCGCTGAACTAAGAAATGAGAAAACACAAAAAGATTGCGAGCAACTGAAAAGCTTTTGACAGTTGCTGTGTCTCAAGGTGTATCAAACCCGGCGGCGAGTTTTAGTACCAATTGTTCTATTGCCACTTGAGCTTTTGTTCGGCCGGTTTTTATTGCGTAATCAATGTCAGCTAATTGCTGGAGGATATCGCCGATTTTCTTCAAAGGCATCCTTCGCAGTTGCAGGAAAAAGCTGTCCTTTTTGCCCCATATTTGAAGTCTGTCTGCGACGTCGGCGGGCCGGACGCCTTCTTTGAGCATCACATTGGCGTTAAACATCCTGCGGAAATGATACGCAAAGGCGCCGACGACGGTGTACTCTGCGTTTTTGTCCTCAGCGAACATAGTCCTCAACCGGTCTACGGCCTGTCCCGTTTTGCCGGCGGTAATGGCGTCAATCACAGCGAAGGCACTGAACAGCCGATTGTGCCCGATCAGGGCCTCAACATGCTTTGGTGTTATGCTCTTTTCGGCATCCACAAACAGGGCCAGCTTATCGACTTCGCCGTACAGCCGGCCCAGGTCATCGCCGGTCAGCTCGATTAGAAGCTCGGCTGCGCCTTTGGTTAAGTTTTTAGCGTGCGCATCGCCGGCATATTGTATGAGACGCTGCGGAAGCTGCCAGCGTTTAGGCTGCGTCACGCTAATCAATTTACCGACCCTGGGTAGTTTCTTAGCCAGTTTCGTTCGAGCATCCCAGGTGTTCACGGTCAAAATTAATATCCCCGTTGGACACGGTTTATCAAAATACTTTTCGAGTAACGAGCGATTTTCAGAAACGAATTTATCTGCGCCTCTTACGAGTACAACCCGCTTCTCGGTCAGGAAGGGCAAGGTTCGCAGCTCGTCGAGGACGTCGGAGGCTTCAATCTCAGCGGGGTCGGCGTTAAAAAGCCCGGTCGCTCTGTGCTGCGGCTCCAGAAGCTCAGCCAGAAGCTTTTCGCACTCGACGTTAATAAGGGAATCCTCTTTGCCGGCGATTACATAGATTAGCTTGTGTTTCTTCTTTGACTTAGTGTCACTTCTGCGCATCTTTGCTCTTCCGCCGGCGATGTGCCGTAGTACTACGTCGATTCCGGATTGTTTTGCCATTTCCATTTTCAGGTTCAGATGCGTCGGGTGTGCTCTGGCTGGATTTGTCTGCTGAATTGTCCGCCACTTCGCAGACTATTTTTTCGGCCGCAACAAGCTTGTCGCCCGGGCCCAGCTTGATTAAACGAACGCCCTGTGTGTTTCTGCCAATCGAGCGGATTTGCTCCAGGCCCGTGCGAATAATTATTCCGTTGGCCGTTATCATCATCAGCTCGTCCTCGTTCTGAACCGCCTTGAGCGCAACAACTTTGCCGTTTCGCTTCGTCGTTTTTATGTTTATCAGGCCTATCCCCGCTCGGCTCTGCGCGCGGTAATCATCGAGGCTCGTGCGCTTGCCATAGCCGTTTTCACAAACCGTAAGCAGCGACGCGTTTTCTTCGGCGATTACCATATCGACCACGACGTCCCTGGAACGAAGTTTTATGCCTTTAACACCTCGTGACACCCGGCCCATCGAACGGACCCGTTTTTCATCGAACCGTATCGCCATACCGTCCTGCGTGCCGAGCACAATCTGGTTGCTGCCTGTTGTCAGTGCGACACCGATCACGTCGTCATTAGGGTCAAGCTTGATTGCGGTAACGCCGGTTCTTCTCGGATTACTATAGGCACTGAGTCTGGTCTTTTTTATGAGACCGTTTTTCGTGGCCATTACGAGCTGACGGTCTTTGCCCTCGGTTGCGTCTTCGCCGTCAAACTTACGCACATTTATTACGGACGTTATTTTTTGATTGCCCAGCTTCAAGAGATTTACAATATTTCTGCCCTTACTCTGCCGCGACATACTGGGGACATCATAGACCTTCAGCCAGTAGCATCTGCCGCGATTGGTGAAAATCAGCAGATAATCGTGCGTCGAGGCGGTAAACAGATGCTCTATGAAATCGCCTTCTTTGGTATCCGAGCCGATAATGCCTTTGCCCCCTCGTCCCTGCTTGCGATATGTATCAAGCGGCATCCGTTTTACATATCCGCTGTGGCTTACCGTAACGATAACCTCCTCCTCAGCTATCAAGTCCTCGATGTCGAACTCCTCTACTTTGGTGGTAATTTGCGTCCGCCTCTTGTCGCCGTACTTCTCCTTTATTTCGTATATGTCTTCGCGAATGATATCCAGCAGGAGCTCCTCGTTAGCCAATATCGCCTCATAGCCTTCTATCTGCTCGGTAAGGTCAGCGTATTCTTTGGCAAGCTTTTTCATCTCCAGGCCGGTCAGCCTTTGCAACTGCATCGTCAGGATCGCGTCCGCTTGCGGGCCTGTGAGAAATTGTTCGGATTTGCTCTTCTCAGCAACGAAAGCCTCCGGCAGAATTTCTCGCAGAGTCGCGGACTCGGCCAATCGCAGCGGCTTCTTCATCAGATTCAACTTTGCCGTCGGCGTGTCCGGCGACTTCTTAATCAGCTCAATGATTTCGTCGATGTCGCTGACGGCGAGAATAAGTCCTTCGAGAATATGCGCTCTGTTTCTGCACCTTTTCAAGAGGAACCTGCTTCGCCGCCGGATCACCGTCTTGCGATGCTCAATGAAATAACTCAGCATCTGCTTGATATTGAGCGTTTCCGGTCTGTTATTGACCAGTGCGATATTCGCAACAGCAAACGTCGTTTGCAGAGAAGTATAACGGTAGAGTTTGTTCAGTGCGATTTTGAGGTCGGCTTCTCTTTTTAAATCCACGACAATCCGCAAACCGTGACGGTCTGATTCGTCCCTCACATCTGAAATTTCGGCAATTTGGCCATTGCGGACACAATCTGCGATCTTCGAGACGATTGTCGTTTTGACAACCATATATGGGATTTCGGTTATTACGATGCCTGCTTTGCCTTTCTTTGTTGTCTCGATATCCGCTTTGCCCCGGACTGTCAGATGGCCCCTGCCGGTAGTGTAAGCATCCATAATGCCCTTTTTGCCGCAGATGATTCCGCCTGTGGGGAAATCCGGGCCCGGTAGACGTTTGATAATATCCTTGAATCCGCACTTGGGGTCGTCAATAACCAAAAGCAGGGCGTCACAAACTTCCCTGATATTATGCGGCGGCATGTTAGTGGCCATTCCCACAGCAATACCCGTTGAGCCGTTGACAAGCAAATTCGGAAACTTAGACGGCAGGACCGTCGGCTCCCGGCGGGTCTCATCGTAGTTCGGCACAAAATCGACCGTGTCGTGGTTAATATCATCCAGCATTTCGGTAGCGGGCGCCGCCATTCTTGCCTCGGTATATCTCATAGCAGCCGGCGGGTCGCCGTCGATACTGCCGAAGTTGCCCTGCGGGTCGATCAGCAGATAACGCATATTCCACGCCTGGCCCATTCGAACCAGGGTCGGATAAATCACCTGCTCACCGTGCGGATGATAGTTTCCGCTTGTATCGCCGGCAATTTTCGCACACTTACGCTGTTTGCTTCTCGGCCCCAGATTCAAATCATTCATCGCAACCAGAATCCGTCTTTGCGAGGGCTTCAGCCCATCCCGGACATCCGGCAGCGCACGCGAGACAATCACGCTCATCGCATAGTTAAGGTACGAATTCTTGAGCTCGTCAAGAATCCGCATATCCTCGAAATGCTCCTGAACTTGCCTGGCTTTCTTCACCCCGTTAGAAATATTACCTTTTCGCGCCATATTCTTATAAACGTCTTTAACTACCCCGTCACAGAATTTCTAACGGGGTTCATGACTTTCCCATTGTCCTTAACTGAAATTCGACCGCAGATAGAATACGTTCAATTGGCCAAAAAGTCAACCCCGTTAGAAATAAGCCCTGGCCAGTTCTAACGGCCTCGAATTTCTAACGGGGTGAAGAAACCCAACATCAAAATGCTGGCCAAAACAAACAAAAATAGGCTGAAAATCTCGGTCGCACCGGAACTCGCCGCCCTGGCTGTTTGGACAGGCCAAACCTGCATTTCCCAACTAAAGTAGTGCAATAGAACTTAAATTTGGTACTATATGCCGTCACGAATGTATTTGTCAAAAAAGGGCTTAAGATGAAAAGTGCGTTAACTAAAACGGATGTAAAGGTCAAGAGCTTTGATAAGTACCTGACCATAATAATTCTTTCATGGATTAGTCTTAGTATATCACCCTCGACTGCGACAGAGGCAGCTAATCCATTAAAGCCGGTGCCCTTTACGGCGGTGCAAATCAACGATAACTTTTGGTCTCCGAAGCTGACCGTATGCCGCGAGAACACCATCCCGCATTCCTGGGAGTATATTGAACGTAACATAAAGGCCCTCAGAAAATTGGCCGGACTGAGCGACCAGCCCGGTGACACCGGCCTCTGGACCGAAGCCAACCTCCACAAATTCATCGAGACCGTCACCTATTCGCTCGCCTTGCACCCCGACCCCGAACTTGAGAAGCGCCTGGACGAGGTTGTCTCTCTGCTCGCTTCCGCTCAGCAGCCCGACGGATACATCCACGCTCACGTCATCATCAAAAACCTGACTCCCTGGGGAAATCTCTACCATCAGCACGATGGCTACGTGTCCGGCCATCTGTATGAAGCAGCCGTCGCGCACTTCCAGGCTACCGGCAAAAGAACGCTGCTTGATGTTGCCCGCAAGTCCGCCGACCAGGCCTGTCGCTATTTCCTCACCGAAAACAACCCCGGATTCCCCGGACACGCCGAAATAGAACTGGCCCTGGTCGAACTCTACCGGGCCACTGGCCAGCAGCGCTACTTGGAACTCGCCAAAGCCTTCATCGACCGGCGGGGCAAGACCGGAGGAAAAGACTGCCCAAGGTTTCCTTGTGAATACTTTCAGGACCATCTTCCGATACGCCACCAGAACGAAATGAAGGGCCACGCCGTTCGTGCAGTCTTTTTCGCAACCGGCGTCGCGGACCTGGCCATAGAAACCGGCGACCCCGAAATCTGCGCCGCTGCCCGCCGACTCTGGAACAGCACAACAAAACGCAAAATGTACGTGACCGGCAGCATTGGAGCCTCAAGGAGACACGAAGCATTTGGAAAAGACTACGAACTTGGCAACAACGGATACTGTGAATCCTGTGCCGCCTGCGGCCTTGTCGATTTTGCCCATCGTATGCTTGTGCTCGAGGGCAATTCTGAGTGTGCCGACGTGTTGGAGCGTGTCCTCTACAACGGTGTTTTGCATGGGATTTCTCTTGATGGGAAATCGTTTTACTACAGGAATCCTCCCCATGACAGCAATCATCCCCGCGGCAACAACTGGTGCTGCTGCCCGCCAACTCTGTCCCGCACCCTTATGGGAGTAGGTGGGTACGTCTATTTACACAATGAAAAACAGATCTATGTGAATCTTTATATCGGCGGAACGGGGACAATTCCATTGCCGGACAACCCGGTCACCATAACCCAGCAGACAGACTATCCCTGGAAGCCAAAGGTGACACTGAAGGTCAGCCCTTATAAGCCATCCCGCTTTTCAATCCTTCTGAGAATCCCAGGCTGGTGCACGAAAGCACGAATCAAGATAAATGGCGACCGTCTTAAAGACTTCCCGATGCACAAAGGCCACGCCCTCCTCAACCGCGAATGGAAAACAAATGACACGATTGAACTAAAACTCCCTATGCCCGTCCGGCGAATCGAAGCACATCCGAACGTCAAGGATGACAAGGACCTGGTGGCCATCCAGCGAGGTCCAATCGTCTATGGCCTCGAAGGCCTGGACAACGGCGGAAATCCCGACATTACCCTCCCCATCAAACCAAAGTTCAAATCCGAACTCCGTCCTGATTTTCTCGGCGGCGTCACTGTCATTAAAGGCAAATCCTCGAAAGGTACAAAATTCCTGGCTATCCCTTTTTATGCTCTTGCTAACCGCCGCAAGTCCAGCCAGCTCGTCTGGCTGCCGCAGAAAGGCAAAAAAGAAACCCTGACCGGCTGGGAAGACAAACTCTATCGCCAGTGGAATTAAAGGTGTCCGGAGCCGCCGTAGATAAATCGCATCCTGCCGACATTAGGAATAATGCCGAAGGGAAATCCGGCATACGGTCTGAATCCACTCGGCCAATAAACAAACAGGGCTTTACCTACCAGATAGTCACGCGGGACAGTACCCGGCTTATAGGATAGCCCGTTATTGCCTATACCCGGCTGGCTCCACCACCTGGCGTCCTCGCTGTTCGGACTGTTGTCACCCAGTACGAAAAACTCGTCTTTTTCGAGTTTAAAAGGGTTGCCTTCTGTCGCTCTGCCGGTTTCGGGCCTGTTTGCAAATTTGAATGTGGTGTAGTGAATATCCCTGAAAATCACTATGTTTGAAAGTGTCAGTTTGCCGGAGCCGAAAATTTTTACTTCCGGCGGGATATTTGCTCTTATCTCGCCGGCGTCGTCCGGACCACGTCCCAGGTCGTGGGTCAGTTTTTCGGCTTCGAACTGGAAAATCAGCCGATGGTCAACATTGGCAAATTTCAGCAAAGCAGGTTTGTTCGGACTTGGCGGTCTGATTGGCTTGCTATCTAATATCTGTTCTTTACCTTTAGAAACTTCGGCGATGACCATTTCACCTGTGAGATCGACCCACGCTTTGTAATTGGTTTGATACTTGCTCAGCCCTATCCCGATATGGCCCTGGTTGTCAGCTGAGCGGGCGTAGAAACGTACCATCAGGTCGCTGCAATACGGCATATTCCCGTAATCTCTAACATCGTCGTAAGCATACGTAGCCCTTAAATCATTGCCGATTGAAGTGTCATAAGTCATAGTGTTAATCCGGCCGGTGGGGCTGTCCAGGCGGAATTTGGTGGGGTTAGCTTTGTCAACTTCCCATTCTGAGTCCGCGACCCTGAACGGCTGCGCCCAGGAATGACCGTTAAATGAACCTTCTCGCGGCCGAACAGGCTGATAGTCGTTATCATATACCGGCATCCACAACTCTTTCTGGACCTTAGGGGGTTTTCGGCTGATTTGTCCGTTAATGTAGACGTCACCATCGATTATTTCCACCGTTTCTCCCGGAAGCCCGACCAGCCGCTTAATGTAGTTCTCTGAGGGGTCGAGTGGATTCTTGAATACTATTACGTCCCAATGTTTGGGCTCGAAAAACTGGTACATGCACTTTAGGACAAGTATCCTATCGCCGTTTGCTACCGGCATTGTTCCGCCGGTCGGCTGGTAATGCCCGCAGCTCGGGCAGCGAGAGGACATTGGTTTGAGGTATCTGCGTGGGATGGTGTCCCGCGGCAGTCTGTAATTTCCCAAGCCATAGTTGTATTTATATCCACACTGGGGACAGCGCAGTCGAAAATGGGCACCCTTGAGGGTATCGGCCATACTGCCGGTCGGTATGCGGAATGCTTCCATTACAAATGCCCGAAACAGAAAGGCTAATATAAAGGCAGTTATCAGCCATTCAAAGGTGTTTGCAATTTCAGCGGCTCTGTTTTTTCGAGCGGCCTTTTTGGAACTGGTTTTCTGCTTCTTACTCGGAGACATAAATGCTGATCCTGCCGTAAAGCGGGCGTTGTAATTGTCCCTTCAAAAGGATTTAACCAAAACATTAATCGATTATTTGCGCTGCAAGAAATACTATTCGGTGTCCGTATTGCAAAAAATCTTAAAATCAGTCGAGCAAATTAGGAATTCCAATTATGTCCATAAAGCCCTATCGGTCAACATTACATTATATTTTGAGCATCATTTTGCAAATAATATCGAACCCAAACACAGGGCCGAATGAGGCAATTTGGCCTTGGAGGGCAGGATTAAGCAATGATTTGTTTATATAACATCTTGCAAACAAAGGGCTTATGGGAAATGGCTTTGCCGACAAAGAGCTGCTTTTGCAGTGGTTTTTGTTTTGCAAAGCTGTTGTTGGGGCCGTGTATCCAGCCGGGGTTATGCCGGCCCGCCCCAAAAGAGACCGCACTCATTTTTGTGTGTTTTTTGTGACATCGGGTGTTTTTTTTGAGAGTCTGAAAATTTTTCTTCAAAAATTGCTTGCAGGGTAGAAGTCTTTGTTGTATAGTGAGTTGCGATACTTGGGCGTTCCTATTTTGCTGCGTGCCGGTTTTGCGGCTGGTTGGAAAAGTAGGTTCCGCAAAGTACCTCAAAAACGGAGCCGATGGCAGTTGTTCATCGAACTGTTACTTAGTTGAGGTGTGCGATGAGTTGTTGGACAACCAGAAAGGTTAATTTATTCTGCTTAACCGCAACAACCCTAAAATACATAAACCCAATTTTCCCAACTGCTGTTTCTTGAAATGAGGTAGCCTATGTTAACAGTTACAAAGAAAGAGCTTATCGGTCGGATTGCAGAGCGTACCCAGGCAAAGAGAGTTTTGGTCAAGCGTATAATCCAGGCGTTTCTCGACGAGATAATATCGGAGTTGTGTGAGAACAATCGTTTGGAATTCCGGGACTTTGGGGTTTTCGAAACGAGAACCAGAGCTGCCAGGGTCGCGCAGAACCCCAAGACTCTCGAGCGGGTCGAGGTCCCTGCGAAGCGAACGGTTAAGTTTAAGATGGGCCGGTTGATGAAAGAGAATCTTTGTGCCCCCGCTGCGGAATCGGCTGAAGTGAAATAGTTGATTCGTGAAAGACTGTGGTTCCACAACAGAACTCGACAAGTTTTTTTCGGCTATGAAACATTTGTGGCGCGCACAGAGAAAAGTTTTCTTCTAACAGGGTTGTTCATAAGGAGTATTTTGTGATGTTGGAGGGAACAGTTAAGTGGTTCAACCAGAGAAAAGGCTACGGGTTTATCTCCGCAGCCGACGGCCGCGATATTTTCGTCCATTACTCAAATATTTCCGGCGAAGGTTTCAAGACTCTTGTTGAAGGCGACATGGTTAATTTCGATATCGTCGAGGGCGAAAAGGGTCCAAGGGCTGAAAACGTAGTCCAAAAGTCAGCCTCAGTAAGCTAAAAAAAATTCTTAAGCCGTTTTTGTTGTAACCAAGCAGAACATTATTAAGAGCCGGTTCTTAGCCAGTGCGCAACAGGAGGTGGGTGTACACAAGTCTTGTTCTTCTCATTCCCCAATTGCCTGATTTAATGTGTGACAGCAACAGATGGTGTTTGGGCGGGCGTATGATGTCATGGGTCAGTACAAGAACGGATGTCAATACCATATTCTTTGAGGTCATTTGAGCATTCTTGCCCCGGCCAACCGGTTCTTTACCGGGATCTTATGCTTTTTACTTGCAACTTACAGGACTTTTTGGTATTTAGATAAGCAAGTTGCAAACAGTCTTAAGCCTGTGCCCGCAAAAGCGGGTAGCTGATGCTTGGTAATGTGGAATTATGATTGCGGGCGAGTATAAATCCGGCCTTGACTGTAATGTCCTTGTGCTGAACAAGCACTATATGGCTATCCGCATAGTGGGCGCCAGACGAGCGTTTTCTCTGCTGTTTCGCGAGCTTGCCGAGGTGGTTTCTCTTGAGCAGGGCAGCTATTCCAACTATGATTTCGAGAGCTGGTGCGAGGTCAGCGAATTGCGGCGGCATTTCGAGCCGGGTGGGCACGATTGGGTATCCACTGTTAATTTTTATATTGCCGTGCCGCGGATTATTCGCCTGTTATTCTACGACCGTCTGCCGCGAAACGAGGTAAAATTTAATCGCCGAAATATCTTCGCTCGAGATAAAAATAGCTGCCAGTATTGTGGCAAAAAGTACCCAACCAGCGAGTTGTCGCTCGACCACATTGTCCCCAGAAGTATGGGCGGCAGATCAGCCTGGGAGAATGTGGTTTGTGCCTGCACCAGTTGCAATGTGAAAAAAGGCGGCAGGACTCCCCGGCAGGCAGGATTGACCCTTGTCCAAAAAGCCGTCAGGCCAAAGCACAATCCACTTGTCCATATTCACCTGGGCCATCAACGCTACCGCAGTTGGAAGCAGTTCCTCGACCATGCTTATTGGTCTGTAGAGTTGAAGTAAGTTCACTCAGTACCGGCGAGCCTTTCCGGTCGCCCCGGCAAAAAAGGGCCGCAAGCACCAAACTTGCAACCCTTAATTTAATCGCGTATTTTCACCTGCTCATTCGGTAATAATTTCGATACAACAGCCGTCGAACAGCGCAAAATCTACGAAATTAACCGCCGAATCCTGGTCAAGGTCAAGCCCACCGCACCAGTCAGGCTTACCACAACCTTCCTCAAGCCAATAAGACGCCAAACCAGCCAGATACTTCAGGAGATTATTGGTTATCTTAACTGTGTCTGTGCCATAAAACTGTTGGCCGGTGGTAAACGAACCTGTAACCGTTACCTCAATGCCTTCATGACCCGTTACAATACTACAGAAATCAGCCCGGCCAAAAGCCGCCTTAATCTCAACCAAATCGTCTTCATTGATAAAGACATTGATGTAGTCTGATTCGATACCGCCCGGCTCAACCACAGCCGGCGTATTAGTATCCACATCCTCAACGCCGAAGCCTTCCGGCAGGGCAAAATGCGCCTTGACCCAATTACCTTCGCTGCCGGGATTCAACGCCTGAGGTGTAAATTTCATTGACACTTCAAGAGGCGGCACAAAAAATTCATAAGCCCCCATATCAACAACTGGATTACCGTCATTGTTTCCATCCACTATGCGCGGATTGCCGCCAAGGTCACAGGGAACCGGCTCGGTCGTATTGCCATCGGCGTCCAAGTCGCCAATGTCAGCCGCGACAGCACTATTGTTCCCCGCATCGATACATGGTGAGCCTGCCGGCAGATGATAGTCACCGTCAGCCCAGACAATGCTCGGGTCATTAGGATCAAAGGTATTTGGAGCAACAACACCGATCCAATATCCGAGCGAAACAAGGCAAGGGTCGGCATCGATGTTGCCCTCGCCCGTCCATCCCCCTTGAACGTCGCTGTAGGCAACCGGGCAAGTAAGGTAATAGTCTGCAATTTGCTGCTGTAAGTTGCCCCAGACGATGCAGTTGATTATTGTCAGGTCCGAGCCGGTAATACCTGCCAGCCCATTTCCGACAATCGTGCAGTTGGTAATTTTTGACTTCTGGGCATAAACACCGTTTCGCTTACTTCCCGCAATGACGCAGTTCGTCAGAGAGGGCGTTATTCTGCCTGTCGCGTTGAAACCATCACCGTCATTGCCGACCATGGCGCAGTTGACTATTTTAGCAGCCTCTCTCCAGCCCGTCTGATATCGCGACTTGATACCGGCATCTGAGTTCCGGGCGATCCTGCAATAGGTGATGGTGGGCGCTGCTCCCCTACAGTAAATGCCTTCGTTTCCATCGGTAATCGTAAAGCCCGAAAGCACGCAGCCTATTCTTTCACCACTGGAGAAATTTACCACCGGGTCACGACCGCGGCCGCGCATGACGGTGGCGGCCACCACACACGGATCCGCCGGGTTTGTGGATCTGAGCTTTACGTTCTTGCCTTTGAAATCGATATTCCCGAAATATTGCCAATTTCCCGCCTCCACCACTATCTCATTGCCGGAAACGGCATTATCAATAGCTTCCTGAATATAATCGTACCTTGTCGCCGTAGTCACGTTCTCAATCACCTGCGGTTGTACGTTCTCCGCCACGATACGCTTGGAGATACCGTAGACCGTGTGGCCTGTCGATATGGGAACCCTAAACGTCCACCAGGTTTCCGCAAACGGAAACGTATTGATGATATCCGTCGGCGGTTCAGCCGCCTCCGAGGCAATAAAAACCATGTGGTTAGGGTCCGGTCCAAACAGAAGCTGATAACCAACCGCACCCGGTATCGCCTCGCAGCTGAAAACCGCACCGTTGGCATCCACCGTCGCTCCGTCCTCAGGGCCCACGAGTTGCGCCGTCAGCGCCACCGCCGTCCAGGTATCGTTTAACGTGAATTCTTGGTTCTCCTCTCCCTGCCATGTGTCAAACCGCACCGTCCCGTCATCGCTCACGGTGACGTCAACGAACGTTTGCCAGGGGTCACCGTGGCTCAACCGTCCGGCGTTACCTGCGTCCACCTCCCAGGTGAATGTCTCCCAATCACCGTCCACCTGATACCGCGCATAAGTGTGGGAATGGGCGCAAAAACCGGCGACAACCTTTCTGTCGTTGAGCAGCTTCCAGAACCGCTCCCAACCGGCCGGCGAATCTTTACCACCACGTCCATCGGGATAGGCCGGCTCGTGATAGATGACAAAGACAACCGGCTTGGTGTTTTTATCGAGGTCCTCAACCAGCCAGTTGTACAGCGCGTCGCCGAACTGACCGTCATCGTAGTCATCAGTCGTGCCGTCATAGTACATATTGAGCTGCACGAAGTGCGCGTTCTGGTAATCCCACGAATACGTCGTCTTATGGCAGGGCGACGGGCCGGGTCCCGGGTTAACACTTCCAGCAAGATGGTCGTCGTAAAAGTTGCGCAGCCACACCATGTCGATAGCACTATCCTCTAACTCGTGGTTGCCCACAGTGGGATACCACACCACATCAGCTCCAAACTGGGCTTTCAGTCTCTCGTAGAAACCCGACGTGGTGGTTATAGCCCCGTCCTCGTAGTAGTCACCGGCGGTAATGTGGAAAACGCCCTCGTCGCCCACCTTGCTCGCCATTTCGCTGAGAGTCCACTCCCACCTGGGATAACTGTTGCGCGGGTCGCCCGTGACCGTAAACCTAAACTCCGCACACAATGGACGAGCCGCACCCAGCACCAGAACAACTGCCAAAAACACACACAATCGACTTTGTCTACAAATATTCTCTCGCATCTCCTTCAATTATACCAAAAAACAGCTTGCTTTTTCATTTTTCTGTACTTTCTTAAACGGCTAAAGAACATAATTTTCTCCGTATGACATCCCCAGCAAAAAGTTTGAAATTGGGTTTGATTGGGTTTGTTTTTGCGGCGTCCGAGGAGATGAACATTTTCGTAATCCTTTGTTGTAAATGAGCTTACGTTTATTTGAGCGTTCAGTAAATTGGGTTTGTTTTGCATAATAGTTCGTATTTCGTATATCGTATATCGTATTTCGTATGTCGTAATGGATTCCCGCCCCCCCAATCAGGTAGGGGCAAGCTTCGCGGGAATGACAGGTGGGACGCGGGAATGACGATTTCGTATTTCTTATTTCAGGGGACAAAGTTTGTGGTTCGTTGTAACTTGTTAGTATGTAATTAGTTGGGTGGTTATTGCCGGTAGCTTTGATGAGCGAACTCCATTTACTATTTACTATTTACTATTGACTATTGATCACTACTGTCCCATTATAAGTCAAATAATAACAATTGGTTATGAAATTGGAAGTTTTCGTTTTGCAAAAGATTTTTCGTAAGTACTTGCGCCATAGGCACT
>Ga0114930_10003422_pt1 | contig 13847 bp, 8 predicted proteins | sample AnhtaG_FD_87300 | JGI IMG/M metagenome (GOLD analysis project Ga0114930, IMG submission 87300) | Deep subsurface microbial communities from Anholt, Denmark to uncover new lineages of life (NeLLi) - Anholt_01485 metaG | ecosystem: Environmental > Aquatic > Marine > Oceanic > Sediment | place... | reverse complement strand
GCGGTCATTCGACGACTACCGCATCCTGACAAGGCGCGACGTGTTCAAGCCATTGGTGTCGCCGCCGCAGGACAGGGCCGCACTCGATGTGCCCGGGGAGATCCCGTCCCCGACGGGCTCCGGGAGGCCATCGGGCACGCCGTCTGGGCCGCCAGACCCGACGGCCGACCTGGCGATGACCGGCGTTGTGGAAAGCGACATCGGCCTCAAGGCGCTCATCAAGAACATTAAGACTGGCGCGTCGGTCTACGCCGGGATCGGGGAGACAGCTTTTGGCCTCCGTGTCAGCAACATCGAGGCCAAGCGCGTCGCGCTGGCTCAGGGCGACGAGACATACATGCTGGCCATGGGCACGAAAGAGCTCCCGGAAAAGGCCGCAGAGTCCGGCATCCCCAGTCGCCCTTCTGAGGCCGCTGCACCGTCGCAGCAGGCGGGCGACCAACGGGGGCCTCCTCGGCCCGGGTTCGGCCCTGGGGAGATGATGCGCCGCCTGGAGCAGTACCGCAGCCGCATGACGCCGGAACAGTACCAGCGCGCGAGGCGCTCCCTTGAGCAGCGCGGTCGAGGCGGCGGCCCGGGACGCGGTCCTCGAGGCGGACGCGGCCGTTGAACGTTCATGGAAGGTTGGATGCCCAGTGACCAAGAGCTATACGTCAAGGCTGCTGCTACTGTGTTTCTTATGCGTAATAGTGGCTTCTATGGTGGGGCTAATGGGGCCCTCACCGTGTGCGCAGGAACGCCCCCCCACTTCGAGGCCACCTACCCCATCTGGGTCTGATGAGGAGAAGAAGGAGGAGGAGAAGAAGACCGAGGAGGTTGGGCCGGTCTTCGCCGTCGTGCCGGAGAAGCTAGACGGAGAACAGCTCATCTCCTTCAGCTTCGACCAGGCCGACATTGACGACGTACTGAAGTTCCTCGCCGACGCCAGCGGCAAGCAGATCATCAAATCCACGGATGTGGAGCTGCGAGTCACCATTGTCAGTATGGCCAAAGTGACGGTGGCGGACGCCTTCAAGGTGCTTGCCGCGATACTTGACGTTCAGGGCTACACGATGATCACGACGGCGGACGAAGTACGGATCACAACCAAGGAGAAGCGGCGAGTGGACACTGGCCCCATCCACCCGGGGAGGGAACATGAGGAGATCCTGGCGACACAGGAAATCATCACCCAGATCGTCCAGATTCAGTTTGTCGATGCCGCGCAGCTTGCCGAGGACCTCAAGCCGCTGTTCCCGGACAAGGGCGATACCGGGCTGCTCCTGTCCAATGCGGACACCAACACCATCGTCATCATTGACACCGGTGAGCGGGTGAAGCGGATTGTCGAGCTCATCAACCACCTGGACGCGGACACGTCGGAGGTTAAGGAGATACGGGTGATCAAGCTGGAGTACGCAGAGGCGGCGGAGGTGGCGAATATCATCGAAGACCTCTTCGAGCAGCGGAGTCCCTTCAGGGGCCTGTCCTCGGATGCGTTGCGGCGGTTCACCGACGCAATGCGCCGTACGAGCGGTACCAGCACCGGGGCAGCGCCCCCGGGCCTGAGGCTGCCAACGGGATTGACAGCGATGCGGGGCGAGGTGCGGGTCGAGTCCGACGAGCGCACCAACTCTGTGGTGGTCTCCGCGTCGAAGGAGAACCTGGACAGCATCGAGAAAGTTATCAGGGAACTGGACGTGGACATCTCGCCGAAGGTGATCCACAGGACCTTCCAGCTCGAGTATGCCGATGCGACCACCGTGTCAGAGCAGCTCAATCAATTGTTTGAGCCCGAGTCGGGCGGCGGCCGGGGGGGGTTCGGCGGATTTTACAGCAGCTACTACCGCAGCTCCTCCAGCCGCTCCAGGCAGCCAGAGGCAGCGGGGCTGCAGCCGAACCGCGTTGTGCCCGACACCCGCACCAACAGCATCATCGTCACGGCCGAGGAAGAGGACATGCCCGGCTTTGAGGCCCTTATAAAGGACCTCGACAGGGAGTCGCCCCTCGAGGATGTCGTGAGAGTCTTCGAGCTGCAGAACGCCAATGCGGGCGATGTGGCCGATGCGCTGTACGACGTGTTCCAGGGCGCAGATCGGCGGCAAAGCTTCTTCTTCTTCCTCTTTGGCCGGGGCGGGAGTTCCCAGGCGGGCGCAGGGCCGCTGGACATGTTGCGTGAGGTAAACGTCATAGCTGACCCGCAGAGCAACAAGCTCATCGTCAGCGGGCCGGCGCAGAGCTTCGACTTGGTTGAGAAACTCATCAACGATCTCGACAAGCCGCTGCCGCAGGTGTTCATCGAGGTCGTCATCGTTGACGTGACGCTCGACGAGTCCAGCAAGTTCGGCTTGGAGTGGAAGGCTATCACCACCAGCGGCAGTACCACGAGCGAGTTCGGCACCGAGCTGGGCGTAGCCGGCACGGACCCATCGGAGCTGGGCGGCTTCCGGTATAGCGTCTTGAGTCGGAACTTCCAGTCCCTGCTGCGGGCCCTCGAGACCGAAAGGGACGTGCAGGTTATCTCGACGCCGCACATATTGGTGATGGACAACACCGAGGCGACTATAGACGTCGGCCAGAGCATACCGTACACCGAGAGCACCCAGGAGACGAGCGGCGGCGGCTTCCAGGTCAGCACTGCCTTCTTGGACGTCGCCATCACGCTCGTCGTCACCCCACACATTAACAACAGCGATCAGATCACGCTGGACGTGAATCAAACGATCGATTCCTTCGTCGAGTTCGTGGACTTCGGCCAGGGGAACAAAGCGCCGCGGACCCAGAAGCGCAATACCCAGACCTCAGTGCTTGTGGAGGACGGGCAGACCGTGGTGCTCGGCGGCATCATGTCCGAGCGGGAGTCCGTCGTCATTGATGGCGTACCTATACTGCGCGACATACCGCTGATTGGCAAGCTGTTTGAGCGCAAGGAGAAGCAGAAGGAGAAGACCGAGTTGATGGTCTTTCTGACCCCGCACATCATCAAGGACGCCGCCGACACGGCAGCCGTATTCGAGCAGGAGCGATCCAACCTGAACCGGGATCCGTATCTTGACCCGCGGCGACAGCCTATCCGGCTCCCGCGCCAAGATGAGACCGAGGAGACACAGACCAACGCAGGCGAAGCTGCCCCGGTCACGCCGGCTCCAGCGGCCACAACACCGTAGCAGGGGCGCAGCGGGTCGCCCGGGTGTGGTGGGCGCCATGCATGCGACAGCGCCGCGCGCTAAGCGCGCGGCGCTGTTCTTCAACATCGTCGGTCCAGTCTACATCGGCTGAGGCTCACATCTGAGTGGCATACGCTTGGTGCGTGCCGCCCGCTTGCCGACGCATCTCCCCCACTCCCGGCCCGCGGCGCCGCCGGGTCGCCACGCCGTTGGCCGCCCATCAGCTCCGGCGGCGTCCATCCAGCACCGATTCGTAGACTGCCACGAGGCGTTGGGCCATCTTAGGGGCCGAGTACCGCTTGGAGAACTCCTGAGCCCTGGCGCCCATGCGTCGGCGGCGTGGTCCGTCCAGCACCAACTCGATGGTCTTGCTCGCCAGATCCGACTTGGACACCTGGGCCAGCAGGCCGTTTTCGCCGTCTCGAATGGCGTCAACCGATCCCTGTGCCCTGACCGCCACAACTGGGGTTCGCGATGCCATGGCCTCAGTAATGACGAGAGGCTGCACCTCGGTGAGGGAGGCTGAGACGAAGATATCAGCCGCGGCGAAGTACGGCGGGATCAGGGAATACGGCACGTGCCCCGGAAAGATGACGAAGTCGGACAGTCCTCTATCGGCCACGAAGCCGCGAAGCTGGTCGGCCTCGGGCCCGGAGCCGATGATCATCAGTCTCGTGGCTGGCGCCGACTGGCGGACTAAAGCCATCGACTCGATAAGGAACCGTAGGTTCTTCTCCGGCGCAATCCGGCCGGCCCAGAGAAGGAGGGTCTCGTCATTGGCAATGCCGTAGCGCGGCCTCACCGACCTGCCATGGGCGTCCAGGAACGGAGCCAAGTCGGTGGCATTGGGCACCACATCGATCTGCTGCGTCACACCCCACTGCAGCAGCTTCTGCCGCATGGTTTCTGCGGGCGTGGCAACGCGATCGCATTTATCGCAGTACCGCACCACCGCCCGGCGCACCAGCCCGCGGGACATGCGACCTACGATGGGCAGGTAGTGGCAGTACTCATCGTACTGCGTGTGGATCGTGGTGATCACCGGTATGCCATTTCTCCGGCCAAACCAGAGCGCCCAGCGGCCCAGCCAGACGGGATGCTGCGTATGCACAACGTCCAGGTGCAGTCCGCTGAGCTCTCGCCACATGCGCCTGGGGAAGGGCGTCGGCGGCCACATGTCTGCGTTGGGGAGCTTCGGCAGCGCCCTGAAACGATACACCCGCCCCTCGTTCGTAGGGGCGCCGGGCGCATTGGCGCAGACGATGAACACCTCGTGCCCGAGGGCCGCCAGCCCCTTCTGGAAGCCCAGGATCGAGTTCACAACCCCATTGACGACGGGACTGTAGCTGTTGGTGAAGATGCCCACGCGCATGGGTTGCCCCGATGGTCCCGGCCTACGAACGACCGTTCGATACCGCGACAGAACACGCTCGGACAACCGTCGCCGGGGTCGCAGCCCCACCTGCGACTCGTTATCCGGACCCGTATTCGGCGCGACGGTATCGTTCTCCTCTGCGGAGTCGGGCTGAGGACGCCGCAACCGACGGGCGCCAACGAGAGTCTAAGAGCAGAGAGCGGACCGGCTGCGCCCTCATTGACCCGGTGGAATTAGCGGTGCTATAATTCGGCCGTGCGTGGCCCGAGCGTGCATAGCGGCGACAATTTGGTTTGAGCGGAAGACCAGGCCGAGGGAGGAGCCGCGTGGACTTCGTTCTCGCCGTCGGCAAGTACTTCTTTCTGGCGCTCTTGTATGTGTTCGTGTTCCTCGTTTATCGTGCGATCCTGCGCGACGTGCGCGGGGCTGCCACGCCCGCACCGTCGGGGAGCCGCCGGGCACACAGCGGCGCTCCTTCGTCGTCGGCGCGGCTGGTCGTAGTTGAGAGCCCGGATGTGGACAGGCTGCCCGCCGGTACAGTGCTGCCCCTGTCGGCCGCAACGTCGGTGGGCCGGAGCAGCGAGAACGCCATTGAGCTACCTGACCGGTTTGCGTCCGCCCATCATGTATTGATCTATCTCACACGGGGCAAGCACGTGCTCAGGGATAGAGACAGCACGAACGGCACTTTCGTGAATGGTACGCGCATATACTCCGAAGTCGTCCTCAGTGCTGGCGATCGCCTCGAGATCGGCACTACCATACTCGAGTACAGACAGTGATAGGATGTCATGGTCAGCGTAAGAGGGAGCCGCGACTCCGGTGCGCAGCTCGAGCGAGCGTTGTTGCTGCTCGGCGGCGGCGTCGTGGTCATCGGCTTCCTGCTGACGTCGCTGGGCATGGGTGAGTCGTGGGTTCGGACGGTGCGAATCTTCTTGGTGCCGGGGGCGTTCCTGCTGGCGTCTTTCGCCCTGGATGGGATCCACTCACCTCGGGAGCGATTGATCCTCCCGATGGTGGCCCTGCTGTGTGGGGTAGGGATCTGCTGCCTATGGCTCGTGGACGACTGGCAGATGTCCAAGCAGCTCCTGTGGATTACTCTGGGTGCTGCCCTCCTGGTGGGCACGTATCACGTAGTGCCGGAGCCGGCTCGCCTGGGACGCTACAAGTACCTTTGTGGCGCTATCGCCGCAGCTCTAATCGTCGTGACCATGATATGGGGCAGAGCCGCGACGCAGGACGGCCCGAAGCTTTGGCTCGGCTTTGGCCCGTTCAGCTTTCAGCCTGCTGAGGCGGCGAAGCTGCTCATGTCGATCTTTCTGGCAGGCTTTCTCGCCGAGCGCTTCAAGGCCCAGCGGGTCGCTCCGGGCGAGCGCAGTCGGGCATCGCCCTCCATCCGCTACATGGGCCCCGTCATCCTCGTCGTGGGCTTGTGCCTGGCGATGTTCGTGCTCCAGAGCGACCTGGGTGCTGCTATGCTCTTCTTCGGCCTATTTGTGGCCATGCTTTACGTTGGGGTGGGGCGATTGCAATACGTGCTGATGAGCATCGCGCTTTTCCTCGCCGGCGCGGGGCTCGCATACCAATACTCGCCCAAGGTGGCCAGCCGCGTCAGCATATGGCTCGATCCATGGGGCTCGGGGGACTACGGCGCCGGGCAGATTCGCGAGAGCTTGCTGTGTTTCGGCGAGGGCGGCATCTTTGGCACCGGATTGGGGTTGGGAATGGTGGGAAGGCTTCCGGCGGCGAGCACCGACCTCATCTTCGCCGTCATCGGCGAACAGATGGGTATGCTCGGCTGCACGGCAATTCTGTTGCTGTACGCCATGCTGGTGTATCGCAGCTTCAGGATCGCGTGGCGGTCCGAGGACGCCTTCTCGTCCCTGCTGGCCACTGCGCTCGCCACCGTGCTGGCGGTGCAAACGCTGACGATCATCGGCGGCGTCACGCGGCTCATCCCTCTGACAGGCATTACGCTTCCTTTCGTGAGCTACGGTGGTAGCTCTATGGCGACGAACCTCGTCGCCGTCGGGCTGCTGCTCGCCATCTCCAGGCAGCCGGGCGGCTCATCCGTACCCGGCGTCACGGACATCTGACGATGGACTTCCGTCCGAACGTGCGCAAGCTGGCGATCGCTCTTCTGTGCGGGTTCCTGGTGCTGTTGGCCCCGCTGACGTACTGGCAAGTGCTCGTAGCCACACGCCTGCAAGCCAGTTCGTACAACGAGCGCGCCAAGGCCCGCCGGAAGGCCATACGGCGGGGCTCGATTTTCGACCGCAACGGCGGCGTCCTGGCAGAGACCCAGCCGTTCGGGAGCGATCTCGAGGAGCGCGTCTACCCGCTGGATGAGGCTGCGGCACACGTGGTGGGCTACTATGCGCGCGTGCACGGCCGGGACGGGATCGAGCGCACTCAAGATGACGCCCTGATGGCCCTGGGCCAGTACCTCACCTCACCGAAGCGCCTGTTCTCCCCCCGCTGGGTAGGCTGCGACGTGATGCTGACGCTTGACGCAGAGGCGCAGCAGGCTGCACATGTGGAACTGGGCCGGCGCCGGGGCGCCGTCGTCGCGGTGGACCCGCGCACCGGCGAGATCCTGGTCATGGTCAGCGCCCCGTCATTTCACCCGGCTCTCGTTGATGAGGAATGGCCGCGCATTCGTCAGCGTGGCGATGCGCCCCTGCTCAACAGAGCCACCGCCCGGCCCTACCGGCCAGGAGGCGCGCTGCAGCTCATCATCGCGACGGCGGCCATTGACCTCGGCGCGGCGCGGGCCAGCGATACGTTCACCTGCCGTGGGAGCGCAGATGTGGGCGGAATGCCGGTAGATTGCTCGCCCAGGCGTGGACACGGCCAGATAAGCCTGACCGGCGCCTTTGCCCAGTCTTGCCGGATCGCCCTGGCAACGTTGGCTACGCGTCTCGGTCCGGAGAGGCTGGACGAGTACATCCGCCGTTTCGGCTGGCGAGGCGCGCCCGAGCTCGAGATCCCTGTACGGCGATCAGCCGTCCGAGAGCTGACCGCCGTCGGTCGAGCCGATTTCGTGGCCGCGTGCCTCGACGGTCATGGTGTACGGCTCACGCCCTTGGCGATGTGCAGCGCAGCGGCGAGCATCGCGAACGGCGGCGTGAGGATGCAGCCGTACCTGGTCCGGAGCGTTGCCGACGTCAATGGCCGCGTGCTGAACCAGACGCCTCCACGGCGGCTTGGCCGCGTCTGCAGCTCGTGGGCGGCAGCGGAGCTCGGTGCGCTGATGACGTCTGCAGTGCGAAGGGGAACGGCGAGACGGGCAGGAATATCGGATGTGGAAGTGGCAGGAATTGCCGGCAGCGCAGAGGAGCCAGACGTCGGCGCCAATTCCTGGTTCCTCGGATTCGCTCCCGCCGACAGTCCGGAGGTGGCAGTGGCGGTGGTGATCGAGGATGGCGGGGGCAGCGGCGAGCAGGCGGCCAAGCTGGCTGGCGGCGTTTTTGAGGCGATGTTGCGTTGAGCCCGATTCTGCTCGCGATTGCCCGGCGAGCCGCGCGCCGGGTGAGAGATGGCTGCGTCCGTTGAGCCGGCGCGGGAGATGGTGCCTTTATGAACACAGCGCTCATAGCTGGTAGGTACAGGCTGCAGGAGAAGATTGGCGAGGGCGGTATGGCCGTCGTGTACCGCGCTACTGACGTGTCCCTGGGGCGCGAGGTGGCAGTGAAGATCCTGCGGGAGGAATTCGCTGCCGATCCGGCCTTCGTGCAGCGCTTCCGTCGCGAGGCCCATGCCGCAGCCCGGCTTCAGCACCCGAACATCATCCAAATATACGATACGGGCGTGCAAGACGAGACGTACTACATCGTGATGGAGTACGTGCGCGAGCCCAATCTGAAGCGAATACTGCGGGAATACGCGCCTCTGCCACTGCGCAAGGCGCTTGAAGTGGGCATCCAGGCGGGCGAGGCCATCGAGTACGCCCACAATAACGACATCGTCCATCGGGACATCAAGCCGCAGAACATACTCTTCACTGATGACGGGCGGGCCAAGGTCGCCGATTTCGGCATAGCCTCGGCGGTTGCCGCCACCTCACCGTCGGACGTTGGGGTCATCTTGGGCTCGGCGCACTACATCTCCCCGGAGCAAGCGCAGGGCCATCCGGCGAGCCCCCAGTCCGATCTCTACTCGCTTGGGGCAGTGCTGTACGAGGCGCTGACAGGTAGGCCGCCGTTCGAGGGAGACTCGGCAGCAGAGATTGCTGCCTACCAGGCCCGTGAGCGGCCCAAATCGCCGCGGGCGCTGAATGCCAATGTCACGCCCTCGACCGAGTACGTGGTGATGAAGGCCCTCAGCAAGGATCTCTCCCGCCGATACCGGAGCGCCGCGGAAATGCTGCACGACCTGCGGAAGCTCCAGGAGGGCGTCCGGCTGGAGCAGACGGGGATACTACCGATGCCGGAGGAGCATACGGCAGTGACCCCCGAGCCAGTGCCAGAGCTTCCCAGCATTCCCAGCAGCCTCGCTGCGCCGACTGAGGCACTCGCGGGACCTCGGATCCGCCCAGTGGCCGTTGAGGACGAGGGGCCGCCGCTGCGCACCGCTGTCGCCGTCGGCGCCGCCCTGCTCGTGGCACTGTTGGTTGCTGGGTTTGCTGCCTGGCGAGTGATGTATCCGAACCCCCCGCCCGCGCGCGTGCAGATGCCCCGGGTGGTGGGAAAGACACGCGCGGACGCCATTACCATCCTGGCCCAGGCCAACCTCGCCCTCGGCAAGGAAACGACACAGACAGACGAGACGCGCCAGCCCGGCACAATCATCGACCAATCTCCGGGGTTCGGGGAATTCGTGGACGAGAAAACCACTGTGGACATCGTCATCGCCACCAGCGAGGGGACGGCGATAGTTCCCGACGTGTTGCGGCAAACGCCGGAGGATGCCGACGCGATGCTGAAGCGGCGCGAGCTGGTGCTCGGCAACGTGGTGCTGCGTTACGATGACACCACACCGGCGGGGCGCATCAGCGAACAGGACGTGCAGCCCGGCACGAACCAGCCGAAGGGCGAGGCTGTGAACGTAGTGGTCAGCCGCGGGCCCCCGCCTGAAGAAGGGACTATCGAGCCGGGCGACGACGAGAACGACCTCGGGGCGGCACCCGACGGCTCGTCGAGCGACCAGCGACCCGAGGAGCCCATGGAGTCTGCACCGGTGGTCAGCTTCACTCCGGGCCCGAGTTGGGTGGACGTCCAGGTGGTCGTGGGGGGCAGGCAACAACGACGCCACATTAAGATTGTCAAGACGGATGAGGAAGTTCGGGGCCTGAGGGTGCTGGAGGAGTCTGTGGACCCGGGTGCCGGCCTGAACAAACGAGTGGACGTCGAGGGCAGTGCGACCATTCAAGTATATGTGGACAACGAGTTAGAGCACGAGTACCGACTGGAACCGACAGCGGCGGATGTCGCCCCGGCCGTGCCGGAAGGAAGAGACACGCCATGAATCGCCGAATCAGATACATCTTCGGGGCTGTCTGTGCCGCGACAGCGCTCGCCGCCGAAACGCCGACCCGAGCGCTGGTGGTCGGAACGCGCAACATCGTTGCCACTGAGAACGGCGGGAAGATTATCAGCGCCAGCAGCCAGGCAGACAATACGAAGTGGGCGGCCCGCAACCTCATCGACGGGAACCGCGTGCGACTTGTGGGCAACAAGATTGAGCTGGACGACCCACAGTCGTTTGGCTGGTGCTCCAAGAGCAACACGCTGCCGCAAGTCATCGTCTTCGCCTTCAAGGACGAGAAGCCGCGGCTGATCGGCAAGATCGTGGTCGATCCGGTTACCGCTGACCCAGACTGGCAGTTCCGATGGGCGAAGAACTTCGAAATATCGGTCTCCAACACGACCCCCGACGGCACCTACAAGCTCATCGACACCTACGAGTTGGCGAGCAAGTACCTCCCGCACGGACAGAGCTTCGAGTTCCCGTACCCGGTGGAGGCGCGCTACATCAGGCTGCGGATCACGTCCAATCAGGGCTCGAACAAGTTCACGGAGTTGGGCGAGTTCGAAGTGTACGAGGCTATTGTGGGGGCAGATGAGCTGGCGAAGCTGATCATCGAAGGCGAAGACTGGCTCACCAGGCTGCAGCGCTTTCGAGATGGCCGGGAGTTCACGGCGCGTCATCCGGACCCGAGCGGCCCGGAGGCCCCCGGCAACGTTGCCGCGGCTGCCAACGGGGCGACGGTGCTGTCGGCGACGAGCGAAGCGCCGGACCCGAAATGGGCCAAGGAGAATCTCATAGATGGGCTGCACGTGACATTCTTGGACAACGTAGCGCAAGTTCCGCCTGAATCGCATGGCTGGTGCTCGGCGGATGCGTCGTTCCCCCAGGAGATAGTCATCCAGCTCGCCGGCGATGGGCCCGTGCTGATCGACGCCATCGTCATCGACCCGGCAACGGCCGATTCATACATGGTGGGGCGTGGCGCCAGGGCCTTTGAAGTCTTCACCTCGACGATGACCCCCACGGGACCCTGGCGGCTTGCAGGCAAGTTCTCGCTGATGAACCGGCCCACGCCTCAGGCCTTCGACTTCACCTCCGCCGAGGCGAAGTGGCTGAAGATACGCGTTCTCGGCAATCACGGATCGGACAAGTTCGTCGAGATGGGCGAGGTGGAGATCTACCAAGCCATCCTACCCCAGGAGCCGCTCGGGCAGATCGTGAGTCAAGGCGAGAATCTGATCCGCGAGCTCAAGCAGTACCGCGATGAGCTGCGCTCGGGCGAGACAGCTCGGTAGCTGTGCGGCAGCAGCCGTGACGAGAGGCCCTCAGCGGCATCCTTTTCGAGTTGCGAGGATCAAATGGAGCAGATCGCCACCTTCCGTGTGCCGCCGAAGCTGATCACGGGCGTTGGTGCGGTGGGCAGTGTATGCGACGAGATCGGGGAGCTCGGGGGCAGGAAGGTGCTCGTCGTGACCGACCCGGGTGTGGCTGCGTGCCTGCCGCTGGCAATGCTCACAGAAGCTCTCGACGCAGGCGGCGTGGACTACGCCGTCTTCGACCAGGTCATCCCCGAGCCGCCGATGGAGCAGCCGCCCCAGTGCCTGGAGCTCGCCCAGTCGGAGGGCGCCGATCTGCTGCTGGGCCTCGGCGGCGGCAGCTCAATGGATGTCGCCAAGGTGACCGCCTTTCTTATGACCAACGGCGGCAACCCGAGCGACTACTTCGGCAATGAGCTGGTGGCGAAGCCCGGCGTCCCCACCATCCTCATGCCGACGACGGCGGGCACAGCCAGCGAGGTCACCAACGTCGCGATACTCAAGGATCGAGGGGCCAAGCTCAAGGAGGGCATCGTCACTCAGCACAACTACTGCAAGGTCGGCATCCTCGACCCGCGCCTCACCCTGAGCGTGCCGACCGATGTCTCTGCCGCTACCGGCATGGACGCGCTCATCCACGCCATCGAGTGCTACATATCGGTGAAGGCGACCGATATGACCGACACGTTCGCCCTGAAAGCCATCTCGCTGTGTGCGGGCAATCTGCGCCGTGTATGCGAAGACGGCTCCGATCTGGCGGCGCGCACCAAGATGCAGCAGGGCTGCCTCATCGGCGGCATCTCCTTCGCCAACGCGGGCGTCGGAGGCGTGCACGCGCTCTCGTATCCGCTGGGCGGGGCGTACGACGTGCCCCATGGGGTGGCCAACTCGCTCATGATGCTCCCCGTGCTGCGCTTCAACGCCCCGGCATGTGCGGAGCGTATGGCTGACATTGGCGTGGCCATGGGGCTGGACGTGGCCCAGGCGCCCGCGAAAGAGGGCGCAGACGCAGCCCTGGATGCGCTGGCAGAGCTGGTCAGCGACATCGGCATTCCGCCGCGTCTGCGCGACGTCGGCGTTGCCCGCGAGGACCTGGAGGCGATGGCCGATAGCGCCATGACGGTCACGCGGCTGCTGGCCAACAACCCGCGTCCCCTGTCGCGGGAGGATGCGCTGGCGCTGTACGAAGAGGTGTACTAGCGTCGGCTTCTGCCCTCTCCCCCGCCTCGCGCATCAGCGCGCACTCAGGATCCCCTGCAGGGCGGCGCGCCGCTCTGGCCGTAAACGCACTATGCAGGTGCCGGCACACTCGAGCCGAATACGTGCTCGGAGGTGCGTCCTGATGCCAGAGGAGCTCCGAGCCGGCATTGGCATTACGAACATCACTCCGTCGCTGGGTGCATCGCTGCGCGGGTACTATCACGAGCGGAAGGCGGAGGGCGTCCACGACGATCTGCTGGCGAAGGCCGTGTGGCTGCAGGATGCTGAGGAGGCTGCGGTGCTGGTGGAGTGCGACCTCATTGGGCTCAACACAGAGGTCGTCTCCGCCGCGCGCAAGCTGATCGGCGAACGTGAGCGTTTGCCCGCGGACAACGTCCTCCTGGCGGCGACCCACACGCACACCGGGCCCGGCATCGATGGCGAATACGCCGACGTGCTGGCCGTGCGGATCGCCGACGCCGTCCACATGGCGCGTCTCGATGCGCGCCCAACCCGGGCGGAGATCGCATGCGGGCACGAGGACAGCATATGCTTCTATCGCCGATTCCGGATGAAAGACGGAACCGTGCAGACCAATCCGGGCCACCGGAATCCGAACGTCCTGGAGCCCGCCGGCGAGGTGGATCCGCGCATCGGCATCGTGAGCCTGTCCGCGAATGGGGACGCGCCCCTGGCGCTGCTGGTCAACTACGCTCTGCATCTGGACACCGTCGGCGGCAACGTCATCTCGGCCGATTACCCCTTCTTCATGGGCGAGCTGCTGCGACGCGCCGTGTGGCCGGACCTGGCGACGATCTTCCTGCAAGGCGCCGCCGGGAACATCAACCATTTCGACGTGTTCGGCCGAGGACCGCTCAAAGGCTTTGGGGAGACACAGCGCATTGGGACGATCCTGGCCGCCGAAGCGCTGAAGTGCACGCAGAAGCTGGAGCCACTGAGCGCTGTGCCGATTCGCTGCGCGCGACGCGAGATCGAGCTGCCGGTGGCTGAGGTCAGCGGCGAGGAGGCAGCGGAGGCCAAGCGGATCCTGGAGAAGCCGGCAGAGCCGGAGAAGGACTTCACCATGGACCGGGTTCGCGCGCGGCGTGCCGTGCGGCTGGCCGAGCTGGGCGGCAAGCCGGTGCAGACGGAGCTGCAGTGCATCGCGGTCGGAGATCTTGCCTTCGTCGGCATCCCCGGCGAGCTGTTCACGGAGCTTGGCAGATCCATCAGGGACGGGTCGCCGTTCACGCACACGTTCATCGTGGAGCTTGCCAACGACAGCGTCGGCTACATCCCGCACCGCGAGGCGTTCGATGAGGGCGCCTACGAGGTGGAGTC
>Ga0114930_10003421_pt1 | contig 13849 bp, 16 predicted proteins | sample AnhtaG_FD_87300 | JGI IMG/M metagenome (GOLD analysis project Ga0114930, IMG submission 87300) | Deep subsurface microbial communities from Anholt, Denmark to uncover new lineages of life (NeLLi) - Anholt_01485 metaG | ecosystem: Environmental > Aquatic > Marine > Oceanic > Sediment | place... | reverse complement strand
GCCCGAGATAGTTTCATGGATTACGTTCGTCATCCCCATCCTCGTAGGTTTTCAACAGAAGATCGATCTCCTTCCGGGTACGGCTCAGATCGTCGATCCAGTCTACCAATTGTCCTTCACCCAACTCGGTGAGAGCGTACACCCGTCTCCGCGGTCCCTGGCTCTCCTCATCCCAACGTGACCGGACCCAATCTGCGGCTTCCATCTCGCGTAATGCGCGGTATACCAGGCTTGGGTCGAAACGCTCAGGGTTGAAGCCAAAATGTTCCAGCTTCGACAGTAGGGCATAGCCATGAGCCTCACCCCGTCGTAGCAGTAGCAGCAGGCACGGCTGTAAGAATTGCATTACCCGCCGGTGTCTCCTGCCCCGGCCTCGACCCCTCCGATGTCCGTGATGTGAATCCATACCAGGCATACTACAGCAGTGTAATCAACTAATGACTTTTTGTCAATAGACAATTTATCATAAATGTATCATCTTGATCTCGGTGAGTATAGGTGATCGGCTCTTTGGAAATGCCGGTCACCTGCACCACCCACCTGTGCATCCTGTGGCGGCTTCCGCATCAACTAGTCATTGACCGATACCAAAATTACTAATCGCCTCTTAAATTGCTGTTGACAACTTACTACTAATAAAGTATAATTCTATTTAGAGAATTATTCTCCCCTCAACATTCTTTCCGACAAGACCCATGTCAATATCGTGGTCGGAGGATAATGAGAAACAAAGGCAGCCCTCGATGAACGAACCATCAACCCGATTACACGAAATAATAGCCAGATTAAGGAACCAAGGTCATCGGATGACCCCTCAACGCATGGCGGTTATTAAGACCCTAGTCAGTGGAGAGGGGCACCCAACCGCCGAGCATGTATATGACCGGGTGCAGCTTGATTTTCCCATGACCAGCCTGGCCACCATCTACAAAACGATAACTATGCTCAAGGAAATGGGCGAGTTGATCGAGCTCAGCTTTCCCAACGCCGGCAGCCATTACGACTGCCTCAACCCATTCCCCCACCCGCATCTGATATGCACATTTTGTGGCAATATCAATGATGTCGATGTCTCCGAGCTAGTTGACCTTCCCCAGCAAATCGCTAAGAGGACAGGCTACAATGTAATCAGCCACCGCCACGATTTTTTCGGCATCTGTCCCCAGTGTCAACTGAATGAGGAGCAAAGTACAGTACCTGAAAGAGGTGGAAAAGAGAAAGTCGGATAAGGAAATTTGAAACCAAACCCGGCATTAACCATAGCCAAGAAATTCACAATCGCGAAAAAGGAGGTTTTCCAATGTTCAGCAAGAAAGTTCAGGATGAAATGAACTTACAGATTAAATATGAGCTTGAATCAGCCTATATCTACCTTTCAATAGCGGCATACCTCGATTCTATTACCTTTCCCGGCATGGCACACTGGATGAAGCTGCAGGCCAAGGAGGAGGAAGCCCACGCGATGAAGTTCTACAACTTTATCAATGATCGCGGCGGTCGGGTCGAACTTCAAGCCATTGGCCAACCCCCGGTCGAGTTCCAGTCGCCACTCGATGTCTTCGAGAGGGCCCTAGCCCATGAACAAAAGATCACCGGCAACATCAATGACCTCTACGCACTGGCCTTCGAGGAAAAGGATTACCCAAGCCAACTGCTTCTGCAATGGTTTATCGACGAGCAGGTCGAAGAGGAGAGCAACGCGGGTGAAATCGTAGAGATACTCAAGAGAATTGGCGATGAGGGCCACGCTCTGCTTATGCTGGATAAAGAGCTAGGCCAAAGGCAGCCTGGGGTTGAGAATGCCGAGTAAATCCAGGATGGAATATAACCATTAGACTTCGGAAATCTTTGAGACTTCCGAAGTCTGAACAACGCAACATCTAATGAAGATCATTCATTAAGGAGGGCTGATATGGAGAAGTGGGAGTGTCTGGCATGCGGCTACATCTATGACCCGGTAGTAGGCGATCCTGATTCAGGGATCCCACCTGGCACAACCTTTGAGGATATACCCGACGATTGGGTTTGCCCGGAATGCGGCGTAGGGAAGGACATGTTCGAGAAGGTTAAGTGAGGTGAGGTGATGAAACCAAGAAAGATAAAGGACGACATCTACTGGGTGGGGGCCGTTGACTGGGATCGCCGGCTATTTGACGATCTCATCCCGCTCCCCGACGGCACCAGTTACAACGCTTACCTAATCCGAGGCAGCGAGAAAACGGCACTGATAGACACAGTTGACCCCACCATGTCACACATTTTGCTCAGCCGTCTAGAACAACTGAGCCCCGAGCACATTGATTACGTCATCGCCAACCACGCCGAGCAGGATCACTCAGGCGCGCTCCCGCAGATTCTTGAGAGATACCCCGAGGCGAAGGTCGTCTCCACGCCCAAGTGCAAAGGGATGCTCGTAGATCTGCTGCTGGCACCGGAAGACCGCTTTCTCACGGTGGACGATGGCGCGACGTTATCGCTGGGTAACAGAACGCTCGAGTTCATCCACGCGCCGTGGGTTCACTGGCCCGAGACAATGCTAACCTACTTGCGGGAGGATACAATCCTCTTCCCCTGCGACTTTTTCGGCTCCCACATGGCCACCTCCGACTTGTACGTCACCGACGAAGGGCGGGTTTATGAGGCGGCCAAGCGTTACTATGCAGAGATCATGATGCCGTTCCGCAAGATCATCCAGAAGAATCTGGAAAAAGTCCGGCAGTACGAGATCTCCCTCATCGCCCCCAGCCACGGCCCGATGTACGGACGGCCAGAGTTCATCCTGGAGGCATATCACGATTGGGTTTTCAGCGACCCGAAGAACATCGTCGTACTCCCCTACATCTCGATGCACGGCAGCACCCTTGCGATGGTAGACCACCTGGTGGATGCCCTGGTTGAAGAAGGAGTGACTGTGGAACGGTTCGACCTAGCCGCCACCGACATCGGGAAACTGGCCATGGCGCTGGTGGACGCCGCTACTATCGTTATAGGATCGCCCACCGTCCTTACCGGCGCACACCCGAACGTCGTCTACGCGGCCTACCTAGCGAACGCCTTGCGGCCCAAGGTGAAATTCGTCTCGATCATCGGCTCATACGGCTGGGGCGGCAAGATGGTGAAGCAACTCGCGGACATGATCCCCAACCTGAAGGTGGAGATACTGGATCCGGTTGTCGTTAAGGGCCATCCCAGTGACGAGGATTTCGCTGCTCTGAATAAGTTGGCGGCCGCCATCGCGGAGAAACACAACGCACTGAATTTGCAGTAGAGGGTAAGTCAATGACTAAGAAATGATGATCATCGAGTTAGAGGAAGTGGGCATGGCGCGGAAAGAAATCGTCGATCATTTGAAGACGTGATTGAAGTCGAATATCGGTTTTGAAGGTGAGTGACGAAAGGAAACCAATGGAACAGTATGTTATCGTAGGCAACGGTATCGCGGGTATAACGGCGGCGCAAACCATTGTACGGGCCGACCCTGCCGCCGAGGTGCATATCTTCGGCGCAGAGCCCTATCCCTACTACCGTCGTCCTCTCCTGTGGGAATTCATCGCTGGTCAGATCGAACAGGAGGCCCTGTTTTTCCGACCTACAGCATGGTACACGGAGCACGGCATCCGCCTGCACCTTGGGGTTGGAGTCACCGCGCTCAACCCCCAGGCTCATAGTCTCACTCTAGCCGACGGCTCGAGCGTAGAATACGACCGTCTCCTGCTGGCGACAGGGTGTCGTCCCTTCACTCCTCCCTTCGAGGGCGTCGATAAAAAGGGGGTCTATACCCTTCGCACGATAGAAGACGCCATTTCCATCAAAGAGTACTCACAGAGGGTTGCCACGGCAGCCATCATCGGTGGAGGACTGCTGGGCATCGAGACGGCTCGGGCTCTGACCTCTTTGAATATCAATGTATCGGTGATTGAGTTCATGCCGCGTTTATTGCCGCTACAATTGGACACAGAGGGGGCTCAAGCGCTGCAATCTCTGCTTGAATCAATGGGACTGAGCATCCTGGTCGATGCTGCAACTGAAGCCATTCTGGGCGATGAGTTCCCTACAGGCGTCCGAATCAAGGATGGGCGTGTAGTGGATGCTGAGTTGGTCTTGATATCTACCGGAATCCGCCCTCGGATCGAGTTGGCTCGGGAAGCTGGGCTGGATGTGAACCGAGGTGTGGTTGTTGACCAGCAGATGCGTACTAGCTCGGCTGATATCTATGCCGCCGGCGACGTAGCCGAGTTCGAAGGAACCATCTATGGCATCATCCCAGCGGCTATAGATCAAGCTCGGGTTGCTGCAGCAAACATGGTCGCCAGCGGTAGCACCACTTATAACGGCACCATCCGCTCCACAACCCTTAAAGTGGCTGGGGCAGAATTGACCTCCATGGGGGAATATCTGATCGAAGGAGATGAATATACACAGTTACGACATACTGATGAGGGAACCGGTACTTACCGTAAGATTGTGCTACGTGAGGGGCGCATCGTAGGCGCAATCCTGCTCAACGATAAAAGCCGCGTGGCACCTGTTTCCCAATTGATTAAACGTGGCACGGATGTCTCCACTTATACCAACCTATTGCTGAATGACGACTTCGAGTTGAAGTCGCTATTATAGATCAACTCCATAGTGCAACCGGAGATCTCATCTTTGGGGATTCACATCATAACTCAACATATTTATCAATAGAGGGTTACATATTTATTAACAGGAGAAAAGTATCATGACCGAACTAAGCGGACGTATCCAGACGGCTGACTGGAAAAAAGAGAAGCACGTGCCAGTCATTGAATGCCCGGATCAGGTGAAGGCAGACGAGGTATTTGAAGTGAAGGTCGGACTGGGAAAGGAGATCGCTCATCCCAATACCACCGAGCACCACATACGTTGGATTAGCCTCTATTTCCACCCAGAAGGTGACAAGTTCACCTACGACGTAGGGCACTTTGAGTTTAATGCTCATGGCGAGTCCGCTGCTGGCTCGAACGAGGGTCCCGTCTACACTCATCACGAGGTGGCCACATCGTTGAAGATCAGCAAGTCGGGTGTGCTACACGCCCTGGCCTATTGCAATATCCATGGGCTGTGGGAAAGCAGCAAAGATATCGACGTAAACTAGAATTTAGCTACCTACGGCGATCATCACTACAGATCAAACCTGTTGGGTAACACGACAGAACCTATCAAAGAAGGAGATACATCTATGCGTGAGATGACCAAAGCCAACTTAGAAGCGGCTTTTGCCGGTGAAAGCCAGGCACATATGAAATACGCCATTTTTGCTGATAAAGCGGAAAGGGAAGGCTACCCCGAGATAGCCCGGTTGTTCCGGGCAATCTCTTATGCCGAGCGAGTTCACGCCACCAACCATCTGCGGAAATTGAGCGGCATCGGTGACACTGCCACCAACCTTGAAGTAGCTTCTGGTGGTGAGAATTATGAGAACACCGAAATGTACCCTGCATTTGACGCTGTAGCCAAGCTTCAGAAAGAAAAGGATGCGATCCGCAGCTTTTACTATGCCCTAGAAGCTGAGAAGATCCATGAGGTCATGTACACCGAAGCCAGAGAGTCGGTAATAGCCGGCAATGACATCGAGACTGATCCGGTTTTTGTCTGTCCTGTCTGCGGCCATACCGCAATCGGCGAAGCCCCAGATAAGTGCCCTGTCTGCGGTTTGCCCAAGGACAAGTATCACCAATTCTAGTTGGCGATGGACTGGGTCGTGTAAGAACAGCTCATTAAATTCTGTAAATAAACCGGGGAGTGAAGCGCGGGACCAAACCAGAAGGATTTTTCCCCGAACGAAAGCCGTTATCAGAAGTAAGATCTACGCTCAAGCTAATCTAACTATATATTAATAATAATGTAGTATAAATAGATTAAATAGATAAATTGTCGTAGCCATCCACATGGGGATGACGGTTATGGCACCTGGTTTACCGATACTAAAATAATTGACGACAAGCTGATTAGGTAAGGATATGTTTGTAGAACTTGTTTATCTTGATAATGCCGCCACCACTCGGTTGGACGAGCGTGTGCTGGAGGCTATGACCCCTTTTTTCCTAGACACCTATGCAGTCGCTACTTCTCAATTTGGCTATTCGGCTGGCATTGAAGCTAGAGAAGCCCTCGAATCAGCCCGAGCAACCATTGCCAGGACCCTGGGGGCTCAACCAGAAGAGCTTGTGTTCACTTCTGGGAGCACAGAGTCGAGCAACATCGCAATCAAAGGAGTAGCCCTGGCACTGGGTGAAAAGAAGGGCAAGCATATTATCACCTCGCGTATTGAAGATTTCCCCGTTCTAAACAGCGCTCGAGCCCTAGAAAAGCAAGGTTTTGAAGTGACATATCTCGATGTTGACGAGTTTGGGCGATTGGACCTGGATCAACTACGCAATGCTATCAACCCAGAGACCATTCTGGTCTCGATTCAAACAGCCAATCAGGAGATTGGTACCCTACAGGACCTGGTCGCTATTGCCAAAATCTGTAAAGACAAGGGGGTACTCTTCCACACAGACGCGACCCACGCTTTTCCTCGTGTGCCGATTGATGTGCAAGAGGTACCGGTCGATCTAATGACGGTGACAGCCCACCTGATCCATGCTCCCAAAGGTATCGGTGGATTGTATGTTCGTAAGGGCACTCCGTTGACCAAGTGGATGGACGGTGGCTTTCAGGAATTCAACCTACGGGCTGGCGAGGAAAACATACCGGCTGCGATTGGGTTTGCCAAAGCGGTGGAATTGATCACGCCTAAAGAAACCGCCCGATTAGAGCAGATGCGCGACAGATTGATCAATCGGCTGTTACAGATTCCCCACTCACAACTCAATGGCCACCCCGCATTACGGCTGCCCCACAACGTCAACGTATCGTTCCGCTTCGTCGAGGGCGAGTCGATCTTACTACATTTAGATATGAAAGGCTTCGCGGTCAGCACCGGCTCGGCCTGCTTTAGCCGCTCATTAGAGGCTAGTCACATCATTCTGGGCATTGGGGGCAATCACGAACGAGCACATGGCTCAGTCCGCTTTACCTTTGGCCGTTTTAACAAATCCGGTGACGTTGACGCAGTGGCCGATGCTATCGCGGATGTCATTGAGCAGCTACGGGAAATCAGCCCGTTGGGAAAGGAGTTGTAGATATGGCTGGACTTCCTTACGGTGAGACCGTGATGGAGCATTTCCGGCACCCACGCAACGTTGGACGTATTGAAGAATCCGACGCCAAGGCCATTGAAGGTAGCCCGGCTTGTGGCGATATGGTGGCTCTCTACCTGAAGGTAGATGAAAAGACTCAACGTATTACCGACATTAAATTCGAGTCTTATGGCTGCGCTTCCAACATTGCCACCGGCTCAATAATCACAGAGTTGGCTAAAGGCAAGACGCTGGAAGAGGCCAAGGCAATCACCTGGAGACAGGCTTCAGAGGCTTTAGGAGGACTACCACCGATTAAAACCCATTGTTCAATTTTAGCCGTGGACGGGCTGAAGGCGGCTATCCAGAACTACGAGGAGCGTCATGGTCTCGTCGAAGAACGCGTGCCCACGACAGTTGATATCGTGCGTAAGCGATTGAAGCGCGTCATGAACCCGCTGGTCGGACTTGACTTGGTACGCACTAAACTGGTCAAAGATATCATAGTCGCTGATGGGGTAGTGCATGTAGCCCTCAAGCTTCCCGACGACCACCAGTTTGCCTCAAACATGCGTGAGGAAATCGTAGAAAAAATCGAGCCTCTGTGGGACGTGGAGCAGGTGAAAGTTGAGTTTACAGAGTGAGGTGGAAGGATGGCAAAGTTCAAGGTAGACGTACGGGGGGAGACCTGCCCTGTGCCACTAATCGAGACACGTAAAGCTGTGCTCAAGGCTGCACCGGGAGACGTGATTGAGGTGACTGGAACACATCCCTCCTCGAAAAAAGAAATTCCGATGGCGGTTAAAGCGCTTAAATTGAAACTGTTGAGCGTCGAAGGCTCAGCTACCGCCTGGACGATCCGTATCCAACGGTGAAGCGGACCTCACCACTTCATCGGCGTCCCAATAAGAGAGCAAGGTAAATGGACCAGAATAACCCGGGGGTTGATCGAGTAACCATCGTCCTGCACAGCGGTGACATGGATAAACTTTACAGCGCCCTTATTATAAGCAACGGAGCCCTGGCAATGGGAATGGAGGCCTCGATCTTCTTCACCTTTTGGGGATTACAGCGCTTGCAAAAGGGCGGATTGGAAAAAGGCCCCCTCTCCAAGATGCGCATGTTTGGTCTTGGCAAGTGGATGATCAAGCGACGCATGAAAAAATCCAATGTTTCATCGCTAGAGAAATTAATGGCAGATTATAAAGAGCTAGGTGGCCATATCATCGCATGTGACATGACTATGGATATCATGGGCATAAAGCCGTCAGATTTGCGCGAGGATCTGATCGATGAATTCGGATCTGTAGGCACATATATCCAGAAAGCGCGAGATTCAACCATTACGCTCTTTATCTAAACTGAACCAAATCCCTACTCGGTTCATTGAGGAAAATTGTTATCACATGACAAATAGATTGTCGCAAGAAACCAGTCCCTACCTGCTCCAGCACGCAGACAACCCCGTTGACTGGTACCCCTGGGGTGAAGAGGCACTACAGAAAGCAAAAATAGAAGGCGTGCCGATTTTTCTCAGCATCGGCTACTCCGCCTGTCATTGGTGTCATGTGATGGCACACGAATCCTTTGAGGACGAGAAGGTAGCGGCAATCCTGAATAAGCACTTCATCAACATCAAGGTAGACCGTGAGGAGCGACCAGACCTGGATCGCATTTATATGAACGCCGTGCAAACGATGACCGGCAGCGGTGGTTGGCCAATGTCGGTGTTCCTCACACCCGATGGGCACCCATTCTACGGCGGCACTTATATCCCTCCGTCGCCCCGTTTTGGACAGCCTGCATTCACAGATGTACTGTTGGCCGTGGCCGAAGCCTGGCAGAATCGTCGCCAGCAAATCATCGAAAGCAGCAACCGCCTGACCACAACTATCGAATTACAGAGCGAGATTGGTACAGGTCAGGTCTCAGCCTTGGACCCTGCGACTGCGGCATCTGCTTATAGAAAAATCCTGCAGGATTTCGACCACGAAAATGGAGGGTGGGGTGATGGGCTAAAATTTCCGCACCCAATGATCCTCGAATTCCTTCTGCGCTATTATCACACCACGAGTGATTCCCAAGCGCTCCATATGGTGACCAAGACATTGGAGGCAATGGCGCATGGGGGGATATATGATCAATTGGGTGGTGGATTCCATCGATACTCAGTAGACGCCCACTGGTTTGTACCTCATTTTGAAAAGATGCTATACGACAACGCCCTTATTGCACGCGTCTACCTGCATGCTTGGCAGGTAACCGGGCAGACGCTATTTCGCACCATAACCGAAGAAATTCTAGATTACATAATACGTGATATGACAGACCCTGGAGGAGGTTTCTACTCCACACAGGACGCCGATAGCGAGGGCGAGGAGGGTAAATTCTTTCTTTGGACGCCAACCGAAATTCGAGGCTTTCTAGGCGAAAATGCCAAGGTTTTCATAGCCGCTTACGGAGTCACGGAGGAGGGAAATACAGCAGAAGGTCATGCGCACGGTTTTGGAGTCGGAAACATTCTTAAACTTGTTGGGGGGATGAACGAACGCGCACAATTAACTGAGGCTCGCAGCAAACTGCGTGACGCACGTTCACGCCGGGTACACCCGGGGCGCGACGAGAAGATCCTGACCTCCTGGAACGGATTGATGCTGGCAGCTTTTTCCGAAGCAGCGCGGGTGCTGAACCGTGATGACTATCGTCAAGTAGCTGAACACAACGCTGATTTTCTCCTGCGCGAACTCCAAAAATCTAACGGCCGCCTATGGCACTCATGGAAAGCAGGGAAAGCCAAACTCAACGGATACCTAGATGATTACACTCACCTCATGGATGGCTTGCTCGAGCTTTATCAAGTCGCCTTTCATCCGCGTTGGTTCCTAGCCGCCCGGGATCTGGCAGAAGAAATGATAGGACATTTTGGGGCTCCTGAAGGTGGTTTTTTCGACACTAGCGATGACCACGAGAAATTAATCACCCGACCCAGGGACTTACCGGACAATGCTATTCCCTCTGGCAATGCCATGGCTACGTTTGTATTACTGCGCTTGGCAGGGTTGGCTAATGAACCACATTATGCTGAGTTGGCTCACCGGAGCCTGAGCCAAATGCAACCGCTGTTGGCACAACATCCACTTGCATTTTCTCAATGGCTAATAGCATTGGAGTATACTCTCGCCTCCCCACGCGAGATCGCTATCGTGGGAGATCCCAACGCGGCCGACACCGGCGCCCTGCTGGACGTCTGTACCTCGGGCTACCGTCCTCATCAGATCGTGGCACTCAGTAACCCTGGCAAGGAAACACCCATCGTTCCGCTGTTGCGGGATCGTGACCAGATCGCCAACCGCGCGACCGCGTACGTTTGCGTCGATTTCACCTGTCGTCCTCCAGTCATCCAACCGGAGGAGTTAGAGGCGTTGCTTTGATTTAGCTCACCGAATTAGATGAATAACATAATACAATATTCTAAAACATCCTTAGAGAAGACCAATGCATAAAAATACAAGCCCAAACAGAAAAGAGATCCTAAAGGAACTAATAAAGAGCCTACATAAAGGTGACGACCCGGAGGCAGTGAAAGATAGGTTCAAGAAAATGCTTGAGGGCGCCTCCTCTGTCGAGATAGCCATGGCGGAAGAGGAATTAATAAACGAAGGGATGCCAAGGGAAGAGATCCACCAGCTTTGTGAAGTCCACCTTGCTGTCTTTAGAGAGTCCTTAGAGGGAGAAAAACCTATAGCACCCAAAGGCCACCCAATCCACATCCTCATGGAAGAGCATCAAATAATCCTCCATTTTGCCTCTGAACTGAAAGACATTGTGAAAAAATTGCGGGATGCAAGTGATATTGATTCTGAAAGTCTAGAGCAGCTTGAACACATTACGGAGCATTTCAAAGAGTCGGAAAGTCATTATGTGAGGGAGGAGAATGTTCTCTTTCCTTACCTCGAGAAACATGGTGTCAAGCAGCCCCCGGCGATTATGTGGATGGAGCATAACCAGATAAGAGAAGTGAAAAAGAGTCTCTATCAGCTCGTGGATGAGCACGAGAGTTTGGATTTCAAAAACTTTACTCAACAGCTAGAGGAAGTGGCATTCTCTTTGGCCGAACTACTCATGAACCACTTCCCCAAAGAGAACAGCATCCTTTTTCCTACTTCCCTCAGGATTTTTACTGAGGAAGAATGGAAGGAAATAAGACAGCAGTTCGACGAGTTGGGTTATTGTTGCTTCACCCCTGAAGGGGCGAGGATACAAAGCGAAGAGATCGAGGCACCAGCTTTTGAATCCGAGGTGAAAGGTAAAATTGCTTTTGAGACGGGAGCACTAACGCGGGAAGAACTCGAGCGTATCCTCGACACTCTGCCGGTGGACATCACCTTCGTTGATGATGAAGACAAGGTAAGATATTTTAATCAAAGCGAGGAAAGAATCTTTCCGCGCACAAAAGCCGTCATCGGCAGATCAGTCCAATTGTGTCATCCTCAAAAAAGTATCCACATCGTCAACAAAATTGTAGAGGATTTTCGCAACGGGCGCCGCGATGTAGCCGCGTTCTGGATTGATCTCCAAGGGAAGCTCATCCACATCCGTTACTTCCCTGTCAAAGATAAAAATGGGGAGTACCTGGGCACACTGGAAGTTACACAGAACATCACAGATATTAAAGAGCTTAAAGGACAAAAGAGGTTGCTGGACGACGAAAGTGTATAGAAGGGGATAAATCAAATGGATGTAAAACAAGCCATCCGCCAGAGAAGAGCTTTTCGCTCGTTGGAGCCGGTCGAGATATCGAAGGAACTCGTCCAAGATCTAGCCGAGAGCGCTCAATTGGCTCCTTCCTGCTTCAATAATCAGCCTTGGAGATTCGTTTTTGTCTATAATCCTGATAAACTAGAGATAATATTCAGTGCTATGTCAAAGGGCAATACATGGGTGCAGAATGCATCTATGATCATCGCAGTGTTCAGTACTAAAGATCTTGACTGCATGATTAGAGGTAGGGAGTATTATCTTTTTGATACTGGTATGGCAACTGCTTTCATTATTCTTAGGGCAACTGAGCTGGGGCTTGTGGCGCATCCGATAGCTGGATATAAGGAAGACGCAGTCAAGGAGATCCTTGGCATTCCCGAGGAGATGAAAGTGATCACTCTGGTGATCGTCGGCAAACACTCGGAAACTATAGGTGCTCTCCTAACAGAGAAACAGGTGGAGTCAGAAAAAATTCGACCGGAGCGGCTACCTTTGGGGGAATTCGTATATATGAATGGTTTTGGCCAGCAACTGACTTAGAGGAAGATAGACATTGGGAGCTCGGAAAGGGTGAAAAAGGGGTGTTTCAGAACTAAGGGGACAGCTTAAGGGCTGCTTCAACCTCGATAACGAAAGTAAGATCCCTACTTAGACATATTCAACTATCAATAAAAGGAGGTAAAGACAACATGGGCACAAAAGGAAGAGCAATCGTAGGCATAGACGTGGATAATCTCATCGAGATGCTCAACAAAGCTCTGGCAGATGAATGGCTGGCATACTACCAGTACTGGGTGGGAGCCAAGGTGGCCAAGGGTCCTATGAGGGGGGACGTTACCACCGAACTCCTGCAACATGCCACTGAAGAACTTGGACATGCAGAGTTGCTGGCGGATAGGATAATCCAATTGGGTGGCACACCCCTACTCAAGCCCGAAGACTGGTACAAGATGACCAACTGTGGGTACGAGGTCCCTGAAGACCCTTACGTGGAGGTGTTGTTGGAACAGAACATCAAAGGCGAACAATGCGCCATCGGTGTATACCAACAATTAACCCAACTCACAAAGGATGCCGACCCAGTGACATATGAGATTGTCCTTTCGATCCTCACCGACGAGATCACCCATGAAGAGGACCTTCAAGCTCTGGTTGAGGATATTGAGTTGATGAAAGAGAGAAAATAAATATATCAATCCCAAAATTAGGCGAGTAGGGCATTTTGGGTTAAACGCCCACGGCGAGTCTAATACCGGTCCGAATCAGGGACCCGTCTACATGCGCCACGCGTTGATCATATTGTTGAAGGTCAGCAAACCGGTCACGCTGCATGGTCTATCCCTGTGTAATATTCATGGGCAGCGAGAGAGCAGCAAGGAGATCAGGCTAATTTAGCCCATAGGATGCAGATGCACCTATATAGGCGCTGATTCTTGGTTTTATCTGCTTGAGTCTGCGTCCTCACCAAAAAAGGAGGAAGAAAGGATGGCTGTTTTCACCGCGGCTGAAGCGCTCGAAATGGCGATGGAGATCGAGAAGAACGGAGAAACATTTTACAATGCCGTGGCAACCAAGAGCACCGATCCCAAAGTAAAGGTGCTTTTCGAGGACCTGGCCGTGCAGGAGCGGGGACACTACCTTGTGTTCCAGAAGATGCTGGGTGGTGTGAAGTCAGTCCCCGAACTGCCCACTGCTATGTACGACGAGTACCAGGCTTACCTCCAGGTCGCGCTCGATAACGCCCTCTTTGCTGGACCGGATAAGGCATTGTCCTTAGCCAAGCGGGCCAAGGACCGGGAGACGGCATTACGAGCGGCAATGGGCTTCGAGAAGGACACATTGCTGTTCTTTTACGACCTGCGCGAGATGGTGGGCGAGGCCGATCGGGACGCCATCTCCGGCATCATCCGCGAGGAGAAGACCCATCTGCGCCGGCTGGC
>Ga0114930_10003419_pt1 | contig 13856 bp, 12 predicted proteins | sample AnhtaG_FD_87300 | JGI IMG/M metagenome (GOLD analysis project Ga0114930, IMG submission 87300) | Deep subsurface microbial communities from Anholt, Denmark to uncover new lineages of life (NeLLi) - Anholt_01485 metaG | ecosystem: Environmental > Aquatic > Marine > Oceanic > Sediment | place... | reverse complement strand
TATTACTGCTTGTCCATGCAATTTCAATCCCTTCCATAGGAGCACCATACTGATCCGTTGCCGTTGCAGTGAATAGTTGGCTTTCTCCGGCAGTCAAACCAGCTGTTGCCGGTGTGATTGTGATTTGCCCGAGAACAGGTGGTGTTGTCCACTGTAAAGCCGCATAAGCATCCACTTTACCATACCCATAATAATTATCCCAGCCAGGTGTACCTAAATCCTTTGCTGTGGATTGTATTGCTTCTAATACCTCATCCGGTGTAGTGGCAACCCCAGCTGAAATCAATAAAGCTGCTACTCCTGAAACATGGGGTGTTGCCATGGAAGTGCCCTGGTAAAAATAGTAATTGAAACGACCGGTTCTTGGATTAAATGTGTTTTGGAGAACCCCGTCACCATAACCATCTCCATTTTGATCTACAGTAATATCGCCTCCAGGTGCCACGATACTCAGACCGGGACCATAATTGGAGTAGTAAGCTTTAGTTTCGTCATATCTGGTAGCACCAACTGCGATGCATTTGTCGAAAGCGGCAGGATAACTGATGGTAAGCCCTCCATCATTTCCTGCGGCACAAACACTAGTAACCTCATGATTATATGCATAATTAATTGCATCCTCAATGACTGGACCTGGATTATATCCAGATGGAAAACCAAGACTCATACTAATTATCTTAGCACCATTATTAGTTGCAAAATAAATTCCATCTGCAAGCTGCTGTGCGGTTCCACCTGATGGGCCCAATACTTTGACAGGCATTATAGTACTATTAAAGGCCACTCCTGCAACACCAATGTTATTATTAGTGCTCTGAGCAATGGTACCTATTACATGGGTTCCGTGACCCTCAATATCATTTGGATCGTTGTTATCATAAATAAAATTCCAACCTTCTGTAAAGTGTGTGTCGGCCAAATCTGGAGCATTACGTGCGACTCCCGTATCCAGTACAGCCACAATGACACCTGTCCCATCTGAAATATCCCATGCTGAGGATAAATTGATACCATTATTTGCATTAAAATGCCATTGTAAAGAATAATATGGATCATTAGGTGTCATGAAAGCTTGAGCAATAGAATTAGGCACAGCATATTTCACATTGGGATTCTTACTGTAAATTTCCACCATCTGTGGTACGGTTTTTGTCTTTGGAATATGTAATATTTTAAATCCCGCATACGGACTTGTATATTTTACAGAACTCCCGTGATTAGAATTAATACGGGCAATTTTATCTTTAGAAACTCCAGGTTCAAATAAAACGATAATCTCATTAGGAACATATTCAACATTATTTGGAATATTTAATCCATTATCTTCAAATATGCTTGATGCAGTATCATCTTGTTGAATCTTTGCCGATACAGGTAATGTTCCCATAATGAGAGAACTTACAATCAATAATACTATGATTTTATTTTTAATATTTTTCATTTGAACCACTCCATTGAAAATTCATTCCGATATAGTGCCACTAATGTAATTATATTTTAGAATTGCTATTATATATTTATTATCCTAATGTCAATTTTTATTTAGTTAGAAAAATAAAAATAGTATAAAAAAGAAAGCTTGAAAAGCTTTATTTATTTAAGTCATTATTTTATTTAATTTGTCTATTTTCTATAAAAATTGATATATTTAAATAAATATATTTTAAAAAATTGAACATATTATTAAAAAACATAGAGGCAATAGAAATGAACATGGCTTGTAAATTACTGCACATTAACTTAACTGCAAATAAAAATACTTCAGAAACCATCCCCCAGCCCATCCTCCGCAAGTTCATGGGCGGCAAAGGCCTGGCAGCCCACTACCTATACCAGGAAAACCCACCCAACTGCGACCCCCTGTCCCCTGACAGCCACATCGCCTTCATGAACGGCCCCCTGACCGGCGCCCCTGTAACCAATTGCGTCAACTTTGCGGTCTGTGCTAAAAGCCCCCTTACTGGGACATGGAACGACAGCCACTGCAACGGCTGGTGGGGGCCGGAACTGCGGTTTGCCGGTTATCTGGGGATCATTGTCACAGGAAAATCCGACGCACCCATATATATCAACATTATCGATGATCAGGTGGAGATATTGGATGCAGCCGACCTGTGGGGCAAAGACACATTCTCAACCCAGGAAATATTGAAGCAGCGCCATTCAACTGACAGGGAAGCCAGGGTGCTGTCCATCGGACCTGCAGGTGAGCGCATGGCAAAACTGGCATGCGTGTTTGCCGAATACCGTACTGCTGCCAGGGGGGGCCTGGGTGCGGTCATGGGCAGCAAGGGGCTAAAAGCCATTGTGGTTACAGGCCACAGGAGATACGAACCTGCAAATCCCGGTGCATTTAACGCAGCCAGGAAGAGGATCTATGATAAGGTAAGGACCAGTCAGGGCGCAAAAACTCTCAGGAAGATGGGCACGTCCCAGCTGGTAGATCCTGTCAATGAGACCGGTGGCCTGAGTAACCGTAATTACACATCAGGCAGGGATGATAGCTTTTCTGAAAAACTGAATGGTCCTTCCTTTATGGAACAATTATGGGATGGTGGAAACAGACGACGATCATGCAGGGGCTGTGCCATCCAATGCAGCCACCTCGCCGTGGTAAAAGCCGGCAAGTATAAAGGGCTTGTACACGACGGTCCTGAATTCGAATCCATTACATTACTTGGTTCAAATTGCGGGATCAATGATCCTGCAGTGGTAACACAGGCCGAACATTTGTGTGATTCGTACGGTCTGGACAGTATGAGCACTGGCAGCACGATCTCCTTTTTGATGGAATGCATGAGCCGTGGATTAATAACTTCTGAAGATACGGGCGGCCTGGAACTGACGTTCGGGAATGCTGATGCGCTTATCGAGACTATTCATATAATGGGGTCAGGTAACGGCCCATTGGCATTTGCTGCCGATGGTAACAGGGATGCAGCCGCCAGGATAGGAAATAACTCAGAGGATCTTGCTATGAATGTTAAGGGACTGGAAATCCCTGCATACCTGCCCCAGGCTGCGAGAGGACAGGCCCTGGCCTATGCAGTTTCTGACAGGGGTGCATGCCATGTCCGTCCCTGGATGTACGGCAAAGAAGCATTTGGCACTGGGAACCCTTTGGAATGTAAGGGGAAAGGTGCAATGGTCTGGGATGGCCAGATGCGAAACGCTATTCTTGATTCAATAGGGGTTTGTAAATTCTTATTAATGGCCGCCGCCGGAATGGATGATCTATTTGATCTTTATATTGCAGCAACAGGTTTTGATATGGAGCAGGAGGAATTCGATCTGATTGGAAAGCGGCTGGCAGTACTTACCCGGGCGTTCAACAATCGTGAAGGCTTTAACAGAACTCATGATACCCTGCCCAAAAAAGTAATGACAGAAGGCAGATCAATAAGCCAGGCAGACCTGGACCTGATGCTTGATGAATATTATGAATCAGCGAGGTTTACAAAACAAGGAATTGTCCCGGCATCACTGCTCAGGGAACTGGAAATTTCCTGAAAAGGTCACATCATTCTGGCTTTCAGCGCTTCTACAAGTTCTTGCTGAATAGCAGAGTTCCGGTCCCCACCGCACACGCAGCCCCTGACACCAATAATGTCTGGACCGATCTTGTTCAATGGTTCTATATCCTCGAATTTGATGGTTCCGGCAATAGCGGTCTCAAGACCCAGGTCATGGGCTGATGCTACGAATTTGGATAATTCCTCATGGGACATGAACTCGAACGTTGAACGGCCATCTTTTATGCCGGTATCCATCATTACCACATCTGCACCACAGTCTGCACAAATAGCAGGCAGTTCACATAGAGCAATGGAATTGATACGTTTATAATCTGAATAACCGGAAATGACCACTTTCTTATTTGGATCATAATCTTTCACAGATCTTACAACATGTTCAACCATATCAAATGCCTGCTCCCTGGTCTGGATGTCATATAATCCTACTTTGACATATTCAGCACCTGCCACCGCAGCTCCCAGCGCTGCAAGGGATGCTGTGCCGGGTTTATAATTCAAATCTCCAATGGTTGCGCTTATTGGGCATTTTGAGTTCACTGCTTCTTTCACAGCTCTTATTACCCAGGGGAAATTGGCTCCTAGACTCCCTTCTTTAGGGTTCTTTACATCGATAATATCAGCTCCTCCATTTGCAGCAGCTTGGGCTTCATCGATATTGATTGGGCTGACCAGTAGTTTCATGTAAAGTTACTCCGAAATTAAAATCAGATACTACTTTGTCCTAATAAATAAGTTACTATATGTTTTTTTAAAAAAATTATCTTCAAAATAAGCCAATCCACAAGACTTTAATAGTAAAAACCATATTGGCAGATAGGACACGCTATGAAAATAACCTATTCTGAAGAATTAATACAAATTTTATGTTTCGTGTAATTTTTGTTCTGGACATTTTTAATGGAAAAGTAGTACATGCTGTAAAGGGTGAGAGAGATAAATATCGATCCATTCATGAATTCAGTAGTGTATGTTCAAAATCAGAGCCACTTAGCATTGTTAATGAACTTACCCCCCGTGAAGTGTATATAGCTGACCTCAACAGGCTTAGAGACACGGGTAACAATGATGAGGTCATTAAAAAGGTGGGTTGGAAGACCCAATCCATGCTTGATCTTGGAGCTTCGACTATGGATGATATTCATCTTGGCCAGGAGCTCGCACAATCAGTCGTATTAGGTACGGAAACAGGAACTGAAAGCTTGCTAAATGAGGCTTGCAGTTTCTACCCAAGATCCATAAATATGAGTATTGATATTTTAGGTGGCAAGATACTTACAAATGAACCCAAATTTCAAATCCCGCCCATCAAGTTGGTCCAGATGTTGAACAACTATGATATTAATGACCTGATAATACTGGAACTGAGTAAAGTGGGCACCTCAAGCGGGATAAATACTGAATTCTTAAAAGAGGTCGTGGATCATTCCAATCACAATATAATCTTAGGCGGCGGCATAAGGAATATGAAGGATATCAGTCTCTTAAAAGATATCGGATTGGAAGGTGCCTTAGTGGCTACATGTGTTCATAATAGTTCAATCCCGCTTGATATGATACAGTAGATCAGGATTTTATTTTTTGGACAAGTTCATCAATATTTACCAGTTCCTGCTGGCCCGAATCCATGTTCTTAAGACTTACTTTGCCCTGTGAGATCTCATCTTCACCTGCTATTACAGCCCATTTGGCTCCTTTGGTGTTGGCATATTTTAACTGGGCACCAAAGCTTCTGCCCATTACATCCATGTCAACTATCAGGTGTTCCCTGAGCATGGCTGTAATTCGCATTGCCTCATCACGGGTCTCTTCAAAAGAAACCACAACCACTTTATCATCAACAGGTACATCGATGGTACGTACTTCCATAACCCGGTCAAATCCCAAACCGAAACCAGTAGAAGCAACATCCTCCCCGCCGAACAATTTGGCAAGCCTGTACGAACCGCCGCCGCATACCTGGTTCTGGGCTCCAAGCCCGCTCGAGTATATTTCAAATACCATGCCTGTATAGTAATCCAAGCCCCTGGCGATCCCGAAATTGATAGTATATTCCAGTCCATACACATCCAGCAGGTTCAGCAGTTCCTGGAAGGTATTCAGGTCTTCTATTTCTCCCACAAGGTTCCTGGCCTCTGCCACAGCTTCACTCCCTCTCAGGCCTATAAGCTCGAATAGCCTCTCTCTCATTTCAATATCGGCATCGATCTCTTCAAGATAATCCTCAAGACCCTTGTCATCCTTTTTATCCACCAGCCTCATGATCTGCCCCTGTACCACATCATCCAATCCCTGCAGTAAAGTCCTGATTATGCCGAGATGTCCGACATGTAGTTCTCCCTCAACCCCTGCTGCCCTTAGCATCCTGCAGGCCAGGGCAATGACCTCTGCATCAGCTTCTGGCCTGGGACTTCCGATCAATTCGGCACCAAACTGCCAGAATTCCCTGAACCTTCCTTTCTGTGGTCGCTCGTACCTGAAACAGTTATCAAAATAATAAAGTTTTACTGGTTTTGGCGTCCTCTGGAGTTCATTGACATACATCCTCATCACAGGTGCGGTGAGTTCAGGTCTAAGTGCCATCTCACGGTCGCCCTTGTCCTTGAAATTGTAGAGCTCTCCCAGGATACCTTCGCCGGATTTTACAGTGAACAGCTCAATGCTCTCGAATGTGGGGGTCTTGATCTCCTGATATCCCCATCTGGTTGCCACATCCCGCAGCCTGTTCTCATAAAATCGTCTCTTGCGCATGTCCTCTGGCAGGAAGTCTCTGGTACCCCTGGGTTTTTGGATCTTCATGTGTTTATCTCCATTATCGGCGTCTAATAAAGATGTTATGTAAAATAGATTTTGTTATTGCTTTTGGTTAACAGGTAAAAAAAAGGTATAAGGTTTACTGATGATGCAGAAAAAAAATAATTTTGCTTAGAAATATTTTAACAAATGCGGGGGAAGGGATTCGAACCCTTGAACTCCTGCGAGAATAGATCTTGAGTCTATTACCACTAAACGGTAATAGATACCTTTTTAAATCTTGAGAATGTTCTAAATATTATGGATGAAATTGACCGATTAAAACGACTTGACCCCGTGAATAAAAGCTACTTAATGGAATATGTATGGCAGCTTGAACTTAAACAACTGAAACCCAACACAGTTAAGATCAAACTCTGGAAAGTCTATGCTTTCATGATTTTTACAGATTTCAAGGATTCAAAAGAAGTCACTAAATACGATATTGAAAAATATGTAATTGATCGGCGTAAGAACTGCAGTCCTTTCACAGTCCAGGGAGATGTTTTGGAATTGAAACTTTTCTTACGGCACCTTATACCTGAGCGGGAAAAGGAGTTATTCACATTCAAGATGAAGAAGCCTAAGAGAACCCTACCAGTTGACCAGCTTATTACTAGAAAAGACATTCAATCCTTAGTCGAAGCATGCGATACTCAGAGGGATAGAGCTATAATTATGCTGCTGTGGGATTCAGGGGCCCGGCTCAATGAGATAATGAATTTGAATTTAAATCAAGTTGAATTCGATAAATATGGTGGGGTTGTTATCGTTGATGGTAAGACAGGCAGGCGCCGATTAAGGCTTACTGACAGCGTTCCCGACCTCCAGGCATGGGTAAATATGCATCCCATGAAAGATGAGCCCATAGCACCCTTATTCATTACCTATAACCGGTATGGTATGGGATCAAAAAGGCTAAATTTCAGGACTGTTGAGAACAGACTCAAAAATCTAGCTGCAAAATTAGATCTGAAGAAAAGAATTTGTCCCCATGCCATCAGGCATGCTAGATTAACGGATCTGGTTAAGTCTGAAGGTACTAAAAAAGGATTTTCAGAAATGGAGTTGAGAATTGTTGCCGGATGGGAGAAGAACAGCACCATGCCTGAGATATACGTCCATTTATCTGGCGCTGATGTTGAAAAGAAAGTTCTTATGAATGCTGGACTATTGGACGACACTGAGGAAGATATAAAAGATAGGGAACTTGAAGCGAAACGGTGTCCACGTTGCAGGAATTTGAACTCCTATAATGCAAAATATTGCATGACCTGTTCAATGGTTTTGAGTGTGGAAATGGCCAAGGAGATTGAATCCACGAGCAAACAAATCCCGAATGCAATGGCATTGCTTCTGTCCGATCCTGATATGCAGGCAATGATAGCAGAAAAAATGAAAGAAATGATGGTAACAACTAGGGAGTAATCAGGGTATTTTCACGACATTACCGTATCCATATTCAACAGTGATTTTCTCTTATTGTTAACTGATGTAATCTCAGAAATGAAAAAACAGCGAAATTAGATTAGATATCTCGTTTCTCTCATGAGGAGTCTGAAGACCCTTCCATACATGACCAGCTGGTCCATATCGATCCTGGAATAATACCCTTTGTTAAAGACAAAATCCAGATCCGGTTCCACGACCGGATAGAACAGTTTTGATAGTAGCGATTTTGAATATGATACAATATCTGCATCATGCATGGCAATAGTGTAGCTATCAAGACTGGCAACACCCAGAGCTATCCATGTATCTTTGCCCTTGCATGAGAAGGATGTGATATCCAGTCCCCTCTCTTTCAGATCTTCAAGAACCTGTTCCACTGCAGGTCCGTTACACCAAATAATAAGGTGGGGAATGGTGAGGTGGGAAAGAAAATGCTTTACTTCCAGATATTTCTCTTCATCGTCTGCAGCAAGAGCGATAATGACGTTGGTAAGGTACGTGGTTCTATTAACTTCCTCTATTATTCTTTCAATACTTTCTCCGTATATCTCTTCATACAGCATCGGTATCAACAGGGTCATGGGACGCTTTGTCACACTTTTTTCAAGACGTGAGGCAATTATGCCTTCATCCATCTTAAAATCATGAATTGTAGTGATATTTTCTTGTATAAAATCCATATTTAAATTCCATGAATTCGCTCATTTTGCCAGAGTTATTTAAGATATTTATTGAAAAAGTTGTCCAGTATTTCGTTATTTAATTTTTTAGCTCTGGATTCATTACTCACTCTTGAGATAACGTCACATTTCTCATCATCCACATTCCATGGTTCAATTTCGACAACATCCCCATTGTTTATCTTTGATAGACGGCGACGTATTTTTAATCGTCCGGGAACCCTTGCGTTCCTTTTTTTACCATCTGAACATATGACATTCAATCTCTGGCCCCGATAAATGGTTTCAACAACACCATAAATTTTACTGGTTTTTTTCTTTTTCAACATTAGCACTCCACATTCATTCGTTTTTGAAAAATTCCATAAACATGTTATCATATACATCGATTTCAAATTCACTGAAACAGGATGTAAATGGTTGGATAGAATTATCCTTTCCCATAATGCTTAATCGAGAATGACCGTACAAATGTGAGCTTTTTTTGTTGGTTAATTGTCCAACATTGTTCTTTTTTAGTATCTTATTATGGGAAAAATATCCACATATCGAACACATATTTTTTTAATCTCCAGGCAATCTCGTCACCATTACGTCTTAAATAATTAATCTGATGAAAATGATGATATAGCGAATAATTTCTGCAGAATCTGAAGATTAACTTGATATGTAGGGATTCGTATGTTTACTATCCAACGATGAACGAACAAGAACCCAACATAAAAGGGCAGCATATAGATCAGCCCGTATTCATTCTAAGAGAAGGAACCCAGCGTTCCAGTGGTAAAGAAGCCCAAAAAAGCAATATCATGGCAGCAAAAGCAGTGGCTAATGCCGTAAGGACTACACTTGGCCCGAAAGGTATGGATAAGATGCTGGTGAACGCATTTGGGGATGTGACCATTACCAATGATGGAGCCACTATCTTAAAGGAAATGGATATTGAACACCCGGCAGCCAAGATGATCGTTGAGGTTGCTAGAACCCAGGACGATGAAGTGGGTGATGGCACTACCACAGCATCAGTTCTTGCAGGTGAACTGTTAAATATGGCGGAAGATCTCCTGGAACAGGAAATCCACCCCACGGTAATCGCCAGCGGATACCTGCAGGCAGCTCAAAAAGCAGGAGAAATTCTGAGGGATATTACAAAATCTGTATCTGAAGAGGACGATGATATTTTAATAAAAATTGCCAATACTGCGATGACTGGGAAAGGCGCTGAGGGTTCCAGTGAACAACTGGCAAAGCTGGCCGTTAAAGCGGTACATGCTGTCACAGAAAAAAAGAATGACAAGAAATTCGTGGACATTGATTCTATCAAGATCGAAAAAAAAGTAGGCGGTAGAATAGACGATTCTGAAGTAATCGAGGGCATGGTCATTGACAAGGAGCGTGTTCATCCTGACATGCCAAAACATGTGAAAGATGCCAGGATAGCCCTGATCAGTGAACCTGTGGAGTATAAGAAGACAGAAGTTGATGCAGAGATCAACATTACTTCTCCTGAGCAGCTCCAGCAGTTCCTGGACCAGGAAGAGACGATGCTTAAAAACGTAATAAATAAGATCATCGATAGCGGTGCAAACGTAATATTTTGTCAGAAAGGTATCGATGATATGGCTCAGCATTACCTGGCAAAGGCCGGGGTACTGGCATTCAGGCGTGTCAAAAAGAGTGATATGGAGAAACTGGCTCTTGCTACTGGTGCAAATTTAATAACAAATATTGAGGAGATATCTGATTCTGATCTTGGTGGAGCTGGTCAGGTAGATGAGAAGAAGATCGGTAGAGAGAGCATGCTTTATGTTACTGGCTGTAAGAATCCTAAGGCTGTCAGTATTGTGATCCGGGGAGGAACAGAACATGTTGTGGATAGTGCAGAACGTGCTGTAGAAGATGCACTTCATGTAGTTGGTGTCACCATCGAGGATGAAAAGTTTGTGGCAGGCGGCGGCAGCCCGGAAGTAGAACTGTCGTTGCGATTGAGAGAATACGCCGCAACATTGAAAGGAAGGCAACAGCTGGCTGTCGATAAATTTGCTGATGCAATGGAAATCATACCCCGCACCCTAGCCGACAATGCAGGATTGGATACCCTTGATATCCTGGTACAGCTAAGATCCCGTCATGAGACGGGGGATGTAAATGCGGGTCTTGATGTAATTGACGGACATATCATCGATATGAAGGACAAAGGTGTTTTGGATCCTCTCAGGGTCAAGACCCAGGCCATCAACAGTGCCACCGAAGCGGCAATAATGATCCTGCGGATTGATGATATCATCGCATCTGAAGGAGGAAGTGGACCTGATGTGCCTCCGGAAATGATGCAAGGTGGTGGTGGTATACCTCCTGGAGCTATGCCGCCGGGAATGCCGCCAGGTTTAATGTAATCCATTTGGGACATCTCTTATTTTATTTCCCTGGATGGTCTCCTGATTCCAAATCCTGACGGATACGTTGCAGTTCCTCCTTTTCGATATAATCTTTATCTTTAATTATCTTCGCTCCTTGCCAGATAGTATTGTAATAATCGCAGAATAAACGTACAACTTCAGGATGTCTAATAGCTAGATGAAATTCATCTTCTATGGGGAGGTATGGATGACGATAGAATCCAAGGATTACCTCAACAGAATCTATGACCATAAAATTCAATGTTGGTATCATATCCTGGTGAAAAGCATCGTAATATGCAAGATGATAACCCTGGTTCTTGGTCCGTGAAATTTTGGCCTCTGCACGCTCAAGCTGCTCAATCGTAGGGAATGTCATGACTTCCCGGTAACTGATATTATTCTTTGCACATATCTTTGGTATAATTTCAAGATATTTGTTATATGCCAGTTCATGATCTGGCGTTTTGTGGGGTGTCTCAAATCCGAATGTCAGGTCATCAATTGATCTTTGCGCCTCCCCCATTCGTTTGACCACATATTCATAAACTTTCTCCCGGTCATCAAACGTTTTAATCTCAACTCCATCCAAAGATGTTATCGTGCGGCTAACTCCTTCAAGTATATCCCGCTCAATCTTATCGAGCTTATTTCTTCTTTCTAAAATAAGATATCCGGCAAGTGAGCCGATCACAAGCAATGTAAGTGCAGGTATTCTGTCAGCGAGCCAGGTGTTTTCGAGCGCTCCCAGAAAGTGTAATACTGAAATTATTATACTCAATGAAGCAATGAAAGCCATTATAAATTTATCTAATCGTTCCATATTCTCCTCTTAAATTAATCCTTCAGGCATCAAAATTGTATATATTTATTTGAATTCGGGGTTCAATACGTTCTCTCTCACATCAATTCCCTCAGGAATTGTCAATTCAGGCCAGAGATTTACATGAGAGTGAATTGTTACATTATCCCGAATAATGACCCTTGGTCCAATAATAGTACCGGTTTCCAGTACACAGTTGCAGCCGATTTTGATACTATTATCCATGATTGAACCTGAAACGCACGAATTCCTGCCAATCTCCACATCATCGAAGAGAATGCTGGACAATATTCTGGAACCGTCTTCTATCACACAGTTTTCGCCTATGGATGTATAGGGTCCGATGAGTACCTGATCTCCGATGGTAGTATTTTCTCCAATATTAATGGGACCTACCAGAGCTGAATCTATTCCAATGGATACGCCGTTTCCTATATTGACCGGTCCAACTACATTTGCATCCTTGATATTGATGTGACCCGTGATTATGGTGCCGGGAAGTTGCTCGAGCTTCCATTTACAGGCCTCTCTATATGCTGCAGGATTGCCAATATCGGTCCACTGCCCTCTCACCAGATATCCATTAAGCCGATGACCGCGTTCCATCATCATAGGAAACAGATCTTTTGCAAAATCAAAATTTACTCCATGTGGTATCATCGTAAGTATATCAGGATCGCATATATAGATGCCAGTACTGGCCAGATTACTGAAAATCTCACCAGCCCGGGGTTTTTCAAGAAAACGGTGTATCTGATGAAACACATCCATTTCTGCGATACCATACTCATGGGGGTCTTCAATGGGCAGAAGTCCTATGGTGACAGGTGCATCATTTTGTTCATGAAATCTGTAAATTTCCCTGAGATTAAGGTCTGTGACATGGTCCCCACCCAGGACGATGAACGGTTCATCGCTAATTAGGGGTTCGGCATTTTTTACACTTCCCGCAGTGCCCAGTTTTATCTTTTCTTTTACATAGTCTATATGAACACCAAATATACGCCCGTTACCTAATGCTTCTTCGATATAATTTCCTAAATACCCCAACGTAATCACAATCTCACTGAAACCCTCTGATGCCAGATGTTCCACGAGATGCAGGACAGAAGGTTTGTTCAATATCGGAATTGTGGGTTTTGGACGGTCGAATGTTAAGGGACGTAAGCGAGTACCTTCGCCACCGCACATTATACATGCTTTCATATTCCTATCTTGTTTTATTTATCTTTGATAATTTCAATCAACTGAATGTCTAATATTAAATCCTCACCGGCAAGTGGATGATTAGCATCAAGCGTTACCTTGGAATCTGAAAAATCAGCAACTCTCACAACGGTCGAAGTCCCATCCGGATTGGCCATTATCAACATCTGTCCAATTTCCGGCTCAAGATAAGGGTGATCCTCCCGATCTATTGCAGCAACCATATCTCTTTGATAAGAACCAAAACCTTTCTCAAATGGCACTTTAACTGTTTTTGATTCACCCTCGTTCAATCCCAGCAATGCCTGCTCCAAACCGATTATTGTCTCGTTATTACCGATGCGAAATTTCACAGGTTCCTGATTTAATGTGGATTCGTAGACAGTTCCGTCTTTGAGTTTTAATTCATAATGGATTTTCACTGTGTCATCATTTTCTACTTTAACCATATCTTTATTCTCCTTGTTTAGGCTTTGAAGGGAAACCTATAATTCAACCTTATAAGTAATTAATTTGAGTTAAAAGAGAAAATCAAGACAAATTTCTGCAGAAAAGGAAAATAACTTATTTTGTTACTATTCAGCCACCCTATAAACAGTTTACTTTTTAAAAAACACGTAAACCGAAAAATCAAAATACTTTAACCACATATAAAATTAAAATTCAAAAAGCAACCAAAATTTATCCATTTATCTGAGGGGATTAATATGGAACGTGAAGAGATTCTTGCAGTTTATAAAGCTGGGCCAGAAGCAGTTATCAATCTAATAGAGCAACAAGCTGCAATAATTGCCAAACTTGAAGAACGCATCAAATCATTAGAGGAACGACTCAACAAAAACAGTCGTAACAGTAGTAAGCCTCCTTCAACTGATGCTTATGCAACTAAAAAACCCAAGCCAAAAAGTATGCGTACAAAGAGTGGTAAGAAGGTAGGTGGTCAAAACGGCCACCCGGGAACAACATTAAG
>Ga0114930_10003418_pt1 | contig 13859 bp, 12 predicted proteins | sample AnhtaG_FD_87300 | JGI IMG/M metagenome (GOLD analysis project Ga0114930, IMG submission 87300) | Deep subsurface microbial communities from Anholt, Denmark to uncover new lineages of life (NeLLi) - Anholt_01485 metaG | ecosystem: Environmental > Aquatic > Marine > Oceanic > Sediment | place... | reverse complement strand
ACAATCTTAGTCAGGCTTCCGTCGGGCTGACGGAGTAGCAAGCTGCCATCGCTGGCTACCGATTCAGCTATGCCTTTATAGGTAGTTTCGCCTGACTTTACCTGCACCTTTTTGCCCAGTGTCGCCAGGTTGTTCCGCCACTCCTGGTATACCGACTCCCCAGCGGGCAAAGCTAGATACAATCTCTCTGTTTCAACGAGCAGGCACCGTATCATATCTAGCCGTGATACCTCCTCTCCCAGTTCATGGGAAAGGCTGGTGGCAGTGGACGAAATTTCAGGAAAATCAGAAAGCCTGAGGTTAACATTTATCCCTACACCGATAATAGCGTAGTCCACGCTGTTGCCCTTTACATCGCTTTCAATTAAAATCCCACACACCTTTTTGCTATTGACCAGAACATCGTTGGGCCACTTGATTTGCGATTTTAAGCCGGTGACCTGCTCAATACAATGGGCTACCGCTAGAGAGGCTACCATAATAAGGGAAGATAAGTGAGCCAAGCTGGGGTAGAGGATAATAGACAAAGCAATGCTCCCCTTGGGTGATAGCCAAGTGCGTTGCATTCGTCCCTTACCTGCACTTTGCTCATCAGCAATAACAACGGTCCCTTCCACTGCTCCTTGTTGAGCTTGGCGCTTGGCTATATCATTGGTTGAGGGTAGTCTGGGGTAGTAAAGAATCCGTTGACCGATAAAACGAGTCTCCAAATTATCAGTAATGGCGGCAGGCGATAAACTGTTTTCTACCATTTTCAGACTGGTTTTAGGTTACAATAATTATGCCAAAATATCTAGGGCAAGAGAACAATCTTGACACGAAATCAGTCCCCAGGCATAATATGGTTAGCTTAAGCGGGTGTAACTCAGCGGCAGAGTGCTTGCTTCCCAAGCAAGACGTCGAGGGTTCGAATCCCTTCACCCGCTCCAACGAAGCAGGACAACGATTTGCCTAAGTTTAACAGGCAAAGCTAGGGCAAATCAATAGAAGTGAAAGGAGCCAGAGTTAAACCCTCTGGCTCCTTTTTGCTTGCTGATTACGCTTTCCGTGCTTAAGGCGCTGGCTCTGTCCCCATTCTCCTTCTACGATACCAAACCAGCCAGCCTGCAAATAGTATCACGGCAGCGATTATACTTCCCCAGAGCCACCAGTTGATGGTTCCTAACACGGTGAACTCACCGCTTAATCCGGAAACCACTACCTCATACTGCCCCGGTTCAGCTGCAGATACAGCAAATGTTACCTCCTCGCTTTGTCCAGCACCCAGTGTTACTTCTTCCTCATCTACTTTCTGCCCATTTATCATTAGCTCAACAAGATAAGTGCCTTCCTGCTCACCATCATTAGCTACATCAACAGAGATGGTAACGGTTTCTTCTACCTTGCTCTCTGCTGGCGTGATGTTCAGGTCACTAACCACAAAATGAGCAGGGGTGGGGGCAGGAGGTGGTGGTGGAGGAGGAGCTTCAGGAGCAGGTACATTCACCAGTACGGCGAACGTTGAGGCGAAGGTATTCGCTAGTCCGGTTACCTGACCAGTCGCGGCTAATCTATCTGGGTCAAAGGGCAGTGGAATCCAAATGCCCTGTTCAGCATCATACCAGGCGATAAATGGTTCGTAGGCACCTGGAGGCAGCGTGTCAGGGTCAAAGCTTAATAGCATTGAGATTGCCGGGTAGAAGAAGGTAGCGTCATCGCATTCTACAAACCTTAGTGTATCTTTATACCCCGTGAAATCATAATAAGTTGAGCCTATTACTACCGTACCATCTGGTGGAGTTGGCGTTTCCTCGGCCAGACTCATCACTACTACTTTGGGGTAGCATATGCATCCGTCGCAATCACCACAAATTACCTTCATATCCTCAAAAATCTCCAGGAAATGCAGTTCATCAGGGTCAAGGGCCCTACAGTATTCGAGAGACCTATTCCTGCAGCAGTCCATCTCTATTCTATATATTTCACCCAGCATGTCTACCCTGAGGTAACATGCAGTGTCGGGAAAGCCACCAGTACCGGGAGGGGGTGGAGGCGTGGGGAATTCCTCAAGGAGATAGTTTATGGTAAAGGAAAGGGTATCTCCCTGAGCATCGTTACCTGTCTCACAGGGCAGCTCCCATTCCCAATACAGGGTAATGGTCTCACCGGCGTTGAGTGGATTTATCCAGATATAGCCTGGCCCGTCAACACTCGGCGGAAAGTTATTAATGGTCGTCGGCAGGCCTATATTAGTCTCTAGCCTGCCACCAGGGTCGGTAGAGAGGTTGAAGAGCAGGTAGTCATCAAGCTCACCTTCCCCTTCGGTATTAGTTTCAGGTTCCGGGTTTTTACCTTCACCGCTATTAATATCGCTTATCCAGATAGCAACAAAGCCATCCTCGGTGCCGGCATTGTGCAGGGTGACCGTCTTAACGCCGCTATCGCAAGGCAGAATATCCTCTATACTCCAGCTAGTAGCCCCTTCCCCACCCAGCACCAGGTTTATTTTCGTCAGGTCTACATCCGCTTGTACCGGGGCGGGCAGTGAGCCAAGCAGAGTTACTCCTATTACCGCCGCTAGCAACAGCCTGGCGGCGAGGGGGCTTTTAATATGTTTTAGATAGCGCAGTAAATACATTAGTATCCCCATTCAACTTCAAGCCAGTAAATTAACCCGGCGGGATTGCTCTCCGCCGTACCATCCGGCAGCTGCTCATTAGCGGCCAGGATTACGAGGGTATTCGGCCCCTCTACCAGGTACGATGCAGGAATGGTATAGCTCTCTATAGTACTCCAGTTGTCGGTATGCACGTGAGGCTCTGTGAGGTCAGAGATCTCCCATCCTTCACAGCATCCTGTGCAGGGGTCAGTCCAAGCGGGCTCAACCTGTGCGCAACCGACAAGGTTTCCATTTATCCAGACGGTGTAGCCGTTATCCACCGTTATATCCAGGGTAGCCCCAATCGGCGAGCAGGGTATAGTGAATGTCCTTTCAAACTTCACAACCCGTCCTGTTTCCGCCGCATCCGCTCCCGGGTCACTGGTTAATCGAGTCTCCCATATCCAGTCGGCACCTGTACTAGCGAAGTAATTACCCGTGCTGTTATCCCAGAGTGAAGGGTCATCTTCTGTTGCGCTTGTGTCACAATTTGGATATGAAGTACATGGCTCCCAGGCAAGCACCGCATTTTGGGGAGTAATTGGCGTGCCGCCGGCCTCGGTGACCATTGTATCCGTGCCGCTGACGAGTATCATACTACCAGGTGGGCAGGCTTCGCAGACTGGCCCACATGCTTCGCAGATATCTATGACCTGTCCGGCTTTCATGCTGATATCAACCCGACCCTGTGAATAGTCGCCCGCTAATACAATGGTAACCGTCCTCGTTTCCCCATCGCCGTACTCAATTGTATTATTTTCAACTTTGATTCCCCACAAGCCGGTAGTTGGATCTTGGCCACACTCCCACACGGTATCCGGGATGAGGTCTCCGTTCACATCATACTCATAGACGGCTACCACCAGGGAGCAGTCACACCACCCCAGTACCCAGTGGCTGAGCGCGGGCGAGGAACCGGAAGTAACCTCATAAGTCCACGTCGAATTTGTTCCATCCCAGGTATGGTTAACGAGGACGATATAGTGTTCGCCGCAAGCGTCTTCACATACTGTCGTCCAGGCGGTGAAGGTGTTACCAGCTGAGGTCTCGGTGTCACTGAAATAAGAGGAGGTGCCATGGCCCGTTATCCCCAGAAGAAGGATAAGAGCTAATGATAGGAATAAGACCTTCCTCATTTACGGCACCTCCTTTCTTTCAGCATTCTATTCATACCAATTACCACACACTTTAAGCCTGTCTCTCGTTACAACAGGTCTCTGGTGGGGTGGAACCTCTCCACCCCACCACCCTGTTTACACTAAATCCCGGCTCAACGAATCCCGACCATTATTATCTGCCGTGGCCTGGCAACTCAGGCTGAGGCGGTGTTGGTGCTGGCTCGCCTTCCGTCTGCTGAGCATAGAACTCCATGTCGAAGAACACTCGGTCGGTCTGGCCCCAGTTGTCAACGGTCGCGTCCAGGTGGTAGCTCTGTAGCACGAACATTGACTCGCCGGGCTCCAGGATGCCCAGGTAGATCCAGTTGCATTCCACGCCGTTTGCACCGGTCAGGAAGAACCCTTCAGCCTCTAGAATCTCTGCTTCATAGGTTCCCACATGATTTTCTAAGAAACCAGCTGCGCTAGCTCCCCAGTCATAAACTCCGAGCCATGATATTAGGTTGGTCTTGAGTTGCATCACCCAGTAGTATGTAGCTCCGAGACCGCCTAAATGCGCACAGTCTATGGAGATTTCAAAGTGCTGGTCTGTTGGGTTTCTGTCGTTCACCTGTATCCAGTCAACATCCTCAATTGGTATTGCAGGGCTGGAACTCCATGGATATTCTTGGTAGTAACAGCCAAAAGGTGCGAATTCCTGAAAACACACCTGGAATGAAGGTGTTACACCATCAAGCGAGATGGCAAGACCAATTCCATATACCCCGTGAACTGCAGCTACGCTTGTTATATCAACTGTCCATGTGGTTGTGCAACAAGCCCACTCTTTGACAATGACAGCTTCAACAGCTTCCCCGAAGGTGTCATATGTTTCTTCAAAGGGTTTGCAGGCCAGCAGGTCGTAGTGTATCCAGTTGCTGAGAAGGTTGGCCTCACTCCCAGGGTGCGCAGCATAGTATTTCAGCTCCGCATCCGAGGTCCCGTGTTCCCTGTTCTCAACATTGGCTATGTGCTTCCAGACCTCACAGGGGTTGTCGCCATCGTTAGTGATGCAGACCGGGATATAGCCGGTCTGGCAGGGCTTCAGTTCGAGGTCCCCATCTACCGTGACAACATCCTGACCGCCTGTCGGATTAAGGCTGATGTCTATGGTGCCGGCAGTAAAGATGTTGCCGGTGGTTTTCTCAGTATCGCTGAAATAAGCCCAGGTGCCGCCGGCAACCAATCCGATTATGAGCACGATTGCTATTGATAAACCAAGTATCTTTTTCACTTCTTTTCACTCCTTTCTTTATTATTTTTTAGTCTAACTTTGTAGTTCCTGTCAGTCCCACTCGTCTCAAGGCATCACCTCCCTTTCCTGAGTTACTTTTTCCGAATCACTTCGCAGCTTTTTGAATATATCTCTGATAAGAAACGCCACCAGCGCTGTGGCGGGAAGAATAATCACTAGGAACCAGCCTAACTTGGTTCCGATGAAATTGGCTAGATAGCCCACGTAGGGAATCCTGAACAGGTAAACACCGCTAACATCGGAGAGGGTAACTGCCCACGGGTCGGGGTCTTCCACGGCGTCACCCTTGGTAACCAGGGTGTCGCCCTCAACCGAGAGCACCCGGTGGGTAACCAGCTCCTCCCCCCGCTGATAGGTTACGATAGTCCCTGCTTCGACCTCTCCACCCGGGGGACCGGTGATTACCATGTCCCCCATATTGATGGCTGGCTTCATGCTCTCGCTCCCCACCACGCGTATATCGTAGCCGGGCGAGAAATACAGGAAGGCAAAGCCAGCGACAACCAGAGCCAGTACTACTGTAACTATCCAGACAAAAACTTTCATTATTCTAGTACCAGGTAAATAGTAATGGTTAAATAGTACCCCCCCCAAAGGACAGTTGTCAAGAGTACTTTTCCTCTCTTTTCCCTATCTTACCTACATTAGCGTCTGGTCATTAGACGAAAATACCCCCAAAAAGTGCCATGACATTGGTCGGGTTACTAATTGACTGCCCATTCTGTGACTATTTAGCTATTCCTATGAGGCTGAGGCTGTGGTGTGATAGATATAATTATTAATGAAGACACTAAGATTCACCATTCCAGTATTTATAGCGGTAACCCTCAGCTACGTCTTAATCTCAGGGGGGCTGGCTGCTGGTATCCCAGCAGCCAGCGGCAACATGGTGAAGCTTGCGCCGCTGACGCAAGCCGAGATGCCTCCCTCTAGTAGTGTGGATAACGGTTCAGCGGATGGTAGTATTCTTACCAATCCAGTCATGGCTACTCCTTCGGAGGTTTTGACTTTTAATGACCCGTATAGGGAAAAACAGTGGGCGCTGAGCCAGATTCAGATGCAGGGGTTGTGGCCGACTGCTACCGGGGGCGCGGGGATACTGGTAGCAATCCTGGATACCGGTATTGACCAGGACCACGAAGACCTTGAGGGCAAGGTGGTATTTGAGGCTAATCTTACTGATAGTCCTGCACCAGGCGACGTTTATGGGCATGGCACTCATATAGCCGGGATTATCGCTGCTTACAGTAATAATGGCGTAGGCATTGTTGGGGTGGCACCAGAGTGCCAGCTGATTAATATCAAGGTAGCTGATGATAGAGGCCGATGTGATGCATCAAGGATAGCCAGGGGCATCATCTGGGCGGTGGATAAGGGAGCAAATGTTATCAATGTGAGCATTGAACTTGGAGAACCTTCGCCAGAGTTAGAAGAGGCGGTAAATTATGCCTGGGGGCAGGGGGTGGTAATTATAGCTGCTGCTGGTAATGAAGGTACTCAATCGCCGGTCTATCCTGCTGCTTATGAACATTGTATTGCCGTGGCGGCTACCAGACAGGATAATACCCTGGCGCCGCTATCAAACTATGGTGACTGGGTAGATGCGGCTGCCCCCGGGTTCAATATCTACTCCACTCTCCCCGATGATAGCTATGGGTATAAGAGTGGCACTTCCTTTGCTACCGCCTATGTCAGCGGACTGGCAGCCCTGCTCTTCGGTGTGGTGACTGATACCAATGATAATGGCAGGCTCAATGATGAGGTTCGGGCAGCGCTCGAGGAGAGCTGTCAACTAACTTGTATCAATGGTATGGACTGAGGGCGGGTAGACGCTGCCACCACATTTTGCCTGTTCTAAGAGGTTGATTTCCCCTTCAACGCCTTAACTACCTTCTCCGGTGTTATTGGCAGCTCGGTAAACCATACTCCGGTGGCGTCATGGATGGCACTGACCACCGCCGGAGGCACGCTGACAATGCTGCCCTCGCTGGCTTCTTTAGCGCCGAAGGGACCATCAGGGTCATCGGTTACTATATCTATTAATTTTATATTGGGTACGTCTGTAGAGAGAGGCATTTTGTAATCCAAAAAGGTAGGGTTCAGGGTCTTACCCCTATCCATGATGAAGTCTTCATAGATAGTTTGCCCCAACCCCTGGATAGCACCCCCCTCAATCTGCCCTTCAGCCGTTATCGGGCTGAGCAACCTGCCGCAATCGGAGGCAATGGTAAAATCGGTAACCGTTATCTTTCCTGTCTCCATGTCTACGCCTACCCTGGCTGATTGGGCAGTGAAGCTGTAGGAAGTCCCGCCATTACCGATGCCGGTAGTAAGGTCTAGAGGCTCCACGCCGTAGCTGGAGTAGCCGGTGCCCAGGATAACCGCCCCTGTGCCCGAGTAGCAGGCAATCCTGGCTAATCTACTAAAGGGCATACTCTTTTCCGGGTCAGACTTGACCCAGGCTTGCCCGTCTTTAATCTCTACATCTTCCGGCTTTACCTGCCAATTTTTGGCAGCAGCTTCCAGGAGCTGTCTCTTGGCTTGGTGGGCGGCTTTCTGGGTCGCCTGTCCCGCCAGGATAGTTACCCGGCTGCCGTAACTACCGGGGTCAACCGGGGTATAGGCGGTATCCACTCGCTTTATATCTATATTCTCTAATCCAACCCCCAGTTCCTCGGCGGCAATCATGCATAATACCGTGTCCGAGCCCTGCCCGCAGTCGGTAGCTCCGGTGATAAGATTGACCGTCCCATCTTCGCAAATTCTGACAATAGCGGCACAAGCTTGGTGGCCCATCTGCCTTGCCCCACCGAGATATGAGGTGCCGGAAAGTCCCACACCCCAGGAGATACTACCCTCTTTCCTCGGCATTTTATCCCGGTCTCGCCAGATTGGGTCCTGGGTAACCTCCTGGATGGCTTGTTTCAGACCACAGGTCTTGAGGGTTACTTTATTGACAGTTTCATAGACTTCGCCCGGTTTGGGGTGGTCAATGGCATTTCGCATCCTCATCTCTACCGGGTCTATACCCAGCTCCTCAGCGAGCATCTCCATCTGAATCTCAGCGGCAAAGCGGGTGTGGGTGATGCCATGCCCCCTCATGGCTGCTCCTATGGGGTTGTTGGTGAAGACACGGTAGGCATCATACTTGAAGTTGGGCAGCTTGTAGGGTAGGGTGGTGGCAAATCCGGCAAGGTACATAGAGAGTGGGCCAATGGCGGTATAACCACCTCCATCAGCGATGACGCGATGCTGTATGGCTGTTAGCCTTCCGTCTTTGTCGACGCCCATCTTACTATAAACAATCATGCTGTGTCGGCGCCGGCTGGTAGTAAGCTCTTCTTCCATACTCTCCACATACTTGACTGGTTTTCCCGTCATTTTGGAAAGCAGGACAGCGCAGAAATCGCCGGCTAGGGAATCGTTCTTGGTCCCACCAAAGCCGCCGCCAATGAACGGCTGAATGACTCTTATCCGGCTCAGGGGCAACTTAAAGCACGCCGCCAGGTGACGGTAGTGGAAGTAGGGGCTCTGTTTTGACGCCCAGACGGTGATATATCCGGTAGGGTCATAGTAGGCGAGGATAGACGGCGGCTCCAGGTAGCCATGGGTTGCTCTTGAGGTTCTGAACCTGTCCTCACGAACAATGTATGACTCAGCGAAAGCCTTGTCTACATCGCCAAAGTTCCAGTGATATTCCACGCTGATATTATTCTTGACATAGTCATGGACAGCGGGAGCACCCTCCTTCAGCGCTTCCTCCGGGTCAAAGACGCCGGGCAGCTCTTCATAGTCAACCTTGATGAGCTCGGTAGCTTCCTCAGCTATATCTTCACTAGTAGCGGCTACTCCAGCCACTGCCTCAGCCATATAGCGCACTTTATCCACAGCTAGGGGAGGCTCATCCCTGGTAGGTGGCATCCAGCCCCATGTCCAGCCGCCAAAATCCTTACCGGTAACTACTGCCTTTACCCCAGGCAACTTCTCGGCCTGGCTGGTGTCAATATTAAGGATTCGGGCATGGGGGTGGGGGCTCCTTAGCAGTTTGCACCAGAGCATGCCGGGCAAGGAATAATCGGCGGCGTACTTAGCCTCGCCGGTGACCTTTTCTCTGGCATCCACCCTGGGTTTGCGCTTCCCTATAACTGAAAATTCCGTCATCTCTACTTTTCCCCCATATTCTCAGTTGCCGCCTTTATCGACTCAATAATTTTGGCATATCCGGTGCAGCGGCAGAAATTACCAGCTATGGCTTTCTTTATCTCCTCCTCACCGGGAGCTGGGTTTTCATCCAGCAGCGCCTTGGCTGTCATTATCATCCCGGGGGTGCAGAAACCACACTGAAAACCACCGTGGTCGACAAATGCCTGCTGGATAGGGTGTAGTTTATCTCCATCAGCCAGCCCTTCAATAGTAGTAATCTGCTTGCCGTCAGCCTCGGCAGCCAGCACCAGACAGGAATTGACCGCTTCCCCATCCATGATAACGGTGCATGCCCCGCACTCGCCGAGACCACAGCCCTCCTTGGTCCCGGTGAGCTTCAGGTCTTCTCTAATGACCTCCAGGAGAGTTCGCCACGGCGGGATAGAAATTTCGTATGACTTCCCGTTTACTATTAGCTTTATCTGGTTCACCATTGCCTTCCGGTCAACATTTAGCCGGATACAGCCTGCTCTATGGCTCGCCTGGTTAATACTTTGACCATTTCCCTTCGGTACTCCGCCGAAGCCCGATGGTCATCTATGGGGCGTGATTCTTCAGCAGCCACTTGCGCTGCTTTTTCTATAATCTTCTCGCTGAACCTCTGTCCTTTGAGGATGCCCTCTGCCCCCTTTGCCCTGATTGGGGTTGGGGCTACTGCTCCCAGGGCTATCCGAGCGTCCTGGCACACCCCGTCCTCAGGGATGACCACCACCGCCACCCCAACCATAGCCAGGTCCATAGACCTCCTGGGAGTAAGCTTCAGGTATCTGCCCTTGCTGTTTGGCGGCAGGTTAGCTATCTGAATCTCTTGTACTATTTCTTCAGCGGTAAGAACTGTCTGGTTGGGGGCGGTGAAAAAATCTTCAATATTGACCATTCTGGTGCCCCTCTGGCTGACCAGCTTTACCTTTGCCTCCAGGGTAAGTAGCGCCGGAGCAGTATCAGCTGAGGGAACAGCGTTACAGATATTGCCGACTACAGTGCCTCTATTTCGCACCTGGGCAGAAGCCATGCTCTCGGTGGCTTGGAATAGTATGTTGAACTTTTCCCGAATTATAGAGGAAGTTTCTACAGCGTGGATGGTGGCTAGAGCGCCGAGGGTTAGTCCATTGACCTCATCGTATTTGATATAGTCCAGACCTGGTATCTCTTTCAGGTCAATTATGTACTGCGGTGCCTTGATTTCCCGTCTCTTCAGTTGGGGCACGACATCAGTGCCCCCAGCAATTACCTTCGCCCTTCCCTTATGCTGGGAGAGGAGGGCAAGGGCTTCATCAATTGTCTTCGGTGCCAGATACTCAAACTTGGTCAATCTGCGGTAAAAAGTTACCATTAGCCTGTAAGCTTTCTCTTTTATTCTGCCGCCATTTCTATATTTACTGGACTATCATATCATACCACACCGATTCCCTTCCGTGCCTGGGGCGAGAAGCAGAATAAGGGCAGCTTTAGCCATCCATGGAACGAAATTCCAGGAGGCATGCTAGATAACAAGAGGCTGGACATGTCAATAAGACAAACATCCAGCCTGCTTATAAATGCGATACCTGTTGTTTTAACTTTTTCCTATTCGGAACATCTTAGTGCCACATGCGGGGCATACTCCCTGGGTTGCCGGTTTACCATTTTTCATGGTAATGCTTTTGGGATCCTTCATTTCCCTTTTGGTGCGGCACTTAACACAATAGGCTTGCACTTGGTCCACCTCCTTTTTGTATGAACAATAAACTATTTACTTCCTGATGTCAATAGCTAGATGAGACTATTTGTGCGAATGTAATATTATTGCTTCTTGCGGTGGGGAGTTCAGGTTTGGTAGTTGACATAAAATCATTTTATAATAGTTAAAAGCTCTGACAGCTCGCCCTTTATGGTAATATCGGCGCTTTGCTCCACAGCTCGGGTTTTGGGATTGAAGGCTATTCCCAGACCAGCTTGTTTGAGCATGCATATATCAGCCGTACTATCGCCGACGGCTACCGTTCTTTCTAGGGGTATTTTTGTCTTTTCGGAGAGACTGACCAGAGCATTTAGCTTGCATACCGAGTGCTTTAAGCACCCCGTTATATTGCTCGTCCAGTTTAATGGCATCTCTACTTCGCCGGTAGCCTTCCCTCTCTTCACTATGAGCTTGTTAGCTACAGTGTAGTCAAAACCTAGCCTTTTCTTTAGCCGCTCGGTAACTATGGTGTAACTGTCGCTAATGATAGCCAGCACATGCCCCGCTTTCTTCAGTTCCTGCACTGTGGTTTGAGTGCCTGGGGAGAGTGGAATTTGGTCGAAGGTATCGATGATTTCCTTAACCCTTATTCCTTTCAGCAGGGAGGCGATGCTTCTGGTCTTCTCATACTCCGGGATATTCCTTGATATTATCTCCTCTAGCTTCGCCTCAAAGCCAAATCTGCGAGCCAACCTGAAAATAAACCTGTCAGCAATTAGGGTGCCATCCATATCAAAAGCTATCAGTTTCCGCCCGCTGGAATAGTTTGCCATGGCTACCCTTTTAGCGCTGAGTATGAATCCATGCGCTCAGCCATAAAGTTGATAAAGCCTTTGATGTTCATGTTGTGGAGAGGGGGGTTAATGTGGGGTTTAGCTGGCTCCTCACCCCGCTTACGAGCTCGCTGGGCGGATAGCTCTCTGAGAACCAGTTTTTTGGTATCCTCATCACAGAGCTTGGAGTGATAAACAGTGCTAAGCCCCTGGAGCAACATATGCCGCAGGTGCACTATGCCCCTTTCCTCGTGGAAGTGGGGGTTTCTGCTTTCTACCTGGAATATTTCTATGCCGTCTTTAGCTATTCTGTGATTAGCCGTGGGTAATACCCCGCCGTAGTCTTCACAAAGGGAGACCAGTTCCTGCGGCTCAACGGCGTAGCCTGAAGCAAAGGGCAGTATTTTTGCCAGCTTGACGCTCATGGCGTGTTCGCCAGCATTAGCTGTTTTTATGATATCGGTTTCAAATCCAGTGTTTGACGAAATTAAAGAATTCATGCACTTATTGGTGGTTTCTGATACTCGCCCCCATTTTCTGAAGTAGATTTCACCTGATACCTTCGGTTTGTATCGCCATAGAATCCTGACCATGGCATAGGGCGACTGGGCAATACCGAAGCCAGCAGCATAGCACTTTGCATACTCCCAGACTGACCCCGGAAAGTAATTATCAGCGTCAACAAAACCGACGTACTCCTTCCCCGCCAGCATGGCCACCAGTAGACCGATTACCATCCCCTCGCTTTTACCATTTCTTACTACTTTTCCATCTTCATCCAACAAATCGGGATATCTAGCTCGAGCTAGAGCTTGAGCCAGAACCGGGTCTTTTTGATGGATAATCAAGGCTTGGCGCTGAGTAAAGTGACAATACTGTCCCAGGGTATCGCGTTCCATGCCGAATCGGTCAACTGGCTCTCGCCCACTGTTAGAGATTACTATTATCAGGCACTCATGAGGAACGCCGCTGATAACCCCCTCAAAGAGCTTGAGCTTCTCATCCTTAACCGGGATGACAATAGCCATTTTCTCCTCGAAGTGCTTGATAACTTCCTCTTCTATCTTGTCTACAGCTATTTCTTCCTTAAGCGGCTCGTCAGCCCATTTCCCGGAATCAAGCTCCAGGACCTTTTGCACATCGTTTATCTTTATTGAGCCGAAGCGCTCGGTATATCTTTGTTTTTCTATACGCATCTTCTTACCTTAATAGTAGCCGATGGCTGATACTAGCACAATAATGGCTTGTTGTAAACAGGCCCTGCTAAATAGAGGAAATGGGCTGGTGACGAGGGTGCTTCAGTGATTATTGCCGATTGGAAAATATATTTTGAACAGTGTAAAATAAGTTTTGTGCAATGGCCGCGAGCCACAGGAAATGTTTGGAGGGCAATAAATGGACAAGCTAGAGGTACTGAGAAGGTCTGACATATTTCATTATCTGGACGATGATGAGCTTAAAGTAGTGGGGGAGATGTGCACTCCTGAAGTATTTGAGGCGGGGACAATTATATGCCGGCAGGATAGGGAGGAGGAAAAGATATATGTGATTGAAGATGGGCTGGTGTCCGTTCTTCTGGAGCTGGGGCCAACAGATAAGCGTCAGATTCAGGCGGCCTCCAATTTTGAATGTTTGGGCTGGTCAGCTACGATTCCGCCATTCCGTTGCACTGCCACTGCCAGAGCTCTGGAGAGGACAAAGGTGCTTGCCTTCAACGGGATGGAGCTGCGTAACTTGGTTTACACCAACCCCAGGCTTTGCGCTGCAATCGCCGGAGGGGTGGCCTACGTCATTTCACAGAGGCTGAGGGCGGCATTCACCCAATTGATGGGTGTTACCTATCAGGATTAACCCCACAGATGTCATTGCAGTTTTTTGTAGAGTTAGCCCCTGATACTACCAGTTCTGATTATCTGCTTTGTGAGTAATGAAGGCGAGGATTTGAAGCTAAGAAAGGTAGCTTGAGTATGGAACAATCGAAAACGATTAACTCTATGATGGAGGAAAAGAGGGTATTTAGACCTTCTAAAGAAGTCAGGCAAAATGCGTATATCAAGAGCCTGGCTGAATATAAGAGGATTTACCAGAGGTCTATTGATGACCCTGAGGGTTT
>Ga0114930_10003417_pt1 | contig 13860 bp, 12 predicted proteins | sample AnhtaG_FD_87300 | JGI IMG/M metagenome (GOLD analysis project Ga0114930, IMG submission 87300) | Deep subsurface microbial communities from Anholt, Denmark to uncover new lineages of life (NeLLi) - Anholt_01485 metaG | ecosystem: Environmental > Aquatic > Marine > Oceanic > Sediment | place... | reverse complement strand
GCCTCGATGAGCCTCTTATGGGCGGCATCCCGGGCGCTATAGATAACCCCGCTGATGAAGACCTGGTCTCCAGCCTTGATGTCCTCGATGGTCTGAGCATCAAGGGGCGAGGTAATCATTTTTTGCATCGCTATCCTCCTGTCAGATGAAACTTCAACTCTACACTATGGCTTTTTCACAGTGATCTCGGGTACAGCTATCTTTGGCTTGCTCTCTGTTGGAGGGTGCGCTACAGGAGCGGGTTCCTTCGCTTTGCTCAATCGCAGGATATCGAAGACCGTTGCTCTCCTGAGAAGTTGTATAGCAAGTGCAGGGTCCACTCCTTTGGGACAAGCCTCTGAGCAAGCGCCAGCGAGATGACAAAGCCATACGCCATGACGCGAATCGGCCTCTTTAAATCTTTCTTTAGCCCCTGTATCTCTGGTGTCAGCACAATACCTGTAGGCCTGACCTAATGCCTGGGGACCCAGAAAGAGCGGGTCTGTGGCCACGGTGGGACATGCTGACATGCATAGTCCACACTTCACGCAGTATGAAAACTGGGCATAACTCTCCAAGGCTTCGCGAGATTGCAATAATTGACTTGACGGCCTCTCGGCCTCCTCCATCTGTGAACTCACTATATATGGCCTTAGAAACTTATGTTTCTCAAAGAGCGGTTCGAGATCGGCTACTAAATCCCTAATAATAGGGAAGTTAGGCATAGATTTTACTTCAATTTTATCCGTACCCAATTCCTCAACAGGGGTATGGCAGGCGAGCCGGGGAAATTTGTTGATGAACATACCGCAGGAACCGCAGATGCCCATGCGACACGAGCTGCGATATGAGAGCGTGTTATCTATATTTTCCTTAATGTAAATGAGACCATCCAGCACCGTCATCCCCTCACGTAATGGAACGACAAGCTCCTGGATATAGGGTTTCTTATCTCTACCGGGAAGGTATCTCTGGACCCTAAAGGTTAGCTCTCGCATGCGTCGCTCCTCAGCGCCTGTTTATTAAGTTTCTCAAAGAGCCTAAAAAGCGCTTATGGGAATATATACAGCGTAACCGAAAATCGCAATCCCTATAGTCACCAGTGTCCCGTCGATGACCTTGGCTGGAGGTTTGGGTATGGGTAATTCCAGAATAATGGTTCGTAACCCATGGATCCCGTGGTAAAGGCCGAAGATCAAGAGCAAGATATAAAAAGCCAGCCAACCGCCGCTGGTGGCTCTCTCGGAGACCGATTCCCAGGTCGTGGGCTCATCGCTGCTTAGAAGCATGATTATCAGATGTGTGCCCACGATGAAGAATAGCCCTATAGCGGTAACGTACTGCAGGATCTTTAGGTGGGACTCTCGCATATAGTCCTCCTATGTCACAAACACGACTAGAAAATATATTGCCATCGCCACTATCGCAGCTAGCATCACCCATACAATGGGGCGTCTACGGCGCAGGGAATCGACATAGGGGTATACTGGCGTCTTGGGTTTCCCCAGGGTATATCCCAGGTGCTGCAATATGAGCCGGCCGCCATTCAGAGCATGTATGACGAAGGCCGTTACCACGAGATACTCACCCACCTTGAACCCGGATATCCCAAGGATATTCATGATGTCTGTCCAGCTTTCAACGCCCCCCAGGCGGAAGCCATTCATGACTAAATGTATGGTTACATAGAGAAGCAGGCCAAGTCCGGTCACCCGGTGCAGGGTGTAGAGATACCTCTCTAAGGTATAGTTACCCCCCCATATCCAACTTTTAATGCCCAAACGATTCGGCAAATGACGTTTTTCGCTGTCTGCTTTCGTTTCTTCCATCAGTACTTCCTTTCCACCGGAAGCCACATACTGATATTCACCGGTATATAGTCCAAGCGTGGCCCTTCAGGAGTATAATAGGCCAAGGTATGCTTGCACCAGTTGACATCGTCTCGATCGAGGAAATCTCGCCTCGAGTGCGCCCCCCTGGATTCGGTGCGGGCTAAGCCACTAGCCACAATTATTTCGGCCAGATCGAGCAGGTTGGTCGTTTCGATAACGGCCTGGAGATTAGTATTATATATCCGACTCTTATCTTTAACTTCTACATGTTCGATTTTTTTCTTGAGTTCCCCTATCTTTTTTAAGGCCTGTTCCATATCCGGGCCGTTTCGATAAACAGCCACGTTGTGGTCCATCGTCCGTTGCAACTCGGTGCGTATAGCATAGACATCCTCGCTCCCGTCGCCATGCCCAACCTGCTCAAATACGCGCTTTTCTTCTTCTCGCACCTTCTGAGGGGAGACATCGGGCAAGGACTTCTGTCCCATGGCATATTGTGCTGCCTTCTCCCCCACGATCCTGCCCCAGACCAAGCACTCCGCGGTGGAGTTAGCGCCCAGGCGATTTGCCCCGTGCAGGGATGCACAGGCTGCCTCCCCTGCTGCCCAAATTCCGTCCACCGGCGTCTTGCCGTCGATATCGGTATGGATGCCTCCCATAAAATAGTGGGCCGCAGGTCGAACCGGTATCGGCTGCTCTATCGGGTCGATAAAGGCAAACTTGATAGCAACCTCTCTGATCAACGGTAGCCGCTCATTTATCTTATCCGCCCCCAGATGGCGCAGGTCTAGATGCACATAGTCCAGGCCTCCTGGTCCCAGAAAACCCCGGCCTTCCAGAATCTCGGTCATCTCTGAGCGGGAGACGATATCCCTGGGTGCGGTTTCCATTTTAGAAGGCGCATACTTCTCCATGAACCTCTGATCTTCATTGTTCTTTAGATATCCACCTTCGCCTCTGGCACCCTCGGTGATCAGGATGCCCGATGGTATCAATCCCGTTGGGTGAAACTGCACAAACTCCAAGTCCTTCAACGGTATACCGGCCCGGTAAGCCATAGCCGCACCATCCCCAGTAGCTGTAAGGGAGTATGTAGTAAATCCGAACATGCGGCAAGCTCCGCCGGTGGCTATGACCAGGGCTTTACCTTTAATCAGGAAAAAATCGCCGTTAATCATATTCCAAAGCGTAATACCCTGGAAGACGCCATTATCTATCAAAATAGAGGTAACGTAGCATTCATCATAGCGGGTGACGCTGGCATACTTCTGAAGGGTATCGTACAGGGTATGCATCTCGAAGAAGCCGGTCTTATCCTCGGCGAACACAGCCCGGTCGAAGCTGTGTCCTCCAAAGGGCCTCTGGTTAATGCGACCGTTGGCATCTCTAGACCAGGGAATACCCCAGCGGTCAAGCTGGAGGATTTCTTCCGGCGCCTCTTCGACGAAGCGTGTTACTACATCCTGGTCGGCCAGGAAATCGCTCCCCCTTACCGTATCCCAGGCATGAAGCTCCAAGCTATCGCCATCTTCCGGGCGCATAACTGCGGCTGTGCCTCCCTCGGCACAGACAGAATGGGAACGCATTAGCTGCACCCTTGAAACAATGGCTATATCTAGCTCGTCATTGCTCACCATTGCCGCCTCAACGGCTGCTCTCAGGCCCGCTAGGCCTGAACCTAGGATCACTACATCATGAACGGCTTCCATCTCTACCATTCCCCGATCGCTTGATAGTAATCTGGAACTCGGTTCGTCTTCAAAGCACTGCCTCCTTGTGCCTGGCAGCATGACATTGCAGGTTCACCGCTACAGGGAGACTGGCGATATGGGCCGGAAATACGAGTGCATGCACCGCCAGAGCCGTGGTTCTGCCGCCAAAGCCCTGTGGTCCGATGCCCAGGCTATTAACTCGCTCCAGAATGTCGCGCTCAAGCTCGGCTACCTCAGGGTCGGCATCAGGTTCCCCCACCCTGCGCAGCAGCGCTTTTTTAGCCAGTATCATTGCCTTATCTGCCGTGCCGCCGATTCCGACACCGACGATGACCGGAGGGCATGGGTTGGAGCCCGCCTCCTCAACCGCCTTGACGACGAAGTCGATAACGCCCTGGCGCCCCTTGGCTGGAGTAAGCATAGCGAGGCGACTCATGTTCTCGCTGCCCCCACCCTTTGTCATTACGGTGATGTGTAGACGGTCGCCCTTAACCATCTCCATGTGAATTATGGCCGGGGTGTTGTCTTTGGTATTTATCCTGGCTGAATATGGCTGGCCCACTATGGATTTGCGTAAATAACCCTCTTTATAGCCCTGGCGCACCCCCTCCTCCACCGCAGCATACAGGTCGCCGCCTGTGATATGAGCATCCTGCCCCAGCTCTAGGAAGACCACCGTGGTGCCACAGTCCTGACAAATAGGGACACGCTCCTCGCGGGCGATAGTGGCATTCCCCAGGATTTGCTCCAGCACCTGGCGTCCCAAAGGGGATTCCTCTTTATCCCGTGCCTGATTCAGCGAATCCAGAACATCTTCGCCGAGATCGAAATTTGCCTCCTGGCAGAGGCGAGCCACCGCTTCCGTTATTTTCGCGCTATCTATCTCCCTCACTTTTTCACCCTTTTTGGGGTTTCTCAAAGATTTTTCCCTATTTCTGCTTGGTATCCCATTGCCAATCGTTTCGTCTTTAACCCAGCTTCATGATGTCGATCAGCTCCCTAACCGCGTCCGCCGATTTCTTCAGTGCCGCATCCTCCTCCGGCGTCAGCTTTAGCTCGATTATCTGCTCAATACCATTTGCCCCCAGCTTTGCCGGAACGCCTACAAAAACCCCCTTGATCCCATACTCACCATCCAGATAGGCAGCACAGGGGAGGATTTTCTTTTTATCGAAGACTATAGCGTCCACCATCTGGGCCACCGCTGCTGACGGGGCATAATAGGCGCTACCTGTCTTTAGCAGGCTCACGATCTCGCCGCCGCCCTTTACTGTGCGCTCTACAATGGCGTCGATTTTCTCTTTGGAGAGGAGTTCGGTTATCGGTATGCCGCCAACGGTAGCGAGCCTGGGCATGGCAACCATAGTGTCGCCGTGCCCGCCGAGGACGCAGGCAAATACATCCTCCACGGAGACGTCTAGCTCCATAGCGAGAAAGGTTCGAAACCTCGTAGTATCGAGGATGCCCGACTGGCCCATGACACGCTTTCTGGGGAACTTGCTAACATGAAGCGCCAGTTGAGACATGGCATCCAGGGGGTTTGTGACCACGATTATGATGCAGTTTGGGGAATAGCGCACCACGCTCTCGGTGACACCTTTAATTATCTCCATGTTGGCCAGAAGCAGGTCGTCTCTGCTCATCCCTGGCTTTCTCGGCAGCCCGGAGGTGATGACTACTATATCGGAATCCGCCGTCTCCTCATAGCCGTTTGTGCCGATAATACGGGAATCGGAGGCTAATATCGGGGCGCTCTCGAATATGTCCAGGGCTTTGCCTTGAGGCAGCCCCTCGATGATGTCCACCAGCACCACATCGGCGTATCCCTTCTCAGCGATACGCTGGGCACAAGTAGCGCCCACATTTCCGCCACCGACAATAGTTATTTTCTTTCGCATAGCACTACTCCTTCATTTTTTCGATTACTGCATCGGCTATCTGGGAGGTGCCCACCGCTGTGGGATCATTGCGATCGGCTTTCATGTCATAGGTAACGGATTTCCCCTCGGCGATAACTTCCGCTATAGCGCTCTCGACCCTATCGGCGGCTTCACCCTCACCAAGGTAACGGAGCATCATCACCCCGGAAAGCATCATGGCCATGGGGTTCACCTTGTTTTGGCCTGTATATTTAGGGGCGCTGCCATGGGTCGGTTCAAAAACAGCAATATCATCCCCAATGTTAGCCCCAGGGGCAAACCCCAACCCCCCGACGAGGCCGGCACAAAGCTCGGAGACGATATCCCCATACAGGTTTGGCAGAACGAGGACGTCATGTCGCTGGGGAGAGCGCACCAGCTGCATACACATGCTATCGACGATTGTGGTCTCAAATTCAATGTCGGGATACTCCCTGGCAACCTCGCCGGCGGCATAAAGAAAAAGACCATCGGTATACTTCATGATGTTCGCCTTGTGAACCGCGGTTACCTTCCTCCTGCCGTTTTTGCGAGCATAATCGAAGGCATACCTCACTATCCTCTTAGAAGCGCTTGTGGAGATGACCTTAATGCTAAAGCTAGAATCGGGCTTGACCCGATCGCCGCTTTCCTCAGCGATGAAGCGGGCAAGCCTTGCCGCCTCAGGTGTATCTCTCCGGAACTCTATCCCCATATAGAGGTCTTCGGTATTCTCTCTGACCACTATAAGATCGACATCCAGGTAGATGGAAGGGGCTCCCGGATAGGTCTTGCAGGGGCGAAGGCAAACGTAGAGATCCAGCTCCTTTCTCAGCGCGACATTGACGCTGCGAAAGCCTGATCCTACAGGGGTGGTGATCGGGCCTTTAAGGGCTATTTTGTTTTTTCTGATGGAGTCGAAGAGATAATGAGGGAGCGGGGTGCCATAAATATCCTGGGCCCGATCGCCAGCGAAGGCCAGGTCCCAGTGAAACTGAATTCCTGTAGCCTCAAGAACTCTTACTGCGGCTTCGGTAACATCGGGACCGATGCCATCGCCTGGTATCAGGGTAATTGTATAGGCCAAGATTCATCCCCTTTCCTAAGATTGGAGCTCAAAGGCCCCGTGCTTCTTAATATAAGGGATAAGGCCTCCTTCTTCAAGTATCCGCAGCATCACATCGGGGAACTTACCCAGTGAGAGTTCGGCTTCATTGGTAAGATTTTTAACCGTGCTCCCCTTCAGGTCAACCTCAAGCTCATCCCCATCGCTTATTTTATCGGTATCGCATATCAGGACTGGTAGCCCAACATTGATGGCGTTTCTATAGAAGATACGCGCCACCGATTTAGCCAGCACAGCGCTGACCCCAGCCATCTTGATAACCACAGCGGCATGCTCCCTGCTTGAGCCCAGCCCGAAGTTGGCGCCGGCAACGATAAAATCGCCGGGCTTCACCGTTGAGATGAAGCTGGGGGCGACATCCTCCAGAATATGCTTCGCCAGCTCAGGCAGGTTGCTCCGTAGATGGAAAAATCTCCCCGGCGTAATATCATCGGTGGAGATATTACCCCCAAATTTGAATGCTTTTCCTGTGAGCATCTACATTAGCTCCCTTGGGTCGGTGATCTCACCGGCGATGGCGCTGGCAGCAGCAGTAGCTGGGCTTGCCAGATAGATAAAGGCCTCGGGATTACCCATGCGCCCCCTGAAATTGCGATTGGCTGTAGAAAGGCAGCGCTCCCCATCCCCAAGCACCCCCTGATGCACCCCGACGCAGGGGCCGCAACCCGGGGGCAGAACAGTCGCCCCCGCCTCGAGAAAGGTCTGAATATGCCCTGCGTTTATCGCTTCCGTAAGCACAATCTTGGAGGCCGGCGCGATGAGAAGCCTAGTTTGGGGATGGCGTTTTCGCCCTTTTAGTATTTCGGCGGCGATCGCCAAGTCCTCAAAGCGACCATTGGTGCAGGTGCCGATGAAAACCTGCTCGATCTTTTGGCCTGATAGCTCCTTGGCCAAAGCGATGTTATCAACAGAGTGAGGCTTAGACACTGTTGGCTCCAGACCTGAGACATCGATTTCGATAGTTTGTTCGTAATTAGCATCGGAGTTGGGGCCAATAGGTCGAAAAAAAGAGCCTCGACCGCGATATTCAAGGTAGCTATGGGTAGTATCGTCGGCTGGGAAGAGCCCCACTTTGGCCCCAGCCTCAACTGCCATGTTGGACAGGGTGAAACGCTCTGACATACTCATATTCTCCGCAGCCTCGCCGCAAAACTCAACGGATTTGTAGGTGGCGCCATCGGCACCTATCTTGCCGATAAGATAAAGCGCCAGATCTTTGGCATACACCCCTTTTTTGAAGCTGCCGCTGACCTCTATCTTGAAGCTTTCCGGCACCCTGAACCATGTCTTTCCCAAAGCGATGGCGATGGCCACATCTGTGGAGCCCATACCTGTGGCGAATGCACCCAGTGCCCCCGCAGTCACAGTATGGGAGTCAGCACCGATGATAACCTCGCCGGGGTTAGCGTAGGATTCCGCAACCAGTTGATGACAGACACCCTGGCCTACATCGCAAAGCTGGGCTCCGCTCCTTTGGGCAAAGTCTCGCAAGATAATATGGTCGTTGGCAAGCTCTCGCGAAGGGCTGGGAGAGGCATGGTCAAGGAAGAGGATCACCCTATTGGGATTGGCTACATTGTTAAGATCGCTTGCTTGAAGTTGTCGCAGCGCCAGCGGACCGGTGCCATCCTGGACGAAAGCAAGGTCAACCTTGGCGATAATGATATCTCCAGCGTGAGCATCGGTCTCCGACTTCTCACTCAGTATCTTCTCAGCGAGGGTCTTCCCCATAGCGTTAACCAATGACCGCTAAGACATCGTCCTTGGCCACCCGATCCCCTGTCTTGAATCTCAGCTCCTTAACCGTGCCATCTATAGGAGCAGGCAGAGCGGACTCCATCTTCATCGCCTCAAGGATAACCACACTGTCGCCCGCCTTGACCTGCTGCCCTACCTCCACTTCATATCTGATGATCATTCCAGGCATGGGGGCCAGAACGGCTCCCTCTACAGCGACCGCTGGCGACGCTTTGGTCTCTTTAACCGCCTCCGGCTCTTCGACCTTTGGCGGTGCTGCCCTTGGCGGCGCTACCGCGGCAGCGCGCGCTGGGTTACTAACCCGTACCCCACCGGCGGGCTCGACCTCCACCTGATAATAGTCATCCCCGACGAAGACGTTATATACTCTAATCCCCGGCCCCTTGGGCGGGACCGGCTTTTCCTCCTTCTCCACCAGCTTGCCCGCCTTTGCTTTAGCGATGAGTTCATCCTCCCGCTTTATCTCCTCTAAGGTCTTCGGGGCCCGGGGAGGCTTCCAATCCGATGGGATCTCCTTATCCACTCCGTATTTGTATCTCAGGAAGCGCATACCGGTGGTGGGGTAGAGGGCATAGGTTAACACATCTTTGTCATCTTTGGCGATATCCTTGGACGCCTCCCTGGCTTTTTCCAGCTCGGGCTCCAGCATGTCTGCCGCGCGACAAGTGATCGGCACCTCGCCACGCTCATAACCTTTAAGAACCATCTTCTGGATCTCTGGGTCAATGGGGGCTGGCGACTTGCCATACAAACCCCAACAGTAGTCCTTCACCTCTTTAGAGATAAACTTATAAGGCTCGAGCAGGGTATTCTGTACCGCTTGAACCCCCACAATCTGGCTTGTAGGAGTAACCAGAGGTGGATAACCAAGCTCAGCTCGAGTTTTAGCTGTCATCGCCCGGCATTCATCCAACTTATCAAGCGCATCAGCCTCCCTTAGCTGGGCCACCAGATTGGTGGTCATCCCGCCAGGTATCTGGTGGACAAGCACACCGGTGTCGATGACTGACATCGCTGAAGTGTCCAGGAAATCTCTGTACTTGGGAGCTATCTGCTCAACCATTTGGCCGCACTTGAATAGTTGCTCGATATCAAGCCCGGTATCCCTATCGGTCCCATAAAGAGCCACCACTATGGGCTCAATAGCTGGCTGTGAAGACCTTAAGGCAAAGGGGGATAGAGCAGTATCGATAATGTCAACTCCAGCCTCAATCGCCTTTAATAGGGACATGGAACCCTGCCCGCTCGTGTAGTGTGTATGGAGTTCGACGGGGATGTCTAAGGCCTTCTTCAGGGCTTTGATTAGCTCATAGGCATCATATGGGGATATCAGCCCTGCCTGGTCTTTAATGCAGATGCTATCTGCACCCAAATCCCGCAGCATAAGGGCTTTCTTAACATAATAGTCACGGTTGTACACCGGCCCACCCATTCTGGGCTGGGTGAGGGAATAACATATAGCCCCCTGGTAATGCTTTCCTACCCTCTTGATTGCTTTGGCGGCGCGTTCGTGATTGCGCTCATCATTGACGGCATCAAACACGCGGAAGATGTCAATCCCCACTTCGGCAGCATTCTCGACGAAGCAATCGACCAGATCATCAGGGTGGTTTCGGTAGGCCACCAAGTTCTGCCCCCTGAGAAGCATCTGCAGCGGGGTATCAGGCATGAGCTTTTTTAATATCCGAGGCCTATCCCAAGGGTCCTCACCCAGAAAGCGGTGTGGCACATCAAAGGTTGCCCCTCCCCAAACCTCCATGGAATAGAAGCCACATTTGTTCATCTCCGCAGCCATCCATTCCATATCCTCTGTTCGCATCCTGGTGGCTAGAGCAGACTGATGTCCATCTCGAAAAGTGGTATCACAGACCTTAATAGGGTTTGCTGCTTTCGGCCTATCTTGCACCTTTTCGCTAGTCAATTCACTCGCCTTATACGGCCCCTCGCCAATCAGGGTCATAGCTTTCACCTCCAAATAACTCTTCTACAAAGACAAACCGACGCCGCCTCAGTACTCCCATCGCATTGTTTCGTTCCGAGTACTCCCAAGCACTAGTTTCCTCTTGTATCTCTCTCCATAAAGAGCCTAGAAGCCCTTTCTTAACTGACATAATATGCGCATGCGCATCATCTCTGTCAGCCCCCAATATTTCCAAGGGCTGAACTCGAGGCGAGGCACTGGCATCGTGGTTAAGGCTATCGCCTCTTCTTCCTCAAACTGGTCAATAGCCGCCATAATGGCCGCTATAACCCCTGCTTTCTCGTCCATTGTTTATCTTTAGAGCGGTATATTACCGTGTTTCTTTGGTGGCAAAGTATCCCGCTTGTTCTGGAGCATCTCTAAGGCCTTGATCAGCTTGGGCCGCGTCTCCCTAGGATCTATCACATCATCGATATAGCCCCTGGCTGCGGTCACATAAGGATTAGCGAACTTCTCCTGATATTCGGCGATAAGCTTGTTTCTGGTTTCATCGGGGTTCTCCGACTTCTGAATAGTCTCCCTATATATTATATTCACCGCGCCATCCGGCCCCATTACTGCGATCTCGGCAGTGGGCCAGGCATAGTTGATGTCGCCGCGGAGATGCTTGCTGCTCATCGCTATGTATGCTCCACCATAGGCTTTTCGGGTGATTACAGTAACCTTGGGCACGGTTGCCTCGGAATAGGCATAGAGCATCTTCGCGCCATGCCTGATAATCCCCCCATATTCCTGTTCGATGCCGGGCATATACCCAGGGACATCACAGAAGGTAATTATGGGTATATTGAAGCAATCGAGAAAGCGGACGAAGCGTGCGGCTTTATCGGAGGCGTCTATATCAATAACCCCCGCCGATATGGATGGCTGCTGGGACACGACGCCCACTGAGCGCCCATTAAGTCTAGCGAATCCGGTGATGATGTTCGGGGCGAAATGCGCGTGAACCTCCATAAATTCGCCGTCGTCCACAATCCTGCAGATAACCTCCTTCATATTGTAGGCTTTGGTAGTATCCTCGGGAACGATATAAAGAAGTTCCTGGTCCGCCCTACCTGGGTAATCTATCGGCTCTACCGTGGGAGGCTCCTCCATATTGTTCTGAGGTAGGTAGCTCATCAAACGACGAACCTGATCTAGGCAATCATGATCGTTCTCGGCGACAAAATGGCAATTCCCGCTCTGGCTGGCATGAACCATCGCCCCACCGAGCTGTTCCAGGGTTACCTCCTCGCCGGTCACGGCCTTGATCACATCGGGGCCTGTGATATACATCTGTCCCGTGCCTTTTACCATAAAAATGAAGTCGGTGATAGCCGGGGAGTATACGGCGCCCCCAGCGCTGGGACCCATGATCACCGAGATCTGTGGGATCACCCCTGACGAAAGGGTATTTCTGAGGAAGATTTCGCCATACCCGGCGAGGCTGTCCACACCCTCCTGGATCCTGGCGCCACCAGAATCCAGGAGCCCGATGCACGGTGCCCCATTCTTCACCGCGAGATCCATGACCTTGCATATCTTGTTGGAGACTACCTCTGATAGCGAGCCCCCAAAGACGGTAAAGTCCTGAGCGAAGAGATAAACCAGCCTGCCATTTATCTTTCCGTAACCGGTGACCACGGCGTCTCCCGGGAATGTTTTATCAGCAAGGCCAAACTCTGTGGCGCGATGGGTAACGAAAGAATCAAGTTCCTCGAAGGTGCCCTCATCCAGGAGCAGAGCGATGCGCTCCCTGGCAGTGAGCTTGCCCTTCTCATGCTGAGCCTCGATACGCTTCTCGCCACCGCCTAGTTTTGACTCGGCCTTTAGTTTAGCTAAATTATCTATCTTATCCTCAATCGCCATTTTCCCCTCCACAAGTTTGTGAAAGTTGTTACATGCCTATTCTATAACGCTGATCCTAAAAATGCAAGGAAAATATACGCTAACCGCCATTTACTCTATCTTCCTTTCGAGCAATGGAATCTGCCATCAGAAGCAGCTTTCGCGCCCTTTTGGCTATGGGAATATCGATCATCTTGCCATCGAGAGAGGTTGAGGCAAAGCCCTGGGCTTCGGCAGCCTCAAAGGCGGCTACAACCCTCCTCGCCCGATCCACCTCCTCAGGTGGGGGACGGAATATGCGGTTTACCGGCTCTATCTGGTTGGGGTGAATCAGGAACTTGCCATCAAAGCCAAGCCTGCGGGCAAGCTCTGCCTCCCTAATCAGACACGCTTCATCCCTGAAGTCATTATAAGGGGTATCTATGGCCATAACCTCAGCAGCCCTGGCAGCGATGACCACCATAATCCGCGGCATAAGAAGCTCAGCCCCCTCCTCGGTGCGCGTCATGCCGGTGTCCAGGGTGAAATCCTCAGCGCCAAAGGCTATACCCACAACCCTGGGGGATGCGCTGGCAATGTTAAAGGCATTGAGCACTCCCTTGGCGGTCTCCACCCACGGGAGCAGCTTAACATGACCCCCTTCGATGCCCCTCTCCCTCTCCAGACGCCCGATTATAGCTTCAACCTCCATGATGTCGTCTGCCGAACTGGGCTTGGGCTGGTTGATGCCATCGATGTCTTTGGTGATCACAGCCTCCAGGTCATCCTGGGCAAGACCGCTCGCTATGGAGTTGATGCGGACAAAGACCCTTTGCCTTTTTTGTTCTCCCCCCTCTCCTCCGCTACCCCGCGCCAGTCCGGCTAGGGAATCACGCACCAGGGCCCTGGCATTGGCTTTCTCTGTGGAAGGCACCGAATCCTCCAGATCCAAAACGAGGACGTCGGCGGGAAGGTTTCGCGCCTTCTCGATCATGTTTTGCCGGTTACCCGGGATAACGAGTAGTGTTCTCAGCGGCTGCACTTGTGCCCCCTGTTCAATGCTGAGGCTAGTATGGTGTTTGTCACTATTCTTTGTCAAGTATTCTCAACTCTGCAGGCTTGTGCTAGAATCTCAGGTGATGAGCAACGATCTCGGCGTTACCCGGTGCGGAGCCAGCGAGTTCAGGTGGGGCCAGCGCACCTATATTATGGGGGTACTGAATATTACCCCTGATTCCTTCTCTGGCGATGGGCTGGGGAGCAACATCGATGTCGCTCTGGCCCAGGCAAGACTCTTCGTCGAAGAGGGTGCCGACATAATCGATGTCGGCGGCGAGTCCACCCGCCCTGAGTCAAGCCCTTTATCAGCTGATGAGGAACTGGCGAGGGTCATCCCGGTGATTGAAAAATTGGCAGCGGAGATAACGGTGCCCATAAGCATCGACACCTACAAATCCGAGGTGGCCAGGCGCGCCCTTGAGGCCGGGGCTCGAATGATCAACGATGTTTGGGGTCTGAGGCGTGACCCAAAGCTTGCCCAACTCGCTGCCGAGTGGAGGGTACCACTGGTTATCATGGCCAATCAGCGGGAAACTACCTATCAAGAGATCATCCCCGAGGTCATAGCCTCCCTAAGGAGGGGCATACAGTTGGCGCTCGATAGCGGTGTTGCCTGGGAGAATATCATAATCGATCCAGGCATTGGCTTTGGCAAGACTCTGGAGGGAAATCTGGAGCTTATCCGTCGCCTGGGCGAGCTCAAGGCCCT
>Ga0114930_10003414_pt1 | contig 13865 bp, 14 predicted proteins | sample AnhtaG_FD_87300 | JGI IMG/M metagenome (GOLD analysis project Ga0114930, IMG submission 87300) | Deep subsurface microbial communities from Anholt, Denmark to uncover new lineages of life (NeLLi) - Anholt_01485 metaG | ecosystem: Environmental > Aquatic > Marine > Oceanic > Sediment | place... | reverse complement strand
GTAAAGAAAAAGTCAAAATATTCCGATTACCTGCAGAGATCATTGTCGCCGTCAAAACAATTTCTGGGAACGCCGTTTAGCACTGCCAACAATCTGCTTGGATTATACAATTTAGCGATTTGTATCAAAGTCAAGGCTGTCGGCATATCCTGTGGCTACCTTCGATTACTTCGTGCTGCTTTCCCTCACGGTCAATGAATAGAAGCCACTCCGTAGTCCCGGTCTTTCTTGGATTTACCCCAACATAGGGTTTAACCGTCCTACCGGCTGAGATCCGCGCTCCTCCAGCCTGAAAGCTTACGATAACCATACCCTTTACATTTGGAGGCAGATCAGGATTATATTCCATAGCCCGTTCCACAACTTCATTCAACGGGTGATAGCCTTTCAGAGTCTTCTGTTTACGATGTTGGTAAGGATACCCACGTCCAGTGAAAGTAATTAGCTTTCCGTCATTCTCGATTTCCTTGACGAATCGTATTTGGTGATGCTTGTTTGCCATAATTCATCCTCAAAGGAAAGGCTCAGGGATAGATTGTGGTTACCATCATATTATACCAACCTATTTAGCGAGAAGCCACCGGAAGATGGACGGAGACTCCGAGCGACGTGGCGCTCGGTTACGGCAGAAATGTCCACAATATGCACTCGGAGTAACATAAGTTTTTTGTTCATTAGGTCATATTAGCCTGTTTTGTTCAATCAGCTAACCATGGTCCAGTTGTTGCACAAAAACTCAGATTGTTCAGCCATGTGATGCCAGTCTCGTCTTAGAGATTTTTTGTCCGTTCTTGTGGAAATTATTGACAGCCGATCTTTTAAATGGTACACTTGTTCTTAGAACGAATGTTATAGAAAAAGTAAGGTCGGAGGTAGCATGAGAAAACCCGTAGTTAGTAAGACGAGGGAGAACATTCTTAAATTCATACAAAGCTTTGTTGATGAGAAGGGTTATGCGCCCACTGTTAGGGACATTGTGAAGGGCTGCAACCTTAGTTCCACATCTGTGGTCCAGCATCACCTGAATATTTTAGAAAGAGAAGGTCATATTCATCGTGACCCCCAGGTGGTTAGAAGTATCCAATTGATGGAAAAGGACGTTGTTGAGGTACCGCTTTTAGGAGTGATTGCCGCCGGGAAACCGATTCCTGCGCCGAATTCAGATACCTGGGTTAACCCACCTGAAGAGATGCTCAAGCTAACAGCAGATGTAGTGGGAAATAAAAGCAATATCTATGCCCTGAAAGTAAAAGGAACGTCTATGCTTGATGCCCTTATCAATGACGGCGATATCGTGATTATGGAAGTAACGCAAACCGCTGAAGATGGTGAAATGGCAGCCGTGTGGCTCAAGAATGAGCAAGAGGTAACGCTGAAAAAGATTTACCGCGAATCAGGACGCATTCGCCTGCAGCCAGCGAATAGCGAAATGAAATCCATATATACCAGGCCTGAGAACATTGAAGTGCAGGGTAAAGTGGTTGCTATCCTGAGAAGGCTGGACCATTAGTTAGGGGGGCCGGAGATGAGAGTCGCATGTTTCTTCTTTCCTCATTTCGTTGTTCAAGTCGAGGCAAGAGATAATGATTCATTAAGAGGAAGACCAATTATTACTGGAGGCCTACCCTATGGACGGAAAGCCGTATATGATGCCTCAAAGGAGGCATTGGCATGTGGCGTCAGGCAGGGCATGCCCCTGAGAGAGGCATATGCTCTATGCCCGCAAGGGGTATTCTTGCCGCTGGACGAGGAAAAATACGCCAATGCCTTTACCGCTATCTTGACTCTACTCGCTAATTACAGCCTGGTGGTAGAAGCAGGCACTCCGGGCTCTGCTTTCATTGATTTGAGCTATGAATGCAATGAACTCCAGTTTGTCGAGGAGATTAGGCAGATAATTGAAAAACGTTTCCAGCTTCACTCCTTCACATCCATTGCCTCGAATAAATTTGTGGCATGGGCAGCCAGTCATGTTGCTAGGCCAGGGAAGGTCATTGTTATTACTGAAAGAGAGGAAAAGGATTTCCTTAAAGACTTGCCTGTATGCTTCTTACCTGCCTCATCCAGAACCCTGGAGCGGCTTGAATTGCTTGGCATCTATCGAATGGGTCAACTGGCGAGTTTGTCATTAGCGGCAGTTAGCTTGCAATTTGGAAACGAGGGCAAGCGGTTGTGGGAACTGTCCAATGGCATTGATGGGTCAACGTTAATTCCGTGGTGTAAGGTGCCAATGCTAAAAGAGCAGATTTATTTTGAGCCTGCGGCAGAGACTACTAGTCAAGTTCTAGCTAATGGTGATGAACTCCTGACCAGGTTAAGCCAGCAATTGAAGGAGCGCTGGCAATGCTGTCTCCGGCTAACAATATCCATGCATTTTAGCAATGACCATATTGCTCAACGAGTGTTTCACTTCAAGGAAGCGACTTCCTCTAAAGAAGCGATGTTACGTCACTTAAAACAGTACCTGGAGAAAGCAAGGTTCACAGCTCCCGTAAGCGAAATGAGGCTGACTCTGACTGATTTCTGCCCTGAAAGCGGGAGACAAGCGTTGTTCTTAGACGAGCCATTGAAGCACAGGGAAAGGCTGGCTTCAGCGATAAGCTGGCTTCGGCAAAGATATGGCAAAGGGGTAGTTGGAAGGGTGCTCGCTAAACCGAACAGTGCATTACCAGAGGATTCCTTTTCCTTCACGGAATTTGACCTTTGAGAGATGAGTAAGCTATTCAAAGAAGCTATAAGACTGGAAGTTGAGGAAGGCGTCCAACACAAGCCGACCGCCTTTCTTTACAAGGGGAGGAGGGAAAGGGTGAGAGAGACGCTGAAACGATGGCGGGTAGTTCAAGGATGGTGGAGAAGACCAGCCGAAAGGGAGTATTTCCAGGTCAGGACTGAATCTGGCACTGTCTGCGAACTCTACCGAAATTTGCTCACCGGAGTTTGGTACCTGCAACGCGTCTACGATTAGGAGTGTTAATACATCCCTAGCATGAAAAGTTACGTGGAGCTTCACTGCCATTCTAATTTTTCTCTTCTTGATGGTGCGTCTCATCCGGAGGATTTGGTGAGCCGTGCAGCAGATCTCAAAATGCCTGCGTTAGCTCTTACCGACCATAATGGGTTATATGCAGCTATCCGCTTCTACAAAGCATGCCTCAAGGCTAACATCAAGCCCATTATTGGAGTGGAGATGACGCTGGAAAATGGAAACCATCTTACATTGCTGGCGAAAAATAACGAAGGCTACTCCAACCTGTGTCGGCTGATAACCAGGGCTCAGCTGGAACACAGGAAAGGCAGTCCTGTTCTCAATCTGGAAACTCTTGCCCGGTACTCCGCTGATCTAATTTGCCTCTCTGGCTGCCGGAAAGGAGAAATAGTCAGCTCAATCATTTCTGGACGAACGGAGGAGGCTTACGAACTAGCTAAAAGGTATATCGAGATTTTTGGCCGAGAGAACTTCTACGTAGAGCTTCAAAATAATCTCTACCCCGAGGATGAACACCTTTGCCGTGCATTAGTCAAGCTGGCTGAAAGTCTCAAGCTAGGTTATGTAGCTACCAACAATGTTCACTATGCCGAAAAAGAAAACCACAGGCTTCACGATGTGCTCACATGCATTAAGAACCGGACAACCCTGGACGAATGCACCTCTTTGAGACTGAACTCCGAATTTCACCTCAAATCTTTTGAAGAAATGGCACAGCTTTTCCAGGATTACCCCGAAGTGATTTCTAATACCATTACCATAGCTGAGAAATGCAACACCAATCTGGATTTCTCACACTACCGTTTCCCAGATTTCCCCCTGCCCGAGAGTGAAACTGCTGCCAGCTATCTGGCCACGTTATGCTGGCAGAAGATCCACAACAAGTATGAAAAGATAAGCCCGGAGATACAGGCTAAGGTTAATCATGAGCTCAGTCTGATAGAAAAGCTAGGCCTGTCAGGATATTTCCTCATTGTCTGGGACATCATGGATTATGCTGAAAGAAACGGCATTCCTGCTCAGGGAAGAGGTTCGGCAGCCAACTCTATTGTGGCTTACATCCTGGGCATCACCAAGGTTGACCCCGTCAGAAACAAGCTATTTCTGGGCAGGTTTTTGAACGAGAAAATGTCATCCATTCCCGATATTGATATAGATGTATCCACCACCCACCGAGAGAAACTCATTCAATACGTCTATGAGAAATATGGACGGGAACATGTTGCTATGGTATGCACTTACGTCACCTTTCAGGCAAGGAATGCTATAAGAGAGGTCGGCAAGGTATTAGGAATGCCATCTGAGCTCCTTGATAGGATGGCGAAATCCGTTTCAACATATGAGGCCAAGGGTATAGAGCAGGATCTGACAGGCATTAAGGAGTTTGAAGGCTATTTCACTTCCGTACCGTGGCAACAATTTATCTCCCTTTGCCAGGAAATTGCTGATTTCCCCAGGCACCTGTCCATTCATAATGGAGGTATGATTATCTCCTCCTGCCCTTTGAGCGACATTGTGCCCCTTGAAAAAGCCACTATGCCTGGAAGGATAGTCTGCCAATGGGATAAAGATGGCATTGCTGATGCTGGCTTGATAAAAGTCGACTTGCTTGGCCTGAGAATGTTATCGCTCATTCACGAAGCCTGTGAGCTTGTGGAGGAGAATCACAACACAAAGCTTGACCTGGATAAATTGCCTTTGCATGGTGAGAGGGTCTACGACATGATTTGCCAGGGCGATACAGTGGGCGTCTTCCAAGTAGAAAGCCGCGCTCAGATGCAAACCCTGCCGCAAACAAAACCGCGCTCCATTGAGGACCTGACTATCGAGGTGGCTCTTATCAGACCGGGGCCTATCCAAGGAAACATGGTTCACCCTTATATTCGCAGAAGGAAAGGCCTGGAAAAGGTAACATACCTACATCCAAAGCTGAAGCCAATACTTGAAGATACCCTGGGGGTTCTCCTTTTTCAAGAGCAAGTGATCCAGGTTTCCACTGCCATAGCCAGCTTTACGTCGGGCGAGGCAGACTCTTTAAGAAGGGCAATGAGCCGGAAGAGATCAAGAAATGCCATGAACGAGATGAGGCAGAAGTTTATTGATGGAGCAAAGAAGAATGGAGTGAAGACAACCCTCGCAAGTCCCATCTTTGAAGCCCTGGAGGGTTTCGCCGAGTATGGCTTTTGCAAGAGCCACGCAGCTGGCTTTGCTCTTCTATGCTATCAGTCTGCCTGGCTCAAGAAATACCATCCATCTGAGTTTTACTGCGCCCTGCTCAATAATCAGCCCATGGGATTTTATTCCCCGGAGGTCATTGTGCGGGATGCTAAGAGGCATGGAATTGACATTTTACCCACAGACATCAACAAGAGCAGCACTAGGTGTACCATCGAAGGTGTCAAAGTCAGGCTTGGCTTGATGTACATAAAGGAAATGGGAGAGAAAGCCATGAGCCAAATAGTGGCTGAACGGGAAAGGGCTCCTTATTATTCGCTGGAAGATTTCTATCTCAGGACCAGGCTGGAGAGGAGGCCTGTAGAAAACCTTATCCTTGCTGGTGCCTTTGATTCCTTTGACTGCCAGAAGAGGCAGTTGTTGTGGAAGCTTGGTCTTTTGGAAAAGAAATGCCCGGGGGAATTGCCTTTAGAATTTAGCGATATCACGGTCTCCTTACCTGATTTTACCGAACTAGAGGAGATGAAAGTGGATTACGAAGTGCAAGGGTTATCCACAAAATATCATCCTATGCAGGTACTTAGGAAGTACATATCCAAGGATGGCTTGCTCAAAAGCTCTGAGCTTGCTCAACTTTTGCCAGATACCCGGGTACGATTGGCTGGCTACGTTATCACCAGGCAGAGACCTGCCACTGCTAAAGGTTTTGCTTTCATGACGCTGGAGGACGAGGAAGGTATGGTAAATGTAATAGTCAAACCACACGTATACCACAAGTACCGGCAGATCTTTAAGCTCGAGCCACTGATTCTGGTTGAAGGGTCGATCCAGAAACGAGATGATAACCTGAATATCATTGCTAAGACTCTCATCCCACTTCGCGATGAAAGGGAAAGGCAGCATGTTCTGTACAAACCGCACCCCAATTACCTGGATTAGCCTGGGGAGGTGGCTCTCTGTTGCTGTGGTTGCGAGCTCGGAGTAAAATGATAGTTCAGAGCCACGAATACACCGGCATGGCGTGAAATGGCAAAAATCCGAGTAGGCACCTGTTCATGGACTGATCCGACGCTAGTGAGTTCTAGGCGCTTCTATCCTGATTCCGCACGCTCGGCCGAAGCCCGCCTTCAATACTATGCTAGTCAGTTCAACATTGTCGAAGTGGATAGCAGTTATTATGCAATGCCCAATGAGAGAAATAGCTATCTGTGGGCAGAGCGGACACCCGACGATTTCATCTTCGATTTCAAAGCTTTCAGGGTATTTACACAGCACCCCACGCCTGTCAATTCCCTGCCTAAGAATGTGAGAGAGGAGTTGGATCCCGAACTGCAGCGAAAAGGGAATCTCTATTATCGGGACCTTCCAGCCGAGCTAACAGATGATCTATGGGAGAGATTTGAAAGCTCCCTGCTCCCATTGGATACGATTGGTAAGCTGGGCATTGTGCTCTTCCAGTTTCCACCCTGGTTCTATCCCGGCTCCCAGCAACTCGGCTACATTGAGATGTGCAAGGAGAAACTGCGGCAGTACCGGCTTGCAATAGAGTTCAGAAACAATGTGTGGCTGAGCGAAAAGAATCGCGCCACGACCTTTGATTTTCTCAGGCGCAACGACTTGCCGTTTGTGTGCGTCGACGAGCCGCAGGGCTTCAAGTCAAGTGTGCCTCCTGTCACAGAAATAACCTCCGATATTGGACTGATCCGCTTCCACGGTAGGAACAGTCAAGCGTGGGAGCAGAAAGGTATCAGCCCGGCCGAGCGTTTCAATTACCTTTACACCGAAGAAGAGCTCAAACCATGGACCAAGAAGATTGCTGAACTCGCGAAGCGAACCACGGAGATGCATGTTTTGTTCAACAACTGCCACCAAGACAAAGCTGTTGTAAATGCCAGGCAGATTTGTTTCATGCTCAGCTCTGAAGCTCCTCCCGTAGCGGCAGAGGAATAAGACGGACAGAATTATGAAAGCAACGTTTCTGATTTGCTGTATTCTTGCCCTTGGCTTGCTCGGCTTATCGTGCGCCCCAGAGGCTACATTGGAGATTTCTGTAACTGAAGTAGACAATGGGGTCGTTATTGAGAATGTAGGTAACGTTGCTTGCCTTGTTTCTATCAGTTCACCTGAGGGTGAACAGCAGTTTGAACTAGCTGTCGGCGAAAATGTAACGGTTACGGACATATCACAGCCCATTGAGGTTTCAGCGGTTACCTTGGGAGACAAATAGTTGCCTATAATATAATCCTCACAAGAGGCAACTCCCTTCTCAAAACTTCTGATACAACTCGCATCATAGCTATATGCTCACTGCACAAGATAGCGTTTTGCTATGCTTGTGACGAAAGTCAAATCCCTTTCTCCAAAGTTGCTCAATTCCGATAAAGGCTCAAGCTATTCCCAAAATCCAAATAGGTCAGAGACAGGTATCTGAATATCAACAAGGGGGTGTGCCCTTTGGGTTGGGCGATGGAGTAAGTCTCTATTGCTGTAATGCCTTTCCAATCGTATGAGGGTCTTCCATTTCAGACGGAAAGGTCATATAATTATAATGAGGTAGTGAAGGTGAAGAGGCTATTCTCTCTAGTCACCCTTGCAATTATGCTCGTAGGGGTAGTCCTATTAGGGCTAAGTGATACTAGCATCTCTATTGCTGATACCGGCGTTCCCGATAATAAGGCAACTAGCAGTATAAGCAAGGCGAGTAATTCCTCGGCAAGTGCTACAATTACGATTACGATGTATACTGGGGATAATGAGTAGCCCAGCCAGCGGGTCTGAAATGAGGAGAGGTATGGGCGAATGAGAGACGCAGAAATTGATGAGGGGGCAGGCCATATTGGATTCGATGATGCCCTGCGCATGATACTTGCCAGTACCAGTCCTGCAAAAACAGCAGTCCTATCCCTCGCCTTTTGCACGGGATATGTCAGCGCCAATGATGTATTTGCACTCGTAAACAGTCCAACTGATAACGTATCCCTGAAAGACGGATTTGCGGTTAAGGCTCACGACGTAGAAAAGGCCTCTCCCCAGCACCCAATAAAGCTGAAAATACTAGGCTCTGTATTCGCCGGTAGCAACTTCAAAGGCCAGCTTGCTGACGGCCAAGCGGTGCAGGTCTGCTCTGGTTCACCGGTACCGGCGGGAGCTGATGGCGTAGTGTCCGCCGAGTTCTGTCAGGAAGTAGACTCTGAAGTTCATATCAAAGCCGGGACTGAGAGGGGCAGGAATATATTTCATGCAGGAGACGATGTCAGAGCCGGCACACTAGTTCTTGAGAAACGAAAGGTAATCCTGCCCGCCAGAATAGGACTCATCGCAGCTGCTGGGATAAGCCACCTGGAAGTATATAAAAAGCCGAGAGTCTGCCTTATTGCCATAGGTGATGAGGTTATTGCCTTGGGACAGACGCTTAAGGAAGGGCAACTTTATGCCAGCAACCTGGTTAGTACCGAAGCCTGGTTATCCTGCTTTGGTATACCGTATACAACCACCATAACGGCTGACACTATTGACTCCATCAAGAGTGAGTTATTGAGAGCGTTCCCAGAGGTCGATGCTATTATCACCAGCGGCGGAGCCTGGCAAAGTGAACGTGATCTTATCGTCAGAGTGCTGGACGGTTTGAGCTGGAGGAAAATATTCCACCATGTACGCATGGGGCCCGGTAAGGGCATGGCTTTTGGAGTTTGGAGAGACAAACCAGTTTTTTGTCTACCGGGTGGTCCTCCCAGCAATGAGATGGCTTTCCTGCAACTGGCGCTCCCGGGGATATTGAACATGTCGGGTCTGACTGGAAACCCGCTGCAGACAGTTTCAGCAGAATTGACTCAGGATGTAAAAGGTAGACATCGAGCCTGGACGGAGTTCAAGAAAGTAAAACTTGATTGTGACGAAAACGGGAACTATTCAGTGACACCGTACTTCGAGACAAGCCGTCTGAAGTCAATGGCGGATTCATCTGGCTTGGTCTGTAAGCCGGAAGGAGTAGATTTGCTGTACCGTGGTCAGATAATAGACGTCCAACTTATGATTCCCAGCTTTGCCGGGATTTCGATTAGAGATCCAATGCAATACCCGCTATGACAAAGTAAGAACTCACTATCCAGAACGGTCACAAATACTTGTTTTGTTCAGTAACTCGCATTAGCCTTTTTTGATTGGTTAGTCACAGTCCATCGGATTGTTATCGAACATTTCTCAGCTTTGTTCAATCCTCCGACACAGCCTCAAGCTATCTATGGACTTCAATGATTTATTGTTTCTCATGTTTCTCAGCACCATTCGAAGACTCTCACGGCCTCCGAGGCTCAGTCTAATTAGACCATTACTCTTATCTTCTACAAAAATGGGCATGGCAGGGTTTTGCCACCAGAAGGCTTGACAAATTTGCATAAACATCTTATAATCAATATAGGAAGTGAAATATAGGAGGATTTATAAATGTGCCCCAGACGATATCTGCAAAGACCAAATCCACAGGGCTATTTGACTGTGAAGGAAATTATTAATCTCACTGAGTTCTCACGGGGCACAATCTATTCCTGGTTCAAGGATGAGCTCTTGCCTTTTTCTAGGGGGGTGAAGCACGAGTACTTAGTGCGGCTCAAGGATCTCAAGAAATTCCTCAGGAAACACTACGGGATGGACTTGGATGAGTAATGATTGAAAAGGAGGTTGAAAAAGATGATAACAACAAAATCGGCAAATATCCAAGGAACAAAGAGCGCAGCAATCTACTGCCGAGTATCAACTGACCAGCAAGAGCGCGAAGGTACAAGTCTGGATACTCAACTTTCAGCATGTCTCAAATTTGCCGAACAGAATGCCTATCAAGTACTACCCGAGTTTATTTTCAAAGAAACAGCGTCAGGCTTGAGCTTTGACCGTCCTTTACTCGGCAAACTGAGAGATGCAGCTAGGAGAAAAAGTATCGATGTTCTTGTGGCATATACTCTGGATCGGGTAAGCCGAGACCCAGTTTACTTCATTATTCTACAAGACGAGTTGCGAAAGGCTGGCGTTGAGCTTCTTTTTGTCACCGAGACTAACGACAGCTCTGACCTGGGGATGCTAATCAGCCATGTGAAGGGATATGCTGCGAAGCTAGAAGCTCAAAAGATTCGTGAGAGAACGATGAGGGGTAAAAAGAGTAAAGCTGAAATGGGGCGAATCCCCCAAGCCTTTGGCAGATATGGTGGCTACTTTGGAACAACATATAGCCAGAGAAGAAATCACGGAAGCGGAAGGTTTGAGCATAATGCACAAATAACCATAGCTCACGAGATTCTCAGGCGATATCTGAACGGCGAAAGCAGAAACGGCATCGTGAGAGACCTGCAAGCCAGGGGCATTAGGGGCGCCGCTGGTGGCTCAATCCATGCTTCGGCTGTTGCCCGAGTGCTGCATAATGCCCCAGTGTATGCTGGCGTGATTAAGTGGAATGGCATCGAGATACGAGACACAATCGAGCCTATTATCACTAAAGAAGATGCCTTAGCTATTGACAAACGCCTGAAGCAGAACAAGGAAAAGAGCTATGGTTTTGGCAAGCGCAAATGGCTTACGGGTAGGGTGTTCTGCGGCACCTGTGGAAGACGATATGCGCTAGACGCAAAGAAAGGTTGCTACTGTAATGCCAATGTTTCCACTAGCCCAACGAAATGTCACTCTCCAAAGGTAGGCTTCAAAGAACTTAGTGTTTTGGCTTACGGTACTTTAATACTGGCGCTAAGCGAACCAGAACTCGTAATGGAGAAGGCCAGAATTGCTCATGACGATTGGGAACAAGAGAAGAAGGAATTTGAAAAACTCCTGGTGATGAGGCAAGAGAACGAGCGGCGGCATGAGACGAGACGGAGGGCATTGAGTATTCAGCATGAAATGGGAGGCATTACAGATGAGGAATACAAGCAAAGGCTTCAGCAAATTCGTGGAGAAGCAGAGCGTAAACTGAATACTGAGCAAACCATTTCTTTCAGGCAAGAGCCACCAACTCCGGAGCAAATAAGGCAAACCTATGACAGCCTTAAGGCGTTCGTGCCTTTGCTGCTGCATATGCGTGAGGTACTCAAAAATCCTCAAGACAAAGTGGCAGATGAGATTGCTGAGACTCTTGGACTAAAAATCGTGCTGGAGGAACCGAAGAGACCAGGCCACAAGTTTTCGGCGAGAGTCTTGCTGAATTTGCCTGTTACCGAAGAAGAAATACCCTTTCCTGATGATAAAGACCCGATTGCAATGGTATTCAAAACATCAGGATATTGTGTCTTCCTGCCGCCGCTATCTCCACAGCCCTCTTGGCATGCTCCTGACCCTTAATATAAATGAGGTCGAAGGCATAACTAGGGCGAAATTCCTGCTCCCAATTTAGCTCGCTATGGTACTCTGGGATACCTATTTCGCCCTGAAGATGAACAACCAGTTGCGCTAACGATTCCGTAGGGAATATATGCATATTGTCTATAAGGGAAGCCTCTTTAGCATCATCCAAAGGCACGAATATGGTAGATAAGCCTTTATCACGGGCTAAAGCTACCATGGGCAGTACCCCATGGGTATGGCGTAGCTTGCCATCCAAAGAGAGTTCCCCCAAAAAGATACTGTGGGTGAGGTCGGCGTTTAGTTGTCCTGAGCTCATCAGTATGCCTATGGCTATGGATAAGTCGTAAGCAGGGCCTTCCTTTTTTAAGTCTGCTGGAGCCAGGTTGACAGTAATACGCCTGTTAGGGAACTTGTAGTAGGAGTTTCTTATGGCTGACCTTACTCTTTCTCTTGCCTCTTGGACTGACTTGTCTGGTAGTCCAACGATGGTGAAAGAAGGTAAGCCTGGTGATAAATCCACCTCTACTTCCACTACGGCCCCCTCCAGACCTACCACAGCAGCACTTTTTACCTTGGCTAGCATAGTTGTTGCCAATTATAGCAGGGAATTTCTTGAGTGACTAATAAGGCATACTACACCGTGAATCCTACCTGTGCGGAATGTAGTTCCAACTTTGGAGAAACCAGCGGCTATATACCTATAGCTACAGCAACGGCATGCTGCTTACTATCAGAAAGGCTAACAGAAACCTCTTTTAAGTTTAATTCTGTAGCTTTATTCAAAGCTTGCCCGTAAAGTTTGACCGATGGTTTGCCATCGTCGCCAGTGAGAATCTCAATTTCACGCCAGCCAATACCTATCCCACCTGTTCCCAGGACCTTCATCACCGCCTCTTTGGCAGCAAATCTGGATGCTAAGGACGCAAGTCTATCCTGGCAAGTCCTGAGCTCCGTTTCGGTGTAAATCCGGTTTAGAAAACGCTCTCCCCACCGTTTGATCACCGATTCAACGCGCTCTATCTCTATAATATCAACGCCAATAGCTGGCATCTCCTCTCCTTCTCGGGGCACTTCTATTTTTCCTTGTGCTTACTATATGTCGCTATATAGCTCAAACTCGTAGGGATGCGGTCTGGCCTGTAGTGGATTTACTTCCCTTTTCAGCTTATATTCAATCCAAGCGTCTATCAAATCTTCAGTAAACACTTCGCCTTTTAACAAAAAGTCATGGTCGTCTCTCAGGGCATCTAAGGCGTCCTCCAAAGAGCTGGGTAGAGCCTTAATATTAGCTCGCTCTTGTTCCGGCATCTCGGCAATATCTATATCAAAGGGGCCAAATCCTTCGGCAGCCGGGTCTATCTGATTCTCAATTCCGTCAAGGCTCGCCATCAGCATAGCTGACAGAGCTAAATAGGGATTACAGGTTGCATCCGGTGGGCGGAATTCTATTCTTGCCCTTTGTCTATTAACGTCATACATAGGTATACGCACTGCTGCCGTCCTGTTTGCCGCAGCATAGAAAAGATTCACCGGGGCTTCATAGCCAGGGATAAGCCTTTTATAAGAGTTGGTGCTGGGATTAGTAAATGCTAGGAGTGCTGGGCCGTGTTTCAACAAGCCGCCAATGTAATTTAAGGCCAGTTGGCTCAGGCCAGCATAGCCGTCTTTATCATAGAAGAGTGAAAATTTGCCATCAGATAGATACTGGTGGACATGCATACCGCTCCCAGCTTGCTGGTAAAGCGGCTTGGGCATAAAGGTAGCAACTTTACCACTCTGGTAGGCAATATTCTTGATTAGATACTTCATCAGCATCACCGCATCTGCTGCCCTTAGTAAGGTATCGTGTAGCACCTCTATCTCCACTTGGGCTGCGCCTACCTCATGGTGGTGGTATTTCACTGGTATGCCAGACTCTTCTATTAGCTTGACCAACTTCGACCTTAGGTTGAACGTGCTGTCTGCGGGTGGGATGCCGTGATATCCTGCCTGTGGGGGAAACTTATATCCCAAATTTGGATTCTCTTGTCTTCCTGTGTTCCAAAAGGCTTCAGTCGAATCGAGATAATAAGATGCCTGGTTTATGCCTGATGTATATCTAATCTCATCAAAGACATAGAACTCAAGCTCCGGGCTAAACAGAGCGACCCCTTTCCGGGTTGAGGCCATATATTGCTCTGCTTTCCTGGCAACATTGCGTGGATATCTTAGATATGGTGTCCCATCAGGCTCGAAGATATCACATATTATGCTGAGTGTCTTAAGGTCGTGAAAGGGGTCAATGATGAGAGTGGTATTGTCTGGTATTATTTTCATGTCTCCGGCTGCAACCTTCTTATAACCAGGATAGCTAGAGGCATCTATCCCGATACCATCGGTG
>Ga0114930_10003412_pt1 | contig 13881 bp, 9 predicted proteins | sample AnhtaG_FD_87300 | JGI IMG/M metagenome (GOLD analysis project Ga0114930, IMG submission 87300) | Deep subsurface microbial communities from Anholt, Denmark to uncover new lineages of life (NeLLi) - Anholt_01485 metaG | ecosystem: Environmental > Aquatic > Marine > Oceanic > Sediment | place... | reverse complement strand
GTTCATTGTTGGACATGGTTCCCTCCGGTGATATTATCATTTGACGGAATTATACCCCATCAGTGACATTATCATTTGAGGGAACAAACCGCTTTCGGTGATATTATACGTGAGGGAATGCTGGGAGGTGACAAAAATCGCAAAACGTGGTAAAATGCAGAAGGCCGTTACAAGTACGCTGGTAGTGATGATGGTAGTATCACTGATATTGGCAGCAGGAGCCTTTGTGATGCCAAGACCAGTAGCTGCCATACAGTGCCCAGGTGTTACCTGGTACTATCGTTGCACTGACTGCTGGTGCCCTGCATATCCCACTTGGTGTCCTGCTGCTTCCGGGTCCTGCTGGCACGCTGTGGTAGTTGACAACAATTGCGATTTTGTGTGGGACTACTACTCGTGCCACTCATGACCTTTTGGCCATCCGGACACACCCAGGCTCTCATGCGGGCTGACCTACTTACCACTGGCCGATGTAGACTTGCGAAACAAAGGAGCAGACTCATGAGACCATCCCTGTCGTTGCCCGGGTGGCGTAAAACTGCTGCCATTGTCATGACCCTCGTGATGGCGTTGGTGGCTTGCAAGCAAACGCCACCCGAACCGGGAAAGCCGGCCGTGACGGCCGGCTGGCTTTCCCCTACCACTGAAACGCCAAGGTCCAACACAGCCACACCCGCTACCATCCCCACGCAAGAAACAGCCACCATTACCTTTGCTGTCAGCGAGTACTCTTTGTCGGACTACAAAGCCCTAGCCGAAACTTTCAACGCCACTCACCCTATGGTCCGAGTCATCGTCAAAGATATCAGCCAGATCAAGGGTAACTGGCGTCAGTTTGCCCCCACCCCAGAGATGTTGCGTGAACTGGCCTCTAGCGTGGATACCTTTGAACTTCCCGAGCACGCTCTGGCGATAGGTCTGGCGAACGACATCTTTCTGGATCTGACACCCCTGGCCGAGAGCGATCCAGGCTTTACGCCCGACGACTTCTTCCCTGGCCTGTTGTCCCGCTTCCAACGAGAGGGCAAGCTGTGGGGCCTGCCCGCCAGCGCAGGCCCCATCCTTATTTTCTACAACAAGAGCCTGTTCGATCAGCCGGGGCTGGGTTATCCCGCCCCGGGCTGGACGTGGGACGACTTTCTCAGCGCCGCCGTCCAGTTGACGGCCGGAGAAGGGAACTCGAAACGGTTCGGCTTCTTCGATGCCTGGGGTGGCCAGGGCATGTTTGCTTTCATCCAGCAACATGGCGGTGACCTGCTGGATCGAGCGGCGCCATACCCCGTTCCAACGCTTGACGATCCCCTTGTCACTGAGGCGGTGCGTTGGTACGTGGATCTGACCAGGAAGCACGGCGTTTCACCTGAGCGGGGTGCAACGAAACTCATACCTTCCAGCCAGGTAGCTGCAATGTGGACGGATATATTGCTCAATTGGTGGGGAATGTCCAAAGGACCAAAACCGGTCAAAGTGGGCATAGCGCCGTTTCCCGAAGATAGGACGGCCGCCAATCCAATGATGGTGAGTGGCTATTTCGTCAGTGCGGGCACGGCCCATCCCCAGGCCTGTTGGCAGTGGATTTCGTTTATCACCGAACAGCACGTGGTCAGCGCATCTGTAGAACGAATGTCCACCCGCCGCTCCGTTTTCGAGTCGTCCGACTACTTTGACCGGGTGGGAGACGACGGCAAAGCGGCCATCGTCTATGCCCTGGAACATCCAGACCCGCCGATGACGGCCTATGGTCTTATTGTCCGGGGTGCGCTAGTTGAATCCATGGACTCTGTCTGGGAAGGCCAAGCAACGGTGGAGGAGGCACTGGCCCAGGCCCAAACCCTGGCCGAGGAACGCATCGCCCAGGCCGTCGCCGAAGCTGCCGCCGCCCCCACCCCACCACCGGTTCGACCAGTCCCCCCACCCACCCCGGAGGTGGCCCCGGTCAAATTGGCTTTCATCATTGGCGACGAGTTAGATGCTGTTCCCCACCAGGTGTTGGCCTACCAATTCCACCAGCGCCATCCCGAGGTGAGCGTGACAATAAAGCGCAGCCCGGCGTTCAACTTCGGCGAAACGGCTGGTTCTACCGATTGCTTCCTGTGGCAGACTTTCGCCCGGCCAGACGACTGGCAGCAGCACATCGTCCGGCTGCAGCCCTTCATCGAGGAGGCGCGGGATTTCCCCCTCGACGATTTCTACCCCCAGGGGCTCGTTGACCTGGGCAATGAGGGAGATCTGCGGGGACTACCGCTCCTCTTGATGCCAGGTCTGGTCTATTTCAACCAAGACCTGTTCGACGCGGCGGGAGTACCCTATCCGGCTCCTGGCTGGCAATGGGAGGACCTCGTCACCACAGCCGAGGCGCTGACGAGCGGCGAAGGCGACGCCAAGCAATACGGCTTTGCGCCCTCGGCTTCCGCCGCGCCGGAGGCAATGGCCTTCACCTTGCAGCACGGTGCTTATCTGGTAGACGACCTCGACGCGCCCACGGCTCCGACCTTCAACACCCAGGGCGCCGTCGAGGCGCTGAGTTGGCTCGCCGATCTGGCCCATCGCTACCAGGTTATGCCGCCGTTGTGGGCCGAGGACGATCTCTACGCCATTGCACTGGAGCGTGAGTCCCTCATTCGCTCGGGCCAGGTGGCGATGTGGTTCGATAACCCCTGGGCAGGCGACCGAGGATATAGGTTTGCCATCGGTGCTGTGCCACTGCCTGCCGACCGCCAGAAGGCCACCGATTCTGATAGCTGGGCGGCCTACATCTCAGCCTACTCTCCCCATCCCACCCAATGCTGGGAGTGGCTGGTCTACCTGAGCGACCGCTTGACCGAGGGGCCGGGCATACCAGCCCGCCGTTCCCTGGCCGAGGGTGCAGACCTGACACTGGGGGGAGATAAAGCGGCCAGTCTCGCTTCTATGGACCACGAGAACACCCGGCTCAACCGTTGGCGGGATCGAACCTGCTGGATGGGTTGGGTCTACCCCTGGTTCCAACAGGCGGTGCAGGATGTCCTGTCCGGGCGAGAGCCACCCGCTCAAGCGCTCGGCCAGGTGCAGAGTCAGGCCGAGGCCTTCCTGCGCTGTCTCACCGATCCGGGCGGCCCGCTCGACGAGGCCGAAGCGCGATCGTGTGCCAGGTCGGTAGACCCAGCCTACCCGGTTGAGTAGGTGACGGTGACCCATGACGAGGCATTCCGTGATCATTGCCCCGGCAGAGCGCCAAGTCACTCGGCATTACTTGCAGCAACATTGAAGCCCCTCGTTCCACTTCGAAGGGCTTTTGTTTGACCTGACGGCCTGTCTGTGGCATAATCAGGGCTGACGGAGGGAGGTGAACACACAATGTCAGATACCAAAAGAGGCCGCCGAAAAGTATCGAGAACCAGACCTGTAATACTCTGCCCCCGCCAACGTATTTACTGATAGCCCCCGCCCCGGCCCTCGCCAGCCCCGAATCCGACTTCTGGACAAACCCTCCATTCTGTGTTAGAATACCATCAAACAAACGTATTGCGTGTTGCGTATTCCGTCATCGCCACGCAACACGCAATACGCAACACGAGGTCGTAAATGCTCAATTACCAAAAGAAACTCATCGTGCTATTAGCTCTAGTCACCATCCTCACCGGCTGCCAGGGCCTCTTTGGCCGCCCCATCGAAGAAGAAGCCCCCACCCCTACACCCATCCCCACGCCCATCGTTCCCGAAAAGCCGACCTACGTCGTCCAGCGGGGCAAGGTGACCAAACAATTGGAGTTCACCGGCCGGATCTCGCCAGTGGAGGAGACGGAGCTCTACTTCAAGACCAACGGCTACGTCAAGAGGGTGCTGGTCGAACGGGGCGACCAGGTTCAGACCGGCGACCTGCTAGCCGAACTGGAGATTGACGATCTGCTCAAGCAGATGGCCCAGGGCGAGGTCACCCTCAACTCGGCGCAACTGCGGTTGGACGAGGCGGAGAAGGCACTGGAGCGGCAGATCGCCCAGGCCCAACTGGACCTGACTGCCGCCGAGGCCCAGTTGGCCCAGGCCCAGAACGACAACGCCGACGCGGTCGCCCAGGCGGAATGGACGCGCCAGATTGCCCAGGCTAACTTGGATGAAGCCGAGAAAGCAAACGAGCGGCAGTTAGCCGAGGCACAGCGGGCACTGGAGGCCACCCAGATTTACCTGGCCCAGTTACAGCAGGAGCCAGACCCAATTGAAATCGAATTGCTCCGTCTGAACTGGGATCGGGCCAAAAACAGCCTGTGGAACGCCCAGTTGGAGCGGGACGCGATCAAAGGCCGTCCAGAAACTCCTGGATACCTCCAGAAACAGGCGGACATAGCTGTGAGTAACGCCGAGATCGCCGTCCGCGAGGCCGAGCTCCGCTATCAGCAGGCGCTTCAACCGGCGGTGACCGAGGACGACATCCGGCTGCAACAGATCGAGGTCGAACGGGCCAAAGCAACCCTGGAACAATTCCAAGAGGATGTGGATCCCCTGCTGTCCACCGAGGTGCAGCGCGCGCAGCAGAAACTAGATCGCCTGCAAGAGGGCGTGGATCCTTTGCTGACCCTCCAGGTGCTGCGCACACAGCAGGAACTGGACTGGCTGAAGGAGGGAGTGGACCCGGTGCTGGTCAACGAAGTGAACCAGGCTCAATTGGCCCTGGAGCGCTTGCAGGCACAGGTGGCCGACGCCCAAATCGTCGCCCCGACGGATGGCGAGGTACTCTCGCTCTCTGTCTACGCCGGCCGCCCCGCTGAGGCTTTCAAACCCGTCATCGTCGTCGCCGACCCATCGGCCATCGAGGTGAGCGCCGACCTTTCCAGCAGCCAGTTGCAAGAGATGATCGAGGGGCAAGAGGCGGTGGTCACCCTCAGGGCCTACCCCGGCCAGACGTGGCGCGGTACCGTCCGCCGCCTGCCCTACCCCTACGGCGCCGGCGGCGGCACCGAGGGCCTGGCTGGCGAAGACAAGTCAACCAGGATCAGCCTGGAAGGCGACCTGAGCGGTCTCGAACTGGGCGACCTGGCCCGCGTGACAATTGTCTTGGAGGAGAAAGACGACGTGCTGTGGCTCCCGCCAGCCGCGATTCGCATCTTCCAGGGTCGCGAGTTTGTCATCGTGCAGGATGCCGACCGCCAGCGCCGCGCGGATGTGACTATCGGTATTGAAAGTGATGAGCGCGTGGAGATTCTGGAAGGCTTGGAAGAGGGCCAAATTGTGGTGGGCCAGTGAGGGCTAAAAATCGCGGGGTTAGAGAGCAGAGGGGAATTCTTGCTCTAGGAACTCTCGCACGTTCATGATGTTCACACCGGCATGTTCCTCCAGATCCAGGAGATGACTATCGCCACTGATCAGATACTTCGTGCCAGCAGTGAGAGCACAGGCGATGAACTTGTCATCGTCGGGATCTGCTTGCACCACCCTGACCGGTGGCGGTGCCGGGTACAAGGCTGCAAGGCGGAGCACACCTTGCATGATCTCCTCCACTGTGGTGAGCCGATCCTGTATCTTGCTAGTGAATTTGGACCTGGAAAGCACCTCTCGAAACTCCTGCAGGATCTCTCCGCTCGCACAGATGGTGATGTCTCCAGCCTCAGCCAACTCGATGAGACGATGAGCAAGGCCCGTCCAGAGTACGCCAGAGATAAGCACACCGGTGTCAACTACGACCAGCATTTCGCTTCTCTCGTCGGTAGCGATGTACTTCGGCAACGATCTCTGCCATGGGCATCTCTTCATCCACTGCACGGGCAGCGATCTCAGAGAGGGCGGGAGCACGCAGTTTCTTCAGAATCAAGGTATCGCCTTCTATGAACAGGGAAAGTTCACCAGCAGCACCAATCCAGTTCACCACAAGGGGTGGCAGAGTGATTTTACCATTGATTACTTTCACCGCTTCCATTGTCCTTACTCCTTCACTGGAACTTTCTCTGAAGCTACTGCAATCAGTATAGCATCATAGAGCTAAGAAGGCAAACGGGGATTGAACATCTTACTCAACCTTCTATCCATCATCCTCATCGCCGCCAAGCGGCTGTGGGCCCAAAAAGCACTGACCCTTAGCCTGCTGCTGGGTTGGACGGCTGCTGTGGGACTCAGTCTCAGCGTGCCCCTCTACGCCGACGCGGTGAACCACCGCTTGCTGCGCGAAGAACTGGAGACGACCCGCGAAGGAACGCCACCCTTCGCTTTTCGCTTCCGCTACGTCGGCGCCTGGCACGGCGTAAGGGACTGGGAGGATGTGCAGCAGGCCGATGCCTACCTGCGGGGGCCGGTCGCCGCCGACATCGGCCTGTCGCTGGAGAGCGTCGTTCGCTATTTCAAGACCGACAACTTCCGCCTCTTCCCCACCTCCGAGGCAGCTTACGCCGACGTCCGTGACCCGCTGGAGTGGGTTTCCGTCGGCTTTCTCAGCGACCTGACCGAGCACATTACCCTGCTGGAGGGAACATTCCCTGCCCCACCCTTCCCGACCGACCAGGGAATGGAAGTGCTGCTTCACCACAAGCTGGCCGATGAGCTGGGATTGCAGGTAGGCGAGCAATACATCCTCTTTGGTCGCCAAGAAGCAGACGTCCGTGACAGCAAATCGGTGCAGATCCCGGTGCGCATCGCGGGCGTTTGGCAGCCGACCAATCCAGAAGAGACCTATTGGTTCTACCAACCTACTGCCTTCGACCGGGTGCTGCAGGTGCCCGAGACCTCGTTCCATCAGCGAATCGCGCCAGTGCTGACCGGCGAGGTCTACGTGGCTGCGTGGTCTCTGCTGCTGGATGGGTCGGCAGTCCACACTGAACACGTCCCATCGCTGCTGGGACGCATCGCTTTCGCCGAAACCCGCGCTGCCTCGCTCCTGCCCGATACTGACCTGTACACCTCGCCCGCCGGGGCCATGCAGAAGTATCGTCGTGAGGCCTATCTGCTGACCATCCTCCTGTTCGTGTTCGCTATCCCGGTATTGGGATCAATCCTCTACTTCGTGGCGCTGACTGCCAGCATGGCCGTGCGCCGCCAGCAGACTGAGATCGCCGTCCTGCGCAGTCGGGGCGCCTCGCGCTGGCAGGTGCTGGGAGTGTACCTGCTGGAGGGATTGGCGCTGGGCGCAGTAGCCTTGGGGCTGGGGATATTGCTGGGCCAGGGGATTGCCCTGGCTATGGGCCAGATTCGCTCCTTCCTGACGTTGGTGCAACGCTCCCCGCTGCCGGTGCGTCTGTCCTTGAGCAGCCTGCGCTTCGCTGTCGGTGCCCTCGTACTAGCCCTGCTAACGACCCTGTTGCCGGCGCTGTCCGCCGCTGGACACACCATCGTCACTCACAAGCAAGAGCAGGCCCGCGCCCTGCGGCGTCCCTTCTGGCAGCGATATTTCCTCGATCTTTTCCTGCTGGCCCCGCCCCTCTACGGCTACTACCTGCTGCGGCAAAGAGGTACGATTTCGGTTAACCTGGGCAGCGGCGCCACCTCCGACCCGTTCCAAAACCCTCTGCTATTCCTGGTGCCGACGCTTTTCATTTTTGCCCTGGGCTTGTTATTCATCCGCCTCTTCCCGCTGCTGATGTCGCTACTGGCCTGGATCGCCGACTGGCTGCCCAGTACGTCATCAGTGCTGGCCCTGCGTCACCTGGCCCGCTCCTCCCGGCACTACACCGGCCCGCTGCTGCTTCTCATCCTCACCCTGGGGCTGGCCGCCTTTACCGCCTCCATGGCCCTCACGCTCGACGATCACCTGGTGGATCGCATGTACTACGAGGTCGGCGGCGATCTACGCCTGGCGGAGAGTGGTGAGAGCACCGAGCCGCCACAAGATCCTTTTGGGTCTCAGCCGCCGTTGGGGGAAGAAGAGGAAGAGTTGGGTGCCAAGTGGCTGTTTCTGCCAGTCAGCGACCACCTGTTGGTTGAGGGAGTGCAGCGTGCGGCCCGGGTCGGCGAGTATCACGTGCGATCAACCCTGGGCAACCGCGAGGAGGGGACCTTTATCGGCGTGGATCGAATAGATTTCTCTAGTGTCGCCTTCTTCCGGCGCGATTTTGCGCCCGATTCACTGGGTGGGCTGATGAACCTGCTGGCTTTGGATTCCCGCGCACTGCTGGTCGAGAGGAGCTTCCTGGCCCACAACAGCCTGAACGTCGGCGATCCACTCCGCTTGGAGTTGACCATGATCGGCGAGCGGCGAACGGTGGAGTTCGTCGTCGCTGGTGTGCTGGATATGTTTCCCACTCAATACCCTGAAGACGGCGCATTCTTCGTTGGCAACCTCGACTATGCCTTCCAGCAGATGGGCGACGAGTATCCCTACGACGTCTGGCTGGCTACCGACGGTGAACGTCCGTCCGAAGACGTCGTGACCGATTTGCGAGAGATCGGCTTTCTGCTCATGAACCACGACGATGCTCGCCAGATGATCCTAGAAGAGCAGACGCAACCAGCGCGGCAGGGATTGTTCGGCATGCTATCAGTGGGCTTCCTGGCAGCGGCAGGCCTGACAGTGTTAGGCTTTCTGCTCTACGCCGTTTTCTCCTTCCGGCAGCGGTTCATCGAACTGGGCGTGCTGCGGGCCATCGGCCTGTCGGTGGGGCAAATGGCCGCCTTCCTGGCCGGCGAGCAACTGGCGCTCATCGTCACTGGCGCGGTGGCCGGCACCGGCCTGGGGGTCTGGGCCAGCCGGCTCTTCATCCCGTTCCTGCAGGTGCGCGGCGGTCAGCATCCCCACACGCCTCCCTTCGTCGTCCAGGTTGCCTGGGGCGACATCTTGCAGATTTACAGCGTCTTTGGCGGGATGCTCCTCGTCGGCGTGGCGGTCATGCTGGTGCTGCTGATTCGGATGCGGGTGTTCGAGGCCATTAAGCTGGGTGAGGTGGCCTAGTTCGTGGATTCGTGGAGATGCAAAACGCAAACAACATTCTGATCAATTGTGAGAACCTGGTCAAGATATATAAAATCGCCGAACTGGAAGTCGTGGCCCTGCAGGGTCTCGAGCTGACGGTGGAGCGGGGCGAGATGCTGGGCATCGTCGGTGCGTCGGGGTCGGGCAAGACAACCCTGCTCAACATCCTGGGCGGGCTGGACCGGCCCTCGGCGGGGCGGGTGACGGTGGACGGGCAGGATCTACTCAAGCTATCGGACGCGGCGCTGGACCGCTACCGCCGGCAGAAGGTGGGCTTCGTCTGGCAGCAGACCTCGCGCAACTTGATCCCCTACCTGACGGCGCAGGAGAACGTGGAACTGCCCATGACCATTGCTGGGATGAGCCGTCGTGAGAAGCGCGCCTGGGCCAGGGAGCTTTTGCAGGCGGTGGGGCTCTACGAGCGGCGGAGGCATAGGCTGGTGCAACTGTCCGGGGGCGAGCAGCAGCGGGTGGCTATCATCGTGGCACTGGCTAACAAGCCTGTCCTCCTGCTGGCCGACGAGCCGACCGGCGAGGTGGACTCAGCCACGGCGCAGACCATCCTGGAGACGTTCCGCCGCCTGAACGAGACGTTGGGCCTGACGACCATCATCGTCACCCACGAGCCACGTATCGTCGGGCAGGTGGACCGTGTGGTGGCTATCCGCGACGGTAAGACGAGCACCGAGACCATCCGGCAGGTAAGCCAGTTGGAGCGGGCCATGGTCGGCGAGCGCCTGCCGGAGGAAGCGGCGGAAGAGGTGACGTATCACGAGTACGTCGTGCTCGATTCGGCAGGACGGCTGCAGGTGCCGAGGGAATACCTGGAGCAGTTCGGCATTGCCGATCGAGCGCAGTTGGAGGCCGTGGATGACGGCATTCTCATTCGACCCACCGCCGGACGAGGGGCGACGTCAGGCGTTCCTGGTCAGCCTGGACTGGAGGAGCAAATCACCCAGCTCTTTGCCGACGAACGACCACCGCAGCGACGAGGTTTCTTTGCACGGCTATTGCGGCGGCAGAAGAGCGCAGGGGGGTGACGCTAGGTGCAACGCACTTACACACGGCTTCCGTGGGGCACGATGGGGTTGCAGAGTACCCGGCCGCGGGAGAATCCGCCGCTGATCAAGTGCGTTGCACCTTGGCTGTCCCTATGCCTGAGCAGTTACGGGAGGAGACACTATGTTTGGGAAAGCGCAGCGACGACCTTGGCCGACCATTCTGATCTCGATGCTGCTGCTGGCGGCGCTGCTGGCTGCCTGCGGCGGCAGAAAGGACGAGGCCACGCCCACTGTTGGGCCATCTGCAGATCAAACACCGTTAAGGGAGTCGGCGGCCACCGTCACCCCACCGCCCGTGGAAGTCCCCAGCGTGACCATCACCTTTGCCTGCTAGGACTGGGAACTTGGCGAGTTTGAGAAACTGGCCGACGAGTTTCACGGACTCAATCCTGGCATTAAAGTGCAGTTTGTCTCTATTTACGAGGCATTGGGGATAGAGATGGGCGATGAGTGGCCGGAAGACGCCTCGGCGAAACTGGCCGCCGCCGCCGACACCACTCCCGCCAACTTTAGTGACCAGGATTTTCGGTCGGGATTGTTGCGGGATCTTAAGCCGTTCATCGAGGCAGATCGCACCTTCGATGCAGACGACTTTTACCCTGGCATGCTGGAAGCGTATCAATGGGCAGGCAGCCAGCGGGCTGTGCCGGCCACCGCCTTCTTTCAACTCATCCAGTACGACAAAGACGTTTTCGACGAGGCGGGCGTGGACTATCCTCAGCCCGGCTGGACGTGGGACGACTTTTTGGACAAGGCAAAGCGGCTCACCGTCCGCGAGGGAGATCAAGTGGCCCGGTACGGCTTTGTGGATGCGGCGGGGCAAAACCTGGTTCTGGCAGTGATACTAAGTCAGGCTGGGTCGTTGGTAGACGAGACCACCGATGCCCCGACGCCGCGCCTGGACAGGCCGGAGGTAGCCGAGGCGGTGCAATGGTGCGCCGATCTGATCCTGGAGCACGGCGTCATGCCGTCCCCGCCAGAGGGCCCAGAGGACTATATGGAGCTCTATGCGCTGACCGAGGACAAAGCGGCGATGTCGACCGGCGGGGCCTTCATGGTCATGGGGCCAGAGCAAGAGGAGCGCAATCTGGGCGCGGTGTCTCTGCCTCAAGGCAAGACCGCGGTCAACCCCATGTGGGTGCAGGGCTATGTGATGAGTGCCGGCAGCCAACATCCTGAAGAAAGCTGGCGCTGGCTCGTCTTCCTGACGCGCCACCAGCGCCCAGGATTCGTGATGCCGGCCGCACTTCCGGCCCGTCGCTCGGTGGCCGAGGAGGCCGGCTTCTGGGAAGACCTGACGGAAGACCAGGTCGCCGCCTATCGAGCCGCCCTGGAACACCCCTTCGCGATGAACCGGATGCCTGAGGTTTGGGGGGAGTTGATTGACGTGCTCCAGGCTGTCGTGAAAGGGGAGAGTGACGTGGAGACCGCCCTGGCTGAGGCGCAGGCCAAAGCCCTGGAGACGTTGGTTGTCGCAGGCAAGCCCTCCGAGGAAGCCACTCCTGTCGTCGTGGCCACGCCCAAGCCGGAGCCCTCGCCAGGTGAGGGCGAGCTCATCCGCTTTTCGGTTCTGGGTGCAGACCTGAGCCACTATCGCAAGCTGGCCGATGAGTTTCACGAGCTGCACCCTGAGATCACCGTCAACGTCACGATGCCATCTCTTACGGGGCCGAGTTTCGGTCTGAAAGACCTGTTCGAAGGCGCAGACTGCGTTGCCGGGTACGCTGGCCTGTCCGATCCAGAGGATCGCGCACTCCTCCTGAATCTGCAGCCGTTCCTGGAGGGCGACGAGGACTTGGCACTGGATGATTTTTACCCCCAGTCGCTCTATGCCTTTCGCTGGGAGGGCGAGCTGTGGGGCCTGCCTGCGGAGGGGAATGTTTACCTCATGGTTTACAACAAGGCGCTCTTTGAGGCCGCTGGTGTCCCCTATCCACGCGCCGGCTGGACGATAGAGGATTTTGTGCGTGCCGCCCAGGCGTTGACGACCGGTGAAGGAGACGAGAAGCAGTACGGCTTTGTGCCTTATATGGGGGAGACGATGGACCTGGATTTCTTCGTTGAACGGCAGGGCGTGGAACTGATTGACTACGATACCGATCCGCCGACCATTCGTTTCGACGATCCGGCGACCGTTGAGGCTGTACAGTGGTACACCGACCTGGCGCTGGTTCACGAGGTGAAGCCGGCTCTACCTATCAATGCCTATCAAGCAGACATAGCCGGGTATCAAGAGCGGATGTCCCTGATCTCTGCGGGGCGGGCGGCGATGTGGACGTCGTATGGAAACATGTTGATCACAGGGCTGAGTTATTTGCTTCCGGATGACTTTGAGTATGGTTTCGTGCCTATGCCCCTGGCACCGGAAGGCAAAGGCTACCGGCAGATCTTTTTCTCCGGCTACTTTATCACGGCCGAGGCAGCACACCCTCAAGCTTGCTGGGACTGGCTGATTTTCCTCACCGAACGGCCGGGTGAAATGGGTGGACTGCCGGCCCGCCGCTCAGTGACTGAGTCGGAAGCGTTTCGTCAGCAGGTGGGTGAAGAATTGGTGGATGTGTACCAGTTCGTCATCTCCCACACCGAGGAAGCGGCCAGGCCGCCGGTTGACGAACGTGGCCAGATTGGAGTAAGCGCGTACTGGTTCTACGTCGCTTACGATAGCATCATTGCTGGCGAGGAAACCGAGACAGCCCTGGCCTGGGCGCAGGACATGGCCGAAGATTTCGCAGCGTGCCTTGCCAGTCGAGAGGATCTGGAAGGTCAGGAATTGATCAAGACCTGTGCCACGCAGGTAGATCCGGACTTTCCTGGGCTGATTTTCGGAGGGGAGTAGCAGCAGGACCATGATTCGACCAAAACGCTGAGGGAAGACTATGACGACAGACAGAGTTGAGCGTGAGACTCCACCCCTCGTGCGCACCGAGGCGCTGACGCGCATCTATCGCGTCGGGGCACGGGAGGTGCACGCCTTGCAAGGCGTCAATCTGGAGATAGAGCGGGGCGAGTGCGTGGCCTTGCGGGGCCGCTCCGGGTCTGGCAAGACCACGCTCCTCAACTGCATCGGCGGACTGGACCGACCCACAGCCGGCGAGGTGTACCTCTTCGGCCAGCAGTTGGCGGCGCTTTCGGAGTGGGCACGCACCCGGCTGCGCCGGCGGCGGATCGGCTTCGTTTTCCAGTCGTTCGCGCTGCTTCCCACCTTTTCCGCCTTCGAGAACGTGGAACTGCCGCTGCGGATGGATGGCGTGGGGAGATGGGCGCGACGGGACCGCGCTCAGGCCTGTCTGGAGTTAGTGGGGCTGACCCGTTGGGCCGACCATCGGCCCTACGAGCTCTCTGGCGGACAGCAGCAGCGGGTGGGGATCGCCCGGGCGCTGGCCAACCGCCCGGACCTGATCCTGGCCGACGAGCCGACAGGGGAATTGGACAGCGTCACCGGGCGGCAAATCCTTGCCCTGTTCCGACGGGTGGCGGAGCAGGAGGGGGTGACGGTTCTGGTCGCCACCCACGACCCGACGGCAGACGAATACGTCGATCGGGTGTACCATCTGCAGGACGGGCGGATCGTGAGCCCGTGACCCGGCTCCGCCGGGATTCCGCAACAACTGAGGAGTCACGGTACGCCACCAGCCGAATAAACCCAGAACCGGGCAGGGGTGTTTCGCTCCTGCCCGGTTTCGTTGTCCGCCCAGTTCGGCATCAATGAGACCTAAGCCGCCGTGCTGCTTGGCATCTTGTGGCCCGATGTCGTATAACCGCGGGCCTGCGCCCACAATCCTCGTTACTCATCCCTCGTAACCTCCTCTTCAGTATTCCACCCGCTTCCCTGTCAGTCTGGACACAAGTGTCTCGAAGACTGCGATAACGGCTATGAAGATAACATCTACCACGACCGTCAGGCTAAAGGCATAGGCCAGATAACTCAGGCCAGTCAAAGAGGCAGTCGCC
>Ga0114930_10003410_pt1 | contig 13886 bp, 8 predicted proteins | sample AnhtaG_FD_87300 | JGI IMG/M metagenome (GOLD analysis project Ga0114930, IMG submission 87300) | Deep subsurface microbial communities from Anholt, Denmark to uncover new lineages of life (NeLLi) - Anholt_01485 metaG | ecosystem: Environmental > Aquatic > Marine > Oceanic > Sediment | place... | reverse complement strand
CGGTTTATCGACTTCGAATCATCTATATGCTATCAAAGTTAATATTGTCTCCAATGACAAGCTGAACCGGCACCAAAAAAGTTCTTGAACATAATATTCCAACGCTATGAAAGAATGTTATATAAGAACACCCCGTAAAGGGGAATATACGCGTTTTGAGTCCGACGCTTACAATCACCTGATTATCTCAGGAGGCTTTATGCCACAACCTTTTTAAAGGGACTCCATAGTACAGTTTTATTTTTACCAGCCCCTTCAACCCGGTTTGGGGGAAAGGGGGATTTTTATGCTCACATCACTATTTTGTGACCATTTTGTGCACAATTTCATTTGTAAGAGACTAATCACAATTCTTGGATTTTTTCATTTTTTCTTGCATTGGTGTGGCCGGGTGGTATAATTGGACAAAAGAAGCGTAAAACTGTGCTATTGCATCTCCATAGTTTGGCAGCGATGATGCTGCTTTGATGATGCGCCCTCGGAAGCGACGCGAAAAAGGATTTTTCGTGAGTTTTTGAAAAGTGCATCTACATCTCGGGCGTCTCACAAACACCTATATAGTGGCAAATGGAGTATGAGAGTATGCGTTACGCAGGAAAAAGCCGAGCATTGGATGCTCTACCCGCCTCAGCCGGACCGGCCAACGCCTCCATAAGCTCGCGGCCTATGCCCGCCCGTAAGTCATTCGTCAGTCATCACTTATCAACGATCAATCCCGGGGGTTTCACCCTCATTGAACTGCTGGTGGTGATTGCTGTCATTGCGCTCTTGATGGCGATCCTCATACCGACGCTGCGCAGCGCCAGAGAACTCGGCCAGCGTGCGGTCTGTCTGAGCAATCTCAGGCAACTCGCCTTAGCGTGGGTCGCCTATGCGAGCGAACACGATGACAAGATAGTCCAAAACCAGGGCTTTATCGCTCAGAAGGGTTCCCGCGTGTGGGAAGGCTGGCTTGGCAGGGCCTTTCTCTTACCCAATAGCCGGGCTGAGGTGATACAACATTCCCATAAGGGCGCCCTGTGGCCTTACATCCAGGACGTCGACATCTACCGCTGCCCCCGGGCCCGCCCCGGCCATACAGTCACTTACTCGATCGTAGCCGCCGCAAACGGCTCTCTCGTGGAAGGAACCTATTTGCCGGGTACCGGAGACTCGGTTCCGGGTCTCCCGAACCTGGCAAGCCAGACAGCGATTGGCAGACGCGTCGGCAGTACGGTCCTGCGGTTTACCAGACTCACGGAAATCGTAAGCCCGGGCGCGGGCCAGCGCGCGGTCTTTATCGATCAGGGCCAGGCGCCTCGGGACTATGATTTCCAAGTCGAGTATCTGTACCCGAAGTGGAGCGAAGACAACCCTCCACCGATACGCCATAGCGGTGGTGTGACGCTCTCGATGGGCGACGGACACGCCGAGTACTGGAAATGGAAGGGCCGGGAGACCGTAAACATTCCTCGTATGACCTTGTGGGGTGGTCGTAGTGGCAGTGCGAACGTCACCTTTGAAGTGCTGAAAGAAGATTACGAGCCGCAGACTGAGGACGGCCTGTACGACCTGCAGAGGCTGCAAAGGGCCACGTGGGGTAGGCTGGGGTATTAGGCGGACGTCGCCGGATGGCGCCGGCGGCATTGAAAGGAGTCTTGAAATGCCGGATAAATATCATGCTCTGCGAAGCGTATTAATCGCAGCACTGTTGCCGGGGATGGTGGCCAGGGTGACCGGTTCCGCGAAGCCTGCCCCGGCGGACCAGACCCTTAAAGCCATCCAGGACTGCATGGCCCGCTCACCCGCCCCCTGGCCTGATGAATGGAAGCAGGAGTATATAGAGACTATCCGCAGCGCGGTTGAGTTGCATCAGGATACTCCACAGTACGCTGTGCGATTGGAGATTCTGCGAAAGGGATTCGCGCCCTACTGGCAGGGCCTCAAGAAGACGCCCGAGAGATCTTTGTTCGAAGTATATCGCCGACAAAGCCTCGACCAAATTGACTCTGGATGGTAGTTCATCTACCTGAGGATTATCCATGAAATTTTCTTCCAATTTTTCGCTCAAGAGCCTAATATAGTGGAAGATATTCTTGTTAAGCCTGCCCTGAGCGAAGTCGAATGGGATGGCATCTGGGCCAGCAAGACAATTAATCAGTTTTTTGGAGTCCTTAGTAATGTGTTGTCAAAAGTGGATATTGGTCATGGTAGTTGTGGTCTCGGCGCTCTCTGGCCCCAGCAACGCTGGGTTTAGATCAAGACCCGCCGTTGGCGGGCTTAACGCATCACAAACTACCGAACAGCAGCCCAGCATTGCTGGGTTTCAATCGATACCCGCCGTTGGCGGGCTTGAAAAGTCAGTGGTTTTAATCCGAAGCGTCAAGCAGGATTTCGACTATGTTACCCCCTGGAAACAGAAAGCGATGAGGCAAGTCATTGGCTCAGGATTTCTCATAGCGGGCCAAAAAATCATTACCAATGCCCACAACGTCAGCAACTGTAAATACGTTGAATTAAAAAAGGAAAATATTGCTAAACGCCCCGCCAACGGCGGGTTTTATAAGACCCAGCGTTGCTGGGCGGCCAGGGTTACCTTTATCGGCCACGATTGCGACCTGGCAATATTAACCATTGACGATGAAAGTTTTTTTGACGGTACTGTTCCTTTGGCGCTGGCAGGAATCCCGAAGGTAAATAGCACTGTATCAACATACGGCTTCCCAGTGGGCGGCAACCGCATTTCCGTTACGGAGGGAGTAGTCTCGCGCATAGAGACAGACACTTACGTCCACAGTGGAGCCGATGCGCACCTGGCCATACAAACTGATGCAGCTATTAACCCCGGCAACAGCGGTGGTCCGGTTATGCAAAACGGTAAAGTTGTTGGACTGGCTTTTCAAGGCCTGCTGATGGCTGAAAATATAGGCTATATGATTCCCACAACTGTCATCAAGCACTTTCTCGTTGATATCGAAGACGGCAAATACGATGGTTTTGGTTCGTTAGGCGTCCTCCTGTATCCGGGTCTCCATAGTCCCAGCTACAAGGATTACCTTAAAGTCCCACCAAATGAGGATGGTATCATCGTAGTCTCTACGATGATGAACAGCTCGGTCGAATCGATATTGCAGCCCAATGATGTGCTCACACAAATCGATAGTTATAACATTGATAACGATGGATTGGTGCAGATATATGGGTTAACTTTGCATATGTCTGAGGTCATCGAGACTAAACACATTGGCCAAACCGTACAACTTACTTTCTATCGCGGTGGTAAACTAATGACAGAAATCGCAACTTTGGCTTTGAACAGACCAATTTTCGAACAGGCACGCCAATATGATCGTCCTCCACGGTATGTGTGCTTTGCCGGGCTGACCTTTGTCCCTGCAACACGAAACTTCCTCGAAACCTGGGGACGTGATTGGCAAACAAATATACCACATTACCTGCGATACCTTTTTAGATATTCAATGCAGCTAAACACTGACCGGCAGCGCAAAGAGTACGTGGTCCTTGCGGAAATAATGCCAGATGAGGTCAACTCTTATGCCGGCGACTTTAAGAGTCAGCCGGTTGAGAGCATCAATGGCATCACCATTTGGGGCCTTGATGACGTTTATAAAGCCTTTAAGCAGGATGTCGATGATTTCTACACAATAAAGTTTATGGGCAATAATCGGACTTTACACATTGATGCCAAAAAGGCTCAACTCAGGCACCAACTAATACTTAACAGATACCACATACCTGTCGAAGCTCACTTATAGAGGAGAAGTTATGAAAAACCACGCAGTTTTCACATTTATTATATTCGGCGTTGTTATTGCACTGTGTTCACAGCTAATTGCCGCTGAACACCGCCAGGCCGATTTGCCTGCACCTGTGTTTGCCTCGACACAGGTGGCGCAGGCACAGGTGGCCGAAGCAATGAAACAATCCATTGTTTACTTAGAAACGTCCTTTTACGGTTACGAGCAGACTCAGCCATGGAGGCATAAAGGCCTCTCGCAAAACTGGGCATGTGCTTGTGCCGTCGGTGAATATGAGGTGCTTACGACGGCCTGGAACGTCGCGAATTTAGCCTTCGTGAAAGCTCTAAGATATGGCCAAAACGAATTTGTCGGTGCTAAGATCAAAGTTGTCGATTACGAAAGCAATCTCTGTCTAATCGAACTCGACCCTAATGAGGTGAGCAAGCCTTTGAAGCCGCTTGTATTTACCGAGGACTACCGAAAAGGAGCTGAGGTAGATTTCTACTGGCTTTCATCAGACAACCATTTATATAACGGACGAGGTTATCTTGACCGCACAAAAGTTCAAAAGACAAACACTTCGTATGAAAAACGCCTCCATTACATCGCAGCCAACACATCCCATCGTACGGGGGTAGGACAGGTTTACTGTGTCGGCTCAGAACCAATCGGTATAGCCTCCTGGTCAAACGAGAACAAAGAAGCAAGCCTTATCCCAGCAGAGGTAATAAACAGGTTTTTAGCTGCTGTTGCTGACGATGATTATGAGGGTTTTGGGTCGGTTGGCTGTGCCACTTCTGAGCTTCTTGACCCAGCGATGCGCTCCTTTCTGAAGATACCGACATCTCTTAAAAATGGTGCTTATGTAACCGATGTTTATAATCTTGGTACCGGCTGTGATGTGCTCAAAAAAGCTGACGTCATATTAGCAATTGATGGAAACCCTCTCAATTCTTACGGCCAATTCATGCACCCAAAATACGAATGGCTTAATTTCCATCATTTGATTACAAGTAAAACTGTCGGTGAGACAGTTTTGTTCGAGCTTTGGCGAGATGGCGAGAAAATACAGGTCCAAGCCGAGGTTAAGAACTTCAAGGCCTCAGAGATGCTCGTACCATATCATGAATATGATCAACAGCCGGAATATATCATCACAGGTGGATTCATCCTACAAAAGCTTACCCGTGAGTATTTAGCCCGATGGGGCAGTGATTGGACCGGTAAGGTCCCGTCACACCTGTATCATTATTATCGCGACTTTGCCTTCAAACCCACCTCCGAACGCAATAACATCGTGATACTAAGTTACGTCCTCCCGGCTAATATCAACCTTGGCTACAATGACCTTGGACTAATTGTTGTCAACAAGTTTAACGGCATGACCATACGTTCAATCGCAGACATCCTGACAGCCCAGAAACTGAATCACGAATCCAAGTATGATGTAATCGAATTTGAGCTGGATAATCCAGTGATAGTCATCCCTCGTGAGCAATTGCCAGCGGCCGGTATGAACATCGGCAAGAACTACGGAATACAAAAACTTCTAAATATTAACCTATGATATGCTCAGCAGTCTATTGTGCTGGATAGAACACTTCCGCTTGTGAGCTCAGCGGAAAAGCAGATAGACGACCCTGCCGAAGTTCTTGCTTGGCAATGCTGCTCAGTCTCCGGTGTTCTGCCTCAATGTCAACCGCATATGGATCATGGCATCCCAGAAGTGTGACAGCTAAGAAGAACACCGTCATGAGTATCAGCAATGTTCGCATTATCGAATTATCATGACTTTCCATCATTCTCCCCCTATCTCAAACACTGTGATTTCTTTTGATTTCTATTATTCTGTAACAATAAGTATAATTATATCCGCTCGCTCGGAAAAGTCAAGAGAAAAGTAACTCAAACTTCGGGTTTTATCGAGTATCTTTTCCAAAGGAGATTCCATTCAAGGCGCACCCCCTCTATCGTCCAACCTGCACAGTTTCCTCAAGCGAACCAGCAAAAATTTGTCGTTGCCAGACAAAAAATTCCTTGTCGATTCGCCAGTAGTAAGTCCGATATGAACCAGGCCCTCCGGCTAATCCCGATTTATCGGGACTGTCGGGCCTGTAGAGGCCTTTGACCTCCAAGCAGTTGTGCCCTGCCGGGTCCATAAAACAAACGGGGCCTATACCGAACTTATCAGTATAGGCCCCGAAATAATTTGAAACAGCAACTCTAAGTCTTTGGCCTTGCGACTACGCTCTATGGCTTCGGCCACATTACCTCATTAAGACAAATTCTCTGCCGGCAGAGCATAGTCCTTCAGGTCAACGTGCCGTCCTGATTCAGGTCTTCCTCAATCCAGAACGGCAATGTTACTTACTCGCAAGCTCAAGAACTTCAGCCTCAGACAAAGCCCGGTCGTAGATGCGGACATCGTCGATTGCGCCAATCCAGTCGCTTCTCCATCCATCCGAGCCGATAAGCAAGGTGGAAGGGCCTCCGGCAAAGTCGGTCATGGGGGCCGAATCGGTTTCCGCGCCATCGAGATAGCACTTTACCGTCGCGCCATCATGCGAGGCGGCGATATGGTACCACTCACCTATCGGCAGATCCTGCTCGACGTAAATCCATACACTGCCGCCCGTTGCATTAAACTGAAATCCCATGATAGTAGGCTTATCGGTGTTCCAGCCGTATCTGAGCTGCCAGCTCCATCCTGCACTTGCATCTGCCTTACATAAGGGCGCAGTCTCTACACTGCCATCTGTGCCCGGTCTTATCCAGATCGCCATCGAGATGGGACCGGTGATGTCCAGGATGGCATCGTTACCGCAATCAACGTAGGACTCGCCGTCGAATTCCATCGCCATGCCGTAGCCAGCCAGCCCTTCCACATAGGTTGGGTTGCCGACTACCGTGCCATGGAGACCGTTGCCGGAACCGTCCTCGGTATTGTTCTCAAGTGCATAGTAGGCAACCAGACTCGGGTCCATGGTCGTAAAGCTCCAGATCTCGCCGGTGTGCGTCGTACCATCGGCCTCGACCGCATTGATCTGCCAGTAATAAGTGGTGCCCGGTTGAAGGCCTCCGGGGTCATAGCTGACCTCTGGCGTGTTGCCTAAGAACGCTGGTGGACTGCTGATGCCGATGTATCCATCGTGCGAAACGGCACCGAATCCCGGCCACCAATTAAAAGTCGTATCTATGGGCACATTTTCGGCACCATTAGCCGGGTTGGGTTGCGTAGCAACTTCACTGATAGCCGTTATATGCAGCAGTGGCGCGGCTGACGCCTCACCCTCGTAAGCTTCGGCCTCTCGAACGCCTGTGGAGGGATTGTCCGGGTCGTCCTGGATGGTAAACACCATGGCATTGCCGGCGGCCCAACCATCCTGGTTGACTATCTCTTTGACGAGAACGGAGATATCCGGTGTCTGCCATTTGACGTTCTGCTCAGTCCAATTAGGCACAGACCACTTCACCACCTCCGTTGTCCATGAGGGCCTGTTCGAAACGTTAAAGGCTGTGTCAACAAACGGTTCAGCATCCGGGGTCAGCTCGCCGTCGATAATAACATTAACCGGCGATTCGCCACCTTTGAGGTTATCCACCTCGAACTCAAGGTACGAGCTTATGATCTCGGCACCCTTGGGAATGCCAACATCCACAAAACGCATGCTTACTCTCTGCGGATCGCCCGCAGGAAAGTCTTCATAGGGGAACTCCAGGTCGCTGCTTCCCATATCCAGGTCGCCATTTCTGTCTTCCCGGAGCCGTTCTTCGATATCATCATTGCCGTTAGCGATCCTTATGTCTGCAATGACGTTGCCAAACCCAGTCGTAAAGCTCCAGACATCGCCAATGATTGTCGTACCGTCCGCCTTGACCTCATCAATTTGCCAGTAGTAAGTAGTGCCTGGTTCAAGTGGCCCGGGATAATAGGTGGTCGCTTCCTGGTTGCCTATGAACGCCGGTGGAATGCTCGTGCCAAAGTACACATCGTGCGAAGCGACACCAGGAGCCGGTGACCAACTAAGACTCGTACCTATGGGCACACCTTCGGCACCATCAGCAGGGTAAGGTTGCGTAGCAATTTCAATGACAGCCGATATGTGCAGCAGCGGCGCCGCGTCCGCCTCTCCCTCTTGAGCTTCGGCCTCTCGAAGCCCTGCGGAGGGATCGTCCTTGTCGTCCCTGAAGATCAGTACAATGGCATTGCCGCTTACCCAAGCATCCTGGTTGACTATCTCCTGGATGATGCCGGAGATGTCCGGTGTCTGCCATTTAGCGTTCTGCTCAGTCCAGGCGGGTATAGACCACTTCGCCTTCGCCGTTGTCAATGATGTTCTGTCTGTAATATTATTGGCGACGTCCTCAAATGGTGCGGCATCCGGGGCCAGCTCACCTTCGATAATAAGATTGACTGGGTATTCGCTGCCTTCTTTGTCGACCTTGTCCACCTCGAACTCCACATACGCGCCGGTGACCTGGGTACCTTGGGGAATGGGGACGTTCACAAAACGCAGGCCGATTACTTGCTCGTCCGTGGCCGGATTCCCAGCATCTTCATAGGCCAGCTCCAGGTCGGTGCTGCCTATATCCATGTCGCCATCATCGAGGTGTTGTTCGGCATCATCACCGCCGTTAGCGATTCTGATGTCAATCTCGACAGCAGCGGGAGCTTTCAGCACCGTGTAGTCGCCGTCGGTGGTGATGTTATAGACGCCGGTCGCCTCGATAGTGCCGATGTCGATCAGGTTCTGCATGTCAGCTTCAGACAGACCCCACCAGTTGTCGGGATCACCCGCCGGGTCAGGCTGGAACGGCTGACGAATCCGGAACTCGCCGCCGTTGTAAATGATCTTGGTGTCGGTAATCTTGATAACCAACTCCTCGGCCTGAAGCAGACCGCCGTTCATGAATATCCTCACCTGGCCTGTGTCTTCGCCGCCGTCTTTACCCAGTCTGAGCCGGTTGCCGGTGATCATCTCACCACCGTTGACCGTCAGGTGTGTGGTGCTGTCCAGATTATCTCCCAAGTTAATATAGCCACCGCTGTTCCAGCTCCCGCCGTTAAGGATAAATTCAGCCGTTCCGTTGTTGTCGTCGCCAAAAGTGCTCACGTCGGCTACGTCGACCGTGCCGCCGTCCATTATCACCTGACTGGTTGACGATACCATTGGCATGCCCTCATCAGGGCCATCGTCGTTCATGTAGAAGTCGTCGGCGATGGTGATGGTCGGGTTGCCGCTGATGTGCAGGTATCCCGTGGTCCCCACAGTGTTGGCGATGATCAGATCGTCAAGGATATCTACCACCGCGTTGCCACTTATGTTCAGGTGACCCTCTCCGGTATCGTGGGCGACGTACAGGATGTCCCCGACGGTGACGGCCGAGTCGCCGCCGATATTGACGGTACCGGTCCCCTCTTCGATACCCAAATCGTCCGCGATGTTAATCGTCGCGGTTCCGCTTACGTCCAGGAAGCCTAATCCGGTGGGCTTGTCGCTGATGAATAAGTCGTCGAGATTAAGGGTTGGGCTGTCGCTGATAGTGATGTGACCCTCACCGTCGTCGGTTTTCAAATCGTCCGCGTTAATCGTCACGGTCCCGCTTATGTCCAGGTAGCCCACACCAGTAGCATCGTTAGCGATGATTAAATCGTCAACGGTTACGGTCGAGCTGCCACTGATATTGATGTAGCCCTCGCCCTGGTCGATATCCAAATCGTCCGCGATATCAACAGTGGAATCAACGATGTTCAGCGTACCCCAAGTGTCCGGGTCATCGACAACTTTAAGGTCATTACCTTCACCTAACACGGTCACAGAACTCCCGCCCAGGATATCGATCTGACCCCTCATAATTGGATCACCACCAATTGCCAATCTGCCGGTTACAGTAAGCGAGCTGCCATTGTTCAGCGTAAGCACACCGGTCGTCGAACCGTCGGCGGCGCCTTGAATGGCCAGCTCGCTGTCACGGCTGAGCGCATCCCCGTTGAGGATGTCGATCGCGATTGTGTCGTTGTTGACCATCTTGTTGCCGAACTCTTCGTTGGGCCAGGTCCACAGCGAATCGGTCACGGTCCAGTTGAGGATCGTATCCCAGTTTCCGTCACCCGCGCTGCCGTTCCAAAGGTACACCGCTGCGTGGGCCGTGCTGCCCAGCGCCAGAATAAACGTCATTACATAAATCAATCTTCTACACATAATAGTCCTCCTTACAAAAAAATTAGAAAATTGTGCTTTGGCTACACACCAAAACACCAGTTGTTTGTGACAAACAACTTTAAACAAAACGACCGATAATAATTTTCACACTCTCTACATTAAACACATCTGCCCAGGATGAGTTTTTACGAATTGACATTACCTCCTTCCTTCCAAGCCCAATATGAGCGGTTAATCAAAAAGTGAAAATCCGAAATAATCTATAGAAATTTCACTGCTGGAAGACTGAAAAACCACAGATTCCAACAATTTTACTTATACCAGATTAGCTACCCTCACGTCAAGAAAAATCTCTGGATTATTATTGTAATAAATTGGGTGTGGCCGGATTTTCCGGCAGGGCTATGCTGCCTGTTTTCGGCTGTCCCAGCAGCTTTTCCACGTATTTGACCGTTGCAAAGCAATTAACGCCATTATTGCATCTCAGGAACATCCCATATTTTCTTGTTTCGATGACAATGATTTGGTATATTGGTGTTCATGAGAAATCATATCAGGAGGATATAACTATGTCATCGAAAACCAACCTAACGACCTGCCCGACAATCTATATCATATTAAAAACTTTGATTTTCAGTGGCTTTTTGGTTTTTGTCCTGTCAAATAAGCTACAAGCTGAACAAGAGCCAAAATCCGAGAAATCTCCCGAACAACCTTATGCCTATCTTTTTCCAGCGAAACTAAATAAGCTGGCTGAACAGCTGCAGCGAGAGGATATCGAAGTTTGTGAACTTCGTGAAGATATTGAGCTGGATGTTGAAGCATATCGCATAAAGAGGATTGTGCATGACAGAAAGCAGGCCAAGAAACGGCGATCTTTCAGGTTAAGGACTGAGCGCAGGCAAGAAACGAACCGTTTTCAGGCCGGTACAATTTTTGTAAAAATGAATCAAAAGTTGAGGGACAAAGTAAAAGGACTGCTTGAACCAGCTACTAAAAAGAGCACAGAAATTCGAAAGCTTTTTGGGCGGCTTAAGATAGGAGATAATTATCCAATTGTTAAATTGAATTCATACGTGCCGATAACACACGGGCCTGTACGACCTTTAAAAGAAAAACGCGAGTTCAATAAACCAATCACGTTTGAAACAATATACGACCCAAAGGAAAAGGTCAATTTTCGGGGCTCACCTATTTCAGGTTTAACCTGGTTGGAAGGTGGTGAGCATTATCTTCAAGTCCGTGATGCTCGACTATATAAAGTGCATGCTGAAAGCGGGCGTTCGATTTCATTTCTTGACCCAAACGAGCTGGCTAAAGGATTGAAAAGTCTGCCCACTATGGATGAAAAGACCGCTAACTCTTTGTCAAAGCGGAAACGGTTTACAATGAACCCCGACCGAAGTGCAATTCTAATTGATTATGAAAACGATTTATACTACTGCACATTAGATGGAAAAACGGCGGTGCGATTGACGAGCAGCCCAGGCGAAGAGAAGTTAAGCAGTTTCGATCCGGACGGAAAATTTGTTGCATTCGTACGTGATAAAAACCTGTACGTGGTTGATATCGCCACACAGACCGAACGGGCGCTGACAAACAGCGGAGGCGGTATGATCTCTAACGGCCAAGCAGACTGGGTTTATTTTGAAGAGGTATATGGCCGCCGCTGGCGGGCGTTTTGGTGGTGTCCGGATTCATCAGCAATTGTATTTATGCAGTTCGACGACGGACCGGTAAATGAGTTTACTGTTGTAAACAACACGAAGAGAAAGCAGGAAGTGGAGGAGACGCCGTATCCACGAGCGGGTGAGCCAAATCCGAAAGTGAGAGTTGGGCTGGTATCGGTGGCGGGTGGGCCTGTACGATGGGTTGAGCTTAATAATTACCTTGAAGGGACATATTTGATAACGGGGGTCGGGTGGATGCCGGATGGTGAACAGATATTTTTCTTTGTTCAAGACCGGGCCCAGACGTGGCTTGATTTCAATACGGCCTCGAAGCGTGGAGGAGAAGCCAATCGTCTTTTGCGTGAAACAACCGATGCGTGGGTTGATGTACCAGATAGTCCAAAATTTCTATCGGATGGGTCCTTTCTTTGGTTTAGCCAACGGAACGGCTGGAAACATTTATATCTATATGATAAGGGCGCAAAGTTGAAGCATGCGGTAACTAAAGGCAAGTGGGAGGCAAGGCAGCTTTATCATGTAGATGAAAAGAACGGCTGGGTTTATTTTACCGGGACACGTGATTCGCACATTGCTGAAAATCTTTACCGTGTGAAGTTAAGCGGTGGTAAAATCGAGCGTCTAACAAAACCACGCGGCAATCATCGTGTCAATGTAAGTCCGAACGGCAAGTACTTTATTGATACGTGGAGTAACAGCTCTACGCCAACAAAGGTTGCGCTGTACGGTATGAATAGAAGAAAAATACGGATGCTGGATACAAATCCTGTTTATAAGCTGGAGGAGTACCGATTTGGCAAATACGAGCAATTTCAGATTGAAACGAGAGATGGTTTCTTGCTGGAAGCAAGCCTAGTCAAACCGCCGGATTTTGATAGTAACAGAAAGTATCCGGTTTGGTTCATGACGTATGGTGGTCCACATTCGCCGACGATACGTAATGCATGGAGTGGGGGGATGGCGCGCAACAATATGCTGGCCCGGATGGGTATGCTTGTATTTCGCTGTGACCCGCGCAGCGCCAGCGGTAAAGGTGCGCGTTCGGCTTGGGCTGCATATAAACAGCTCGGCGTACAGGAGCTGAAAGATATTGAAGAGGCCATCGAGTGGCTGAAGAACAAGCCTTATGTCGATGGTGATAGAATAGGGATGAGCGGGCACAGCTATGGTGGATTTTTGACGGCATATGCGCTGACTCATAGTAAGCTATTTGTCGGCGGTATTGCCGGAGCACCTGTCACTGACTGGCGCCTATATGATACCATCTATACAGAACGGTATATGGACATACCGCAGAATAACTTGGAAGGATATGAAAAGACTTCCGTGATAAAGGCTGCTAAGAACCTCCATGGCAAACTTTTGATTGTGCATGGAGTAATTGATGACAATGTGCATATCGAAAACACATTCAAGTTTATAAATGCACTGCAGCAAGCCGATAAGGAATTTGAACTTATGATTTATCCAAGATCACGGCATGGTATCGGTGGAATGCACTATGCACATTTGGTAGTGAATTTTATTAAAACTGTGCTGAAATTAGATAATTGAGGAGGCATTCTCAGCGAACTTAAAGGGCGATTCCTAAATATATGCTTTTTATAATACCCCTCAAGACAGTTGGTGAGTAGTGAGTAGTGAGTAGTGAGTAGTGAGTAGTGAGTTGTAGCAAATTAACCAATTAACCAATTAACCACTCACACAGTGCGATCCGGGCGTTTTGTGAGATTCTACGGGCGGATCAAGTCAATTCTCGCAAGCAAGATAAAAAGGAATGCAATCGCGATGCCTATCGTAACGCTTAAGGAGCACAGTGCCATTACATGAAGTGATCTTGTTCTCTCTCTCATACCTCTAACCCCCCTTCATTAAAAACTCTATCTTCTAATATCTCACGAATCGCTGTCTTTTCCCCCAACCCTGACATACTCCACTAATAAACACAATTATATCAAATTATCGCAAGGATGTCAAGAAGAAAACCGGAGATTCGGTGAGTAGGAGTTGTGAGTAGTGAGTGGCAGCCAATTAACCAATTAACCAATAAACCAATTAACCACTCACCAGGTAAGCGGCCAGATTTTCTGGCAATCGATTTATTGCTTGGCAATACCCATTCGGCTGCGCTCAGTGCAAGCTCTATTCGTAGGTACGACAATCGCATTTCTTGTCATTGCGAGCACCTCACCTGATTCTCAGGAGGCATGTAAAATAAACTAAGATATTGGCTGAATTACGCTAACATCATTCTATTACAACACTTACAGATAACATCGTGCCGAATGCGATTT
>Ga0114930_10003409_pt1 | contig 13888 bp, 12 predicted proteins | sample AnhtaG_FD_87300 | JGI IMG/M metagenome (GOLD analysis project Ga0114930, IMG submission 87300) | Deep subsurface microbial communities from Anholt, Denmark to uncover new lineages of life (NeLLi) - Anholt_01485 metaG | ecosystem: Environmental > Aquatic > Marine > Oceanic > Sediment | place... | reverse complement strand
CCACTAGAGTAAGAGGTTCCGACCTGCCTGGCAGTTTAACCGGACGGGCTCCAAATTGAAGATCGTAAATCGTCTCTTTTCCTTTCTCTTGTTTGACAATCCGTTCCGCATAAGGTAAAGGACAGCTCAAGGCCAAATCCCTTTCTTTTTCGTCGCCTGAGAGACCTTGCGGATGGCTCGACGAATCTCTAAGTTTTCACTTAGAAAATCCGGACTCTTCTGAGAATACAGTCTTTTTCTCCACACGCGGTGCTCCCATCCGACAGAGCCTGTTGAGAACTTTCCTCCCAAGATCATCTCGTCCCAACTGCCGAGACAGCCGATATTGAGTCTTCTTAAGTTGAATCTTTTCCCCAAGAGCACGGGCAATCTCTGTCAAATGAACCGACTGACGCGCCTGAATCCCATAGATGGCTTCGGCCAGAAAACGGCGAGCCACCTTGGGCCAACCTGCAGAAAGTTCCCCCGAAAATTTGGTTTTTCCTTGGGAAAACTGAGGTAATAAGGGTGGGGTGAGTGAGGGGTTTCGAACCCCCAACCTCTGGAACCACAATCCAGTGCTCTAACCTATTGAGCTACACTCACCACAAAAAAAAGGGGAATAAGATTTTCGCATCAAATCCCTTTATTGTCAACATTTATACGCTGCCGGTCAAAATAGCTGAGCTTGTAAAATCATGTTTATGAATAATTCAGGTTTGATGAATTTTGAAATCTAACTGGTAGTTATAAAGAATCGGATTTTAGCCGATTTTATGACACAGAGTTATATTTATTGTCCCTCGATTAGATCCAGCACATCCGGAGAATCCCGCCAATTCTCCTTCACTTTGACATGCAGGTCTAGGTAAACTTTTGCCTCCAGGATGTCTTCCATCTCTTTGCGGGCCTCTGTCCCGATTGTCTTTACCAAGCTGCCCCGTTTGCCGATGATGATCTTTCTGTGAGTGTCCTTTTCGACGAAGATTCGTGCCATGATGTATTTTTTTGCCTCGCCCCTATCTTCTATTTGGTCGATATGGACTGCTGTCACAAACGGAAGCTCTTGTCTTACATGACTGAGCAATTTCTCCCTGATGATCTCCGATAGCAAAAACTGGAGAGATTGATCGGATATATCATCATCTCCGTAGAGCTTTTCCGCTACGGGTAGATATTTGTAGATGTTTTCTTCCAAAACATCGACGTTAGTCCCTTTGAGGGCGGAGATGGGGATGATCTCCTTGAATTCCAACAGGTCTTTATACTTATCGATCAAAAGCAGAATTTTTTCCTTTTTGATGATGTCCACTTTGTTGATCAATAAGTATATCGGAGTGGAGACTTTTTTCAGCGTTTCGATCACGAACTGGTCCCCATGTCCGAACTTGAGTGTCGCATCAATCAGCAGACACAAAAGATCAGATGTCTCCAGCGCCGAATACACAAAATTCATCATCCGCTTGTTCAACCGGTGGAGGGGGCGGTGGATACCTGGATTGTCCACAAAAATGATCTGGCCTTTGTCTGTGGTCTTTATCCCTATGATACTTGTCCGCGTCGTCTGAGGTTTATCGGAAATGATGGCCACTTTTTGACCGAGAATCTTATTCAGGAGTGTGGATTTTCCCACATTCGGGCGTCCGATCAATGCGACATATCCGACTTTCATTTTGATTCTATTATTCCACCTTCGAAACTAATCTTTTTTTATGGCTTTTCTTATCCGCAGCTTTTTGATCCGTTTCTTGTCCACGTCGATAATTTCGAGCGACAGCCCTTTTAATTCGATCTTTTCGCCTTTGTCAGGGAACCTCCCCAGGGAGTGTGTTATCAATCCACTTACCGTGACATAATCGTCCTCAGCCAGGTCGAGATCGAATAAATCCTCCAGGTCTTCCACTTCCGCATCCCCGAGAACGATGTAATCCAACGGGCCCTGCTCAATAAACTGCACTTCTTCGCTGTCGTATTCATCCTGGATCTCACCGACGATTTCTTCCACCAGGTCTTCAACAGTCACTAAACCGAACACACCGCCGTGCTCGTCGACCACGATCACTAATTTCTCCCTTCGCTCCTGAAGTTCCTTCAGTAACTCGGACACCTTCATGGACCAGGGGACAAAATGCACCGGTCTTATCAATGACTCAATCGACTCAGTTTTGTGCGCCTCATCCGAGAATTCGAGCAAATCTTTGGCCAGGATGATGCCTTCGATATTATCCACTCTGTCCTTATACACGGGGATGCGGGAATGTTTTTCCTTAATGACAAGTTCCCTGAGTTTTCCGATATTGGAGTCTCTGCGTATACAGATCATGTCCACCCGAGGGGTCATGATTTCCTTGGCAATCGTGTCTCCGAATTCCACCACACTTTTGAGGAGGACTCCTTCCTCTTTCTCTATGATTCCTTCTTCCTTGGCCTCATCGATAAGAGCCTGGATTTCCTCATCCGAGGCATCCCGTTCTTCCTCGTCTTCTTCCTTGGCGAATGTCTTGACCTTCGAGATCCAGAGCAAAGGCTTAGCCAGAACATACGGAACCCGGTACGAAGGGAGGAAAGAAGCGAGAATTCTGTCTCTGTTTCTTAGCGATATCAACCGAGGTATGAAATCGAAGGCCACGATGTAAATCCCCAACGAGATAAGGAGCAGCCAGAGGGGCCAGAGGTTGAGACGGGGAAATACCATGTAGATGTATATCAAAAACGCTACGAGGAAGATGATCCGGATGAATTCCACAGCCACTTTGAGTTCATCATAGATGTTGAGAATTTTTTGGCGGTATTTTTTATCCTTGTCCTCCAGAAGACGGCTTATCGCAATTTTCGAGGAGGATGCCAGGGAGATGTGAAAAACCGATACAAGAAATGTGGCTAAAAAGCTCAACCCAAACCCTATCCATTTTTCCAATTCGACTTCCATGTTATCCTTCGAGCATAAGTTTATTTATTTTTTTTTCTTCTTTTTCCAACCCTTTAAAATGTTCATACCCCAGAAGATGGAGAAATCCGTGGATGGCCAATATTTCCATTTCTCTCTCTAAACTGTGTTCCTGTTCCTGGGCTTGGCCATAGGCTTTTGGGACAGAAATGATGATATCTCCTAAATAATAATTGCCGTCGGCTCCCTTTTCCCCGACAGGAAAACTCAGCACATCGGTCGGAGCATTTTTATTCAAGAACTTATAGTTCAATTCCTGAATGGTTTTGTTGTTCACAAAGGCCAGAGTGACCTCAGGATCATCCAGCTTATAATGATTCACCAATCTTGCCAACAAGACTTGGAATCTATTCTTGTTTATTGTTTTTTTTCTCTGGCGGTTTATGATTTCTATCATTGTTTGGTTTTTTGTTCGTTTTTTTCTTTTTTTTCATCTCGAAGTCGAACCCGGGATATTCCACCCTTGGATGGTAGATTGTGTCCAGGGTTTCAAGGAATGTCTCTGCCACATCTACCAATTCTTTAATGGAAATCTCACAGTCATCGAGCTGGCCATCCTGGAGGGCATTGTTGAATATCTCAGAGATCACTCTCCTGATGTTGGACTTGGTCGGTTTTTTCAAGCTGCGGGAAGCGGCTTCGACTGCGTCTGCCAGCATGACCAGAGCAGCTCCCTTGCTTTTGGGCAGAGGGCCTGGATATCGATAGCTTTCCTCCCCGATTTTCTGCATCTCGGGATCATAGGTATCCTTGGCTTTTTCGAAGAAATACCTTACGAGGGACTTCCCATGATGTGTCTCGATAATTTCTAGGATTTTTCTGGGAAGCTTGAGTTTTTTTGCCAGCTCCACTCCTTCTTTGACATGGTTCAATATCACCAAAGCGCTCATCGCAGGTTTGAGGTCTTTATGCATATCATGAGTTCTTGTGTGGTTTTCGATGAAGTATTCCGGCCTTTTGATCTTGCCGATGTCGTGATAAAGTGCGCCGGCTTTGACCAACAAAGAATCGATTTTTATTTCGTCGGCTGCCTGCTCGACCAGAGATGCGACAATCAAAGAATGGTGGTAGGAGCCTGGGGCTTCCATCGCCATCTGTCTGAAAATGGGAAGATCAGAGTTTGTCAGTTCGTGGAGCTTGGCCTGTGTTGCAAATCCGAACAGCATTTCGAACACAGGCAAAAACAGGAATGCAAGACTTGCGCTTAAAATACCCCCGAGAAGTCCCATCATGATGTCGCTGGAGAACGCCCCAATCGGCATCAGTTTTTCTTTGATCAGATGGAAGGTGATGATGACAAATATATTGATCGGGGCGATCAAAAGCAGCCCGGTCCGAAACGTGGATGTCCTGTCCTGTCTGCCGTAGTATTTGATACCATAGATGGCGGCAAACCCCCCGATGAGGCTGAATATGACCAGTTCAATACTTGTTTTGAAGAAAAGTCCAACCAGCAGGCTGTTGAGAACGGTGTAGATCAGAGCCACAGGGCTCGAAATGAGGAAGGCAACCAGCATCACGCCGAATTGGAACGGAAAAGCATAAAAATAGCTGTCCAACGAGGAGAGGAGGAAGAAGTTCGTACTCTGGCTGAATGTGCCGGATAAAAATTCGGCAAGCTTGTAGAAGAGAAGACTCAAGATCAACAGAATGCCCATGATGACATAACTTCTGAATGCATCGTCTCGGGCCAGGAAAGATTTGAGATAGTACCACAGGGTGGCAAACAGCAGGCCAAACAGCAGGAACGTACCGATAAAATTGACCCACCAACTGGGTTGTGCTTGCAGGTTCTCGTTGATGATCGCGATTTGTTTCAGGGCTTCTTCTTCGACTTCGTCTCCTTTGCGGATAATGACCTTTCCTTTTTTTATCGTGTAAAACACATCTTCTTCGTTTGTCCGTGCTTGTTGTTGGCGGATTTCGGTTTCCACCTGGTCGTAGAAGATATTGTGGGCTATGAAAAGATGGGATAGGTTTTTGAGAAGATTTTTTTCGTTCTTAGGGAGATCCAGCTTTTCTACCTCGTCGGTGAGACTCTGTTTTGCTTCGATGATTTCCAAAACATCCGTTGCGTTCAAGGTGCTTTCGGTACCAGCGCTCGTGACAACCGTCAATCCTTTCTGCTGCTCGTCATGATAAAAAAGATTTTTCGAGGTTATGATGAAATTTGTCGAGACCACCCCGATGAGGTTGATCAAATTTTCTTCGATGGTCATCTCGAATTTATTCGTGATCAGTGCATTGAGGTAGTTTGAGGAAATCTCAAGCCCATAGTTTTCGAGCACCAGTTTTTTGAATTCCATTTTCCTTTGATTGTTGACCTCTTCTTCCAGAAAATTTCTTCCTGCGCTGAAAAGTTCTCGTATCTTTTCCTGTGTGTTCAGGAAAACATTGGTGTTAAAAGAATACACGGGAGGGACGGCTTCTGCCGCCTGTTTTCTTCTGTTTTCCGTTGTCTCTGTATCGATGATGGTTATTTCTGCCGGAGCTATGATGTCGGAGGTCGCTATTTCCCCGATTTCCAGAACCGGTATGGTCCGTGATGGGACATGGGCGAGAGAATAGGCCAAAACGATGACAAAAATAAAAAGGTACAGGAAAGGATTCTGGATCAGTTTCTTCTTGTCGATTATCTCTTTTTCTTCGCTTGGTTTAGATGAATTTCTTTTGGATTTGTTCGTAGGGGTATCCTTGGTTCTAAAAAGTTTTATGTCCTTAAAGGAAACGGGATTCATCTTATTTCTCTATTTTTTCTGAGCCTTGGATTCCGCCTTTTGGTACGCCTTTACGATTTTTTGGACGAGCGGATGCCGGACAACATCTTTGTGGTTGAATTCAAGAATAGCGATTTCTTTGATGTTTTCAAGAATCTTCATGGCATGAATCACTCCGGATTTCTGCGGTTGTGGAAGGTCGATCTGTGTGATGTCTGCCGTGACGACCAGTTTGGAATCGAATCCGGTGCGAGTCAATATCATCTTCATCTGTTCTTTTGTCGTGTTTTGTGCTTCATCCAGGATGATGAAGGCGCTGTTGAGAGTCCTTCCTCTCATGTATGCCAGAGGAGCGATCTCGATGATGCCCCGTTCGATGAGCCGGTTTGCCTGATCTGTCTTGGCCAGGTCGAAGAGAGCGTCATACAGAGGCCTGAGATAGGGATTGATCTTTTGTTGCATATCTCCTGGCAAAAAACCCAGCTTCTCGCCGGCTTCTACGGCTGGCCGGATGAGAATAATCCGGGTCACGGCCTTGTGCTGAAGGAAGGAGAGGGCCATGGCCATGGCGAGGTAGGTTTTTCCTGTGCCGGCCGGTCCGATTCCGAAGACCAGATCATGCTTTTTTATGGCCTGGATATAGTCTTGTTGGTTGAGTGACTTGGGGGTGACGGTCTTGCGGGAGAGGTTGAGAGGTTTGGAGGGAAAAAAATTTTTTATCCGGTCACCCTCTCCTTCTTCCAGGAGATCGAGGGCGATGTGGAAATCTTCTTCTTTTAAGGAATTCCCCTTTTTTTCCAGATTTTTAATGATATCGAAGTATTGTTTGGCAAAGTCCATCCGATCCTGAGGGCCATCGATCAAAAGGCTGTCTCCTCTCAACGACAGGGAGACTCCCAGTCTTTTTTCGAGCTTTTTTAAATTTTTATCCAGAACGCCCGAGAAGGCACTTTTCCGGATGCAGGGGTGTTCGATTATTTCCATTTCAAATGGCGGGGAGGGATGTTTCTGTCATTGTTCATAGATTATAAACACCAAAAGCCTCCTTTTGTCAATAGTTAGAATGGCTTGAAAAAATTGGGACGCTGATGTATAAATCTTATTCCCACTTGCTGCATCGAAATGCGTGAAAAAGCAATTTGTGAGGAGAAAAGGAATGGAAAAAGAATTCACCGATATTGCGATTCCCACGTCTTTGTATCAAAAGATCGAGGAAAAAATAAAGGGTACAGAACAGACCTCTGTCGCAAGCTATGTCACTAAAGTCTTGAATGACAGCCTTTCGAAAGAACAGGAGACCAAAGAAGCGTTCAACAAAGAGGATGAGGAGAAAGTGAAGGATAGGCTGAAGGCACTGGGCTACATCGATTAATCTGAATTATTAATAAAAAATGCTGATGACATCATTCATTTTCAACAAAGCAAATTTTTTAAATTTATCTAAAAAAGGGGACGGTTCTATTTCTAAAAATAGAACCGTCCCCTTTTTCTTTTTTATGAGGAGATTGAATGGATAAAAAGGTGTTGGTTATTGGATTGGACTGTGCAACGTCGGAGATCGTTTTCGACCGCAAGGAAGAATTGCCGGTATTGCGGGAATTGATCGAAAACGGTTTATACGGGAATCTGAGGAGTTCGGATCCCCCGATCACCATCCCTGCTTGGATGGTGATGTGCACAGGAAAAGATCCCGGCAAGTTGGGATTGTATGGATTCCGGCATAGGAAAGACTATTCCTACAAAGACATCTGGATTGCCACGTCCTATTCCATTCGCGAAAAAACGGTCTGGGATATAATAGGGGAGAAGGATGGCCAGAGTTGCCTGGTGAGTATCCCCCCCAGCTATCCTCCCAAGCCGGTTAAGGGGAATCTCATCTCCTGTTTTATCACACCAGGGGATGATAAGGAGTATACCTATCCCTCCGATCTCCGGATCGAGTTGGAGGAGAAGTTCGGACCCTATATTTTTGACGTGGTTTTTCGTACGGATGATAAAGATAAACTCCTGGAACAAACTTACGATATGACAGAACAACGGTTTAGAATCCTGAACCATTTAATCACCAAAAAGCCTTGGGATTTTTTCATGTTTGTGGAGATCGGCGTGGACAGAATCCATCATGCCTTTTGGAAATACATGGATCCTGCTCATCATCTGTATAATAAAGGCAATCCTTACGAGAATGTCATCATAGATTATTATAAGCGTGTGGACACCCTGATCGGAGAGCTTCTGTCCAATGTGGACCAGGACACAACGGTTTTTGTTGTTTCCGACCATGGCGCGAAAAGCATGAAAGGGGCCTTTTGTATTAACGAATGGTTGATCGAACAGGGAGATCTTGTGGTAAACGAAATGCCTCAGTCCCCAATCAGCTTTGATCATGTGGATGTGGACTGGTCCCGCACAAAAGCCTGGGGATGGGGCGGGTACTATGCCCGGATTTTTCTCAATGTCGAGGGACGCGAAACGCAGGGCATGATAAAGATAGAGAATTACAAAAAGGAGAGAGAAGCTTTAATAGAAAGGCTCGCCGAGGTCAAAGGACCGAATGGAGAAGAGTGGAAAACAAAAATTATCAAACCTCAAAAATATTTCCAGGACCTGAACGGGGATTACCCTGATCTGATGATCTATTTCGACGATCTTTACTGGCGTTCGGCCGGCACTCTGGGTCACGGCACGAAATATCTCCTGGAGAATGACACAGGGCCCGATGATGCGGTTCATGCTCAAGATGGCATCTACATCCTTTATGATCCGAAAAATAAATCCAGCGTGAGAAAGGATGCCAATATCCTGGATATTGCCCCGACGATTCTGGATGAAATGGGGCTTGCGGTTCCCAAGGACATGAGAGGGAATATTATCAACAAAGCATAAAAATCAGCAAAGATTTGGAGTTAAATATGAAACGGAAGTATTTGGTGACAGGGGGAGCTGGTTTTATCGGATCTCACTTGGTGGAATCGCTGGTGAACAAGCGGAAGGACGTAAGAGTTCTCGATAATTTTCTGACTGGAAAAAGAAAAAATATAGTTGACTTCATCGATGAGATTGATTTTATCGAGGGAGATATCAGGGATTTCAGCACATGTGAGCAGGCTTTGGACGGAGTGGATTTCGTGCTTCATCAGGCTGCTCTGCCGTCTGTTCCCCGCTCCATCGAAGATCCTGTGTTGACAAACGCTATCAATGTCGTGGGTACTCTGAACCTGCTCGCGGCGTCCAAAGAAGCAAAGGTCAAAAAGTTTGTCTTTGCCTCTTCCTCTTCGGTCTATGGGGATGATCCGAACCTTCCGAAAAGAGAAGGTACAGAGGGAGCTCCTCTTTCCCCTTACGCTGTAACCAAGCTTGTGGGAGAGAAATACATGCGGATTTTTAGCGAGATATATGGTTTGGGAACCGTTTCCCTTCGGTATTTTAATATTTTTGGTCCCAGGCAGGATCCCGATTCCCAATATGCAGCCGTCATACCCAATTTTATTACCAGCATGGAGAGGGGAGAGAGCCCCAGGATATTCGGTGACGGAGAGCAGTCCAGGGATTTTACGTTTGTGGCAAATGTTGTAAAAGCCAACATGTTAGCATTGGAGTCGGAAGAGATCTCTGGCGAAGTCCTTAACATAGCTTGCGGTGATCGGATAACAGTAAATACTCTGTGCGAAAAAATCCGACATTTTATCCAGAAGGACATCGATCCCGTTCATGACAAACCCCGTCCTGGAGATATCCTCCATTCTTTTGCGGATATTGCCAAAGCGAAGAAAATGTTAAAATATGAACCAACCGTGTCATTAGATGACGGGCTGAGAGAAACTATCCAATGGTTTAGAAGCAAGGAGTGACATGTGGCTAAATCCAAGTTGTTACTGGAAGAAAAAATAAAAAATAAAGATGCTGTTATCGGTGTCATCGGTTTAGGCTATGTCGGATTGCCGCTGGTGAAGACTTTTCTCAAAGTGGGATTCCGAGTTGTCGGATTCGATGTCGACCCCAAAAAAGTGTCTCTCCTGAATCGAAGCCGGAGTTATATCAAACATGTGACCGGCAAAGACTTGAGACCCTTCATCGCAAAGAAAAAATTCCGAGCGACAGCGGATTTTAAAGCCCTGAGCAAGGCGGATGTCATCATAATCTGTGTTCCTACTCCATTAGATGCCCATAGAAATCCGGATCTCTCGTATGTTTTGAACACCACTGAGACCATTGCCGGTTGTTTGAGAAAAGGACAATTGATAGTGCTCGAGAGCACCACTTATCCTGGAACGACAGAGGAACAAATGCTCCCCATACTGGAAGGCACCGGGTTAAAAGTGGGAAGAGATTTTTATCTTGCCTATTCGCCTGAACGGGAAGATCCGGGGAATGAGACCTACTCGACGGCAAAAATTCCAAAGGTGGTCGGGGGAGTAACCTCGAACTGCCGAAGGATTGCGAAGGCCGTGTACGACCAGATTGTGGTGAGGACCGTTCCGGTGAGCTCGCCCCGGGTGGCCGAAGCCACGAAGCTTTTGGAAAATATCTTCCGGTCGGTTAATATCGCTTTGGTCAACGAGATGAAGATCATTCTTGAACGCATGGACATCGATGTGTGGGAGGTCGTCCAGGCAGCATCGACAAAACCTTTTGGCTTCATGCCCTTTTTTCCCGGGCCCGGATATGGTGGGCACTGCATTCCCGTGGATCCATTTTATATGGCGTGGAAGGCCAAGGAAGTGGATTATCCCACTAGGTTTATCGAGCTTGCAGGGGAAATCAACACATTTATGCCGTATTATGTCGTTTCGAAAACGATCGAAGAGTTGAATCGGAAGAAAAAACCCATAAACGGTGCTAAGATTTTAGTATTGGGGATTGCGTACAAAAAGGATGTGGATGACCAAAGAGAGTCGCCATCGCTCAAAATAATCAGTCTTCTTCAGGAAAAAGGAGCAAAAGTATCCTACAATGATCCCTATGTGCCGGAATCTAAAGGACACCGGGATTATCCAGGGTTGAGCCTGAGGTCTATCCCTCTTGGAGAGAAGATGTTGAAGAGATTTGATGCCGTCATCATTGCTACAGACCATTCTGTGTATGATTATGACTTAATCGTGAAAAACTCCTCTCTGGTGATCGATACGCGAAATGCCGTGAAAAAGAAAAGGAAAAACGTCATCAAAGCTTGATCATACTATGATAAACCACAGAGAACACAGAGAAAGAAATGACTTCTCTCTGTGTTCTTCAAAGAAATTTCCTTTGAAGAACATAACCGAAAAGATAATCGGCTGTGCAATTGAAGTCCATTCTGCTTTGGGCCCAGGATTACTAGAAAGCGTTTATGAGGAAGCTTTTGCTCATGAGCTTAGATTGAGAAAGATTAAGCATGAAAGGCAAAAGGAAATAACATTGAAGTATAAAAACAAAATTGTTGGATTACACAGGATAGATTTTCTAATTGAAGATGAAATTATATTAGAATTAAAGGCCTCAGATGGGATAAATAAAATATTTATAGCGCAACTTCTAACATATTTAAAAGCGATGGATAGAAAAGTCGGTTTATTGATTAATTTTAATGTAGAAAGATTGAAGGACGGAATAAAGAGATTAGTTTTATGAGAGAATATAGAGAGGTTAATAAAAAATAGTTGAAAACTATTTTTTTTATAATTTATCTCTGTGTTCTCTGTGGTAAATATTCTCTGTGGTTAAAAGGAGTAAGCCATGAGGATTGGGATTATCGGAACCGGCTATGTCGGGATAGTGACGGCCGCAGGGCTGGCTGAACTGGGCCATGAAGTCGTCGGAACAGATGTTGTCCCGGAAAAGATCGAGAAAGCAGCTCAGGGGATTGCTCCTATTTATGAACCAGGACTGGAAGAGCTGTTAAAATCCAATCTGAAAAGAGGGAACCTTTCGTTCAGCCTTGATCTGGTTCAGACCATTTTATCCTCTGACGTCCTTTTTGTCTGTGTGAATACCCCTCAAAGGGAAGATGGCAGCGCAGACATGTGCTATGTGGAGAGCGTTTCACGGGATATTGCCCAAAACCTGAATGGATATAAGCTGATAATCGAAAAAAGCACTGTTCCTGTCCGGACATCCTCTTGGATTAAGAGAACCATCAATCTTTACAAAAAGAAAGAGGTGGATTTTGACGTGGCCTCTAATCCTGAATTTTTAAGGGAAGGATCGGCTGTTTCGGATTTTATGAATCCGGACCGCATAATTATCGGTGTGGAAACAGACAAAGCAAAAGATATCCTGGTTGAAATATACAAGAAATTCGAAGACCGCATTTTGATCACCAACATCGACACGGCCGAGCTCATAAAACATGCCTCCAATTCTTTTTTAGCCATGAAAATATCCTTTATCAATCTTATGGCAAACCTGTGTGAGAAGACCGATGCCGATGTGGAACTCGTTGCCGAGGGAATGGGTCTTGATTCCAGGATTGGGCCCCGCTTTTTACAGGCCGGTCTTGGATACGGAGGGAGTTGTTTTCCCAAAGATGTCAGGGCTCTGATTAAGATTGGTGAGGACCTGGGAGTCAATCTTGATCTGTTGAAGGAAGTGGATAAAATCAACACAGATAGGGTAGGAGCTTTTGTTGACAAAATGAAAAAAGCCCTCTGGATACTCAAGGATAAAAAGATTGCCGTTTTAGGACTTGCTTTTAAGCCCGAGACGGATGATATCCGGAATGCCCCTAGTATTCCTCTCATTCGAGCGCTACTCGAGGAAGAAGCTATTCTCTCACTGTATGATCCCAAAGCCGCTGACAACATGAAGACGTTTTTTCCGGAAAAAGAGCCGCAAATTCAATACACTTCCTCACCCTACCAGGCAGCAGAAAATGCAAACGCACTCCTTATTGTGACAGAATGGGATGAGTTTAAAGATCTGGATCTGAAAAAGATGAAAGAGGTCATGGCTAATCCCATCATTGTCGATGGAAGGAACATTTTTGATTCTGAGCAAGTTAGGTCCCTCGGTTTTGAATATTATTCAGTAGGCCGAAAATAGGGGGATGAGAATACTCGTAACCGGCGCCAGAGGTATGTTGGGAGCAGATCTGGTTTGTATTCTTGAGGAAAAAGGTCATGAAGTATTCGCCACCGACATAGAAGAATTGGATATCACTAAAATAGACTTTCTTCGCAAGAAAATAGAAGACATCTGGCCTGATACCGTCATTAACTGCGCCGCTTATACAGATGTGGACAAAGCTGAGGAAGAGCCGGAGAGAGCCTTTTTGGTAAACGGTCTGGGGGTCCAAAACTTAGCTCTCGTTTGTAAAGATTTGGATATCGATCTTTGCCATATCAGCACAGACTATGTGTTTGACGGGACAAAAGATGGGGCTTACACGCCGGATGACCCTCCGAACCCTATAAACACATACGGAAAATCCAAGCTGGCTGGAGAAAAATACATCCAGGAACTATTGAAAAAGTTTTATATCATCCGGTCAAGCTGGCTGTACGGCAAATACGGAAAAAACTTTATTTACACGGTGTTAGAATTGGCGAGGAAACAGAAAGAGCTGAGGGTCGTTGATGACCAGTTTGGCTCTCCGACCTGGACTGTTACCTTGGCTCGGGTGATTGCGGACATCGTCGAGACAAAAAAATACGGCATATATCATGTGACGGATTGGACAGATAACGGCATAAGCTGGTATCAGTTTGCAGAGGAAATCGTCAGACAAGCTGGCTTGAGTGTCAAGATTATTCCTATAAAAACAGAGGAATTTCCCCGTCCAGCCCCAAGGCCAAAAAATTCTGTATTGGATTTGACGATGGTCAAATTGCTCCTGAATGAAAGTCTCCCTTCTTGGAAAGAATCTTTGCAGAAGTTTTTCTATATGAATTGAAATCAGGGATATGTACCGATTTTCCGAAATCGGCAACGTGTCCCTTGATTTTAGGTGAGACAATGATGGAAAATAGGGAAGTGTCAGAAAATAAATATATCTTGAAATTGAAAAAGGTGATAATAGACTTTTTAAAAAATGATAATGTGAAGATAGTCCTTTTTGGTTCTCGTGCAAGAGGGGATAATTATATTTCATCTGATGTGGATATTGGTATCATACCTTATGGAAAATTTGATGAAAAAAAAATCACTCTTCTTAAAGCGAATGTGGAGAACCTAAATATTCCATATAAAGTCGAAATAGTGGATTTTTCCGGAGTTTCGGAAAGTTTTAGAAAAGAGTCTCTAAAAGAAGCAGTTGTATGGAAAGATT
>Ga0114930_10003408_pt1 | contig 13894 bp, 9 predicted proteins | sample AnhtaG_FD_87300 | JGI IMG/M metagenome (GOLD analysis project Ga0114930, IMG submission 87300) | Deep subsurface microbial communities from Anholt, Denmark to uncover new lineages of life (NeLLi) - Anholt_01485 metaG | ecosystem: Environmental > Aquatic > Marine > Oceanic > Sediment | place... | reverse complement strand
GACTTAAGATGTATTTAATGGGGAGCTGTGGTTCTTTACCACCTTTTCTTTGGTGGAAATATCCCTCAATAAGAGCAAAGGAATGGGCGGCATACCACGGAATTGGTTTTTGCTGGCAACACCGGGAAGAGCATAATATTTTAAAAATTCATCGCTATATTGTAGATTATTTTAAGAAAGCCGATGGATTTTGCCTCTTTGTTTTTGAAGGAGGAGTCTGTTTATGTAAAGAATGCGCTCATAATTTGGATCAAGCTATCGTAGAGGCCATGGAGAACTTAAGAAATTGGGTAAAAGAGGCCAAGGCTGGAGAAAAACTCATGTTTTGTAGCTGGTTTGCTGGGTTGTGGGAAGCTCTTACGCCAAATTTACGAGAAAAATTATCTACTCGTCTACCTAAAGATATAACAATTGTTGATGCTAATCGCTCTATATTATATAGGGCTCAGGAAAAAGGGCATAAGGTAATTGATTTTGTATTTTTAACCGATCCTGAAGCAGGAAGAGAAAATCGAGCTATTTTTCCCAGGCCTCGCCTGAAAGTTACCGCTAAAAGAATTCTGGGCGCTAAAATGGATGGGGGATTAAAAAAATTGGAAGGATTATTTATTTATCGGCTAACTCCTCCTACCAGATTTTTAAGTGACTATGCAGCACTGAGATTAGCCTGGAATCCAGAATTAAGGGTAGAGGAAATTGTTGATGAGGTATCAGGATTCTTAACTTCAGATAAGGAAAATAAAGAGAAGTTATCTAAAGCAATTTTATCTTTAGAGAAATGGTGGCAAAAGTTGGATGAAGAAGCTCTTGGGGAATCCATTAATTTTTTAACCAAAGTTAAAGAAAAAGAAAAATCAGAGATTTTAGAAAATATCTGGGGGCCACTATCGCTTCTACCTCTTATTTATGAGCTAAGCAAAGAGGGGATAAGTGAAAAGCAAAAAAAGAAACTACAAAAAGAGATTTATCAAAGGATGACCAAGATAAGGATCTTGCGCTGTTATACTACTGATCAAATTTGGGTATCAAGGGCTCAAGCTATTCTTAAAACCAGACTTGACTGGTGGACTTCTAAAGAAGAAGCTTTATTTGGAGAACGGGATATTTTCGGCATAGAAAAAGGTGAATTTCCTTTATTTGAGGGCTGGCAGAATTTAAGTTAAAAAAATATTTTTGACAACCAACCTTTGCACGAAGATGATGGTATATATGAAGTTTCTTCCAGCTTGACTACGATAACATTTAAAGGAACATAACAAATTTTTTGCAAAAGTTATCGGGACAAGTTCATTAAGAGAAGAGTTAAAATAAATTGGCTTGAGGGAGAAGTAAAATGTTAAAGGGATTTACCCGCAAGTTTAAACCTTTAGAGATATTAACTAAAGAACAAGTAGAAACTATTCATCGAGGAATATTGGATGTTCTTCAAGAGACAGGAGTTAGATTTGAGAGTAAAAGAGCCCTGAAGTTGTTTGAAAAGAACGACTGTCAGGTAGATTGGAGTAATAATCAGGTGAGATTTCCACCAGCGTTAGTTGAGGAATGCTTGCGCAAAGCCCCCAGCAGCTTTCGCATCAAAGCAAGGAATCCGAAGAACGATCTGATAATAGGCGGGGATACGGTATATTTTGAACCCGGTGTAGGAATGCAAACTATAGATATAGATACCTGGGAGCTTCGGACAGCAACAAGAAAGGAGAATTATGATGGTGTAACAATTCTGGATGCATTGGATACCGTTCATTTCTTGAGCTGCTATTGCCCATACTTTGGGTTTGATAATGTTCCCTCAGTTATGGCGATGCTAGAGAGCGTTGCTGCTAAAATAAGAAATTCAACTAAGGCTCAATGGTCAGGTTATCAGGGCCGCGAGATGTTTACTATAGAGATGGCAAAGGTGGCCGAAATAGAGCTTTTAGGTAATATAATCTGTTCACCTCCTTTGACATATTATGGGGATGGAGTTGAGAATATTTTCAGATTTATTGAAGCTGGGTTCCCCATAGACGTATGTGGTGGTGGTACGATAGCAGGAGCAACTGGGCCAGCTACAGTTGCTGGATCATTAATAGCTGATGGTGCTCTTAATGTAGCTGGGATAGTGTTGGTACAGTTCATAAAACCAGGAACACGGGTAATAGTGCAAGGAGGTGCGGGGCCACAGAATATGAGGCAAGGATCTCCTGCCTTTGGTGCTATAGGAGGTTCTTTACATAATGTAGCGTATAACCAAATTTTTAGACACTATAAAATTCCCATAATGGATGCTGGTTGTTATGCGGGTAGCTCGAAGAGGATAGATTACCAAAATGGTTACGAGAAGGCAATTCCTGCTGTACTTGCTGCTTTGTCTGGAGCGAATCTTATAGGTTTCCATGGTGGTATGTACGGTGAGTTATCATGGCATCCCTTCCAGGCTATAATTGATGATGATGTAGCAGGTATGATCGGGCGCTTTATAGAAGGAATCAAGGTAAATGATGAAACATTAGCTATAGACTTAATAGAAAAGGTTGGTCCAATTCCTGGTTTTTATCTGAACAAGGAACATACCAGGAAATGGTGGAAGAAGGAGCAATTTGTACCAAAAGTAGCTGATAGGTTAACTTACCCAGAATGGATAAAGACAGGTAAGAAGAGCTGCCTTGATTATGCCAAGGAGAGAATGAATGAGATAGTAGCCACGCATAAAGTAGCAATATCTTTAACTTCGAGTCAGGAGAAAGATATAGAGAGGATATTGAAAGAAGCTCGGAAGTATTACAAAGAGAAAGGTTTGATATAGCCTTTTGTTGTAGTAAAAAATGGTGAAAAAGTGTCTAAAATATTCTAGATATTACTTTTTGCAAAAAAAAGGAGAGAAAATGAATAGTGCTAATTTATCGCTGAACTTAGCTAAAAAGAAAGAAGGATATCGAAGTGGAATGCAGAATGCTGGATGGTGTTACGATAATTACCCTGATTTACCCCCTCTTAACGCAGGAACAACAATTGAATTAGCGAATTTTCAAGGACCGGGTGTTGTAACATATCTTTATATCGGTCAACATCTATTAAAATCTGATGGTCTTAAAGACTTTATGAGAACAGGCGAGTCTTCTGAGCTCGATTACCCTGATTGGGAACTGCAGAGGGCCACTTCAAGGGGACTAATTTTAGAAATATATTACAATAATGAGAAAGTCCCTTCCGTACGTTGCCCTTTAGCTGATTTTTTTGCAGATGGATGCAATGGTAAAGCAAGGCATTTTTCAACTCCCTTTGTGGAAAAACTAGCAGAGACATATATTTGCTATTTACCAATGCCTTTCGAAAGAAGTATTCGTATAACACTTCGCAATGAAACACCTTATAATTGTTGTTCCTATAGTTTTGTGGAGTACAAAAAACTGCCAGAGTGGGATGAAAAGTTACTGTATTTTCATTGCACCTGGCGCCAAGAGAAATTCCAATTAACACCAGATACAATAAAACCGATCATTCACATTCCAGGGAGTGGCCATTATATTGGAAACCATTATAGTATTACTACAAACGAACCAGTATTCAAAGATTTTTTCTTTGTTATGGAAGGTAATTGTGAATACCGAATTGATGGTGAAAAAGAACCCTCCCTGGACTATTTGGGTACAGAGTGTTTGTTTGGCTTCGGTTGGGGTTTTAGAGAGACATTTTGTGGTCTACATAGCGGCATTAATTATTTACAAAATGTGGAATTGCCCTTTCAGCTTTCTATCTATCGCTTTCGGGACCAAGACTCAATTATTTTTGATAAATCACTAGATTCGCAGATTAACTGGAAACATGAATTTACAAACGGTAAGAGAAATTATCAAAGCAAACCGCGAAAGAAAGTCTGGCAAGCAGTAGATAACGATGGAGGATGGGTCGAGTATGCAACAACGCATTATTGGTACCAATGTTCGATTGGTTTTGAGCATGGCCATATGCCTCCATATGAGCAAAGAATTTCTTCTTTGTTAAACTCGGAGGATTAAATATACTTGCTATTAGGTCATCGTGCAAAATCATTTGAGTAGAGAGCTTTAAAAAAAGTAGGTTTCAACTCTAGTATAAAAATAGTTCTAGGAGTGAATTGTCATTTCACCTAGATAATACACACGAGGTAAAGGTTGAATTGACAATTTATATTTTTGGATTATAATATGTAATAGTAAGAAAGCGCTATCATATTTCTTTTTATTCTGGGGAGATTAAATGCGAAAGGCATTAAAGGATGTCAAGGAGGATGAATTTGTCGAGAGTGTTTAGCTCTCTCTTTGTCGAGGATAGATTAGTTTTTTCTTTTAAAAGAGATAATTTTAAAAAGGATAGGTGATGCTTTTATGCGTTGCCTATCCTTTTTTTATTTGGTTGTCTTGGATATCAAAGTGGTCTTTGTCTGGAATAGATGAGCTAAAATAAGGCCGGAGGGGAGGTGAAGAAGTAAGTAGGCCGTCAGCTGGGACAAAGGAGAGCTTTCCGAAGAGAAAAGCGTTGAAAGATTAATTTCTTCTTTGGGAGCTTTCCACAGAAAACATTAGCAGATCAATTTACGGAGGATGAAGATGAAAAAGTATAGTTATATAGTGATGATGGTAGTGGTTAGTTTATTACTAATTTCTACCATAGCTTGTGGGGCTCAGAGTAAGATAGAGCTCACGTTTTATCAATGGTATTACACGGAGGCTAAATATGGTCCTGTTATAGATGGATACATCGGTGCATTTGAGGAAAAGTTCCCCAACGTTAAGGTCAACCCCGTCGCGATCACTAATAGGGACTACTGGGATAGGCTTACCATGGATATTATGAGCGGTGTAGAAGGTGACGTTGTTGGTGTCGATCAGGCTTCAATGGCAGCCTATTACTATCTACGACCTGAAGGAGCCTTCATTAGCTTGGACAAATATATTGAAGGTACCTCTTTTGCTGAAGATCTGGTACTGTTGGATGATATGGAGGAAGACGGGCATTGTATTGCTCTTCCCTACAACTGGTTTACCTTTGGCCACATTTTCTATAGAAAATCCCATTTTGAGGAAGCTGGTCTTAGCGTAGATGGTATGGGCACCTGGGAAAGTTTCAAGGAGGGAGCGGCAAAATTAACGGTTGATCTGGACGGCGATGGACGCATCGATCGGTATGGTATGACCCTTCCTTCCACTGCTGAAGCAATCAGTAGGTGGTGGCATCAACTCTGGCTTTGGACAGCGGGTGGGGGATTCTTTAAAAATGAGGCTCCGCCCTATACGGCAGAAAATGTTATCTTCGACTGTCCTGCGAATCTCTTTGCTTTAGAGTATCTTGTAGATCTGAAAAGAGAAGCTTTCGCTCCCGGAGTTAGAGATCCCTTTCAGATACAGGAACTGTTCTACAACAGTAGTTTATCGATGTTTCTTGGTGCAAGTTGGAGCTTGGTAATGGTTGAAACAAACATGCCCACTCAAATCTATGAAGAGGATGTAGATATAATGCCTATGCCATCAGCCTATTACCAAGGAGAACTACGACCGCCCGTGCTTGTTGCTTGGTCTACTCCTCTCGCCATATCTTCTCGTTCCAAATATCCAGATACAGCTTGGGATTTTATAGAGTTCCTGAATAGCGAGGAAATTCAACGAGATTGGATAACTAGAGTAGCCTCTCCTGTTAATAAGAAAGTGCTAGAAAGCTCATGGTATAAGACGAGTTTTCCAAAGATAGGTGCGTTCATGAATCTGTCTCGTGAATTTGAATGGAGAATGACTCCCAATATTGCCCAATGGAATGAAATTGACAAAGTTATCCAAGAGGCGGTGAAGAGCGCATATGTGGAGGTCAAATCTCCTAAAGAAGCTCTCGATTGGGGACAAGCAGAGATAGTTAAGATTATGAGGAAATAAGGATTTATGCCCCACAGCTCCGCTGTGGGGCACACCAGAAAAGCCTAAGAGTACTTAACGATGATTCTTATGAAGAGTATATTTCAATATTTATCTAAGAACAAAACTGCTTATCTATTTATCATACCAAGTATAGCAGCTATTGCGTTGCTAATTTTCTATCCCATGATTAAAACAGTTGTTATGAGCTTTACCTATTGGTACATTGCGATCCCCAAAAGCAGGTCTCCATTTCATCCATTTGTGGGTTTAGAGAATTACCGAGATGTTCTGGCTATGAGTCATTTCCAAAAAACAATTATAGTAACCCTCGTATACACTGGAGTCTGTGTTGGTGGTAGAATGTTGGTGGGTCTGGGTACAGCTTTACTTTTAAACAAAAAATTCGTTGGTCGAGGAATTGTCCGTGGTATTATGATTATTCCGTGGGCTATACCCACAATCGTAGCCTGCATTATATTTACGCTTGCGTTGGATCCTGTCTATGGAATAGTAAACTCTATACTACAAGAACTGAATTTTGTAGAAACTAATATACCCTTTCTTAGTAAACCTAATTGGGCATTGCTCTCAGTTATTGTTGTAGGAATCTGGAAATATTTCCCCTTTGTTACCTTAATGCTTTTGGCAGCTCTTCAAGGAATACCACAAAGTTTATACGAAGTAGCTTCTATTGATGGCGCCAGTGCATGGAAGAAGTTTATCTCTATCACTTGGCCTTTGTTAAGACCCGTCTGGGCTATCGTCATGCTACTCCAAATAGTTTGGACAGTAAAAGAATTTGAGTTGATTTATCTCATTACTCAGGGAGGACCCGACTATGCTACGGCGACTATAGGTATCGATATATATCTAAACGCATTCCGTTTCTTCAAAATGGGAGCCGCTGCTGCTGAAGGAATGCTTCTTCTTTTCTTTTCAATACTCTTTTCCATAGTTTATTTCAAATTTTTAATGAAGAAAGGAGAAAGCATGTGGTAAGCCGTATTGTGATATGTAAAAAAGTTCTCTTTTATTTAGCCATAATTCTTCTGTGTGCTATTATCATCTCACCGTTCATCCTACTTATTTCTTATTCATTGAAGTCTAATGCCGAGATATTCTCATTTCGTCCCCAATTAATACCTATTAAACCTACTTTGGTATCCTACAAGAATGTTATTTTTTCCTATAAAGTCGGAGGATCTACTTTTGTGACCTGGACTTTAAATAGTCTCATTGTGTGCGGAGCAGCAACTGCTATTTCCATACTTTTTGCTTCCCTGGCTGGCTATAGCTTATCTCGATTCCAGTTCCAGGGGAAAAGTATAGTTTGGTCCATTGTTATATTAATCCAAACTCTTCCTCTAATAATTGTGCTGATTTCCTTTTATATTTTACTTGGCAGATTTCATATGCTCGATAGTTTGTGGAGTTTGTTTCTCTCTTATATCATGGTTTTTATTCCAGTAGGTATCTGGTTATTCCAAGGATTCTTTCAGGCTACCTCAAGAGAAATAGAGGATGCAGCTCGGATTGATGGTTGTTCCTATTTTGGTGTTTTTTGGAGAATTGTATTTCCTCTTGCAATCCCGGGTGCCCTCGCTATTGGTCTTTTTTGCTTCGTCGTAGGATGGAGTGATTATCTCTTCGCCTCAGTTATTATAAGGAGTTCAAAAAACTGGACGCTGCCGCTAGGGCTGATGAGCTTTCAAGGAGAATATAATATCTTATGGGGAGAGATAATGGCCGGTTCGACTCTGATAACTGTCCCCATAGTTATTCTCTTTTTATATTTACAGCGCTATCTTATCAAGGGCCTGATGGCCGGGAGTGTTAAGGGATAGTTATTGTAAAAGCCAGTGTATTTGTGGAAATTTGAGCAAGTCTCATATACCATATTATGAAAGGGGATAAATATGTTGAATGATGACATTTTGGAAAACCTAAAGAAAGCCATCCTGGAATATGACAGTGAAAAAGCAGCAAATTTGGCTAAAGAAGCGCTCGAGAAAAAAATAGATCCTGTTAAAGCACTGAATGTAATGACAGAAGCTGTTAGGCAAGTTGGCGATGGTTTTGGCAGAGGCGAGCTCTGGCTTCCTGATTTGGTTGGGGCAGCAGATGCTATGCAAAGTGCTATGCCTATAATACAAAAAGAAATTGAGATAAAAGGAACAAAGATAGAAACCTTAGGTGTTGTTGTTGTGGGAACAGTTTTCGGAGATATTCATAACATAGGAAAAACAATGGTGTGTACATTACTTGCTGCTGAGGGTTTTACTGTCTATGATTTAGGGGTTAACGTTACTGCAGAGAAATTTATAGAAGCAGTCAAGAAATACAAAGCAGATATCTTGGCTATGTCCGCTCTTATGACTATGACTGCTCCAGAGCAGAGGAAAATTATTGCTATCTTGAAGAAGGAGAATCTAAGAGATAAAGTAAAGGTGATGGTTGGTGGAGGTTCTATAACTGAGGAATTTGCTAAAAATATAGGAGCAGATGGATATGACCCCACCGCACCTGGTGGAGCGAAATTAGCCAGGAGACTGCTCAACAAATAAAAAGAAAGGAGAGATAAAATATGGCTATGAAAGGATTTACCCGCATGTTTAAACCTTTAGAGATATTAACTGAAGAACAAGTGGAAGCTATTCATCGAGGAATATTGGATGTTCTTCAAACCACAGGAGTTAGATTTGAGAGTAAAAGAGCCCTGAAGCTGTTTGGAAAAAATGACTGCCAAGTAGATTATGATAATATGAGAGTGAAATTTCCACCAGGCTTAGTAGAAGAATGCTTGCGCAGGTGTCCCAGCAGTTTTCGGGTGAAAGCAAGGGATCCAAAGAACGATTTGATAATGGGGGGCAATACAGTATATTTTGTTGCCTCTCCCGGGATGCAAACTGTGGATTTGAATACCTGGGAGCCTAGACCAGCAACAAAAAAAGAATATTATGATACTGTAAAAATTATGGATGCATTGCCTAACCTTCATTTATTTTGTTGCTATACTCCATATTTTGGATTTGAGGGTATTCCTGAAGTTATGAAAATACCGGAAGGTCTTGCGGCTAAGATAAGAAATTCAAACAAGTTCACCTGGTCATGTTTTTCCAATGATTGTGAAATATTTAATATAAAAATGGTGAAAGCAGTGGGAACAGAAACGATAATACTTGCTATGATGGCTTCACCTCCTTTGACCTATTATAATAGTGCAATTGAATGTGCTTTTAGAACTCTCGAAGCTGATCTTCCTATTGGAGTAGATACTGGTACGGTTTTTGGAGCAACTGGGCCGGCTACCATCGCCGGGTCATTAGTAACTTATACTGCTGAGTTACTCGCAGGAATAGTACTGATACAGCTCATAAAACCAGGGACAAGGACATTTATTGCCGGATTTCCACATCCTCAGAACATGAGAAGCGGATCTCCTGCTTTTGGGGATATAGGAATTTCTTTATTTGATGTGGCCTTTAACCAAATCTGTCGAAAATACGGAATTCCATGCAGGAATACCGCTTCTGCTTACTCAAGTTCAAAGAAGATGGATTTCCAATGTGGTTATGAGAGAGGAATTCCCGCTATACTTTCAGCCGTGTCTGGAGCTCAATTTATTCATGTCCATGGTGGTATGTATGGTGAATTAGCCCATCACCCTATTCAAGATATTTTGGACGATGACGTAGCAGGCATGATCGGCCGTTTTATAGAAGGAGTTGAAGTGAACGATGAAACACTAGCTATAGACTTAATAGAAAAAGTTGGTCCTATTCCTGGTTTTTATCTAAACAAGGAACATACCAGGAAGTGGTGGAGGAAGGAGCAATTTGTACCAAAAGTAGCTGACAGGTTAACCTATCCGGAGTGGATAAACTCGGGTAAAAAAACTGCCTTTGATTATGCCAAGAAGAGAATGGAAGAAATACTAGCTACACATAAAGTAGATCCTCCTTTGAGCAATAGAGAGGAGGAAGATATAGAAAGGATATTGAAAGAGGCGAGAGAATACTACCGAAAGAAGGGATTAATAACTGATGAGGAATGGGAAACTTATAAGAAGGTGCTTAGGTGATCTAATTATTCATATGCATAGTCTTCTGAGCAGCACTGAAAAAAATGAAATTTTATAATGTTGATTTTGAGCCAGTGGGCAAACGAGGAAAATGTCGGGATGATGAATCCCTTTTGAATTGTGCCCGCCGATCAGGAATAGGTATAGTGAGTTTATGTGGAGGTCGGGGAAAGTGCTACGATTGTAAGGTTCAAATTTTAAGGGGTTCTACTTCAAAGCCCACTTCCAATGAGCGAGGGAGTTTCTCACTCCAGGAACTAAGGGATGGCTACCGTTTAGCTTGTCAAACCTATGTAGCCAGTGATTGTCAAGTACAGATTCCATTAGAGTCGGTAACTACACCCCAACGTATCCAGGTGGAGGGGCAAGAAGTTAGTGTTCATCGAGAGCCTTCTGTTAGTTCTTATCATATACAGGCATCATCTCCCTCCTCGTCAGATTTGCAGGCTGATGAGGAGCGCATAATAGAAACGCTAAATCATCAGTATAAGCTGCACTGTAATAGTATTGATATAGATGTTCTACGAAAGAGCTTACCTTTATTACGATCCTGGAACTGGGAAGCTCAGGTTTCACTACGAGACCAGGAGGTAATTGCTATCAATCCTTGGTCCAGCCATCAATTAGGGCTGGCTATAGACCTGGGCACTACCAAGGTAGCTGGTTACTTACTTGATATAAGTAGTGGAAAGACATTAGCTAGTGAGGGGATGATGAATCCTCAGATCAGTTATGGAGAAGATATCATTTCTCGCATTAGCTATGCCATGGAATCTCGGGCTAAAGCTGTAAAATTACAGCAGGTGGTGGTAGAAGTACTTAATCAGCTGACAGCTAATCTATGCCGCAAGACCAACACTAAATTAGAGGAAATCCTGGAGGCAGTGATAGTTGGTAATACGGCAATGCATCATTTATTACTGCATCTGCCGATAGAGGGGTTAGCAGCCTCTCCCTTTGCCCCTGCGGTGCGAAGGGCTTTGGATATTAAAGCACGTGATATAGGTTTGTGTATCGCTCCAGGAGCCTATGTGCATTTATTACCTAATATCGCTGGCTTTGTGGGTGCCGATCACGTAGCTATGTTATTAGCTACCGAAGGGATTTGGAAAGATGAGGGTTTAGTAATAGCATTAGACATTGGGACTAATACCGAGGTTTCTTTAATAGATAATGGACAAATAAGCAGTGTTTCCTGTGCTTCTGGTCCTGCTTTTGAGGGAGCCCATATTAAGGATGGTATGCGAGCTGCTAATGGAGCTATAGAGCGGCTACAACTAATAAACGACCAAATCACTTATGAGACCATTGGAGGACTGCCACCAGTTGGTCTTTGTGGTTCTGGTATTTTAGATGCTATAGCTCAACTCTATTTGGCTGGTGTAATAAATAAAGATGGTAGAATAAGCAGTCATCCACGAGTACGCATACATGAGAAACAACGTGAGTTCGTATTGATTAGCCAAGAAGAACGGGGTAGTTCTCCGGCAATTACCATTACTCAGAAAGACGTGCGAGAGATACAATTAGCCAAGGGAGCTATCCGTTCCGGTATTAAGGTGCTTCTGCAGGAAAGGGGTTATTCTGAGAAAGAGATTAAGAAAGTAATTATTGCTGGAGCCTTTGGCAGTTATATAAATGTGATGAGTGCTGTGAGCATTGGAATGTTGCCGCGGCTGCCTTTGGACCATTTTCAACAAGTAGGTAATGCCGCTGGCATAGGAGCTAAGCTGGCGCTACTCTCTATTGGTAAGCGAGTTGAGGCACAAGCTATAACTTCTCGGGTTTCTTATATTGAATTGGCAACTACTCCTCATTTTGAAGAGATTTTTTCCCAGGTAATCTATTTAGGATAATTGGTAAAGTGTGGCTGAGTTAGTGTGGAAGCGTGTGAGAAATAAACATCAAAGATAAGGTGGAGGATAAACCTCTGAAATACTAACTTGAAGTCAGGATAAGTTAAAATAAATTGGCTTTATGAAAGGAGGGTAATATTAAAATGGGTAGATTTGTCGTTCCTTTGAAAAAACCAAAACCCAATATTGAACACTGGGTTAAGGTCATCAAGGGGGAGATAGCTCCCGAACGTCCACCAATGGTTGAATACCTGATTGATAATGCAGTGATGAAACCGATTTTGACGCAAATGATGGGACGTAAGTGGGTCACTACCTCAGAAAAGGAAGAATACATGGGCGGGCAAATGGATATGTCCCATGAATCGATGGAAATAATAAGAGGCTGGCTGGATAACCAGATCGCTTTTTGGTACCATATGGGCTATGACTTTGTGCGGGTTGAGGTGAGTCTGCCGCTGCCTGCTCAAAGCCGTATTACCAGGGACACCAGTGATCAAGCCGAAGACGCCAACCGTGCTTGGGCAGAAACCGGTACCGGGCCAGTCCGGGACTGGGAAACTTATGAGAAGTATCCCTGGCCAGTGATTAAGGACAGTGATTTTTTCATCCATGAACATATAACCTCGCACCTGCCCGAGGGGCTTGGATTCATTACCTGCCACGCTGGTGGTGTGTTTGAACATGTTTGTCGACTGCTGGGTCATGAGGGTATGTGCTACGTTTTATATGATAATCCCAAGCTTTTTCAAGCTGTGACGGATCGGCTAGGTAAGTTAATTGAGGAATACAACTGTCGCTTGATTCAGTTACCCAATCTTTATGCCATTTTCCAGGGTGAAGACATGGGTTTTCACAGCGCAACGATGATCTCGCCGGCCAGCCTGAAGAAATACATTCTTCCCTGGCATAAGAAATATGCTGAGATGGCACATGAGAAGGGTTTGCTCTATATTCTGCACAATTGTGGGTGTGTCGATAGCATTATGGATGACCTGATCGATTACGTGAAGATCGATGGAAAGCATTCCTTTGAGGACGTGATTACGCCGATCTGGGAATATAAGAAACGCTGGGGGGATAAAATAGCCCTGCTTGGCGGTGTCGATGTGGACAAGTTGGTGCGCTACCCAACCAACAAGCTGCGAACATATGTGCGTATGATTATGGATAAGTGCCGTAAGAACGGACGATTCGCTATTGGCGCGGGCAACTCAATTCCTAGCTATATTCCGGTTGAAAATTATCTGACCATGTGTGATGCTGCGTTGAGATATTAATAAATAGGATAAAACAGTAAATTCTCTTTGCTGGATTTTCCTGTGGAATAAAATCAAGCCAGGTGAGGGAGAAGACCGTGCTAATCAAAGAGCAGGTAAGAAAGGCGATTAATTTTGATTATCCGGAGAATATCCCACAGCTGTTGAATGTATGGTATCATGGAGGAACATTAGAAAAATATGGTGAAGAATTGAAGTCCCTAATTGCTCGTTATCCTGATGATATTATGTGGCATGTTTATGCCGATGTGTGGTTAGATTGGGGTTTAGATGTTGAGCATATACCTATGGAGAACTATGCTACAGTTGAATTTATCCAGGCAAAAAAGCGCCCCTTAGAAGATTGGAAAAAACTGGAAAGTTTTTTGAGAAATGTTCCTGACCCTGTTAAGATTGGTATGTTTGAAGGATTGGGAAAACTGCGGCAAAAATACTATAGTCAGTATTTATTATACATCCAGCTTGCTCTTTTTAAAGAAAAGCTGGATCTTTTCAGAGGAATGGAAAATGTGTATACAGATTTATACTTTAACAGAGATAAGATAGAGGTTTTGCTGGAAGTATTTTTTACCTATGCTGCTGCTGTTATAAAAAAGTGTGCAGAGATTGGAGTGGATGGGATACTGTTTGGTGATGATTGGGGGTCTGAAAGAAGTCTGCTGATAAGTCCAAAAATGTGGCGAGAGGTATTTAAACCCTGGTACAAACGTGCTTTTGAGAAAGTTCATCACCATGGAATGGATGTCTTTTTTCACAGTGACGGGAATATCAGAGAAATAATTCCTGATTTAATAGAAATTGGAGTGGATG
>Ga0114930_10003406_pt1 | contig 13900 bp, 12 predicted proteins | sample AnhtaG_FD_87300 | JGI IMG/M metagenome (GOLD analysis project Ga0114930, IMG submission 87300) | Deep subsurface microbial communities from Anholt, Denmark to uncover new lineages of life (NeLLi) - Anholt_01485 metaG | ecosystem: Environmental > Aquatic > Marine > Oceanic > Sediment | place... | reverse complement strand
CGTCTACGCCCAAGTCCCCGGATTCCGGAAGATCCCCTTCGAGGAAATCGGGCTGCAAGACGACGAGTATCGCCAAATGCTGGCTGCCCCACCTGAGCGGCGCTAGGGCGAGGCTGGCCCTGCTGGAATTGCGTGAAGTAGTCCGGCTAGACTCAGCCACCGCGTGACAAGTGCCCGGACCACAGTCCGAACACCCCGAAGATAGGATCTCCGCTTTGCCGCCACACACCCGTGAGTCCGCGGATCCCGGGTCATACGCGCTCGCGCTGGGCCTCGTCGCCTTCGTCCTGGCCGCCTCGATGCTGGCCGTCTATCTGCTGCAGCCGCCGTGGCCGCTGCCGGCCAGTGCGCCGGCGACGGCGTTCTCGGCATACCGGGCGCTCGCGCACGACCGGGTGATCGCGTCGGTGCCGCATCCGGCCGGGTCGCCCGCGAATGACAAGGTCGCCGCCTACCTGGTCGAGACGTTGAACGCGATGGGGGTGGCCGCGGAACTGCATCAGGACACGTACGTGCACGGGGGCTCGGCAGGTGTGCGCAACGCGGTGCTGGCGCGGATTCCGGGCACGGCCCATACGAAGGCGTTCGCCATGATGGCCCACTATGATTCGGTCCCCTATGGGCCGGGTGCCCTGGACGATTGCGGGGGCGTGATCGCCATGCTCGAGACGGCCCGGGCGCTCAAGGCCGGGCCGCCGCTGATGAACGACGTGATCTTCGTGTTCACGGACGCCGAGGAGGCGGGGATGCTGGGCGCGCGGGCCTTCGCGGAGCACCCGTGGCTGAACGACGTCGGGGTCCTGCTCAACCTGGAGGCGCGCGGCACGCAGGGGCCGTCGTTCATGTTCGAGACGAGCCCGGGCAACGGCTGGCTCATCGCCGAGCTGGCGAAATCGGACGCCAAGGCCTGCGCCAGTTCGCTCATGTATGACGTGTACAAACGAATGCCGTTCAACAGCGACTTCCGCATCTTCAAGCCGCTCGGGATCAAGGGCTTCAACATCGCCTTCATCGACAATTTCGCCTACTACCACACGATGAACGACAACCCGGACAACGCGAGCCCGGCGAGCGTCCAGCACCACGGGTCGTACGCCCTCGGACTCGCACGGCACTTCGGCAGCATCCCCTTGGACGGCGACCTGGACGCGCCGGACGCGATGTACTTCAACACGGTGGGCACCCATCTCGTGCACTACCCGCTGTCTTGGGGCACGCCGCTGGCGGTGCTTGCCGCGGCGGTGTTCGTGGCGGCGCTGGTGCTGGGTTTCGTGCGGCGGCACTTGAGCGTGGGGGGACTGCTCGCGGGCATGGGTGCCTTCCTGCTGGCCATGCTGGGCACGGCCGTGAGCGTGGGCGTCATGCTGGCCATCATCTATGGTCCGCGGCAGGCCGCGGCCTTCTATCTCGACGACCTCACCCACCTGCCCAACCTCAGGGCGCTCTATGACAACGACCTGTTCGCGACCGCCTTCGTGGCGATGACGGTCTGCGTGGTCTCGCTCGTGTACGGGCTGCTGGGGCGCGTCATCCGCGTGCAGAACCTGGCGGCCGGCGCGCTCGTCTTCTGGCTGGCGCCGTTGGCGTTGCTGGCGTGGTACATCCCCGGCGGCAGCTACCTGGCCATGTGGCCGCTGCTATTCAGCTCGCTTGGCTTGGCCGCGCTGTTCCTTGCGCCGAACCCGGAGAAGGTGCCGAAGGGCTGGGTGGCTGTGCTGAGCGTGTTCGCGCTGCCCGGGATCTTCCTGGTGGCGCCAGGGTTCCGGGCGTTCTTGATGTCGGTCATGATCATGACCGGGCCGGCGCTGGTGCAGCTCGTGGTCCTCATGCTGGGGCTGCTCGCCCCGCAACTGGTGTTGGCGACCCGGCCGAACCGGTGGTGGCTGCCCGCAACGTCGGGCGTCGTCGCCGTGATGCTCCTGGTCGTCGGTCTGGGGGTCAACCGCACCGTCAGCCCGGCGCGGCCCAAGCTGAACTCGGTAGCCTACGGCCTCAACCACGACACCGGCGAGGCCTTCTGGATGAGCGCCGACGAGCAGACGGACGAATGGACCTCGCAGCATTTCCCGCCGGGAACGCCCCGAGACACCGTTGACGAGTTCGTACCCGGACTGCGGGGCGTCTATCTGAAGGCGCCAGCGCCCCGCGCCGCGTCTCTGCCGGGCGCCCGGATCGAGGTCGTTCGCGATACCATCGACAACGGCGACCGCGAGATCGCCCTCCGCGTCACCTCCCCGGCCAAGGCCGCCCGGCTCACGCTGCGCGTCACCTCCGACACCCGCGTGCGATCCGCCGCCCTGTTCGGTCAGGCGGTCCAAGGCGCGAAACGCGGATGGGACCTCAGGTTCAACCTGTTCCCGCAAGACGGCGTCGACCTCGTCCTTCGCACCAACGCCCGCGGCCCCCTCGCCATCAACGCCATCGAACGCTTCTACGGCCAGCCGGATATCCCCGGCATCCGCCCCCGCCCCACCTACATGGCGCCCGAACCCAACACCGTCCGCCGCGGTCTCCCCCTACGCGGCGAGCACATCTACGTCACCCGCACCTTCACCTTCCCCGTCCCCACACCGGGCGAGTCATCCACCACCGACCTCGACGCCGCCCTCGAGGAATTCCGCTCTCCTGCCCGGTGAGGGTTTCCCCGAGTTTCCGCGCGCACACATTCGTCATCGTTACTCGTCATCGTCATCGTAATCGATGCTCCCGCTTTCGGTCCGAGCAGCGGTAGGAACCGCGAGCACGAGCATGACGTCGAGCGCGTAAGCGAAGCGGCGTACCTAGTCGGCCGCCGCCTCGTAGACCTCCAGCTCGGCGATGTGCATTTGGACCCCTTCCTGGTCGGGCCCGTCGGGTTTGGCTGCCGTTGCTGCCTGCGCGGGGCCATGGTACTATTCTGCCGTGAGTGATACGCTGGAACGTGTTATCGAACTCGTCAACGGGGGAGACGTCCGCGTGTCGGACCACGCGTACGATGAGCTTGCCGCAGACGGAATTTTCGTGAGGGACTTGGTGCAAGGAGTCGGCGAAGCGAAACTCTTGGAAGACTACCCGGACTTCCCCAAAGGTTCGTGCGCACTGGTCTTGGAGGCAGACCGCGACGGCAAGCCGATCCACGTAGTCTGGGGCATCCCCAAGGGCGAGTCCCGCCCGGCGGTGCTCGTGACGGCATACCGCCCCGATCCGGCGAGGTGGACCGAGGATTTCGTGAGGAGAAGGAAATGACGACCAGACACCACGCGAAGCTGGTGCACGAGGGGCGGTACGTGGCAGAGGTGGACGTCGAGTTGATTCAAACGGACACCGGTTGGTCCCCGTATCTGTCTCTCGAAGATGCATACAAGCTCGACGACGTCCGGGACGCACTGCGCCGAGGCGACATCAAGGCGGCCTCGAGTCTTGCGCGGGTCTTCACGCTAACCCCGGTCGCCGTCTAGCGACTGCGGAGGACGCGGGAGGGCGTCGCGACTTGCGGGACGCTGCTAGTCGGCCGCCGCCTGGTAGACCTCCAACTCGGCGATGTGCATTTGGACGCCTTCTTGGTTGGGGCCGTCGGGTTTGATGGCCTTGATGCGGACGTAGCGGGCCTGGGCGGGGTCGAAGGCGTGGGGCTTGGTGGCGAAGGACTGGCCGCTGTCGTGAGCCACGGTGTGCCAGGTCTCGCCGTCGGCCGACAGGTCCCCTTCGCAAGTACTGAGACGAATCCACGGCCGTTTGGAGTGCGGCGGCTCGACATGTCGCAGTGTTCGCGGAACCGAGTACTACGCCAGCAATGCCCGGGCCTTCTCGACTTGTTTGGCGATATTGATGCTGTGCGCGCACCGGGCGGTGCATTCGGCGCAATTGGTGCAGGCGGACACGCCGGCCCCGGCGGGCAGTTCGGCGTACGTTGATCGCGCAAGGGCCAGGTCGCCGTAACCCTCGGCGTACATCAGGCACCGGTTCACCTCGGCGATGTCCACCGCGCCGCGGCACGTGGCCTCGCACGCACCGCAACGGTAGCAGTAGTACGGCTCGATGGCGTCGCTGTAGCGCTTGAGCACGGCCAGTTCGGTCGCCGTTAGCGGCAGGCCCATCACCGCCAGGTTCTCCTTGACCTGGCCCAGGTCCACCATGGACGGGATGGCCGCGGTCACGTTCGTATCCTGCAGCACCCACTTCAGCGCGGCCTGGTGCGGGCTGATGTCGCCGAGCTCGCGCGTCTTGTACCCCCCCTGCTGGGTCTTCATGGCAATGACGCCCACCTTCTTCGCCGCCGCGCGTGCGATGGCCTCCTTGACGTCCGGGCCCTTCTTGAAGTTGTACGTCACCAGCACCGTGTCGTAGAGCTGGTCCGGGTCGTTGGTCACGGCGTCGAGCACCTTCGCCTCGTTCTTGTGTGTGGTCACGCCGATGAAGCGCGTCTTGCCGGACGCCTTGGCCTCGGCCAGCACCTCACGATATTCGGGGTTGGTGACGGAGTCCCCCGAAGTAATGTTGTGCAATTGCAGCAGGTCCACGTAGTCCACTTGGAGTTGCTTGAGACTTTCGTCGATGTCGGCCTTCATCCGGGCCTTGTCGCTGGGCGCGACCTTGGTAGCCACGTAGACCTTGTCGCGATAGCCCTTGAGCGCGCGGCCCACGATGCCCTCGTTGCGCCCGTCCGTGTAGCCCCGCGCCGTGTCGATGTAGTTCACGCCGTAATCGAAGGCCGCCCGGAACACGGCCTCTTCCTCCGTGCGCATCGACCCGACGCTCACCACCGTGATCTTCATTCCCGTGCGGCCCAGCGTACGAAACGCCAGCTTGCCTGCCGCCGCGGCCGGCGGCGCGGCCTCTTCGGCCCCGCAGCTCACCCCCGTCACCGCAGCCGCCGTACCCACGGTCCCGAGCTTCAAGAACGCCCGTCTGCCTAACGTGCCGTCACCCATCCGATTCATCCTCCATCGCGGCCGCGGCAGGCCGCAGTTTTCCCTGAACTCAACAACGCACGCGCCGTGCGGCCATATTCCCTAGCCCAACACTGCGCGGGCCCGGCGGACCCGCTCCGCAACGTCGATCCCGTGGATACAGCGGGCCGTGCACTCGGCGCAGTCGCGGCAGGCCGCGGCCAACGCCTCGGCCGGCAGTTCGCGGTAGGTCGCGCGCGCCAGCTCGAGGCGCCCGTAGCCCTCCGCGTACATCAAGCTGCGGTTGATGGTCGGGATGTCCACCCTGCCGCGGCAGGTCCCCGCGCAGGCCCCGCAACGATGGCAGTAGTAGGGCTCGATGGCCTCGCCATAGCGCTTCAGCACGGCCACGTCCGTCCGCGTCAGCGGCATGCCCATCACCGCGAGATTCTCTTTGAGCTGCGCCAGGTTCACCATCGACGGCACCGCCGCGGTCACGTGCTCGTTTTGCAGCACCCACTTCAGCGCCGCCTGATGCGGACTGACGTCGCCCAGTGCGCTGGTCTCGTAGCCCCCCGCCTGCGTCTTCATGGCCACGACCCCGAGCCCGGCCTTGGCCGCGCGCGCGATGGCCTCGTCCACTTCCGGGCGGCTCTTGAAGTTGTAGACTACCAATACGGCGTCGTAGAGCCGGTCCGGGTCGTCCACCATGGCGTTGATCACCTCGACTTCGTTGCCGTGCGTCGATACCGCCAGGAACCGCGTCTTGCCCTGCTGCTTCGCCTCCGCCATCACCTCACGGTATTCCTCGTCGGTCACCTGGGCCGCGGCGTCCAACCTGTGCAGGTGGAGCACGTCCACGTAGTCCACCCCGAGGGCCGACAGGCTCTTGTTGATGTCCTCCCGCATGGTCTCCGGCGCGTTCGGGAACAGCTTCGTGGCCACCAGCACCTTGTCGCGGTAGCCCTTCAGCGCTTCCCCCACGATACCCTCGTTGCGTCCGCCCGTGTAGCCCCGCGCCGTGTCCACGTAGTTCACGCCCATGTCGAACGCCGCCTGAAACACCGCGGCTTCGGAGATCAGCAGCGCGCCAATCCCGACCACGCTCAGCTTCAGCCCCGTCCGCCCGAGCGTGCGATATGCCACCGCGTCCGGCGCCGCGGATGCCGCCGGCCCCGCCACCAGCGCCGCCGCGCCCGCCGCGCCCGCCTTGAGGAAGTCCCGTCTGTCCATGGAGTAGTCCTGATTCCTTCTGTAAGCTTACACGAAGCGCGTCTGCTATACGCTAGGCGAGTCTACCATCGGAAGGCGTATGACACAACGCCCGCACGAAACCGTTCAGAAGGCGCCCCGCGACAGGACCTCACCTGAAGAAATGTCGCAAGAAGCGGCCGGACCCCGTAACGCCGGCTTCCAGCCGGCTCCGGAGGTACTCGCGCGGGCCTTCACCGGCTGACAGCCAGCGCTACGGGGTCGTCGTGCATTTGTTCACACGCCTGAGAGCATGTGAAGAAATGAACCACCGCCCGCAGTGCTCTCTTTCGCAACTTCGATGACGCATCTTCTCGTGCTCGTGATCGTAATCGTAGTCGTAATCGTAATCGATGCCCCCGCGCTGGGCCCGAGCACGAACAGACGCGGCGAGCCACGTCCGGGAGGGCGAGCGTACCCGCGAGCCGGGCGGGACTGTGCGGTCAGGCCCGGGTTGTGCCGTCAATCCGGCTCGCGGGTACGCTCGCCCTCCCGGACGGGCCTTTGGAGTAGGCGCAGTGCAGGACGGGGCCCACAACGCCTCTGGGGTCATTTCTTCAGACGCCTGAGTAGAGATCAACGCAACGGAGGGGAGAAGCATGAGAGGGAGGCGACGTGCCGTCGCGACGGCAACGGGAATCGGACGGTTCGTGCTTGCCCGACGGTTCTCTTGGTATCGCTTATCCCCTCGAGAACGAAGGCCGGAAGACGCTCCAGTTCTCCGACGGCCTTGTCCGAGTCGACGTCGAGCATCCTGGCGAGTTCACCGAGCAACTGCCCCTGCTCGTGGCTCCGGAATGGGACTTGGACGTCCGCCAGAAGTCGGCCCAACTGATGCATGGCGAGCCCATCCTGAACGTCCGTTTAGAAAAGGCCCAAGACGCCGACGCGGTCGAAACGGACATTGCCGTGGCCGGGAAGCGCCTCGTCGTGCTGGTCCTACGCGCGGCGGATCGCCTCACCTACGAGGCCGCGTTTCCCGCGGCGACGGCTACCCAGTGAGCGGGCGTCGAGAACCCCCGGCGGCCAAACGGTCCTGGCTGAATACGACCAAATGTTGAAGTCTTCATAGAGCGTCTCTATTCTTGGGGACGCGGCACGCGCGCGAAGGGAGCAACGTCGTCAAGGCGGCGGCAACCTGGGCAGCTGCTGCGGTAGGTTCGCTGGACAACGCCAGGCGATTCAGGAGTCCGGGTAAACAACAGGAGGGTAACGTGCCATGGCAGTACTAAGGGAAGTGGTCGTCGTTGATGCGGTGCGCAGCGCCATCGGAAAATCGGGCGTCAAGGGGATGGCGAAGAACGGTCAGCTATGCCAGGCCTCGGCGCAGGATTTGCTCGCCAATACGATGCGGGCGCTGCTCGACCGGGTAAAGGCCAGGAGCCCCCAGTTCGACGAACATGACATCGAGGACATCATCGTCGGTTGTCTCAACCAGATCGGCGAACAGGGCTCGAACGTCGCCCGGGTGGCCGCCCTGCTCGCGGGTATCCCCGAAGAGGCTTGCGCGTGCACCCTCAATCAGTTCTGCAACGCCGGGCTCAAAGCCATCAACTTCGGCGCACAGAGCATCCAGGTGGGCAACGGCGACGTGGTGATCGCGGCGGGCGTCGAGCTCATGTCGCATTACGGCTTCTCTTCGGACATCCTGACCGCCCAGGCGGCCGGTTTGCCCGTGCGGTTCTCGAACCGTTTCTCGGAAACCGGGATGGACATCGCCCAGGGCTTGTGCGCGGAGATCATCTCGGAAGACGAGGGCCACACGCGCGAGGAGCTCGATCGCTTCGGCATGTCGAGCATGCAGAAGGCCGTTCAGGCGCGGCGCAACGGCTGGTTCGACAACATCGCGCCCTTCGCATTCACTTGGGAAGGCGAGCAGCACACCGTCGACACCGACGAGGTGATCCGCGACAACGCCGTAGACGATCCGGAGGGGTATTGGGAGCGGCTCAAGCAACTCCCAACGCCGTTCAAACCCGAGGGCCGGGTCACGCCGGGCAACTCGTCCCAGATCGTCGATGCGGCTTCGGCCGTACTTCTGATGAGCGCCGACAAGGCCGAGCAACTTGGGCTCGAGCCGCTGTGCGCCATTCGGGCCATGGCGGTCGCGGGCGGCGCGCCCAACCCCATGCTTCTGGCGCCCATACCGGCCGTTAGGAAGGCCCTCGCACGGTGCGGCAAGACCATCGACGACATGGACGTCATCGAACCGAACGAGGCCTTCGCGACGCCCTGCCTCGCCTTCGCAAACGCCTTGGGGTACGCCTACGACGACCCCCGAGTCAACCCCACCGGCGGCGCCATCGCCCTCGGCCACCCGATCGGCGCGACGGGCTGCCTCTATTTCGGCGAGATGGCCCGCCATCTCCAGCGCACCAACGGCAAATGGGGTCTCCAAATGCTATGCGGCGGCGGCGGCCTCGGCATCGCAACCGTGGTCGAAGCCGTTTAGCGGCGCGTACCCAACGCAGTCCGCCCGCGGTGCTTGGCAATCAACGGCCTGCCGGATCCCGGTTCACTCGCTGAGCTTGACGGCTGTGCCGTAGACAAGCAGTTCAGCGGCACTCGCCACCACGCTCGTCGTCATGTAGCGCACGTTGATGATGGCGTCCGCCCCCATCTCGGCGGCCTCAGCGGTCATCCTGTCGGTGGCTTCTGTCCGGGCCGTGCCCATCATCTCGGTGTATTCGGTCAATTCGCCGCCAAGGATCAACCTGACTATGGCGGACAGATCCTTGCCGAGCCAGATGGCGAATACCGTATGGCCCTGGACCAGCCCGAGAATTTCCGTGATCTCTCGGCCGGGTAGTGCCGCGGAATTCAACAGCAGAACCGCGCGATCCGGCTCCGTAGGCCGTCGCGCCTTCTCGGCCGTCTTGTTCTTCGTTTGTTCGAGAGCGAGCGTCGCCAGGACCACAAGGATGCCGCCCAGAAGGCAAAAAATCGCTGTCCTCAGCCACCAAGGCAGGACCGGGTCTTCGGCAACGATTACGTACCACGGCATCCCGACAAATACTACCGTAAAGAGCCCGAGCACGAAGGCCAGCGAACCAATATGTCGAAGTATTTTCATAGTTCCTCCTTTCTCCTTTAATTATGGGAATCCAGGATCTCACCCAACGGGCAGCTTATGGCAAACAGGGGAGAGTGGGGCTGTTGAAAAAGCCCTGGGATATCCGTGCGGCGGCTCTTTCAACGGCCTCACACTCACCTATTTCTACCTCCTGGCCGTGTCCTTCCGCCTGGCCAGCCGAAGGGGCTTGTAGCGGAACCAGGCCGACACCGGCGTGAATGTCACGCTTTGCTCACTTGTCTCAATTGTAGCACGACAACGGGTATGCACGGAACCCATTGGTACGGGCGGCGTCGGGTCCGCGTGGTTGCTCGGTGGGCGAGGGGGACGTTACGATAGGTTTGGGTGTATCCCGAGGACAGGTCTGCGGTGACGTCGGTGGCGGTGGCGGGGCGTAACGGAGGCGGGCTATCTTCGGTAGCAGCTAGGAAGGCAGGCCGGCGGACCGGCACGGGCCAGAGGGCGAGATGGTCTTGGCGAGATTCATGACGGTGGCGCTTGCGGTCGCCGGAGTGGGGGCGGCGTGGGGGGCGCCGCTGCCCGCGGCCGGGCCGCGAACGGGTCCCGTGACCATCGTTGAGGTGACGGTCGGTGGGCGCGGGGGCGTGGACGCGCTTACGGAAGCGGGCTACGACGTGGCCCATGTCCGGGGGAACGTGGCGACGCTCTACGCGAGCGACGCGGAACTGCGGGCGCTCGAGGGCGACGGCTTCGCGTTGGCGGTGGTGGGCCGGCGGCCGGCCGCGGGTGCGGCCCCGGCGAAAGTGCGGGACGGCTACCGCTCGTACGACGACCTGACTGCGTCGTTGGCGGCCCACGCCGAGGACTATCCGGACCTCTGCCGCCTGGCGAGCTTGGGGCCGTCGGTGCAGGGCCGGGAGTTGTGGGCCGTGCTGATCACGGACGCGCCGGACGTCGAGGAGGACGAGCCGGAGTTCAAGTACCTGTCGACGATGCACGGCGACGAGCCCGTGGGGACAGAGCTGTGCCTGTATTTCATCGACCGGCTGTTGACCGACTACGGCGCGGACCCGCGCATTACGGACCTGGTGGACACGACGGCCATCTGGGTCGTGCCGCTCATGAACCCCGACGGGTACCAAGCGGGGACGCGGCGCAACGCGAGCGGGTATGACCTGAACCGGTCGTTTCCGGCCTATCCCGATGACTTCGAGGGCACGGTCTTCGACGGCGAGGCGTTGGACCTGACGGGTTATCCGCGGGAAGTGGTGCATGTGGCGAACTGGACGATGGCGCACCGTTTCGTGCTTTCGGCCAATCTCCACACCGGGGCGCTGGTCGTCAACTACCCCTACGACGACGATGGCCTGCCGAGCGGCTACGACGCGCCCACGCCCGACGACCTCATGTTCGAGGACGTCGCCCGGAGGTACTCGATCCATAACCTGCCTATGTGGGACAGCGGCTACTTTGACGACGGCATTACGAACGGCAGCGCGTGGTACGTCATCGACGGCGGAATGCAGGACTGGCACTACCGCTACGTCTCGTGCAACGAGGTCACCATCGAGCTCTCGGACACGAAGGCGCCCCCACCGTCCGCGCTGTCGGCGTTGTGGGCCGACAACGAAGCGTCCATGCTGGCCTTCGCCGAGGCCGTCCACATCGGCGTGCGCGGGCTGGTGACGGACGCCGCCACGGGCGAGCCGCTGTGGGCCGAGGTGCGGGTCGAGGGCAACGACCACCCGGTGTTCACGGACCCCGACGTGGGCGACTACCACCGCATGCTGCTGCCGGGGACCTACACGCTGCGCTATGCCGCGCCCGGCTACGTGCCCTGGACGGCGGCGGACGTGGTGGTTGGGCCGGGGGCGGCCACGCGGGTCGACGTGTTGTTGCGGCCCGCCGACTTGGCCGACGTCAACTTTGACGGTCGCGTCGGCGCGGTGGACGTACAACTCGTGGTCAACGCGATCCTGGGGCGCCCCGTGCCCTACGATTGCGACCTTGATGGCGGCGGGGTGACGTCGACGGACCTGCAGATCGTGGTCAATGCGGCCTTGGGCCGAGTGTGAGGCTTGGCCACGAGTGCCGGGGGAGCGTGCCCGGCCTTAGCGATCTTGCGCGCGAACATCCGCTGCACGGCGTGACCGCTGAAGCGTATGGAGATGCAAGTGAATAAGTCATCGGATTCCTTTTAGTAGACGCGGCATACTTGCCGCGTTGGCAAAGCGCCAAGATGGCGCTTCTACGTTACGAATACGATGAGTAATTGTCTTACGGCTCCTAAGACTGAATATGGAGTTTCACATGCGAATGACGTTGAATACGACGATGACGAGCGACATGGGCCGCTGGATTGCGAAATTGACAGCGGACAACCGGGTTGGTACAATAGCGGCCGTACAACAGACATAGAGCCTTCGGGGCAGGGTGCAATTCCCGACCGGCGGTGAAAGCCCGCTAACGCTTCGGCGCAGATCCGGTGGAATTCCGGGGCCGACGGTATAGTCCGGATGGGAGAAGGCTATCGAGTGATGCGTCCCGAAGGTCTTGTGCTTTGCGGGACGTTTTGCTTATGGGCGCGGACCGAGATTACATGGAACGTGCGCTGGCCCTGGCCCTTCGGGGGCGGGGCCGCACAAGCCCCAACCCGATGGTCGGGTGCGTAGTCGTGCGCGACGGCCGGGTTGTTGGCGAGGGCTGCCATCAACGCGCCGGCGAGCCGCACGCGGAGGTCAACGCCATTGCCGACGCCGGGGGCGACGTGGCCGGCGCGACCGTGTACCTCAATCTCGAGCCCTGCTGCCATCACGGGCGGACGCCGCCGTGCACGGATCTGCTCATTCGCCACAAACCCGCCCGGGCCGTCATCGCCATGCACGACCCGAACCCGAGGGTGTCGGGAGCGGGCATCGCACAACTGCGGGACGCGGGCATCGAAGTCGAGCTCGGGCTCCTGGAGGCGGAGGCGCGGCAGCTCAACGAGGCGTTCTGTAAGCACGTGACGACCGGGCTTCCGTTCGTGATCGCGAAGTGCGGCATGTCCCTCGACGGCAAGATCGCCACGCGCACCGGCGACTCGAAGTGGGTGACTTCGGAAGCGTCGCGGCAGATGGTGCACGAACTGCGGGACGCGGTGGACGCGATTCTCGTTGGGAGCCGCACCATCATGCTGGACGACCCGAGCCTGAGCACGCGGCTCGATCGCGCGGACACGAAGGACCCGATTCGGGTGATTGTGGACGCGGACAGCTACCTCGACCGCGAGGCGCGCGTTTTCCATATCGACAGCGCGGCGCCGACCTGGGTCGCGGTGCCCAATGAGCGGACCTTTCAAGGCGCGGACGAGGTGCTCGAGATTCCGGCGGGAAAGGGCGGGCTCGACCTGGGCCTGCTGATGCGCGAGCTCGGCGGCCGGGACATCACGTCGGTGTTGATCGAAGGCGGCGGCACGACGCTGGCCTCGGCCTTCGAGGCCGGCATGGTCGACAAGGTGATGTTCTTCATCGCCCCCAAGATCATCGGCGGCCGCGACGCCATCACCGCGGTCGAGGGGGAAGGGGTCGCAAGGATGAAGGACGCCCGGCCCCTCGAGCGCATGCGGGCCAGGGCCGTTGGCGAGGATATCTTGATCGAAGCCTACGTGAAGAAGGAGTGAGACGGCGCGTGTTCACCGGCCTGATAGAAGAGATAGGCGTTGTTTCGAGGCGGTCGGGTTCGGACCTGGCGATCCTGGCGGAGGCGATCTTGGACGACGTGCACGAGGGTGACAGCATCGCCATTGACGGGGCGTGCATGACGGTGAGCGCGGTCAACGAGGCGGGCTTTGTCGTGCAGGTGTCCCCCGAGTCGCAGGTGCGCACCACCTTGTCGCGGCTGCGGCCCGGGGACGCGGTCAACGTCGAGCGTGCGATGCAGGCCGGGGGCCGGTTTGGCGGTCATTTCGTGCTTGGGCACGTGGACGGTGTGGGGCGCGTCCATTCGATCCGGGACCAGGGCGACTTCTCGTTGTGGCGTTTCCAGGCCCCGTCCGAGGTCACCTGCTACCTGGCGCCCAAGGGGTCGGTGGCGGTGGACGGCATCAGCCTGACCATCGTCGAGCCCGCGGCGGACACCTTCGGCGTCGCCGTTATCCCGGAGACCCTGCGCCGGACTACACTCGGCAACAAACGCCCGGGCGACGCGGTCAATCTCGAAGCCGACATAATCGGCAAACACATTTATCACTACGTGAAGGGGAGCGCGCCACCGCAGGGCATGGACGCTGAGTTCCTCGCACGGCACGGGTTCGTATAGGAGGACGGCATGTTTACCCCGATACCCGAGATACTCGATGAGTTGCGCGAAGGCCGTATGGTCATCCTGGTGGACGACGAGGACCGCGAGAACGAAGGCGACCTCGTCATCGCGGCCGAGAAGGTCTCGCCGGAGGCGGTCAATTTCATGGCCCAGCACGGCCGGGGCCTGATCTGCCTCGCGCTGAGGGGCGAGCGCATGGATGCGCTGCAGATACCGCCGATGACCGCCGAGAACACGTCGCGGTTTCAGACGGCCTTCCACGTCTCCATCGAGGCCGCTGCGGGCGTCACCACCGGGATCAGCGCCCATGACCGCGCCCGCACCATCCAGGTCGCCATCGACCCCAAGTCCACGCCAACGGACCTGGTGCGTCCCGGCCACTTATTCCCGTTGCGCGCGCGCGAGGGCGGGGTGCTCGTGCGGGCGGGCCAGACCGAAGGCTCGG